>ERZ795056.1462-NODE-1462-length-27797-cov-60.204491_pt1 | contig 27797 bp, 25 predicted proteins | sample MGYA00375140_ERZ795056 | MGnify/ENA primary metagenome ERZ795056 (study PRJEB30185, sample SAMN05720227) | activated sludge metagenome | isolation source: Anaerobic digester | place: USA | collected 2015-03-09 ... | reverse complement strand
CGAAGCAATTGTCGGACGAGATCGAAACACGCTTTGTTCCGGCAAAGGTCAAGCGCGATGTGCTCGCGAGTCAACGTCGACGGTTGTTCCTGCATTCAACGCTGATGAAAGGTGCGCACACGCCCTGGGACTATCAGGTGCATAAGGACGCGTCGAAGCAATACGTGCGCAGCTCCGCCACCACGAGCACCACGGCCACCAAAGCCAAGGCGCGCTTTCCGTTCGTGCCCACGGTGCCGCCGGATACGCCGCGCAAAGTCTAAGCCCATAGCGGCGCACTCAGACCTGTCCCCGATTCCATTTCGTCTCGGTTCATCCCACTGCGGAGGTTGCATGCACACACTGAAGAAGTTCACTCATATCGCGGCGCTTGTTTCGGCTAGCTTGCTCGTAGCAGCGGCACCATTGCAAGCGCAAACTTATCCGGCCAAACCGGTTCGCGTTGTTGTGCCGTTCCCGGCTGGCGGCATCGTCGATATTCTGGCGCGTGCAGTCACCGAGAAAATCGCCAACAACTGGGGTTCACCGATCATCATTGACGCTAAACCCGGCGCCGGCGCGTTGATCGGCACCGAGGCCGTGGCCAGCGCCGCGCCAGATGGCTACACCTTTTTGGTGGCAACAATTACCGGTTCTGTCGGCCCACTCATTAACCCGCAGTTTAAGTACGACCTACGCAAGGACTTCGTCGCGGTCGGTATGTTTGCCACCGCTCCGAATATCGCAGTGGTACCGCCATCGCTTGCTGCGTCAACGATGGCGGAGCTTGTCGATATGGCAAAAAAGAATCCGGGTAAGTTGAACTACGCACATTCGGGCGCGGGCTCCACCAATCACCTGCCCGTTGAATTTTTGAAAGTGTCTCGCGGCCTCAATATCGTGCCTGTCGCGTACAAAGGCCAACCACCGGCCATCACCGATGTACTCGGCGGACAAGTTCAATTGTTCATCGGAGCGCCTGCATTACTCGTGCCGCACGTGAAGGCCGGAAAGCTCAAGGCGATTGCGGTGACCTCCGCCAAACGACTCGACGATGTACCTACCGTGCCAACGCTCGCGGAGGGTGGCTTTGGTGATGTGCTCGGTGGCTCGGGTTGGTTCGGTTTCGTGGCACCCGTGGGCACACCACCAGCAATCGTGAAACGATTTAACGACGAAATCAACACGGCGCTGAAGTCGCCGGAAGTGATCGAACGCCTGCGTAAGGCCTATGCGTTTGCGGAAGGCGGAACGCCGGAAGAGTTCAGCAAATTTCTGAATGATGAAGGCACGCGCTGGACCAAACTAGTCAAGGACGCCAACATCAAGCTCGACTGAGAACCGGCGTTGCCGTTGCCGTCGTATGACGCGACGCGTTAAGGCACGCGCCGTGCGCCGCTCGACCCATTGCTTTGCCCGCGCAACCGTACGACACTTGGCACCTTCAAACCGTCGGAATATTGTCATGCAACGCACAAGGTCTTGGTTCGCGTTCCGATCTGCGACGTTACTGTCTTTCACGGGTTCGTTTGCGCTCGCCCTCATGGTGGCGCTGGGCGCATCGTTGCACGCGTCGCCGAGCTTGGCGGCAAACGCGACGATTACGTGGGGCTTTAGTCCAACGCCGACACAGGTACGGATAGTCGCTGGAGAAAACGTGACGTGGAACGGGAGCATGGCCGCTCATCCACTCGCGGTCACCAATTCGACGTTCTCAACGCTGGGGGCGACGGTCGCGTCGGCCGGGACTTCCTATACGCAGACCTTCCTGACGCCGGGTGTTTACTATTTCATGTGCCAATTTCACACGTCGTCCATGCCGACGACCGTCACGGTGTGTGCGCCGCCTCCGGTGCAGCTCGCGACGCTCGATATCGACGGTGACGGTACGGTCGACGCGCTGACCGACGGACTGTTGGTGGTGCGCTACTTGCTCGGATTGCGCAACAGCGCGCTGGTTGCCAATGCGGTCAACGCCTGCGCGACGCGCGACGCGACGGCGATTCAGGTTCATCTCGCGACGCACAGCGGCCTTGCGCAGTAGCGAGCATCTTTCTGGTTGGTGGTGCGCGATACAGCTTTTTACGCTAAGCGACCGTCGGGCGGTGGTTTGAGCTAGTTTTTTTTACTAATCGACTAATAGACAAATTACGCGCTAATGACGGCTGAGCGGTCGCTGGCGAGTAAAAGCTGTATCTTGCCGCACGCACGCGCATGAGCGTCCGCGCTGTGCTTTGCCAATCATGGGTTGCTCGCGACGCAGACTTTCCCGCAAAATGCGGTCTATAAAAATTTAGGCACTCCCGCCGTGCGCGCTTCTGGCGTGTTCGTGCCACAGTGCAGCGTATCGAGGGAGTAGTTCTGCGTGGATGAATACATCAAGCTGCTTGGCTATGTAGCGGCGTCGCTGTTTTTCTTTATGGCGTTAATGCTGCTGCTGACCTTGCGGCAGGGAGCGCGGGTGCGTGGCGCAACGCGATGGCTGTGGAGCACGCTGGCGGTTGCCACCGGGATTGCGCTCAACACCTCGCAAGGGAGCTTGCCGCCGTTCTTTTCGATCATGCTCTCAAATGTGCTGATCATTTGCGGCGCGGCGCTGGGCGCGTATGGCACCTTCGAGTACCGCTACGAGCGCGCGCTGCCGCTGCGCTGGTTAGCTGCCGCCACAGGCGTTTTGCTTCTGGTGTTCGTGCTGCTGCGTGAGCATTTGGCGGGGCGCATTTTGATCGTAGCGATTCCGACGGCTGGCATCTGTTTGTGGCACGCATGGACGATGATGGCTGGCTCGCGACTACGGCCGAACGCGCGCGGAGTGATACACACACGCTTTGGCTTACCGCACGCGATTATGGTGCTGGGCTTGGTGATCATGGGCTTCGTATTTCTGCTGCGGGCGGGCGACACTATCGCGGCGCTGCGCGCTGGCGTGGCACCGATTCCACCGGGCGGGCCCACGCGAACGGTCGTCTTTACGTACGCCGTCGGCTTGGCCGCGCGGCTCTTGCTTTTGATTGGCATGGTGTTGGTGTTGATCGACGAAATGGCCAACGACCTGCGCACACTTGCGTTGCGCGATTCGCTCACGGGCTTGCTCAATCGGCACGGCCTCAAGGACGCGGTGGGCCAGTTGCCGCTGGAGGGCAGCAGTTTGCTGATGCTCGATCTCGATCACTTCAAATCGGTCAACGACGACTTCGGCCACGAGCAAGGTGACCGCGTGATTGCGCTTTTTGCTCGCTGCGCACAGACGAGTTTGCCCGCAAACGCCGTACTCGCGCGCCTCGGGGGTGAGGAGTTTTGCGCCCTGCTCCCGCAGGCAAGTGCTGCCGAGGCGTACGCCGCCGCCGACGCGCTTCGTGCAGATTTCGCAAACACATCGGCGACGCTTGGTCATACGCGCTCGCATACCGTGAGCATTGGCGTGACCACGTACAGTGCGACGGCGACGACGCTCTCGAAACTCATGCAGCAGGCTGATCAAGCGCTCTATCGTGCGAAGCACGAAGGTCGCAACCGCGTTGCGACGGCGGTTCTCTAGCTGCGTCGATTTTCGCAACCGGTTTGCCGAAAAAAACGCCTCGTCAACTTGCGTTGACGAGGCGTTTTTGAAGAACCGCGAAACGCGGTGTATCGCTACTTCGCGATGCCGATGGCTTTCATCACGGTGCCGAGGTCTTGATTCGACTTCGCCGCGAACTTGCCGAGATCGGCAGCGCTCATGCTGTTGAGCCCAAATCCGCGAGCGTCCATCGCCGCTTTCCACTCGGGCGAAGCTTGAATTTTCTTCATGGCGGCTTCAAGCGTTGCGACGGCCTCTTTTGGCATGCCTTTTGGCCCCATCAACGAAATGAAGGACTGCAACTCCCAATCAAGACCCTGCTCCTTCAGCGTGGGTGCGTCAGGAAACGCGGGAATGCGCTGCGGCGTCATCGCGGCGAGCAGGCGCACTTTGCCGCTCTTAATGAGCGTCGAGGCCTCGGCGGGTGCGACGGTCGAAACCTGAATCGAACCAGCGACCAGTTCCTTCAAACCCGAGGCTGCGCCATCCGACGGAATCCACGGAATTTGGTCGGCCTTCATGCCGGCTTTCATCAGCATGCCCGCGAGCGCGAGGTGCCAGATGCCGCCTTGCCCCGTGCCCGAAGCCTTGAGCTTGCCGGGATTGGCGCGCGCATCATCGAGCACGTCCTTAAGCGTTTTGTATTTGCTGTCGGCGGCAACTTCAACGCCCGCCGGCACAAAGTTGAGGAGGCCAATCGGCGCGTAATCGGCCTGCGTGAGTTTGGTCAAACCCATCCAGTGCATCATGTTGATTTCAACGGTCACTGTGCCGATGGTGTAGCCGTCCGGCGCGGCCTCTGCAATGGCGCTGTGACCCACGACGCCCGAGCCGCCGGTGCGATTGACGACGGTGACCGGCTGCTTGAGCTCCTTTTCTAGCATCGACGCGATGGTGCGTGCGTGGTAGTCGGTGCCGCCGCCCGCGCCCCACGGCACGATGAGTGTGATCGGACGGTTCGGGTACTGCGCGAACGCTGTGGCTGCGCACAGGGCAACAGCGCTAACAGCGAGCGCTTTACGAATGAAATGTTTCACGGGGCCTCCTTGTGTGAATGACGTCAACGACGTTCGCGCCTGAACGGCTTTCGTGGCGAACCACCGCGCTGGCGTCTGAATAAACAGTCTACCAGTGGCTCGCGCGCATCGATAGCCGCTGATTCGGAACCAACGGAAAGGCAAACGGTGACTTCGGCTAGAGTTGCCGAACAAGTAGGGGGAGATGAATTTGAAAGTAACTGACTTCACGTTGGCACTGTTGCTGCTCGCGATTGCGGCGGCGATGTCTATCGCCGCGCTGAGTTTTCCGCCGATGCCTGGGCAGGCCTTCGGGCCGAAACTGTTTCCGAACATTGTCGCCAGTGGCTTTGCGTTCTGCGCGCTCGTTCTCATTCGGCGCGCTGCAAAAGCGAAGGCGCTCAAGCTCGGCGTGGTAACACCGGAATGGTGGAACGAGCCGGGTCGTCGCGGCAACCTTGCAATACTGCTTCTAAGCATCGTGGCGTACACGTTGCTCCTCGAGCCCGTTGGATATCTGATCACGACGTTTGGAGTCATGGTGATCTTGATGAAGCGACTCGGCGCGTCGTGGCGTGCGACGCTCATCGCGTCGTTTCTAGGCACAGCTGTTACGTACTTGATGTTTGCCTACTGGCTGCGCGTGCCGCTGCCGCCGGGGCTACTGGCCGGAATCGTGAGGTAGAGCATGGGCGCGCTTATTGATGCTTTTCCGCAGGCGATGGCCTTGGTGTTCGACCCGTACACGTTGGGTGTCGGGCTGCTCGCCACGATGTTTGGTTTGTTCGTCGGCGCGATGCCGGGCCTCACCGCGACGATGGCTGTTGCGCTCTTAATTCCCGTCACGTTCTTCATTCCACCGGTGCCAGCGCTGGTCGCGATTGTGATGAGCACGTCGATGGCGATTTTTGCGGGTGACATTCCCGGCGCGTTGCTGCGAATACCGGGCACGCCGGCCAGCGCGGCGTACGCCGACGATGCGTATTTGTTGACGAAAAAAGGCAAGGGCGAACTTGCGCTCGGCATTTGCTTGGTCACCTCAGCCATCGGCGGCATTTTCGGCACGGTGATTTTGATCGTGCTGGCGCCACCGCTCGCGGATTTCGCGCTCAAGTTTTCGATGTTCGAGTACTTTTGGTTGGTCACATTGGGACTGACCTGCGCGGTGTTTGTCACTGGCAACGACTTGCTGCGCGGCATGATTGGCCTTCTCGTGGGTCTCGCGATTGCGTGCGTGGGCCAAGACGTCACGGCGGGCTTTCCACGCTACACATTTGGCATAAAAGAATTGCTCTCGGGCGTAGACTTCATTCCCGCGATGGTCGGCATGTTCGCCGTCAGTGAACTGATGCGCCGCGTCACCGAGAACGCCGGCGAAGCGGATTTTGCACAAACGAAATTCAAGAGCTTTTTCCGCGGCTTGTGGCCGGTACTCAAGAAGTACAACTTCAATATCTGGCGCGGCAACGTCATCGGCACGGCCATCGGCATCTTGCCCGGCGCGGGTGCGGATATCGCGGCGTGGATTTCATATTCTGTGGGCAAGAAGTTCTCCAAAACCCCGGAGACGTTTGGAAAAGGCTCCGAAGAAGGTCTCGTCGATGCCGGAGCCGCGAACAACTCCGCGATCGCAGGCGCGTGGGTGCCCGCGTTGGTGTTTGGCATTCCGGGCGACAGCGTGACAGCCGTGGTGATCGGCATGTTGCAGATGAAAAACATCCAGCCGGGGCCGGACATCTTCACCGAGAAGCCCGTCGAGATGACCGCGCTTTTTATCGCGTTCATCCTCGCCAACATCATCATGATTCCGCTCGGCATCGCCGCGATTCGCGTGGCGGCCAAGGTGCTCGTGATTCAGCGCGCCGTGTTGCTGCCGCTCATCTTATTGTTCTGCGTGGTCGGTAGTTTTGCCATCAACAACAATGCGTTTGCGATCTGGATCATGCTTGCCGCCGGCATCGTCGCGTGGATGATGGAGGCCAACGACATACCGATCGCGCCCGCGATTCTCGGCATCGTGCTCGGTGACATGTTGGAGAAGAAATTTCTCACCAGCATGATGCAAAGCGATGGCCGATTCGGGGCGTTCTTCGAGCGGCCCATCGCGGCTGTGTTGGCGGCGATTACAGTGACGGTCTGGGTCGCGCTGGCCTGGAAAGCGTGGAAAGGACGCGGCGCTAAATGACAGCTACAACTAAGCCCATCCTTTGCGTCGGTGCATGCGCATGGACCACCATTTTCCGGGTGACCGAATTGCCCACAGGCTCCGCCAAGATCATGCCGGAGCAGGCGATTCAAATCGGCGACGGTATGAGCGCGTCCGCGGGTTGTGCGGTGGTCGCGTTGGGCGGTCGCGCGGAGTTTTGGTCGCGTGTGGGCGATGACGCCAATGGCCGCGCTGCGATTGACTCGCTCACCGAGGCGGGTCTTGAGTGCAACGCGATTCGCTTCGTCAACGGTGTGAAGGGCTCGTTTTGTACCGTGGTGATCGACTCGGCGGGCGAGCGCATCGTGATTCCACGGCATGACCCGATGCTGCCGAGCGGCGCCGATTGGTTGCCACTCGACAGAATTCGTAACGGCGAATTTTCCGCCGTGCTCACAGAGGTTCGCTGGCCCGAGGGCGCGGCGGCGGTGCTGGACGCAGCGCGTGAAGCGGGCATCCCCGCGATACTTGACGCCGAAGTCGGGGCACCCGGTGTGTTGCCGATGCTTGCGGCAAAAGCCACGCACGTGCTCTACAGCGAGACAGGACTGCTTGCGCACGTGGGGGATGCGTCTCCGCGCGAGCAACTGACGCGAGCGCAGGCGCAGCTGCCGGGAAAATTTCTCGGCGTAACGCGCGGCGCGGAAGGTTTCTTCTGGCTTGAAAACGGTGCCGAAAAGCACGCGTCGGGCTTATCGGTCATTGCGGTCGACACGCTCGGGGCGGGCGACGTGTTTCATGGGGCCTACGCGTTGGCTTTGGCGGAAGGCATGAGCGCACATGATGCCGCGCGCTTCTCCTGCGTCGCGGCGAGCCTCAAGTGTGAGGTGTTCGGCGGACGCATTGGCGCGCCCAGTCGCGAGGCCGTCGCGGCTCGGATTTAGCGCAAAAAAGGTAAAGTGAGCGTCGCGTAACGCGGCAAAATGGCCGCTTCTGCTCGCTGTGATTTCCGAAGGGTGTCTATGAATAGGTTTCGAACAAGCGCTTGGTGGGTCAGCGCGGCCTTGGCACTTGCCGCGAGCGCCGCAAACGCAGCGTGGCTGGCACCCGCGCATGACGCGCCAAAACGGCGGGTCGAATCGGCCGCATTAATGCCAGTCAGCGTCGACGTGACCGCGTTGTTCGCGCAAGGCGCTGGCGAAACACAAACCATCGAAGTCAACGCGGGTCGAACGCTCGCACTTACGACGCTGCGCACACTTGAAGGACATGACGGCGCGCGCACTTGGGTGGGCATGCACCGTGACGGCGATAGCGAACACAACGTGTTTGTGACCGAATATCGCGGCGCAATTTATGGCGCGCTTTACGCTTCGGACACGGTGTATGACTTGATCGGCGACACGCAAAAAAGCAACGTCATGTTGCGCGATCAAAAGGCAGCAGGCTTCACACTTGCACCTCCAACCGCGAATGATTTTGTGGTGCCACCGTTGCCAATGCCCGGTGCGTTTCCCGATTCGCTGAAGGCAAGCAGCGGCGGCGACATTACGACCTACGCCTCGCCCGCGCCGCAAAGCGTGATTGATCTATTGATTGTTTACACCGAGGCGATGGTCACACGCTTCGGTACAGAAAACGGCGTACTCGCGCGGCTCAATAATCTCGTGGCGCAATCCAATACCGCGTATCTCAATAGCGAGGTGGCAATCACGCTGCGACTGGTCGCGACGCTGCGCACGACATATTCTGAGACGACGAGTGATGGCGCTGCGCTTAACGACATTACGCCATCAATCGGGCCGCCGTTCAATCGAGTGGTCATCACGCCCGCGACGTTGCAAAACGTCGCGCCGTTACGCAATTCGAGTCAAGCCGATATAGTGATGTTGGTTCGTCCGTTTCGCCGTAACGCGCACGCCGCCTGCGGCATGGCCAATCGAAACGGCACGGTTGGCTTTCCGATGGACGTCTATGAAGGCTGGGCGTACGGCGTGTTTAGCGAAGGGCTCGATGACGAACCGGGTCATACCGGCGGCACCTGTCCTGACACCGCGTTTTCGCATGAGATCGGACACATCATGGGGATGAACCATGACCGGCCAAGCCTTCTTGTCGATTCACCGGGCGCGCTCCCGCCGCCGGTTTCCTACGGTTTTGGCTTCGGCTACGGCCACAACGCGCCCAACTGTCCGAATGGATACTGTCACATGCCAACGCACGGCGACATCATGTCCATCGCGTACGTGAATCGAAATTTGGCGTGCTACTCGCATCCGGGCATTCGTATCTCGCCGGACGGTCTCGCGTGCGGTCTCAGCCTTGTGTCCGGCACGATTGCGGGCGTTGCGCCGTTAGACGCGCCGCAACTGGAGGTATGCGCAAGCAGCGCGGCAGGTTGCGGCGCAGCGGCTGCGACTTGCACGACTAACGCTGACTGCGCCTACAGCGCGCGCGGATTGAATTACGTTCGCGTTCAAGTCTCACGCTGGCGTGACGCGGCTGTCACCGGCACCATCGTGCAAGGCGCAACGCCGGTCAACAGTTTCAGTTTGTGTACGTCGAGCCCGGACATTCTCTGCACGACCACAAACAACACCTATCGTTGCAGCGGCCCGGCGGGCTGGACCGGATCGATCCACCCACGCGCGGCGGGTTACCGCATTCCGGCGGCGGTCGTCCCGGCTCCGTTGGCTGTTGCCGCGACGACGAAAAACCTCACCGCGCAGCTCGACAGCGCGTTTCCGAATTGCAATCTCGATGTGGACGGCAACGGCATCCTCGACGCCGCTACCGACGGCTCGGCGATGTTGCGCCGATACCTTGGCCTCAACAGCAGCGCATTCGGCGGCCTCGCTGGCACCTGCGCGCAACACACCACCGCCACCGCGTTGCACACCAACAGCGCGAAGGCGATGGTGGCCGCAACGGGTAGCGCCAGCCCCACGCTCACCACCGACGGTCTCGTGACCTTGCGCGCGATGCTCGGACTCAGCGGTGCGGCGGTCACCACCGGCGCGGTCGCCGCCGGTGCGCCACGCGGACAATGGAACGCACCCGCTGGCGCGAACAACAACATTCGCGAATGGCTCAACGCCAACTGCGGCACCGCGTTCGCACCCTGACATCGTGGTACGTAACACAGCTTTTTCGCTGCAACGACAACCAGGTGGTCGTTGCAGCGCAATTTTATGTATTGTCGATAATGTAAAAAAATAGCCGGAAACCGCCATTTGGCTGCCGTTCGCACCATAAAGCTGTATATCCGTCGATGCAAACGAGGATTGGCGCTGGGTGCTCGCCGCGTGCTGATGGCGAAGTGGTGCCCGCACCGCGTTTCGATTTAAGCGCGCAATGCACGCGTGCGCGCCGCTTCCGCGCGCGCTGCAAGGGTTAGCACTAAGCAATTTCTTCGCAGACTAACCATAATTTGTCGTTCAGTTGGCGTCATCAAAAAATCATTGGAGGACACTATGTCTAAGACTTCGCCCGAGCAGATTTCCACGCGTCGCAGTTTTCTAAAACAGGCCACGGCAACGGCCGTCGGCGGTGCAGCGATTGCCGCGCCGATGCTTTCCAGCGCCCAAGCGGGTCCGATCACCATGCGTTGGCAAAGCACATGGCCAGCAAAAGACATCTTCCACGAGTACGCGCTCGACTTCGCCAAGAAGGTCAACGACATGACCGGCGGCGACCTGCGCATTGACGTGCTCCCGGCCGGTGCTGTGGTGCCTGCGTTCGGTCTGCTTGAAGCCGTTTCCAAGGGCACGCTCGACGGCGGCCACGGTGTGCTCGGCTACCACTACGGCAAACAAAACGCACTCGCACTCTGGAACTCGGGCCCAGCATTCGGCATGGACGCCAACATGTTGCTCTCGTGGCACAAATACGGCGGCGGCGCAGAACTGCTCACCAAGCTCTACGCTTCCATCGGTATGACCGCTGTGCAGTCTTTCCTGTACGGCCCAATGGCCACGCAACCGCTCGGCTGGTTCAAGAAGCCAATCACCAAAGCGGCAGACTTCAAGGGACTCAAATTCCGTACCAACGGCTTGGCTATCGACCTGTTCACGGCGATGGGCGCAGCGGTTAACGCATTGCCTGGCGGCGAAATCGTGCCAGCGCTAGAGCGCGGACTGCTCGACGGTGCTGAGTTCAACAACGCAACGTCTGATCGTCTGCTTGGCTTCCCGGACGTCTCGAAAGTGTGCATGCTGCAGAGCTACCACCAGAGCGCTGAAACGTTTGAAATCATGTTCAACAAGCCGAAGTACGACGCGCTGCCCGCAAAGATGAAAGCCATCATCGCCGGTGCCGTAGAAGCCGCTTCTGCCGACATGTCGTGGAAAGCGATCGATCGCTACTCCAAGGATTACATCGAGCTGCAGAACAAAGACAAAGTGAAGTTCTACAAAACACCAGACGCCGTGTTGCAAGAACAGCTCAAGCTGTGGGAAGCAATTCTCGTTAAGAAATCGGCTGAGAATCCACTGTTCAAAGAAATTGTGGCTTCGCAAAAAGCGTTCGCCTCGCGTGCTGTGAAGTGGGAACAGGATACGGTGGTTAATCGCCGTATGGCCGTGAATCACTTCTTCGGCACCAAGGCCTAAGCGGTAGTAGCGCACAACGACCATCCGAGCCATGCTCGGATGGTCTTTTTTTTGAGCGGAGGGACGCTATGCAGAAGTTGTTTTTATTTGTCGATAAAGTGAGCACCAAAATCGGCCACGCGTTTTCGTGGCTGATTCTTGCGCTGACGTTGTTGATCACTTGGGAAGTGTTCTCTCGCTATGTGCTCGACCACCCACATCCATGGGCGTTTGATGTGATGATCATGATGTATGGCGGCATGTTCATGATGGCCGGTGCGTACACCCTGTCGAAAAACGGCCACGTACGTGGCGATGTGCTCTACGGCTTTTTCCCACCGCGCTTGCAGGCCGGGCTTGATTTGGCACTCTATCTGCTGTTCTTCGTGCCGGGCGTATTCGCCTTGGCTTGGGCGGGCTACGGTTACGCATCCGAGTCGTGGGCGATCAAAGAAATCTCCAACATCACCTCCGATGGACCACCGATTTACCCTTTCAAAACCATCATTCCGCTTGCTGGAGCCATGCTGTTGTTTCAGGGCGTCGTAGAAATTCTGCGTTGCATCGTGTGCCTACAAACGGGCGCATGGCCGCGCCGTGCCGATGACGTAGAAGAAGTAGACGTTGAGAAATTAAAAGGCATGGTCAACGTAAAGGACGAGGATATTGCCAAGCTTGATGCGCTAGTCGTCGCACAAGAAGGGGCGCACAAATGAGAAAAGAAATTTACTTCGGCCTCACTATTCTGATCGCAGTGGTGGTTGGTGTCTTCGTGTTGATGCCGCCACCGTCGGAGATGACCAACGGACATTTGGGCCTTTTAATGCTTGGCCTGATTGTGGTGGCGATCATGTTGGGTTTCCCGACGGCCTTCACGCTGATGGGCATGGGCATGATCTTCGCGTGGCTCGCGTTTCGCAGCCAAAACCCGAATCTGGCCGTGCAGCAAACGCTCGACCTGATGGTGCAACGCGCGTACTCGGTGATGTCCAACGACGTGCTGATTTCAATTCCGTTGTTCGTGTTCATGGGCTATCTCGTTGAGCGCGCGAACTTGATCGAGAAACTGTTCAAAAGTTTGCATTTGGCCATGGCGCGCGTGCCCGGCTCGCTCGCCGTCGCTACGGTGATCACTTGCGCAGTATTTGCGACAGCCACGGGCATCGTGGGTGCTGTCGTGACCTTGATGGGATTGCTTGCGATGCCCGCCATGCTCAAGGCTGGATACAACACACGACTCGCTGCTGGTGCGATTACCGCTGGCGGTTGCTTAGGCATTTTGATTCCGCCGTCGGTGCTGCTGATTGTGTACGGCGCGACGGCCGGCGTATCGGTGGTCAAGCTCTACGCTGGCGCGTTCTTTCCCGGCATCATGCTCGCCGGTTTGTACGTTGGCTACATTGTTGTCGTCGCAAAACTCAAACCGCATTACGCACCGCCACTATCCGAGGCAGACCGTCACGTTCCGCTGCCAGCATACGCTGAAAAAATTTCTACGTCGTTTAGCAATAACGTCGTGCGTGGACTGGTTGCGGGGGTAAAGGGCACGATCAAAACCGATGCACCCAGCCGCACCTTGATGTCACAGCTCGCTATCGCTTTGCTGCCCGCCATCGTGTTTACCGCGGCGATGGGCTTGACCTATCGCATGGTGACGGCACCGATTGAAGTCACCACGACAGACGCGGTGCAGATGGGTTCGGGCTTCTCGGGTGATTCCAACAAGTCTGAAAGCGGTGGTCTGCAAGAGCCGCCTGCCGATGACGGCGGTCTGAAAGAGCCACCCGCTGACGGCGCATTAAAAGAGCCTCCGATGGTCGAGAGCGCTAAGGTGCCAGAAGCCGTCGCAAAGGCAGCAACGCCAAAACCGAAAGCCGCCGCGACAGAGGCTGCAACGGGAGAGCGCCTGCCAGCTCCGACCAGTTTCTGGATCACGCTCGGCGTAGGAGCAATTGCTCTGCTCGCGTTTTACGCCATTTTCAACTTCGTCCGCCTTGAAATTTTCAAGATGCTGCTTGGCTCATTCTTCCCGCTCGCGGTGCTCATCATGGCGGTGCTCGGCACTATTGTGTTCGGTCTTGCGACACCCACGGAAGCGGCCGCGATGGGCTCGATGGGTGGCTTGCTGCTTGCGGCGGCCTATCGTCGATTGAACGTGGGCGTCGTGCGCGAATCGGTGTATCTGACCGCCAAGACCAGCGCCATGGTGTGCTGGCTCTTCGTCGGGTCGAGCATCTTCTCGGCGGCGTTTGCGCTGCTCGGTGGACAAGAAATCATCAATAAGTGGGTCCTCTCGATGGATTTGACGCCGGTGCAGTTCATGTTGCTCGCGCAGGCGATTATTTTCCTGTTGGGTTGGCCGTTGGAATGGACCGAGATCATCGTGATCTTCATGCCAATCTTTATCCCGCTGTTGCCACACTTCAATATTGATCCATTGTTCTTTGGATTGCTCGTTGCGCTCAACCTGCAAACGGCATTCCTTTCTCCGCCCGTGGCTATGGCTGCGTTTTACTTGAAGGGCGTCTCGCCGCCGCACGTCACGCTCAACCAAATCTTCCTAGGTATGTTGCCGTTCATGGCGATTCAGGTCGTTGCGTTGACTTTGCTCTACATCTTCCCAGGTATTGGCTTGTGGCTGCCAAGCGTGCTTTACAAATAGCACGAATGACGTGAAAACAGGGGCGCTTGCGCCCCTTTTTCTTGTCAAAGCAAAGATGACCTGAACTATCCGCTCGCTACACTTTACTTATGCGCACCGACATCGACATTGCCCAACACGCCACTTTGCAACCCATCGACGCCATCGCGACAAGGCTTGGGCTTACGCCGGAGCAGTTGGAACCGTACGGACGCACGAAAGCCAAGCTCTCGTACCAATGTTTGGCTTCGCTCGCGGATCGGCCCAATGGCAAATTGATCCTCGTTACGGCGATCAGTCCAACCCCTGCGGGCGAAGGCAAGACCACAACAACGGTTGGTCTTGGTGACGCCCTAAATGTCGTGCTCGCAGGCAGTGGCAAACGTGCCGTGGTGTGCTTGCGTGAACCGAGCTTGGGGCCAGTGTTTGGCATGAAGGGGGGCGCCGCGGGCGGCGGCTACGCGCAGATCGTTCCGATGGAAGACATCAATCTGCATTTCACCGGCGACTTCGCCGCGATCGCTGCCGCGCACAACCTGCTCGCGGCGATGATCGACAATCATATTCATCACGGCAACGCGCTCGGCATCGACGTGCGCCGTGTGACGTGGAAGCGCGTGGTGGATATGAACGATCGCGCGTTGCGCCAAGTCACGGTTGCGCTCGGTGGCCCGGCCAACGGCTTTCCACGCGAGAGCAGTTTCGACATCGTCGTTGCCTCCGAAGTCATGGCGATTTTGTGTCTCGCAGATTCGCTCAAAGAGCTCAAGCGTCGCCTCGGCAATATCGTGATCGGCGCGACGCGCGACAAAAAGCCCATCACCGCGAGTGACCTGCACGCCCAAGGCGCGATGGCCGCGCTTCTCAAAGACGCGCTCAAGCCCAATCTCGTGCAAACGCTCGAAGGCACGCCGGCGTTTGTACACGGCGGCCCATTTGCGAACATCGCTCACGGCTGCAACACGGTGCTGGCTACACGCACCGCCTTGAAGCTCGGTGACTACGTCGTGACCGAAGCGGGCTTCGGCGCCGATCTCGGAGCCGAGAAGTTCATCGACATCAAATGTCGAAAGAGTGGACTTGCGCCCGACGCCGTCGTGCTCGTCGCGACCATTCGCGCGCTGAAGTACCACGGCGGCGTGGCGCGCGAGAATCTTTCCGAAGAAAACCTCGTCGCGCTCGACGCAGGCATGAAGAATCTAGAGCGTCACGTGCGCAACATGCGCGACGTGTTCGGCCTCGCGTGTGTGGTCTCGATCAATCGCTTCGACGCCGACACGCCCGCCGAGATCGCGTTGCTGAAACAACGCGTTGAAGCGATGGGCGTGCCGATTCATCTCGCAACGCACTGGGCCGATGGCGGCAAAGGCGCGGTCGACGTTGCGCGCGAAGTACTCGCGCTGTGCCACAAGAAATCCGCGCTGAAATTCGCCTACGACGACGCCGTGCCGTTGTGGGACAAAGTGCGTGCCGTTGCGCAAAAGGTCTACGGTGCCGCGGATGTCGACGCCGGTCCGTCGGTGCGTGCCGCCATTGAAGCGCTGCAGAACAGTGGCTACGGACACTTCCCGATCTGCATTGCAAAAACACAATACTCGTTCTCGAATGACGCCACGCTTCGCGGCGCACCCACGGGTCATACGCTGACCGTTCGCGAAGTACGTCTCGCTGCAGGCGCAGAGTTTGTCGTCGTGGTGTGCGGTGATGTGATGACCATGCCGGGCCTGCCGAAAGTACCGAGCGCCGAGCGCATTGATATTGATGACGACGGCCAGATTGTCGGGTTGTTTTAGCGCTTCGCTATGATGCGCAACTCAACCGTCAATCGGACAGCACACGCCCAACTCCATGCGCCCTGCCAAAACGCTCTACGATGCGCTCGGACTTGATGCAACGGCGACGCCCGAGCAAGTAACGGCGCGCGCGTCGTCGTTGTTGGAGCGCCTAAATAGTGATGGTGCCGCGCACTCAGAAGACCGCGCGAATCAAATCAAGATCATCGCGTATGCACGCGAGACGTTGTCTGATCCGGCGAAGCGCGCGAGATACGACCAATCGCTGCAACGCCAAGCTGCTGTCGTAGTCGAACAAGTGTCCAGCGCTCCCGCGCCGGCGGGTACGCCCATGACGCATTGGCTGCTGTTCGCCGTCGGTGCGGCGGCGATGGCGGGCGCATATTTTTTCTATCAACAGAAACGTGCTGCGCCAGCTCCAGTTGCGGCTGCCGTGGCGTCCACCAGCGCACCGGTTCGAGCGCAGCCGGTGCCGACGGACAACGCGCAAACCAACGTCGTGCCGCAGCAAGTACCCCCTGCACCGCTCGCGACCGGCGCTCCAGCAGTTACTCCCGCAACGACCGGCGAGCTCTCTGCCGCCGAAGTGTTCAGGCGCAACCAAAACAGCATCGTCGTCGTGCGCGGCAATCGCGAAGACGGACGCGGCGTAACGCAAGGCAGCGGCGTCGTGATCGAAGACGCAGAGGTCGTCACGAATTGCCACGTGGCCTTAGGCACAACGAACCTAGTCGTGATCGCGGGCGGCAAGAGTATTCCCGCGCGCGTGCGTTTCCGCGATTCGGGCCACGATTTGTGTCAACTCTCTGTGCCTGGCCTTCGCGCGCCGACCGTCGTGCGCGCGCCACTGTCAAGCGTTGCCGTGGGCGCGCGCGTGTACGCCATCGGTGCGCCGCAAGGGCTTGATCTCACGCTCTCCGATGGAGTCGTGGCGTCGCTTCGAACGTTTGAAGACTCCAAGCTTATCCAAACGAACGCCGCGATTTCGCCGGGCTCCAGCGGCGGCGGATTGTTCGATGCGAGCGGCCGCCTGATCGGCATTACAACCTTTCAGTCGCGCAACGGGCAAAACCTCAATTTCGCCGTGCCCGCTGACTGGATTGATCTGTTGCCCAAGCGCAACGGCAACATGGAATCGCTGATCCCCGATTCGTCGGCAGCATCCGGTATGCCCGAGGTCGTCAGGCCACGCCAAAGCCTCAGCGCGGAAGGCGAGAACAATCGCCGCTTGTTGCTCGGGAAGTGGAATTGCCACGCGGGCGGCATGTCCACCGCACAAACGCAATACGATTTCCGCGAAGACGGCTCGCTCAGCGCGCGCGCACGAAAGGGCGACACGCAGTGGTCAAACCACGAGGGCAACTTTCAACTTGCGTCGGCTACCGAATTGCTACTCGCCGACGGGCGCAGCTACGTGAGTGTGCACCTAGTAGAAATTAGCGCGACACGCGTCGTGATGGCGTGGCAGCTGGACAAGAAGGTGAATCACTATTGTTCGAGGTTGGGATAGACATTGGCTTTGTTGTCGACGTCATACTCGCCGAAGGTGGTATTCAAATCGGAACCTACATACCAGTAGCAACAGCATTTGACGCAGATGCCGTGGCGACTGACGCTCAACCTAAACCACATATAGAAAACCTGTGAAATGCACATCGCCATCCTAACCTTTCAAGGCTTCAACGAACTCGATTCGTTCATCGCGCTGGGCTTGCTTAATCGCATCAAAAAGACCGATTGGAAGGTCACGATCTGTTGCCCGGAGCCAACGGTGACGTCGATGAACGGCGTGACCGTGCATGCGCAGGCGCGGTTGGCGGATGCAAGAACGGCCGACGCGGTGATCGTTGGCAGCGATATCAAGACGCGTGAAGTCGTGAACGACGCTGCGATGATGGCCGAGCTTCAGCTTGACCCGAGCCGCCAGCTCATTGCCGCGCAGTGCTCGGGTACGTTGGTGCTCGCGAAGTTGGGGATACTCGGCGCGGTCCCCGCGTGTACTGATCTCACAACGAAGCCTTGGGTGCTCGAAGCCGGTGTTGAAGTGCTGAACCAACCGTTTTTCGCGAAAGGCAACGTGGCGACCGCGGGTGGCTGCTTCGCGTCACCGTATCTTGCCGCATGGATCATCGCGCGGACCGAGGGCCAAGAAGCGGCGCGACAAGCGCTGCATTACGTAGCGCCTGTCGGAGAAAAGGATGAGTACGTTGCGCTTGCGATGAAGAACATTGCTCCGTACTTACCAGCGCCTTAACCAATTCCCTCAGCGCGAAACGCCCAGCCCGTAAATCGCTTTTCGATCAGCGCGGTGATGGCGTAGAGCGCGATGCCGAGGATCGCGAGCGCCATGACGCCAGCGAACACAAGCTCGACGTTAAAGCCCGCTTGTGCGGCGAGCATCATTTGCCCCAGACCTGAGTTCGCACCAATGGTCTCCGACACGACCGAGCCTACGAAGGCGAGCGTGATCGCGACTTTGAGCGAGCCGAAAAAATATGGCATGGAGCGCGGGATGCCGACCTTGCGCACGATGTCGAGCTTGCTCGCACCGAGCGCGCGGAGCACGTCTTGCAATTCGGGTTCGGTCGTCGCAAGACCCGTGGCGACGTTCACCACAATCGGGAAGAACGAGATAAGAAACGCCGTGAAGATCGCCGGAATAGTGCCGATGCCGAACCAGATGATGAGAATCGGCACGACGGCTACTTTCGGTATCGCGTTGAACGCGATCATCACTGGGTACAGCGCGCCGTAGATAAATTTCGACCAACCGATGCCGATGCCAAGCGCGAGACCAAACACGATCGCTAGCGCGAAGCCGAGCAGCGTCGTCATCAGCGTTTGCAAGCTGTTCTCCCAAATCGCGGGCCAATATTGCACCATCGCTTTTGCGATGGCCGTGGGCGTCGGCAGTACCGTCGCGGGCAGGCTAAACACGCGGCAGGCCAGTTCCCAAAGGATTAACAACGCCACCGTAAAGATGAGCGGCGCGAGGATGTTTTCTTTCCAGTTTTTCATGTGTTCACTTTGAAATGAATTTGCCTGTTATCTGTACGCGCGGACTTGGCCGTGCTTCCGCGTGGCTCCGAACGACGCCAAGTCGTCGCCGACCCATCAATGCTTTCCAATGTACGAACGCAGCTCGTGCACCAAATCTTGAAACGGCTTTTCGTAGGTGATTTCTAGGTCGCGTGGGCGCGGCAAATCGACGGTTTGCACCTTCACAATCTTGCCTGGCCGATCACTCATCACGTACACCGTGTCGGCGAGAAATACCGCCTCGCGCAAATCATGCGTAACCAGCATCGCGGTGACGCCGCGCGCCTGATGAATGTCTCGCGTCATGCACCACAGCTCTTCGCGCGTGAACGCGTCGAGTGCGCCGAACGGCTCATCGAGCATCAGTATTTCGGGTTCGTGAATGAGCGCGCGACAAATGCTGGTGCGCTGCTGCATGCCGCCGGAAAGTTGCCACGGAAATTTTTCGGTGAAACCGCCGAGCCCGACGGATTCGAGCAGCGCGCGCGCCTTTTCACGATACGCGGCTTTTTCTTTGCCGATACGCGAGCGATGCGGCTCTACGATTTCGAGTGGCAGCAACACGTTGTCCACTGCCGTGCGCCACGGCAACAAATTAGACGATTGAAACGCCATGCCCACCTTGTTGATCGGGCCCTTCACGGGTTGGCCTTCGATGGTGAGCGTGCCCGCCGACGTGGGTTTCAAGCCACTGATGAGTTTCATCATTGAGCTCTTGCCGCAACCTGATGGGCCGACCACGGCGATAAATTCGCCCTTCTTGATCGTGAGCGTCAAGTCGTCTACCGCTTTGACGGCGTTCACGCCGTGCCCATACGTCATGCTGACGTGGTCGAGTACGACCAGTGGCGCTCCCGGTTGTGTCATCGGTTCATCCCTTGTAAAAGTGCGTCTGTCCAAGAATATGGCTACGGCACGCAATTTGCGTACCCATTTGTGAATCTCGAACGCTTTTCCTAACCCACAGAATTTTCTAATCCCATGAAAACAAGAATTTGGCTCTCCGCCCTATTATCGTGCGCGGCTGTTGCCGCCTCGGCTCAAACCCCCATTAAGTTCGCACTGGATTGGCGCTTTGAAGGTCCCGCTTCGCCCTATTTTGTGGCGCTCGACAAGGGCTACTACAAAGCCGAGGGACTCGACGTGACGATTGACACTGGCAACGGCTCCACCGAGGCGATCAACCGCGCGGCGTCCGGTGCCTATCAGTTCGTGTTTGGCGACATCAACACGCTGGTGCGTTTCCGCGACAAGCCTGAAAACAAGAAACTCAAGATGGTGCTGATGGTTTACAACGCGCCACCGTTCGCGATTGTGTCGCTTAAAAAGGGCGGCATTAGCAAACCAAAAGATCTTGAAGGCAAAACGCTCGGCGCGCCAGCAGCCGACGGCGCGTACGCGCAGTGGCCCGCGTTCGTGAAGAAAAACGGCATCGATGTGAGCAAAGTGAAAATCGAAAACGTGGGCTTTCCTGTTCGCGAGCCGATGCTCGTTGAAGGCAAGGTTGACGCAATCACCGGCTTCTCGTTTTCGTCGTACATGAATCTGCGCGGGCGCGGCATTGCGCAGGACGACATCAACGTGATGCTTATGCGTAACCTCGGCCTCGAACTCTACGGCAACGGCATCATTGTTGACTCCGAGTACGCCGCTAAAAATCCGAAGATCGTGCAGGGCTTTATCCGCGCGACGATCAAGGGCTGGCAAGAGACGATTCGCGATCCGAAAGCGTCGATGGCCTCGCTCATGAAGCGCAACAACATCCTCAACGACGGCCAAGAATTCGTGCGCCTCAAAATGGCGATCGACCAAAACGTGATGACGCCGGAAGTTGTGGCCAACGGTTTCGGCAGCGTGGACGCCAAGCGCCTCACGCGCAGCATCGACCAAATCGGCGAAGGTTTCAAATACACCAACAAACCGAAAGCAGACGACATCTTTGACAGCGCTTACCTCGCTCCGAAAGCAGAGCGGATGATTAAGCAGTAAGTGTCGTAGTCGCGCGCACGCCTGTCGCCCCTCGTGCGATTCGGAGGGGCGTGCGCCGCGCTTCGTGGAATTCACGGCGTAACAGCTTATAGTGCACAACGACTGCTAGGCGGTCGTTACAGTTTAGAAAAGTATAAAGTCGATAAGCGCATAAACGGGCCTGCAAGCGCCATCTAGCTGTCGCTGAAGCACAAAAGCTGTATCGCGCCACCTGCGCGCGTGAGCGCAACGATGCGCCAGCTACGCCAACTGCGCAACCTCAACAAATCCGACCTTAGCCTCGGTCGTCGTGCTCGCATCGGCATATCATCATCCGCATCAATCCCGCGTGCAATCGCATGCGGCGGTCGCCGTCCATCTCATCCATAAGCGAGTCCACGATGCCCTTTACTCTTCGTTCCCTCTTTGGTTTTGTCGCGGCGACGTTTGCGTTCGCTGCCCTGCCCGCGCAAGCCGGCAAAACACTCGATGGCATCAAGTCGCGCGGACAGCTTGTGTGTGGCGTCAATACTGGGCTCGCGGGCTTCTCACAAGCAGATTCGAAGGGCGGCTGGTCTGGGCTCGATGTGGACTTTTGTAAAGCGCTCGCTGCAGTCGTGCTCAACGACGCAACCAAAGTGAAGTGGGTGCCACTTACGTCGCAGGCTCGGCTCTCTGCGCTGCAGTCCGGTGAAATCGATGTGCTCTCGCGCAACACGACGTTCACCCTCACGCGCGATGCGTCGCTGGGTTTGAACGTGACCGCGCCGCTGTACTACGACGGCCAAGGCTTCATGGTGCCAGCGAAATCAAAAATCAAAGACGTGCGGCAACTCAAAGGGCAAACGATTTGCGTGTTGTCGGGCTCCACTACGGAAAAGAATCTCGCCGACTTCTCGCGCATCAATAATCTCGGCTTCAAGCCGGTCGTGTTTGAGTCGCTCGATGGCTTGAAGGGTGCGTATTTTGCCGGCCGCTGCGTTGGCTACACGACCGATGCGTCGGGGCTCGCGTCCACGCGTAACGCGGACGCGAAGAACCCAGCGGATCACGTGATTCTGCCCACCCTCATTTCAAAAGAACCGCTCGGCCCGATGGTGCGACGCGGCGACGACGAATGGTTCGCGATCGTGAAATGGGTGATCTACGGCTTGCTCGAAGCCGAGGAATACGGCATCACGCAGGCGAACGTTGACGCACAAAAAACCGGCTCGCAAGACCCGGCAGTGCAACGCATTCTTGGCGCTTCGGAGGACACCGGCAAACTGCTCGGTCTTGACCGCGATTGGATGGTACGCGCGCTTAAGACAAGCGGCAATTACGGCGAAATGTTCGAGCGCAATCTCGGCCCGAAGACCTCAATTGCGCTGCCGCGCGGATTGAACAATCTGTGGAACAAAGGCGGGCTAATGTACGCGTATCCGATTCGGTAACTCGGGCGCGACAGCAGCACGCGGTGACTATTGGCCGAGGCTAATTAGCCGCCGTGCCGCGGGTCTTTCCCCTGCACGATGTGGATCACGTACTCACTGATGTTTTTCGCGTGATCTGCCACGCGCTCGATCGCTTTGGCGAGGAACGCAACGTCTAGCCCCGCGCCAATGGTGCGCGGGTCTTCCATCATGTAGGTGACCAGAAGGCGCATGATGCGCTCAAATTCTTCGTCAACCGCCATGTCCTTGCCGATTACTTCGCCAGCGGAAATGATGTCGAGCCTTGCGAAAGCGTTGAGCGCTTCTTTGAGCATGTCTTGCGCGAGCAAACCAATTTGCTTGGCTTCGTTCAAGCGCAAAATTTGAAACCGCTCCGATGCCTGAAACTGCTTCGCACGCAATGCGATTTTCTTGATCTCGTCGCCAATGCGCTCTAGATCGTTCACTGCCTGCATGGTGCACACAATCTGGCGCAAATCTACCGCGGTAGGCTGGCGTTTGGCGATGATCTCCATGCTCTTTCGATCAAGCTCAAGCTGCTTATCGTTCACGCGCTTTTCTTCGCGCACGACCACATCAACGAGCTCCGTCTCACCCGACGCAATCGCTTCCAGTGCGCGTTCGAGTTGCGCCTCAACCATGCCGCCCATCGCGAGCAAACCGCTGCGCAGGTCTTCGAGTTCGAGTTCGAATTGTTTTGACGTATGTTCCATTAACCAAACCTTCCGGTGATGTAGTCCTCTGTGCGCTTATCTCGGGGCTTCACAAAAATCTGAGCAGTGGGCGTGAACTCGATGAGTTCGCCCAGATACATGTAAGCCGTGTGCTGTGACACGCGCGCAGCTTGCTGCATATTGTGCGTCACCATGACGATGGTGTAGTCGCTTCGCAGTTCGCTCACCAATTCTTCGATGCGCGCGGTCGAGATGGGATCGAGCGCCGAGGTCGGTTCGTCGAGCAACAATACTTCAGGTTTGACCGCGATGCCACGTGCGATGCACAGCCGCTGCTGTTGCCCACCCGAGAGCGACAGCCCGCTTTGATTGAGTTTGTCTTTCGCCTCGTTCCACAACGCAGCCTTGCGAAGCGCCCACTCAACGCGATCCGTCATTTCGCTCTTCGAAAGGTTTTCGTAGAGCTTCACGCCAAACGCGATGTTGTCGTAAATCGACATCGGAAACGGCGTCGGCTTCTGAAACACCATGCCGACCTGGCCGCGCAACGCGTTCAGGTCTTGCTTGGGATTGAGCACGTTGGTGCCGTTAATCACAATTTCGCCTTCCGCGCGTTGGCCGGGGTAGAGCGAATACATGCGGTTCAACGTCCGGAGCAAGGTGGACTTGCCGCATCCAGACGGACCGATGAATGCCGTCACCTGTTTCTCGGGGATGTTCAACGTGATGTCACGCAACCCTTGAAAGCCGCCATAAAAGAAATTGAGATTGCGAATCCCGATCTTCGTGGCAGTAAGGTCTGCAACATTCGTTTCGCCGAGACTGACTTGAAAGGCCATACTAATTTCTTCTTGCTATCGCGACTTCGGTGATAAAGCCGCAAATTGAACGATTCACCGACTACTGGTGCTTTTGGCGGAACAATGTTCGCGCCACGATATTGAGCAACAACACTGCCAACGTGATGAGCAGCGCACCGGCCCACGCTAAGCGCTGCCACTCTTCGTACGGACTCATCGCGAACTGAAAAATAACCACTGGCAAGTTTGCCATCGGCGCGTTCATGTCGGTGCTCCAGAACTGATTGTTTAACGACGTGAACAGTAGCGGCGCGGTTTCTCCAGATATGCGCGCAAGAGCAAGCAGCACGCCGGTCACGATGCCGCCTTTGACGGCTTTTAATGTCACCATCGTCACCACGCGCCACTGTGGCGCGCCGAGCGCTACAGCGGCCTCGCGCATGCTGTTAGGAACCAGCAGCAACATCGTCTCTGTCGTGCGCACGACCACGGGTACCGCAATGATCGCCAACGCGACGGCACCCGCCCAGCCCGAATAGTGCTTCACGTTAGCCACGATCAAGGTGTAAACAAACAAACCAATCACAATCGATGGCGCAGACAAAAGGATGTCGTTGACAAAGCGCGTGGTCTTCGCAACCCAGCTGGTGCGATCCACCTCGGCTAGGTATATCCCGGCCAGGATGCCAATGGGCGTGGCCACAAATATGGCCGCGCCGACGATCATCAGACTGCCGAAAATCGCATTGGCCAGTCCTCCGTCGGAACCCGGCGGTGGCGTCATCTGCGTAAACATCGCAGGCCCAAACGCGGCCAGACCCTTGCTAAATAGCGCGAACAAAATCCACAGCAGAAACGTCATCCCGAACAGCATGGTGCCAACGGACATGACTAAGTTGAAGCGATTGACCCAAACGCGACGGCGATAGATCGGGTTGTCGGGCGTGGCCAGTGATGTGTCGCTCATGTGCGTTTGCCTTCCTTAGCGGCCAGTGACGAGAGCATCCAACGTGACAACGCCAACACAATGAACGAGAGCATGAACAAGGTCAGGCCCAGAGTGATGAGTGCCGACATGTGCGCTGGATCGGATGCTTCGTTAAATTCGTTGGCGAGTGAGGACGCGATGGAGTTTCCCGGCTCAAAGAGTTTGGCGGAGATGTTGTACGCGTTACCGATCACGAACGTCACCGCCATCGTCTCGCCGAGCGCACGGCCTAAGCCCAGCATGATGCCGCCGATGACGCCGGTTTTTGTGTAAGGCAATACAACGTTCCACACCACTTCCCACGTCGTTGCGCCGAGGCCGTACGCCGACTCTTTGAGGATCGGTGGCGTGGTGTCGAAGACGTCACGCATCACCGACGCGATGAACGGGATCACCATTACCGAGAGGATCACCCCAGCGGTGAACACGCCGAAGCCGTTTGGCGTCCCCTGAAACACGGGGCCGACGAGCGGCAGCTTGCCCAAGGTATTAATCATTAGCGGCTGAAGCGTCTCAGCGAAGAGCGGCGCGAAGATGAACAAGCCCCACATGCCGTAGATGATCGACGGAATCGCCGCAAGTAGCTCCACCGCCGTGCCTAGCGGCCGCTTAAGTACAGGTGGGCACATCTCGGTGAGGAATACCGCGATGCCGAAGCTAACAGGTACACCGATCACCAGCGCGATAGTGGCCGTAATGATCGTGCCCCATAGCGGAGCCATACCGCCGAACAAGCTGCGAACCGGATCCCAAACGTCGGTCACCAGAAATTTGGGGCCGGTCTGTGTGATGGTCATCCACGAGCCCATGATGAGCGAGCCGATGATTCCCAGCAGCGTCACTAAGACCAGTAGCGCGAAAAACTGCGTAGTGCGCGCAAACAGTTTGTCCTGAAAGGCAAAGCTATTGGACTTGCCTGTGTTGCCCGTATCGGTTGTCATTTTTTCTCCGGCTCTTTTAGCTGCACACTACGATCTGAATGCACAGCTAGAAGAGCGCGGCACCGTGAACCCAACGGTTCAAAGTGCCGCACGCAATCATCTAGAACACCGCTTTACCGCCAGCGTCCGTGATCTTCTTCCATTCCGCTTGGATGAGCGAAACGGTTGCTGGTGGCAGTGGAACGTACTCCAGTTCCGATGCGGATTTGCCACCGTTTTTCAGCGCCCAATCGAAGAACTTCAATACTTCGCGGGACGACTCAACTTTGGCGGGTTTGGCGTGCATCAGAATGAATGACGCACCGGACATCGGCCAAGACTTCTCGCCGCCCTGATCGGTCAGGACCACCGCCATACCGGGCGTTCCCTTCCAATCGGCTCCAGCCGAAGCCGCAGCGAAGGCACCTTCGGTCGGTTGTACAAACTGACCTGCTTTGTTCTTCATCGCGATGTGGTCAAGCTTGTTCTTCTTGGCGTACGCGTATTCGACGTATCCAATCGAGCCTTTGATGCGCTGCACGTACTGAGCAACGCCTTCGTTGCCTTTTCCGCCCACACCCTCAGGCCAAGAAACGGCCGTGCCTACGCCGACTTTGCTTTTCCACTCGGGCGAAACTTTAGCCAGATAGTCTACGAACAGAAACGTTGTTCCCGACCCGTCCGAGCGGCGCACCACCGTGATGGGGCCGTCAAGCTTGAGGCCAGGGTTCAGGTCGGTGATCGCTTTATCGTTCCACGTCTTGATTTTGCCGAGGTAAATGTCGGCCAGCACGGGGCCGGTCAGCTTCATTTCGCCGGGTTTCACCGAGTCCATGTTGGTCACAGGTACGACGCCGCCGATGATGGCCGGGAACTGCACGAGGCCGTCTTTAGCAAGTGCGTCAGCCGCCAAAGGCATATCAGACGCGCCGAAATCTACGGTCTTCGACTGGATTTGTTTAATGCCGCCACCGGAACCGATGGACTGGTAATTCATGGCCACGCCCGTGGCCTTCTTGTACTCATCGCCCCACTTCGCGTAAATCGGGAAGGGGAACGTTGCACCAGCACCGGTGATGGTGGTCTGCGCGCTAACAGACGCCGCGACAGCCATCAACGCTGCGCCAGCAAGTAACTTAGTCGAGAAATTCATATTTAAATCCTTGTGTGACTTCTCAGGGGAGGAGGAGAAGGTGAACCCTTCCCTTTTTCTACATCCGGAAGTTTGGCAAGGATTTGTTACAGCCATATTTCAGCTGGCGTCATGGCTACCGGGGGCGCGTCTTTGACTCGGTAGGCGACGACTTGGCGTCGCTCGGTGCCACGGGGAAAGCGCGGCCGAGTCCGCGCCTACAACTACGGAGCCGTCTTCGGGTGCCGCAGCGCGTGCGAGATCGCGGCGCGCATGTTTGCGGCTTGCAAGTCGCTTTGCGGGAGCAACGTGTCCCCACGGGCGAACGCGTAGGCGAGTTCTTGAATCGCCTGCGGGTGATCAAGGTAGGCCGCACGCATGTACCAGCGCATGGCTTCGCGTGGGTCATGGTCAACGCCTTCGCCGTGGGCGTAGCCGTTGCCGAGCAGGTACATGGCGTCCGGGATGCCGCGCTCTGCAGCAAACTGAAAGCGCTTCATGGCGCTCGCGTGGTTCATGGAACCGCCGTTGTTTGCGCGCTCAATCAAACCAAGGTAATACGCCGCTTGTGCGTTTTGCGGGTCGACACGCTCAAACCACCCGCGTGCTTTGATGTGATCCGGCGCGACGCTTGGTACGCCGAACAGCCACGCTTTTCCCAACGCGAGCATCGCGCGTTGATCGCCTTGTGCTGCGGCGCGCTCCAGCCAGTTCAAACCCTGCTGTACCGCAACAACATCCGCGCGACGCACCAAGACTTCGCCCACGGAGCGCTGCGCTTCGACACTGCCCTTCTGTGATTCAACTAACAAAGCCGTCAGAGCGTCTGCGTCGCGCCCAGCATCGGCGTGCATGCGCAAACGATCGATGCGCGCAAGGTCATGCTGTTCGTAAAGTCGATGCAGCAACGCTGAATCGAGGGGGCTCTGTTCGGTGGCGGCGGTGTCCTCGATTGCGCGGCGCTCCATCGAGGCTGCGGTCGAGCAAAAGCACAGCGCCAACGGCACCGCTATAAGTGTGGCGAAACCTGGTCGAGAGCGGATACGCATGCGGTCGGCTAGGCTGCTACTTTGACAAATCCACCTGGTACACGGCAAGCCCCCTGCCGTCATCCGCTTTG
>ERZ795056.1460-NODE-1460-length-27831-cov-15.995428_pt1 | contig 27831 bp, 20 predicted proteins | sample MGYA00375140_ERZ795056 | MGnify/ENA primary metagenome ERZ795056 (study PRJEB30185, sample SAMN05720227) | activated sludge metagenome | isolation source: Anaerobic digester | place: USA | collected 2015-03-09 ... | reverse complement strand
GGCTTTGTTGCATGAATCCCCATTTTGTCCGGCAAGCCCTTACCCATTAAAAGGTCAAGCGACTTTGACGGACTTTGGAGCAGCGATTTGAATAAATTTGTTCAATACAGCCGCTTTGATAGCGGCTTCGGTTCTCTGGTTTTCAAATTCACGGGCATACATTTTTTCTCCCAGTATGGTCTTCCATCGGAAGAAGGCATTTTCACTTTTGCTTCGGCGGTGATAGCCGGATTGGACCTTCCAACCTTTTCGATTGACCTCTATTCCTCCTTCATCTATGATATCCAGCACACGGTTTCTTGGGTGATCGGTCGGCACGTTGTCTTCATCTACCTGGTATATGGCGTTTTCTCGGGGCGGTATAATCGGTTCGATGTCAATTTCCACCAGCATATCCCAACAATGGTAATGATCGTAAGCACCATCCGTTCCAACTTTGTTGATGTCAACGCCCTCGTTGAAAGTTTGATCCACTAAATCTACCAGCACAGCCGCGTCATCCGTCTTGTTATCCGTCAGAACCTGGGCCGTAATCTCCCCTGTTTTTTCATCTACCCCAAGATGGATTTTGCGCCAGGTTCGGCGTTTACCCCAGCCGTGTTTACGGACTTTCCACTCGCATTCGCCATACACTTTCAAACCGCTTGAATCCACAACCAAATGTATCGCCTCTCCTTTTTTAAGCCTTCCACTGATACCCAAAGGAACTTTCAGCCCCTCCTGCCGCCGACATATCTGTGTGTAACTCGGTACTTGTAAATCAAGGCCCATCAACGCAAAAATAGACTCTGCAAAACCTGCTAACTGCCTAAATGCCAGACGAAAAGTCGCTTTTAACGTCAACAACATCAAAATACAAGAGGCCGAATAAACCATCTGACCGCCTCGCTTCGCGGGCCCTTTATGGTACCATTGTTTCGATACTTTATCGTCAATCCACAAGGTCAGGCTGCCACGACGCTTTAGTCCGGCATTGTAATCAGACCAGTTCGTTATTTTATAGCGGTCTTTGGGTTTGTCGAGTTGCAAGTTTGAATCTACCTTTGTCATGGGCTGGTGGGCTGTGGTTTAAGTTTCGCAACTCAAAAGTACACTTGCCAGCCCTTTTTAGATTACACCGTGGCCCAGCATATTGGTGGATTCATGCAACAAAGCCGTCGCTTCTGTTCCTTTTGATACCGTGCAAGTGCCGACCGGCTGGCGAACACAGCAGAGGAAGGTATCTGTAAACCTGCCTGTCCGGCCCAATGCAGGTATTTCAGTTTATTGGTATTCTGTTCGTTGAATCTGCCGATGCAATTGGTTTGTTCCAGAAGATATTTGGTAAATTCGAGTAGGGTTTTTACGTCGCGCACGAGTGCATTCACCAACGTATCGGCATGGCGCCTGTACGTTTGGCGATCAATTCTGAGATTACTTAACGACAGATGACCGTGGTAAATCCAGCAACTCCGTATTTCATCCAGGCATAACTGCCGGCCATCAATCTTCAGGCGAAGCTGACACGAATGACCTTCCAGTTGAACATCTTCTATTTCTACCCGGGTATTTTCCGTTATGCGGATATAACCGGCCCGATAAGAGTGTAGCCACAGTAATATGCCATTTATCGCCAATTCTGGCTCTCTGGAAAAAACAAGGATCATGAAGCTCTGCTTGTAGAGTTTGCGTGCTTTTGCATCTTTTAAAACACTGTGAATAAAGTTTGGACCAAGCCGTCAGTCTAAAGGCACGGCTTGGTCCAACGGCCTTCTGACTGATCAGCAATCTTGGCCTTGTTCCGTTCCCATATCGGATTTCACGGATTTCGTTTCACCATCGTACGTATCCATATCAAAGTGGGTACAATTGGTGGAAGGATTGCAGGTGACCCAGATTGCAGACGGAGCGTTGCCGCCGACTGAGCCTCCGCTTATCTCTTGTGAATTAGTGGCTTGGTGTTGATTGAATACATTGAAAATGTTCTCCGAGAGGCTTTCAAAATTCTTTTTCATACTCGTTTTTTTAAATGAACAAAAAATGGAAGTGAAAGCAAAAATCGATGTTGCCACTGCCAAAAATTGGCAGTCCGAGAGGAAATTGAAATTTTTGAGCCTTCCTATCCTTCCCAACGGGCCCAAGCGCAGCGCCGCCGCAGGCCGGAAACAATGCGGCGTCACCAGCAGCAACTCCGTGCGGATCCCAGGGTAAAGAAGAATGTACCTGCATTTGTTCCTCAGAATGCCTTTATAAACGGCTCATTACCTGACATTTGTAATCAGTTGCTGTTGGCGGGGGCGCACTACAGCGGCCAGGGGCGGCTCACTTTTCTATGCAAATAGGAAAGTCATTGCCCATTAGAAAGGTGTTTCAGGCAAAACACGAGTCACCCCAAATTTTTTCATTTCAAATAATAACGAATGCCGGCTTGTCATCCTGTCGGGGCCCGTCCACTCTACGAGGGAAAATGTTCAAAAACACATCGTAGCGTGGACGGGCCCCGACAGGAGGACAAACCGGCATTCGTTATTATTCCAGGCCCAAAGGCCAACGTTCATAGTTGTAGGGGCACGCACAAAATCCGCGATGCCTCCTGTTTACCGTCTCTGTTTTACTTCACCACCACCTGTTCCCGCCAGGCTTTTGCTCCGTTTTTTACCTCGATAAAGTAAATCCCGGGGTTCCATTCGCTCGTGTGGAACGTGTGTACGGCGGAGGTGACAGGTTGTTGCAGTACCTGCCGGCCGTCGGCGGAGTAAATACGGATCGAGGCATCCGTATCCGGTTCTTCGGATAACTGAATGGTCAGTTCTCCCTGTATAACCGGGTTGGGGAATACACTGAAACCGTCATTTCCGGCGCCCGCCAGCACGACATTTCTGACATCGGAAAAACTGACTTTTCCGTCGAAATCCTGCTGTGCGAGCCGATAATAGTTGTTGCCGGGTAAAGGTTTGTCATCGGCGTACTGATAGGTTTGTTTTTCCGTAGTAGTGCCGTTTCCGGCTACGAAACCAATTTTTGTCCAGGTTTTTCCTTCGTCGCTGCGTTCTATGCCGAAGCCGGCATTGTCGCGTTCGGAGGCAGTTTGCCATTGGAGGCGGGCGGTTCGGTCGGGCTGGAGTTGGGCCTGGAAGTGCGTGATTTCGATGGGTAGGGGAGGGAATTGGTTGGTAGAATACAAAAGAGTTCCGAAGGCTCCGCACACCCAAAATTTGTTGCCCGTACCCCAGATGCCAGTGAGGGAATTGCTGACGCCGGAATTTTGTGTGGTCCAGGAAACGCCGTCATACTTCAGAATCGTACCGTTTTCGCCTACCGCCCAGACATTGGACGCGTCGGTGCCCCAGACGCCGTTCAGGGTTTCGGTAGTGCCGGATGATTGCTGATCCCAGGAAAATCCGTTGAATTTCAGGATCGTACCGTCAGTGCCTACCGCCCAGACATTGGAAGCATTGGCTCCCCAGATACTGCGCAAGGTGATAAGGATACCTATATTCGTAGCATCGAATTCCAAATCCCAGGAAAACCCGTTGTACCTCAGGATATAACCATACGTGCCGACGACCCGTACATTGGAAGGGCTGGCGCCCCAGATGTCGTAGTGATCTATTAATTGATAAGTTGGTAAGAAATCCGATGTCCAGGATGTGCCGTTGTAATGCCAGATTTCACCGCTGTATGCGAGCGCCCAGGCATTGGAAGTGCCGGAAGTCCACACAGATCCGACGTCGGACAATATCGTTTGTTGTGACCAGGATGTGCCATTGTATTTTAGCGCAGCGGAGTAAGGCGAGACTGCCAGGATATTGGATGAACTCGTACCATGTATGCCGAGAATATCATTTCCCGCCCCATAGTTTATATTCCAGGATACGCCGTCATATTTTCTAATAAGACCGCCATTGCCTGCTACCCAGATATTCGAAGCGTCTACCCCCCAAATGTCATTATAGCCGGAGGAAGGAGCGGACACCGGTGTCCAGGTTTGCGCCGTTATTACCTGAAAAAAAAGCAAGAAGGAAATGCTGACGGCGTACCGCAATTTCAAAAAAGGGAGCGAATGGAGGTTGATTCCGGCGAGGAATGCTGTCAGTACCCGATGTGGTAGCATTGATTTCATATTTAAACTGGATTTACAAAATGATATGTGTGCCCGCCGGTTTTTCAAAGAAGAGAAAGAATCTGAAGTTGAAAGCCATGAGGGTGTTCTCAGTGTAATCTCTCCAATGCACCGGAAGTGACCCTGCCGGATTGTTTTCTTTGCCGGGGCGACCACAAGGGTCGCCCCTACACATTACCCTTTGGCATCAGATGAAAACAAGCGTCCGGATATGTCGGGTAGGGGCGACCCTTGTGGTCGCCCCGATTATGTGGTCGCCCCGACCCTTGTGGTCGCCCTGATGCTCTCAAATAATTTAAGCGGCCCTGCCCCAAAACCTGCAAAAAGTTTCGCTACCCGGTTGAGAAGAGCAATGCATTTGTACAGATGTTTCCCTACCACCCCTAATAACTAATAACTGATAACCAATAACCAATAACCAATAACCAACCACCAACAAACAATACCTTTACCCCACAAAAAAACACCCTCTTGGATTACGCCATCAACCTACGCTCACTCCTCCTGCTGATTGCGATGCTGCAGGCGCTGGTAATAGCCGGCATGTTATTGTTCCGGGGTTTGCGCCGCCGGCACCCGGCCGATTTCCTGTTGTCAGGACTGTTGTTTTTCCTGGCCTGTTCGCTGATTGAACATTTTATCGGTTTTATGGGCGTGTACGATTACGCGCGGGAACAGGGGCACGACCTGACATTCTTTCCGTTTGATAATCCGTTTGTGTACGGGCCGCTCATTTTGCTGTACACGCGTGCCCTCACGGACGAGCAGTTTCGGCTGGAAAAACAGCAACTTCTGCATGCCATTCTGCCGGTAGCGCATTATGTGATACACTTTTCAATCTGGGCCCTGCCGGATGCACCCAAATTTGCGTTTCTCGATAGTAAACCGGGATATTTTCTGCAAACCGGTCTGGATGTGTTGTTTTACCTCATTACAGCCTGGTATTTGTGGCAGTCGTTTATGCGCTACAATACATACCGCCGGCTCATTGTGCAGGAATATTCCAATACCGGTCAGATGACGCTCCAATGGCTGCGCATTTTCCTGTATGCCTTTTCAGCCTACCTGATATTTGATTTCTTTTTCAATCTGGCCGGACAGTTTTTGGCGCTCTGGTACACCGGATGGTACTGGCTCAACCTGACGCGTGCGTTGCTGCTGTATTACCTGGCGGCTACCGGCTGGTCGTATACGGAAAAATCGGGCGTGCAGTTTACCCAACTGGAAAAGCGCACTTCGGTTGCCTTGCCGGAAAACGAATTGGAAGCAGTAGCGCAGGCAAACAGCAAACCCTTGTTTACGCCTGCCGAACTGGAACTGCGCCGCACCGCCCTTGCCGCCTACATGGAATCGGCACAGCCCTGGCTCGATCCCGAACTAAACCTGACTTCCCTGGCCGGGCAATCGGGCCTGAACGCCGTCCAGTTGTCCTACCTGATCAACAACGCTTTCGGCCAGAATTTTAACGACTTCGTCAATACCTACCGGGTGGAAGCCGTGAAGCAAAAACTGGAGGCGCCGGAATTTCAGCATTACTCCCTGCTGGCCATCGCGTTCGAATCGGGGTTCAATTCGAAAGCAACGTTTAACCGGGCGTTTAAAAAAATGACGGGAAATGCGCCGAGCAGGTATCAGAAGTGAGTTGTGAGAAGTGAGTTGTGAGAAGTGAGTTGTGAAAGGGGCTCAAATTGTAATTTGAGACATGTGGTACGCGGTTCAAAGCATGATTTGAGGCGATAGAGCCTGTCGGGTGGGTACACCTTTGCAACATCACAATGCAAACTACACCACCGACTCATGTACAAACATTTCCTCTTTTGCAGCCTGTTCTTCTTTTTTCAAATCATTGCCGCGACCGCGCAAACACTCTCGGGTACTGTACGTACCGACGCCGGTGAACCCGCTTCATTCGTCAGCGTACGGCTGCTTTCCCTGCCCGACAGCACTTTAAAGGCAGGTACAGCAACCGATAACCAGGGCGCTTACCGTTTTCCCAACCTGAGTTCCGGCAAGTATCTGCTGCAGTTTTCCCTGATCGGAAATGCGGATGCCTATTCTCCGGTATCTATGGAGGGCCTTGATGTTCAGTTGAATCCTGTTGTTTTAGTTGCTTCCAACTTGCTACAGGAAGCAGTTGTTTCGGCTTCCAAACCACTGATTGAACGACAAATCGATAAAGTAGTAGTGAACGTGGAAGGTTCGGCGCTCGCTACCGGCAACAACGTACTCGAACTCCTGCAACGCGCACCGGGTGTGGTGGTGACGCCGCAGGGCGCTATCATGCTCGAAGGAAAATCCGGGGTACTGCTCACCATAGATGGCAAGTCCACCCAACTTTCCGGAGACGCATTGACGGCTTTCCTGCAATCCATACCGGCCGAATCCATTTCCAAAATCGAACTCATCGCCAACCCTTCCTCGCGGTACGATGCGGAAGGTATTTCCGGCATTATCAACATCCGGTTGAAAAAGAACCAGAACCTGGGGCTGAACGGCGTTTTGTCGGCCGGAAACACCCAAAGCATTCATGCCCGGCCGCGTGTGGGCCTGAACCTCAACTACCGGCCCGGCAAAGTGAACGTTTTTGGAAATGCCGGCCTCAGCAAGGGCGCGCAGTCGGTAGGCCAAAGCATTTTGCGTATTTCCAACGGTCTGGTACTCGATCAGGATAATCCGATGGTAGAGCGATTCGGCGCCACGTCCGTTAAAGCGGGTGCAGATTATTTCGCCGGCGACCGCCACACGTTCGGTGTGCTCGTGCTGGGCAATTTTTACAACAATGATTCCTGGAAAGACAACCGGACGGCTTTCCGGAATGAAAACAGCGCAGTTGTCGACAGCACCCTGCTCAGTAAAATCACCGCCCAATCGGGCAACAACCGCCTGAATTACAACCTGAACTACCGTTTTGCCGATACCTCCGGCCTGGAACTGACTGTCGATGCGGATTATCTTACGTTCACCGGCGATGGCAATAATTTGCTTGAAAACCGGCTTGACGGCACCCCGGACGTTTTACAGACCGGCACCCGTTCCGACATCGGTGTCTGGTCGATGAAAACCGACCTTTCCAAAAATTACAAAAACGGCTTCAAACTGGAAGCGGGTGCCAAATGGAATAAAACGGATTCGGAAAACGATATCGAAAGTATGCGCCGGACCGGCGAAGAATGGCAGGCTGATCCGGGCCGTACCAACCTTTTCGATTACCGCGAAAATATCGCCGCAGCCTATTTCAACCTCGGAAAACAGGGCGCCAAACTCAACTGGCAGGTAGGCGTGCGTACCGAACACACAAATATTCAGGGCCGTTCCGTCGATCTGTACGGACAGGCTGTCAACAACCCCGACACGGCCTACACCGGATTTTTTCCGACGGCTTACCTGCAATACACCCTCAAACCGATGCACCAGATCGGCCTCTCCGCCAACCGTCGCCTGAGCCGCCCCGCCTATCAGGACATGAACCCCTTCGTGTGGCAGTCCGACCCGTACAACAGCGAACGCGGCAATCCGTACCTGCGCCCGGCCTACACGAATGCAGTGGAACTAACCTATACGTACCGCTATGCCGCCAGCATTTCCATAGGCTACAGCCGTACCAACGACGGTATCAGCACCATTGCGCGCCAACAGGGCGAACAGGCGTACGTGCAGCCGGTAAACCTCAACAGGCAGGATAATTTCAGCCTCAACGTCAACATGCCTTTGCCTGTAAAACCCTGGTGGGAAGGCTACCTGTGGATAGGCGTGTGGCACAACCGCTTCGTGTCGCAATTGGACGAAGACGCGCTCGATACACGCACCTTCGGCGGCGGTTGCTATATGTCTCAGCAATTCAAACTAGGCCGCGGATACCAGTTGGAGGGTTCCATGTGGGCGCAGTTTCCTACCAGCGACGGTATTTTTAAAAACAAGGGTATTTACAGTGTTTTCCTGGGTGCTAAAAAATCGCTCTTCCACGACAATGCCAGTTTGAAAATCACCGTCAACGACCTGTTTCGCACCCAGCGCTGGAACCAGTCGCTCGATTTCGGCGGACTGCGCGGTACGATCACCAATAACTGGGAAAGCCAGAACCTGGCTATCGGATTTACCTGGAAATTCGGCAATCAGAGCCTGAAAACGCGGAATCGGGAGCAAGGCGGCGTGGGCGATTCGGAAGCGCGGATCAAAGGGAAAAAGGAGTGATTGATTTCAGATACATCATTAGGTGTGTACGAAGGATTTGTTCGGCTACGCCTCCCGTAGGAGGATGGGGACGCGGATTGTGCGGATCGTGCGGATTAAAACGGATTTTAGTGGCCTTGCGGCCACTTCTTTTTGATAGTCAACGGATTTAACCCCGCCTTCGGCGGGACGTAGATCAAATCGATTATTTATTAAAGTGAAGCAGAAAATCATCCTCGATCACTACTATTTTTTCATGCTTATGCCTGGAGTATGCATCCCGCCGAAGGCGGTTTTAAATCCGTAAATAATCAAAAAAGAAGTGGCCGAAAGGCCACAAAAAATCAATTTTAATCCGCATGATCCGCACAATCCGCGTTCCCATCCCTCTATGTGAGGCGAAGCCGAACTAAACCTTCGTACACTCCTAATTCATCATTCATCATTCATCACTCAACAATGAAATACCTCTTCATCGTATACCTGCTATTCCTCGCCGCCTGTTCTGCTGCTCAGTCGACTACCGAACCCAACATTCGTAAAGACGGCGCATTTGTTACCTTTAAAGTAGTCAACAACTCGGTTTTACCCCACAAATACACCTTTATCGGCTATAATCCGGGTGAAACAGGCAACTGGACCAACGGTTTCCTTATACTGCCCGGCGCTGCCCACACTTTCAAATGTGTGGAGGGTACAAAGATTTACCTTGCAAACAACAAACAGATAGGTATCGTGATGAGTGGAAGCAGTATTCTCCGGGATGAGCCGTTTATTACCGTGAAGGCGGAAGATGAGGGGAAAGCCTTCAGATTGAAGCAGTGACTTAAGAACAGCACTGTTACATCCGACCGCCGGTGGTTTGTCCAGGTATGTTCTAGGGTGAAAACTGTTTTTTGGGGTTTGAAATATCTTCGTATTTTACTCAGTCTTTAAAACCTGAACCTTATGACCTGCCAATCTTTCGCTGCCGTTTTTTTCTTCATTTTTTTTACAAGTAATGCTTTCTCTCAGGCTGTCCGGGTGAAAGATATTAACCCCGGTCCGGCTTCTTCACAACCTGGTAATATGCGTTTTGGGGACAATGGTATCTTGTATTTTTTTGCAAACGATGGTGTGCTCGGGAATGAATTATGGAAAACGGATGGAACCGATGTCGGAACGACATTGATCAAGGATATTTATGAAGGTCCTACTTCTTCCGTTTCTACACTTGATAATGCGGTCATGTATCACGGCCTGTATTGTTTTAATGCAAGAGACGCTATCCATGGCGCTGAATTTTGGAAAAGCGACGGTACAACCGAAGGGACACAAATGGTGCTGGATATCAGGCCGGGAATAAACAGCGCTGCTTCCACGGAGCATTTTTTTCAGTTCAATGATCTTTTGTGGTTCAATGCATTCGATGGTTCCGGCCCAGCAAATGGGTTCAAAATTTTTTATTCGAATGCAACGGCTTCGGGTACGGGATACATACAGGAGGCCTTCAACTGGAGAGGCGAACCGGTTATCAAAAACAATGTCTTTTACATGGCTGCCTATGCCAGTTTCTCTTTAGGATACGAGCTGTGGAAGTCAGACGGTACGCCGGAAGGTACCGAATTGGTGAAAGACATTTGTCCGGATGCGTGCCATGGCGAACCGGAATTTTTCACCAAAGTGGGAAATCAGATCTTTTTTGCCGCCACGGGCGAAAATTCGGATGGACAAGAGTTGTGGAAAACCGATGGAACCGCCACCGGAACGGTGCTGGTGAAAGACATTTATCCGGGTACGGGAAATCCTGCCACGGGGCCTACTAATCTGGTCAACTTTAATGGGCTATTGTATTTTTTTGCCGATGACGAGGAACATGGCCGTGAATTATGGAAAAGCGACGGAACAACGGCAGGCACAGAAATAGTACTGGATATTAATGCCGACCCTGCCGCCTCCGTTTGCTGTTTCCTCCAGGAATACGATGGTAAACTGTATTTCGCAGCGGATGACGGTGTACATGGAAAAGAACTTTTTTCCAGCGATGGTACTGCCGGCGGCACCCAGTTACTCAAAGATATTCGGCCCGATGAATTAGGGAGCAACCTTGGCCAACCGGTTGAATTCGACGGGAAATTGTTTTTTTCCGCTTCTGACGGCGTATACGGACAAGAACTTTGGTCTACTGATGGAACATTGGCTAATACAGCTTTGGTGCAGGATATAAAAACAGGGATTTCGGGGAGCAACGTCACCAATCTTACCGCAAACAGCACTCATTTGTACTTCACCGCTACCGACAATGCAGGCATAGAGCTATGGAAATACGCCGCAGCCGTTCTTCCTGTCGAACTGACAGATTTTGTCGCCCGCGTGGATGAAAAAATGGTCCGCCTTTTTTGGCAGACCGCGCAGGAGAAGCACCACAAAGGGTTTGAAATCCAGAGAAGCGATAACCTGGAACAGTGGGCGGCAATTGGTTTTGTGGAATCGAAAAATGCGCCGGCTTCTTATCATTTTACCGATAAAATGCCGGAGTCGGGCATCAATTATTACCGATTGAAACAAATCGATCGGGATGGTGCGTTCGAATTTTCGAAAATAGTATCCGCTACCCTGAACAAGGGAAAAATACAGGTGACGCAGGCGAACCGGACCTTGTACGTCTCCGGGAGCAGTCCGGGAGAGGGGCCCCTGAATTTTCTTTTTCACGACCTGAGTGGCAGGCTGATCGCCCGGAAACAAATGATAACGGACGGGGCAGGAAATGGTATACTTTCTTTAGAAGATTTACAGGCGGGCATGTATGTTACTTCGCTGACGGGGGAGCAGACAGGGACCTGGAAAATAAGTATTCCGTAACCATCCGACCTCTTATTTGTTCAGCATTCATTTGTTTTATACGGTCCGGATTGTAAGAGTAAAATGGCCCGAATGCACACCCTTATGACTATCCTTCTTGTATTGATCCTGCTTATCGCGAGTGTGTACGTTTTCCTGCAACAACCCAAATTCGGCCGCCGGCCTACCGGCGAACGCCTGAAACGGGTGCAAAACTCGCCGTACTACCAAAAAGGCGCTTTTCAGAACCTTAGCGTAACGCCCAATTTCACTGATGGTGCAGGCTACTCGTCAGTGATGTACGATTTTTTTATTGCCCAAAAACCAAGGCTAAAACCGGCGGCAGCATTGCCTTCCCGAAAAACGGACCTGCGCGCGCTGCGCCCGGACGAAAACGTGCTGGTCTGGTTCGGCCATTCCTCGTATTTCATGCAGATCGACGGAAAACGGATACTGGTAGACCCCGTATTCAGCGGGGCTGCTTCGCCTATTCCTGCTACGACCCGCAGTTTTGACGGCGCCGATGTGTACACGGCAGACGATATGCCCGATATCGACTACCTGTTTATGACGCACGACCACTGGGACCACCTGGATTATTCCACTGTTTTGAAACTGAAACCGCGCATCGGCAAGGTCATTTGCAGCCTCGGCATCGGCGAACATTTCGAACACTGGGGTTTCGATGCGGCCATTATTGTGGAAGCAGACTGGATGGAGGAAATTCCGCTCGACGCCGGTTTTTCTGCACACGCATTGCCGGCACGCCACTTTTCCGGCCGGACTTTTATACGGAACCAGGCCATCTGGACGGCATTCGCTTTGTACACACCTACGCTCCGGATTTTTATCGGCGGCGACAGCGGCTACGACACCCATTTTGCAGAAATCGGTGAAAAATACGGCCCGTTCGACCTCGCAATCCTCGAATGCGGGCAGTACAACCCCAACTGGAAATACATCCACATGATGCCGGAAGAAGTGCCGCAGGCTGCCAGTGATTTGAAAGCAAAACGCCTGCTGGCCGCGCATTGGGGTAAATTCGCCTTGTCGACGCACCCCTGGGACGATCCCATTCTGCGCGTATCGGCAGCCGGCAAAAAACTCGGTATGCCGCTGGTGCACCCATTGATCGGAGAAAAAGTGGACCTGAAAAATGATACCCAGGTTTTTTCGGAGTGGTGGACGGGACTTGTATAAAATTCAAGTGTCTATCCGGCTCAGGAACCTATTAAGTCATCCGATGACTTCGAGTCATCGGATGACTTAATAGGTTCCTGAGCCGGATAGACACTTGAATTTTATTTTAATACGTGCATTTTCGCAGGTATATTTGCCCGCCTCGCCCCAGCATGACCTAATGTAACATGAACAGACTCCTTCTCTTGCTTATGCTGCTTCCATTCCTGCAAGCCTGTTTCAATAAAAACAGGCTCCAACTGCTTTGGCAGGCGCCCGTTGCTTCCCAGGAACAGCCCATCGTACAGGATGGCATCGTGTACGTAACGGGTATTCGCGCAGGTCATCCGGAAGAATCCCGGCGGCTTTTCGCCCTGGATGCGCTGACCGGCCAGGAAAAATGGGTGTCGGCAGATTCGGTATATGAAGTGTACGGCGTGTCGGGCGGATCCGTTTTTTTCAAAAATATGGCCAAACACCTGGTGCAACTCGATACGCAAACAGGTGAAAAACTCCATGAAACGGAAGACGACAGCGCTCAGATCGTACACTGTGTCGTGTCGGGCGACACGATGTTCATTATCAACGCATCCCAGCAGGTAGTTGCCATCGACAACCGCCGGAATGAGGTGTTGTGGCGCCGGCAACTGCCGTTCGGTCCCGGCGCCGATACAGAACTACAAATTACTGGTAATCAGATTATTGCAAGCGGAAATTTCAGAAACCCGGAAGAGCAGTTCGGCATGATCTGGTCGCTGGATGCAGCCACCGGCGCGGAGCAATGGCACTTCGAAGCGCCGGAGCCCCACGATTATGCGCCGCTGAAACTCTATGTATTCCCGCCCTGGGTGCTTGCTACCAACACAGCGCCCACCAACCTCGGCACGCACGTGCTTGACCTGCAAACGGGCAAAGAACTATACCCGAGAATCTATGCATTCGCCTTTCGCGGGTACCGGGAAAACACCGCCTATGCTTCCAACGGCGCATTCGACCTGAAAACCGGGCAGCGCATCGGCGACAGCAACACTTGGGTGCCTGCCAGTTTCGTATATAAGGGCGTGGCCTGGGCCCGCAAGATCAGCAGTGTCGGCGCGGGCGAGTCGTTTTTTCTGCGAAATGAATATGACGGCGATTACACAGGCAGGCGCGACTGGACCAATACGCCGCCCAACAGCGTTATCGAAGGCGCCGATCTGCAAACCGGAAAGCCCGTAAAAGGCACCAAAATTTTCAAATTCACCCAGTTTTCGGAACCTGTGGAATCGGGCGGTATTTTGTACCACAGCAGCATTGCCGTCATGAAAGAAGGAACCTCCGGCGTGTGGGCGTATCGGTTGCCGGGAGTTAAATAAGGAGATGAGGATTTGAGGATTCGAATATTTGAAATAACATCAGTTCGGAGCCTCAAATACTCGCACCCTCCAATCCTCGCATCTTCCAATCCTCGCATCCTCAAATTAATTTCACTTCCATGCTCCGTAAACTAATGATCCTGAGCCTCTTATCCTCCCTGTTCGGTTGCGGCGGCGACAGCGAGCCGGGCCTTTTCAGTAGCTACGGTTACCATACCGGGAAAACAAAAGTGTGGTACAAAACGTCCCTTGGTCACTCCTACAGCGTCAGGGAGGTAGCGGGTGCTGACGCGCCGACCTTTCAAGTGCGTGAATTGAGCAGCAAAATGTATGAACAGACGACTGCGGAATACGGCTTCGATAAAAACAGTGTTTTCTGGGCGGGCGACAAGATAGAAGGCGCCGACCTGTCCAGTTTCGAATACCTCTGTGGTCAATACAGCAGGGACAAAAATGCCGTCTATTATATGGCCCAACCACTCACACGGGATGTAGCCCATCTGGCGATCATTGGTCGTGAATTTGTGAAGGACGGTGCGCACGTATATTTCGGCGGCAGCATTTTTTCCGACGACCCCGCTCATTTTGAAATGGTCGGCGAGGAAGGTTCCGACTACTACAGGGACAGTCGCAACTGCTGGTACACGATTTATCCGTTGAAAGACGCCGATCCCGCTACTATCCGGATCATTGGCAGGCATACCGCCGCGGATGCGAAACATGTTTATTTTGAAATGAATGAGGTGGTAGGCGCCGACCAGCAAACGTACCGGGTACTGGAAGAAGGCTATTCGAAAGATGCGCGCCACGTGTACCTGAATAGCGAGGTGATAGATGGCGCCAATCCGGCCACTTTTCAACTGTTACGGGCGCCTTACAGCAAGGACGACCAACATTGTTACAACCGTACGGTAGCCCTTGCAAACGCCGATCCCGCTACGTTTCAACTGATCGATGAATTTTATACAAAAGATGCCCGCAGTGTTTTTATCAACGGAACACAGATCGAAGGTGCTGACCCGGCTACTTTCCGCGTGCTCAATAGCAACGCAGGGTGCAGTTGCGATGCGAAACATGCCTATACGCTGGCACGCCGGATCGAAGGCGTCGATCCGGCGAAATTTCCCAAAAACGGCGAATGCAAAAGTTGTAACGACTCGGGCGTCACTTTTTAACCTATGACCATGGCATATAAAAGTCTTTTCCTGTCACTTGCCCTCACATTTTTAGTCGGTTATTCCCTGACAGCGGGACTGACCAATCCCAACTCGCTGCTCAAAAGACTGCCCGACTGGACGGCATTTCCCCTGATGGCGGTTGTTTTTGTGCTGTATCTGCTGGCAGCCTGGTGGGCTGTGAAGGGTTTCGGCGAACACAAAACGGCGGCCGTTTTTTCCATGTGCTTTTGTGTGCTCGGTCTGGGCCTGTATGCTGCCGGTTTTGCCATGAGCATGGGCAAGGGAAAAGCCTCGCCAGGACAGTACGATTACGATTTCTCGCGGCTGAACGTTTCTGAACAGGCGGCGCTCACACAAATCGTGAAAAATGCAGGCCTGGACATGCAGAACGCCACTTTTTCGGAGCACTGGCACATGAGTGAAGATGCCGCAGGCTACCGCATTTGCGTTCAAAAAGGCCACGTAACTGCGCTTCGTTTTTCCGATAAAAAGATACCAGATCTGGAGCCATTTTCGAGGTTGCCGAAGTTGGGCGACTTATACCTGGTCCGTTGCGGCCTCTCCGATATGAGCGCTTTGCAGGCGAATGGGCTCGACCGGCTGGATCTTTCGGGCAACCGCATCAGCGATCTGAAAACACTCGCCGGCTGCCCGAATGTCCGCTGGCTCGATCTGAAAGACAATCAGTTACAATCCGATGAGGATCTTCGGATTTTTACCAAACTGGTGAGCCGCGATCTGTCGGGCAATCCTTTTTCCAAATAAATTACACCCGAAAATATTCACTGCATATGTTTGGAATCGACAACTTTTTTGCATTTCTCATCGCCGGCATTCTGCTGAATATCACGCCCGGATCGGACACCATGTACGTACTCGGCCGCAGCATTTCGCAGGGTAAAAAGGCGGGTATTTATTCGGCACTCGGTATCGGAACGGGTTGCATTGTGCATATTTTCCTGGCTACTTTCGGGTTGTCGCTTGTCATCAAAGAATCGGAAATGCTGTTCAATGTCATCAAATACCTGGGCGCGGGCTACCTTTTTTATCTGGGTGTGCGCATGTGGCTGAACAGATCGGGCAGCAAATTCGACGTGTCGGGCGCCGACGATATCCCTGACCTGAAACGCGTATTTCTTTCCGGCGCACTCACCAATATCCTGAACCCCAAGGTGGCCGTTTTTTTTATCGCATTCCTGCCGCAATTCGTGCATACAACTTATCCGCGCCCGGCCATTCCGTTTTTTATCCTGGGTTTTACGTTCAATTTTACCGGAACGGTATGGAACCTCATCCTGGCCCTGTTCGCTTCTACCATGACCCGGAAGATCAAGGATAATTACCGTTTTAAAACCTGGCTGGACCGGCTGACGGGCTCGGTGTTCATTTTGCTGGGCATCAAACTGGCGTTGCAGCAGCGGCACTGACCGTGGCCGGAAATGTCCGTTTCCTGTCCTTGTACAACCGGAAATCCGTTGCACTTTTGTGGAAAGTTTTCCGAAACAAATGCCTGTAAAATTCACCTTCCTGGTACTTCCACACATTCACCTTATGGACCTGGCCGGCCCTGACCAAGTGATCCTGGAAGCCATCGGATTCGGCGCCGACTGGGAAATTCACTACTGCTCCTATTCACCGGAACTGGTGAGTTCGGCAGGGTTGCCGCTGGGTCAGGTAAAGCATTTCAGGCAGGTGCCGCTATGCAAAGGCGATTACCTGCTGGTACCCGGCGCCGACGTCGGATTTATGCTGCACGAAAATGAATTGAAAGCGCAGCCGGACTTGTTGGCCTGGATCCGGGAGGCGTATGCGCAGGGGGTGACGGTTTGCAGCATTTGCACGGGCGCTTACGTGCTGGCGCTGAGCGGCATTCTGGACGGTAAGGACTGCACGACGCACTGGAAGCGGACAAAGGAACTTCAAGCGTACTTCCCGGCTTTGCAGGTGGTTGAAAATGTGTTGTTTACGCAAGAAGACGGCATTTTTACCAGCGCCGGCGTAGCGGCCGGCATTGACATGACCCTGCACATCGTGGAGGAGCGGATGGGCGAATATTTTGCGCACCGGGTGGCGCGCGAACTGGTCATCTACAACCGCCGCAGCGGGAACCAGTCGCAGCACAGCCTCTTTTTCGACTACCGAAACCACATTCACTCGGGCATTCATGCCGTGCAGGACTGGTTGCAGGAGCACCTGGACCGAAAGAATTCTTTGAGCGAACTGGCGGAAATCGCCTGTATGAGCGAGCGGAATTTTACCCGTATTTTTAAAAGAGAAACGGGCCTGACAGTGAACGATTACATTACGCTGCTGCGCCGGGAAACCATCAAAAAACTCCTGCAAAAACCCGATATGTCGCGCCCGCAGATCGCACGTGCCTGCGGACTGGACAGCGAACGGCAACTCGCGCGGCTGATTAAAACACTCTGATCACAGAGCGAAGCGGCGTAATCGAAGTCGGCTCTCACTCTCTCACCCTCTCACCTTCTCACTCTCTGTCATGCTCCGTTCACAAATCCACCCCCTGCCCGAATACTTTGACCGCTACATCCTCATGGCCGACGATGTCGACGTCATCGAATCGATACAAATCAGCCTCGATGAAATCGACCGTTTCCCGCTGGAAAAATGGAAAGCCCTGGGCGATACCGTATACGCGCCCGGGAAATGGACCGTCCGTGATATCCTGCAACACCTCATCGATACGGAACGCATTTTTTCTTATCGCGCACTGGCGGCGGCCCGGGGTGAAAAACAAACCATGCCGTATTTTGAGGAAGACGAGTATGCCATCGCCGCTTCTGCTAACAACCGTACGCTGGAAGATTTGATAGAAGAAATGCGCATTTCGCGCCGGTCATTCCTGGCGCTGTACCAATCCTTTACACCTGATATGCTGCAACGCATGTGCAAGGGTTTCAAAGGGGAATATTCGGTTTTATCTATTGGGTTTGTAATTACGGGCCATCAACGCTGGCATTTAAGGATTTTGGAAGAGCGGTATTATTCGTTAGTGGTATCGGTGGAAGAGTAGGGTGGCTCATTGCTGGCGGCTTGTTTTATCCACTACAGGGTTGTACCACCGAACCCCAGTTCGGTCAAAAAAAACAGCACCGAACTGGGGTTCGGTGGTACGCTATTCGCTCCGCAGCGACTTCACCGGATTCGCTGTAGCCGCCCGCACTGTTTGCCCCGCCACCGTCAGAAACGCTACCACTGCAGCCAGAACGCCGGCTATCACGAACACATGCCATTGAATATCAATCCGGTATGCAAAATCCGCCAGCCATTTATCCATGGCCCAGTACGCGATTGGCGAAGCGATCACCAGCGCGATGCATACCAGTTGCAGGAAATCCTTGCTGAGCAGGCGCACCACGGAAAAAACCGAAGCGCCCAGCACCTTGCGCACGCCGATTTCCTTACGGCGCTGGCGTACGGTAAAATCCACCAGCCCGAACAGTCCGAAGCAAGCCAGTACAATGGTGATGCCCGCGAAGTCGGCACAGAGTTGCATCATGCGGCCTTCCTGCTCGTAACTTTCGCGCAGGTCGTCGTTCAGGAACGAGTAATTAAAGGCCTTTTCCGGGAAAAACTGTTTCCACGCCTTTTCAATGTCGGCGATCACGGCCTGGGTGTGCCGGCCTTTCAGGCGGATGGCGAAGGAAGTGAACGAGCCTGGCGACACGTCCAGAATAACCGGATTCAGCGCCGTTTGCAGACCCGAAGTGTTGAAATTATTCACCACGCCGATCACTTTGCCTTGTTTTCCACCGCTTTTAACCTCCTGCCCGATGGCTTCCTGCGGAGATGCCCATCCGAGGGTTTTGACCGCCATTTCATTCAACACGAAACTGTTGATATGATCGGTTCCGTAGGATTTGTCGAACTCTCGTCCGGCCAGCAGGTTCAGCCGGAACGTTTCTGCAAAATCGTAATCCACCGAAATGCTGGCCAGGAAAACGTTGTCTTCCGCCCGGATCTTGCTGGTGGTGACCGGGAAAAACGGCGCCGAAAAACCGGGCATCGACGACGCGATTGTCACCTCGCCGATGCCCGCATTCTGCATCAAAAGGTCGTCGAAAGCGTTCATGCGGCTGCGCAGCGTGGAGTCGCCCGGGGAAAATACCGTGTTCATATTTTCACTGGAAAGCGGCACGTCTATAATCTGTTCGGCGTCGAAGCCCAGCGGCATATTTTGCCAGTATCGCAGTTGCGACAGCATGATGAGTGTTCCGCACAGCAGGGCAATACAAACGGCAAATTGTATGGTAATCAATGATTTGCGCAGCAGTTGGCCGACGCCGCTGATACCCGTGGTGCTGTTTTTCTGAAACACCTCTACCGGTTTGAAGCGGCTGGCAAAAAGCGCCGGATACATGCCTGCCAGCAAACCCGTCAGCAGGAAAATGCCCACATAGGAAACGGTGAGCGGCCAGTCGCGGAGCAGATCGTACGTGATGAACTTGTCGTTTTGCGCATTGAACAGCGGGATCAAAATGAACAACAACAGCATGGCAGGTACGAATGCCATAAAACTGAGCAGCATCGTTTCGGTCAGGAATTGCCCCACCAGTGCCGAACGTTTCGCTCCCAACGCTTTCCGCACTGCCACTTCTTTTGTGCGGTCGAGGTAAACGGCCGTAGACAGGTTGACAAAATTGATCACCGCAATCAGCAAAATCAGAAACCCGACGATTCCGAACACGCGCAGGTACACCGGATTCGAGGTAGCCGAAATTTCGTCGGCAATGACGCTGTGCTGGTGAATGTCGCGCACCTTGAAAAGGCTGAAACTTTGTTTTTCCGAGTATTCCGGTATGCCGAATTTTTTGATAAACGCGGCAAACCTCGCGTTAACGGCATCCGGGGAAGTACCCGGTTTCAGGATTACGTAGGTGGCATTGTACGATGCCAGCCAGTTGGTAGTCATGGCCTTCCGCACGTTGGGCCGGGCCGAAGCCGGCTCCACGTCGGGAATGTTGCGGTAGGGCAGCAACATGTCGATTTGCAGGTGCGACTGCCGCGGCAACCTGCGCACCACACCGCTGACGGTAAAAACAGCCTCGTTGGCTACCCGTACCTGCCGGCCCATCGCTTCGGTAGTGCCGAAGAGCCGGAGCGCTGTTTCATCGGTCAGCACCATCGAAAAAGGTGCATCCAGCGCTGTGGCGGGATCGCCATGCATATAATCCAGGCCCAGCACGTCCTGCACCGTGCTATCGGCAAACATCGTGTTTTCAATCTCGAACTGCCGGTCGCCCTGCGCTTCCCGCACACTGATGCTGCGTGCATAAAGCCGCGCTACCGATTCCACCTGCGGAAAATACTCGTGCATGGCCGGCCCGATAGGCGCGGGTATTCGGTTCAGGTCGAGCGGTTCGCCGGCGAAATCGATGTGGTAATTCACCCGGTACAGGCGGTCGCCTTTCGGGAAAAAGGTGTCGAAATTTTGCTCGTAACGCAGATAGGCAAGAATCAGGAAACAGCAGGCCATTCCAACCGTCATGCCGATCAGGTTGATGAACGAGTACTTGATGTTTTTCCGGAGATTGCGGAAAGCGAGGGCGATATAGTTGTATTGCATGGTGTATGTACGACCGAACCCCAGTTCGGTCAAAAAAGGTGCGTAGTGAACCGAACTGGGGTTCGGTTGTACGACCGAACCCCAGTTCGGTCAAGAAAAAAGTGTGCGGTGAACCGCCTTACTTTTTTACAGGCGTAATCCTCAAATTAGCAAAATCCCCTTCCGTCGGATCTCCCACCCAAAGCCCTAAGCCGCCGTGCGTGGTGGTAGTCAGTTTTTCTACCACGAGGCTGGGGCTGGTCGAATCGTTGACAAAAACGCTGATGGTTTTATCTGCAACCACGATTTTTGCGTGAAACCAGTCTTCCGGGCCCGGCACGGGATTGACCGGATGTTCGTATTGTTCCGGATGCTCGGCCCGTAGTTTCTGCCATGTAAACCTTGGCCAGGAGACGTACTGGACCGAATGCATACGCCGGATCAATTCGGGGTGTTTGAAATTGAACGGCCTGAAATACACCGCGTCGTAGGTGCTGTCATTTTGTATGTGAAATGCGACGCCTACAAAGCAGTTTTGCAGTGCGTCGCGCCCTCGTACGTCGAACTCGATGGTGCCCGTGGAAAAATCGTAGTTTTTCAGGGCGAGCACGGCCACGGGTTCGTCAAAGTCGAACGATACACCACCTTTTTCGTTGTTTTTCAGGTTGTTGGCACCGCGTCCCCATAGTTCCCAAAGGCTTCGATCCTGCAAATCGGGTGTAAATGTTTGGGCATGGAGCCGCAATGCAAGCAGCAGGAGCAGCATGGTCATGTGTTTCATAGCTTAATAATTTAATGGTTACCTCCGCAGCGTCCACCTAGACTGTCGAGCAAATGAATATCAACCTCATCAACCTCATCAACCCTAATTACTCATTCCGCAGCGACCGCACCGGGTTCGCAATCGCCGCCCGAACGGCCTGTCCTGCCACCGTCAGAAACGCGATGCCTGCTGCCACAATACCCGCCACTACGAACATCCACCATCTCAATTCGATCCGGTAAGCAAAATCGGCGAGCCAATGATGCATGAAATACCAGGCCAGCGGGGCAGCGATTATTACTGCTACCAGTACCAGTTTCAAAAAATCGCCGGACAACAAACTGACCACCGATCCAACCGAGGCGCCCAGCACCTTCCGAATGCCGATTTCTTTTGTTCGTTGTTCGGCCATGAACGCTGCCAGACCGAACAAACCCAGGCAGGCAATAAAAACAGCGATGCCAGCGAAAGATCCCAAAATGCCGCCGATGCGCCGTTCGGAAATATATAAACGGTTGAATTCTGCATCTAAAAAGCGGTAATTGAACGGCTGAGCGGGCAAACTGGCTTTAAAAAGCACGCCAACTGCCGACATCGTTTTTTCCACGTCGGCGTTCCGGGAGAGCCGGAGTGCCATGGTACCGCTGCCACGGCCGATCCCCATCACCATCGGCTCGATGTTTTCGCGCAGACTTTCGTAATGGAAGTTTTCCACCACACCGACAATTTGCATGCGGATCGGAAATTTCAGTTCCGGATCGAGGAACGTAGTGATGCTATGCCCAACCGGATCAGGCCAGCCGAATGCTTTCGCTGCCGATTCATTGATCACACAAACGGTAGAATCCGTTTGAAGACCCGGGTCGAACCAGCGACCGTTTTGCATTTTTAGTCCCAGCGTCCGGAGGTAATCGAAATCGACCTGCCACAACTGGCTGGGAATGGTTTGCGTGGAAACATCTGCGCCTTCGGGTGTAAACGGCACGCTGTTGCGGCTCGACGGGGTAGGGAAGTAGTCGACACAGGAAACACTTTCAATGCCCGGAATCTGCTGGAGCCGCGCCTTGAAATCGAGCGTTTTGCCTTGTAGCCACCAGGTATTGCGCAGCATGACGAGTTGGTCTTTTTCCCAGCCCAGTTTTTTATGCTGGATAAACGAGAGTTGCTGCTGCACCACCAATACGGAGGTGATAAGCGCTACCGACGTGCAGAACTGAAAAACAACCAGACTGCTCCGCAAATGCGCCGAGCCTTTTCCGGTGTTGGAAACCGAGCCTTTCAGGGTGTCCAACGGTCGGAAAGCCGACAGGAAAAACGCCGGGTAACTGCCTGCCACAAACGCCGTGAGCAAAGCCAGGCCCGACAGCGCAGCCATCATCGGCGCCTCGGCCATTGAAAAGGTAATGTCCTTTTCCGCAAATTTATTGAAAGCGGGGAGCGCCAGATGTACTGCGGTAACTGCCACTGTAAAAGAAATAAACGTCAGCAGCATACTTTCCGTCAAAAACTGGCTGATGAGCGCACTGCGTTTGGAACCGAGCGCTTTCCGGACGCCTACCTCGCGTGCACGTCCGGAAGAGCGTGCCGTGCTGAGGTTCATAAAATTAACGCAGGCCAGTAAGAGTACCATCAGAGCCACGACGCCGAAAATCCACACGTATTTGACGTCCGAATTGGCTTCATGCTCGGCAATACGATCGCTGTACAGGTGCAGTTCGCGGATGTTCTGTAACCCGTATTTCATGTAGTCGCCCGAGGCTTCACGTGCTTCCAGGGTGCCGCCGGTGAGTCGGTCGAATTGCGGGCGCAGGTATTTTTCCTGCATTTCAGCAAAATAGGCCGGAAACTGCCCGGCCGAAACGCCCGGACGCAGCAACAGGTACGTCTGGAAATTATTCGACAGCCATATATCGCTCGCGCCTTCCGCGATAGTCGACATGGAAAACAGGAAGTCGTAATGGAAATGCGACTGCGCCGGGATATTTTTCATCACGCCCGTAATGCGGCGGTCGGTTTGCTGGTTGATGCGCAGGGTGCGTCCGACTATGCCTGTGGTAGCGCCGAAATACTTCTGCGCCATTTTTTCCGAAATGACCATCGTATTCGGCTCCACCAGCGCTGTTTTCGGGTCGCCCTCGATGAGTGGAACGGAAAAAACGGCGAAAAAACTGCTGTCCACGTAGGTGTTGTCGCCTTCTTCAATGGCTTCCGTTCCTTTTTTTACAGTGATGAAACCCCATTGCCGGAAACGGCAAAACGCCTCCACGGCTGGGTAATCACGTAAAAAAGTGGGGCCCATGGGCGCCGGCGATACAGCCATTTCCTGTTCCTGACCACCATTGCGCGCGTCGAAATTGATGCGGTAAATGCGGTCCGCTTTTTCATTGAAACGGTCGAAGGAAAACTCGTCGCGGATGTACAACCCGATGAGCATGGCAACTGCCAGTCCCGCACTGAGCCCGCCGATATTCAGCAGTGAAAAAATGCGGTTTTTGGTCAGGTTGCGCAGGGCGATGGTGATGTGATTTTTCAGCATGGCGTTGTTGTACAACCGAACCCCAGTTCGGTTTTTTTAGACTGTGCGGGCACCGAACTGGGGTTCGGTGATACATGGCACCGAACCCCAGTTCGGTGAACGTCTATTCGCTTCGCAGCGACTTCACCGGATTGGCCAGCGCTGCGCGGATACTCTGAAAACACACCGTCAGAAATGCTACGGCTACGGTAGCGAGCCCCACCACCGCAAAAATCCACCACTGTATTTCCGTACGGTAAGCAAAATCGGATAACCATTCGCGCATGAAATACCAGGCCAACGGGGTGGCAATCACAAAGGCCAGTAAAACAGGTTTCAGAAAATCCCTGGCGAGTAAGGCCGTGATGCCGGAAATCGATGACCCCAGTACTTTCCGGATGCCGATCTCCTTGGTGCGCTGCTCGGCCATAAAGGCCGACAGTCCAAACAAACCCAGGCAGGAAATCAGCAGCGCGATGACACTGAATGCCCTGAACAACTGTGTGGCACGTTGCTCCGTGCGGTACATTTTATCGAACGATTCATCCATGAATTTGAATTCGAAAGGGTATGCAGGATCGAACCGTTTCCATTGTTTTTCGGCCGACGCCACGGCTTTGGAGGCTTCTGCACCGGTGGTTTTTACACAGATCACGCCGTGCCGGTTGGGCGCCGAAAAAAGAATAGCCGGTTTGATGGTTTCGTGCAGCGAAGCGAAGTGGTAATCTTTCACCACGCCGATAATGGTACCTTCCGTTTGCCACAATTTGAAACGTTTGCCCACCGGATCGGCCATGCCCAATTGTGCAGCGGCGGTTTCATTGATGATAAATGACGTGGAATCCGCTTTTGTGCCGGTAAAATTGCTGCCGGCAGTCAGGGTCATTTTGAAAAAATCGAGGTAATCGGGGCCTATGGCCATTGGTGCGACAATCATATGCTGGTCCGCCGTTTTCCCATCCCAGTCGGTATCGCCGGTGCTGCTGCCCGATTGCATGATGTTGTCGGAACTGGAGGTAACGGCCACCACACCCGGACTGCTTTTCAGTTCGGAAATGATAGCATCCCGGTTTTTATACGTCAGTTCGGTCAGTCTCATCTGGAACACGTTTTCCCGGTCGAAGCCCAGGTTCTGGTTGCGGATGAACTGCATTTGCCGGTTCACGATGAACATGGCGAGCAGCAAGGCGGAAGAGCACACAAACTGCGTAACCACCAGCGCCTGCCGCAGCCTGGCCTGCCGGTCATTCCCGTTGGTGAACTGGCTTTTTATCGTTTGTAAAGGATTGAATGCGGAAAGAATAACCGCCGGATATATGGACGACAAGAGCAATGCGCCGCCCAGAATACCGGCTGTGAGCAGCATCAGGGAAGGATCGGACCAGTCGAGCCGCAGTTTTTTATCGGCAATATTGTTGCAATAAGGCAGCAACAGGTACGTAATACCTACCGCCAAAGCAGACGACATCAAAAACACCAGGCCGGATTCCACCAGGAACTGCCGGATCAGTTGCCCACGGCTCGCACCGACGGCTTTGCGCAAACCTACTTCGCGTGCTCTTTTACCCGCTTTGGCTGTGGCCAGATTAATGTAATTGATGGCTGCGATCAAAATGATAAATAGCGCGGCCATACCCATGATGCGGACCATACGCGCGCCAGCGTCGGTACCGTCGGCCGCGTACAAATGAATCTGATCGAGTGGCTGCAGGCTGTAGTAGGAGCCCGGGTCGAGTGTGTTGTGGGCGTGTTGAATTTCGCCCAGTTTCCCGGCTACTACAGCGGCATTCGCGCCCGGGCGAAGCCGGTAATAGGTAGAATTGTCGAAATCTCCCCAGTCCTCCTCCAGGCTTTTCCAGTAGTCATTGGGCTGAAAGTTACTTTTCAGATACTCATAGGGCCGGATATAACTGTATTGCAGCAGCGTATTTTCGGGAAAATCCCGGATCACCGCGCTGACGGTAACGTAGTCTTTATCGATCTGAACGGTTTTGCCTGTAACGTTTTCCATAGCAGTTGCAGCGCCGAAATATTTTCGGGCCAGCGATTCCGTGAGTACCACGCTGGCATTGCCGCTGAACGCCGCCGCCGGATTGCCGGCCAGGAAATCGGTTTTAAACACTTCAAAAAACGATGTATCGGCAAATACGCCAAGTTTTTCCACTTCTGCGGTTGTGCCTTGCCGGAACAACGGCGCACCTGCGTCAGTGATGCGCACGGCTTTTTCCACTTCCGGAATTTCCCGCAGGGCATATGCGGCATGCGGGGCCGGGCAGCGTTCCCATACCTGCGTTTCATCGCCTGCTTTGAAATGGGCATGTTCGCGGTAAATCCGGTCCACATTCGGATGGAAACGGTCGAACGACATTTCGTCTTTTACCCATAGCAGGATCAGCAGGCCGGCCGATAGTCCGATAGACAAGCCTGCGATATTCAGCAAGGTAAAAAAGCGGTTTTTGGATAGGCTGCGGAGGGCGATTTTGAAATGGTTGAATAGCATGGTGTCGTAGTACAACCGAACCCCAGTTCGGTATTTTTAGTCTTTACAGGCACCGAACTGGGGTTCGGTGATACATGCGGGCACCGAACCGGGGTTCGGTGATACATGCAGCCGCCGAACCGGGTTCGGCGGTACGTTTTATTCGCTCCGTAGCGACTCGACGGGATTCGTGAGCGCTGCCCGGATACTTTGAAACCCCACAGTCATCACCGCAATTGCTATGGCGGCAAAACCGGCCACCGCAAACATCCACCATTGAATATCAATGTGATACGCGAAATCGGAGAGCCAGCGGTTCATAAAAAAGTAAGCCAGCGGACCGGCAATAAAAATAGCCAGCACGACGAGTTTCAGGAAATCCTTTACCAGCAGGCCGGTAATGCCCGCGATACTGGCGCCCAGTACCTTGCGGATGCCGATTTCCTTGGTTCGGTTGGCTGCGGCCAGCGTGGCCAGTCCCAGCAAACCCAGGCAGGCGAGGAACAGCGACAGCATGGCTGCCAGCGTCACGACCTGGCTCCAGCGCTGTTCCGTTTTGTAAAAAGCATCCAGGCTGGCATCCAGAAATTTGTACCGGAAGGGCAGGCGTGGTTCGGCAGCCGACCAGATATCCTGTAACCGCGACAAGGCCTTTTCAGGATTGCCTTTTTGCAGGCGGATAAAATAGTAAGAGCGCGGGTAAGGGCTGAACATTTGCAGCATCATCGGCGCCACGTCATCGCGGAAAGACCCGAAATGATAGTCTTTCACCACACCTACAACTACGGGGTTTTTCGAGGGATTTTCTTCGTTGTAGCCGGTCATAGGCTGGCCGATCACGTCGTTCAGCGACCAGCCGAAGGCCCGCATGGCCGCTTCATTGATCACAACGGAAGTCTGCGTATCGGCCGTCATCTGATCGCTCAGGTTCCGGCCTGTCAGCAGTTCCAGTCCCAGCGTCGGTACGTACTGCGGGTCGACGACGTACTCGAAAATCTGCATTTGTTTGCCGTTGTATCCAAATCCGGAGTTAGACCAGCCCATTCCGCAGCCCAGCCCCATTTCGGCGGTGCTGACGCTGACGATATCCGGCACATGTGACAGTTCATTCCGGAAGATCCGGGCGGTCTGTTCCGGTTTGTCGGCGCCGTACGTATTGACCACCACCACGTTTTCTTTGTCGAAACCCGGATTTTGTGTTTGCATAAAATGCAACTGCCGGAGCATGACGACCGTACAAATCAATAGGCCGGTGGACAATACAAACTGCCACGTAACCAGCGAACGTGTAAACCAGTTGCCGCCGCCCATGCGGAGTTTGTTTTGAAAAGCCTCCAGCGGCCGGAAGCCCGACAGTACCAGCGCCGGGTATGCGCCTGCCAGCAAACCTGCTGTCAAAGTGAGTGTCGGGAAAAACCAGAACAATTCCGGAAATTGCTGCCAGTTGAATGATAAATCCTTGTCGATCAGTTGATTGAAAAAAGGCAATGCCGTGTAAGCGATGGCGACTGCAACGCTCATCGACAGCAAGCTCATCATCACCGATTCGGTCAGGTACTGAATCACCAGTTGCCGGCGGGCTGCGCCGATCACCTTGCGGACACCGATTTCCCGTGACCGGCTCAACGAGCGGCCGATGGTGAGTGTAGTGAAATTAATGCAGGCAATCAACAAAATGAGTGCGCCGAGGCCCAGTAAAATCCA
>ERZ795056.1457-NODE-1457-length-27849-cov-5.949270_pt1 | contig 27849 bp, 15 predicted proteins | sample MGYA00375140_ERZ795056 | MGnify/ENA primary metagenome ERZ795056 (study PRJEB30185, sample SAMN05720227) | activated sludge metagenome | isolation source: Anaerobic digester | place: USA | collected 2015-03-09 ... | reverse complement strand
GGGTGTGAACCTGGCGGCCGCCGGGAAGCGGATTGGCGAGGCGGCACGCGCGGGCGCGAAGATCGTATGTCTTCCCGAGTTGTTTCGCACGCGGTACTTCTGCCAGACGGAAGATGCCGGCTCGTTCGACTTGGCGGAATCGATACCCGGTCCGACGACAAAGGCCCTTGCGAAGGTTGCGCAGAAACATCGCGTAGCGGTGATTGCCCCCGTTTTTGAGCGTCGTGCGGCCGGGGTGTATCACAACAGCGCGGCGGTCATTGATCCGGCCGGGCGCGTGCTTGGGGTTTATCGCAAGATGCACATTCCCGATGATCCGTCCTACTACGAGAAGTTCTACTTCACGCCGGGCGATATCGGGTTCCGGACCTTCGATCTTGGCTTTGCGCGGATCGGGGTGTTGATCTGTTGGGACCAGTGGTATCCGGAAGCGGCGCGCCTGACGGCGCTGGCGGGGGCGGACATTCTGTTCTATCCTACGGCCATCGGCTGGCATCCCGGCGAGAAGAAGGCGCAAGCTGCCGCCCAGCGTGATGCCTGGATGACGGTGCAGCGCGGGCATGCCGTAGCCAATGGCGTTTATGTTGCGTCGGTGAATCGGACGGGCATCGAGAAACCTGGCGGTGCCAAGGGACTCCGGTTCTGGGGCAGTTCGTTCGTGGCTGATCCGCAGGGCGTGATGCTGGCCGAAGCGGGTGTGGATGCGGAGGAAACGCTTTACGCCACCGTGGACCTGCGTCACCTTGAAGGCGTGCGGCGCAACTGGCCGTTTTTGCGGGACCGCAGGATCGACGCCTACCAGGACGTCACGCAGCGATATATTGACGGCGGATGCACCAAGCCGAGGCGCCGGTGATTTATACAGCAAGCTGTCTGGAGAGCAGGTCATCATGGAATTGAAGAAGGCACAAACACCCTCAGAACTTGGATACCGCATGCCGGCCGAGTGGGATGCCCACAAAGCAACGTGGCTGGCGTGGCCACAGAACGAGGTGGAATGGCCGGGGAAAATCGACGCGGTCCGCTGGATGTATGCCGGGATGATCCGGAGACTGGTGCAGGGAGAGCGTGTTCGCTTGCTGGTAAACACCCCCGCGGTGGAGCGGCAGGCGCGTGAGATGCTGACGAAGGAGGGCGTGGATACCCGGCGTGTGGACTTCCTGCGTTTTCGGACAAAGCGGGGATGGATGCGGGACACAGGCCCGATCTTCATCAAGACGCGGGGCCGGGGCGGAAAACGGGCCATCGTTCATTTTCACTTCAACGCATGGGCTCTCTACGGGGAGTGGCAGGAGGACCGGAAGGTTCCCGAGCGCGCGGCGCGGCAATACGGGATCGATTTGTTTCACGCGCGGCACGCGGGGCGGGACTTCGTGCTGGAAGGCGGGAGCATCGACGTCAACGGCCGCGGCACGCTGCTGACGACGGAGCAATGCCTGCTGGATCAGAAGGTGCAGGTGCGTAATCGTGGATTGTCGCGGAGCGATGTCGAGGGTGTGCTCAAAGCGAACCTCGGTGTGAAGCATGTGGTCTGGCTGGGTGGCGGGGTGGTGGGGGACGATACCCACGGGCACGTGGACGACATCTGCCGCTTCGTCAATCGTCGCACGATCGTGCTGGCTCAGGAGAAGAATGCGAAGGATGTGAACTACCGGGCGCTCGCGGAAAATCGCGAGCGGTTGCAGAGTGTACGGTTGGAGGATGGATCAAAGCCCGAGGTGGTCTATCTGCCCATGCCGGGACCTGTGCGGTTCCGGGGTTCGCGCCTGCCGGCGAGCTACGCGAATTTCTATTTCTCGAATTCCGCGGTGCTGGTTCCAACATTCAACGATCCGAATGACCGGACAGCGCTCGGCATCATCTCCGAACTCATCACGGACAGACCCGTGGTGGGTATCCACGCCGTGGATCTCGTGGTGGGACGTGGCACTCTGCACTGCATCAGTCAGCAGGAACCCGTCTGACCGATTTGTAGAGTTGCCGTTTCCAGACAGGGCTGAAATCGGTACAATCACCGGGTAGCAGTCTGAAACACAGGGAGGGGCCATGTATCAGATGAACCGCGCCATTCTTCTCGCCTTGATTGCCATTTCGCTGATTGCGCTGGTCACCACGGGCGCGTCTGCGGCGGACTTGCCGACGCTGCTCTCGGACGTGACGAACGCCAACAGGGACGTTCGGCTCAACGCAGTCTTCAACCTCGGGAACAGCACGGATCCGGCCGCCCTTGAGGCCATCATCAAGGCGTCAGTGGACCGGGATGCGAGCGTCCGGCGAACGGTCGCTGAGGCGCTGGGAAAATTCCAGGGGCCGAAGGTGGCGGATGCCCTGATCAGCATGCTGGGGGACCCGGACGCGTACGTTCGTGAGAAGGCTGTGCGAGGGCTGGCTGCGTCGACGGAGCAGAAAGCAGTTGTCGGTCTCGTGCAGGCATTGAGGGATGAGAACTGGATCGCGGTGACGGCGGCGGGGGCCTTGGACCGTGCGGGATGGAAACCGGCCAATGATGCCGAGCGGCTGACCTATCTGATGGCCAAGCAGGATTGGATGAACATCAGGAATTGCGGCGAGCCCTGCATCGCGCCGCTGGTGGAGGCACTGAAGACAGGCAAAGGATATGGAAAGAAGGAGACGATCATTGCCGCGCTCGGCGTGATTGGTCATCCCGCCGCCGTGGAAGGCCTTGTGGCTGCCGTGAGTGATCCGATGCCATCGGTTCGCGTTGCTGCCATCCAAGCGCTGGGCGATATTGGCGATCGTCGTGCGGTTCCGGCGTTGTGTGCCGCAACGGCGGCGGGACAGTTACCGGATGTGCGCGAGAAGGCGGCCGTTGCCTTGGGCAAGATCAAAGACCGGGATGCCTCGGAGTCGCTGATTGCCCTGCTGTCGGACCCTGCTGCGCGGCTGCAGGCGGCCGCGGCCGCAGCGCTGGGCGCGATCAAGGATCCGCGCGCGGCCGGCCCCTTGTTGGTTGCGCTGCACGGTTCTTCATCGGATGTGCTGAGCGCAGCAACACTTGCCTTGCGCGAGTTGAAGGATCCGGAGGCCGTACCGGCGTTGCTCCCCGGGTTGACCGATTCAAATGTGCGGGTCCGTCGCGTTGCCGCACAGGTTCTGGCAGGGATTGACGATCCACGCGTGAGAGGGCCGCTGCAGGCGGCCATGAACGATTCCGACGACGATGTCCGCCGCGCCGCAGCATCGGGGCTTGCCCAGGGTCAGGGTGGCGATGCGCAGACGGTGGAGATATTCATTCGTTCCCTCAAGGATCCCTCGACGGAGGTAAGGCGGGTCGCGGTTGAGCAACTTGCGGCGTCGCACGATCCGCGCGCAGTGGAGCCGCTGATCGGGGCGTTGAAGGACAGCAGTCGTACGGTGCGCGGGACGGCGGCCGAGGGGTTGGGTCAGTTTTCCGATCCGCGCGTAGTGGGCCCGCTGATGGGTCTGGTGTTTGAATCGGACGAGGTCGTTCGCAAGGCGGCGTTCAAGGCTGTGGCCCAGTTGAAGCTGCCGGCCTTTGTGGACCCGCTGCTGACAGAACTGGGGGGGACGGACGCCTATCGCAAAAGGATAGCTGCCGAGTTGTTGGGTTTGATTGGCGACCCGCGGGCGGTGGATCCGTTGATCGGTCTGCTTCAGGATTCTGACGGCAACGTCCGGTTGAAGACCGTTCAGGCGCTGGGCAAGCTGGGGGATGAGCGGGGTGTGAAGGCTCTGATACCGCTTCTTGAGGACAAGGACTTCACCATCCGCGATGCAGCGCGGAAGACACTGAAGAATATCACCGGGGCGGATGTTGGCGCAGATCCACGAATGTGGGAGAAGGTCGACAAACGGCGCGAGTCCACGAGCATGATGAGACGCATTGCCGTGTCGCGCCCCGAACGCTTGATTCCGATCAAGATCATTTCGTTGGTCATCCTGATCAAGGTGCTTTCATCGATCAACAGGCCGTTCGTGTGTGCCGCGATCTACGCGGTATTTCGCGTTATCCTGGTGATGGGATTCAGTATATCGGCGGGCGACATGGCCACCGACTCGGTGGTCGCATTCGGCCTTGCGAGCCTCTACTTCTGGTTGCTGGACCGGTACGATGGTGACGCCGTGATTTGGTGGCCCGTGGCAATTGTCGGCACGCTGATCACGGTGCTCTGAGGGATCACGCCGGATCGAAAAAGGTTCGCCTTTCGGGCTCGCGGCCTCTATATAGGAGCGGATTTTCCCTGGTTGAGGCTGGAGCTGATTCGTGTCGAACGCATCTGATACAACGCTTCTGGACGTGCGCGACCTGCGCACGCATTTCGGCTCCGATGAGCACCCCGTACGCGCCGTGGACGGGGTGAGTTTCCGTATTGGGCGCGGCGAGACCGTTGCGCTGGTGGGTGAGAGCGGATGTGGCAAGAGTGTCACGGCACTTTCCCTGGCGCATCTCGTGGGTGGTTCGGTGCGCTATGCCGGTGGCGAGGTCCTCTACGAGGGACGCGATATCCTCCACATGTCGGAGTCGGAGCTGAGGCGCGTCCGCGGGCGGGAGATATCGTACGTGTTTCAAGAACCGAGCGCGTCGCTGAATCCCGTCATCCGCGTCGGCGACCAGATTGCCGAAGCCATTCGACTGCATCGGCCGGATGTGAATGTGAATATGGAGGTGGCCCGCCTGATGCGGCTGGTGGGTTTGCCGGACCCCGAGCAGCGCATGCACGCGTATCCGCATGAACTCAGCGGCGGCATGCAGCAGCGGGTGATGATCGCCATGGCGCTGGCCTGCAGTCCGAAGTTGCTGGTGGCTGACGAGCCGACCACGGCGCTGGATGTCACTATCCAGGCGCAGATCATGGAGTTGCTGGCGGACCTGCAGCAGAAGCTCGGGATGGCCGTGTTGCTCATCACGCACAACCTCGGACTGGTGGCGGGAGTCGCGCATTGGACGAACGTCATGTATGCCGGCCGCATCGTGGAGTCGGGCCTGACGGAATCGGTTCTGGCTTCGCCGCGGCACCCCTACACAAGGGCCCTGCTGGAGGCCGTGCCGCGGCTGGAAGGTTCCGCGAGCCGTCTGAGTGGCATCGAGGGAACGGTGCCGAACCCGGCGCACTTGCCGGCCGGTTGCAAGTTCCATCCGCGCTGCCTCAAATGTCAGGCCGTATGTCGCGAAGAGGAGCCCGGCTGGTCGGAAGCGGGCGAGCGCCACAACGTTCGCTGTCATTTTTGGAAAACATGAAGAACGCATCATTGGTTGAAACGATCCGGTTGAAGGTGCACTTCGGTTCGAAGGCGCATCCGGTTCGCGCAGTCGATGGCGTGAGCCTGGTGATTGAGCGGGGCGAGAGTGTCGGATTGGTCGGGGAGAGTGGCTGTGGAAAGAGCACGCTGGGGCGGGCGATCCTGCGTCTGGAGAAGATCACCTCGGGTCATGTGCTGTTCGATGCTACGGATATCAACACGCTGCGTGGTGCGAGCTTGAAGGCTTTCCGGCGGCAGGCGCAGATGGTGTTCCAGGATCCCTTTGGCTCGCTCAACCCCCGGATGTCCGTGGGCCGTGCGATCGAGGAGGTCCTGCAGGTGCATGGCGAAAAGAGCCGCTCCGCGCGACGCGACCGGACCGATGAGTTACTTCAGTCCGTGGGTCTGGATCCCGCTTACGCAAGCCGGTACCCGCATGAGTTCAGCGGGGGGCAGCGCCAGAGGATCGGGATCGCCCGGTCGCTGGCGGTGAATCCGAAACTGCTGGTGGCCGATGAGCCTGTCTCCGCGCTGGATGTTTCCGTGCAGGTGCAGATTTTGAATCTGCTGAAGGATCTCCGGCAATCCATGAACCTGACGTATCTGTTTGTGGCGCATGATCTCGCCGTGGTGCGCTATGTGTGCGACCGCCTGCTGGTCATGTACCTTGGGCGCGTTGTCGAGTCATCCCCGGCGACGGAGCTCTATGAACGGCCGGGACATCCGTACACGGAAGCGCTGTTGGGGGCCGTGCCGGATGTCGGCCGCGGGTTGAGAGATCGCAAGTTGGGTGGTCGCTGGGTTGTGCTGAGAGGCGATATGCCGTCGGCGTCGAGCACGATCCCCGGTTGTCCGTTCCATCCGCGGTGTCCGCGCGCGAAGCCTCGTTGCCGCGAAGAGGTCCCTGCGCTGCGGGAGTTGAGTCGGAACCGCTTCAGTGCGTGTCACTTTGCCGAAGAAGTGCTGTCGCGAGGGGCTGCGGTCGACAAGGCGGCCGGCGCATGAGTCCGCAAATCTTCGAGGTACTCAAGAAAGATAGCGCCACGGAGGCGCGCCGGGGACGGCTGACGACGGCGCATGGGGTAGTGGACACGCCGGTGTTCATGCCGGTCGGAACCCAGGCAACGGTGAAGGCCGTGACGCCGGTGGAGCTGCTCGAACTCGATACCCAGATACTGCTCGGCAACACCTATCACCTCAATCTGCGGCCCGGGATGGATGTCATCCGCGCGTGTGGAGGGCTGCACCGCTTCATGGGCTGGGATCGCGCGATCCTGACAGATAGTGGTGGGTTCCAAGTCTTCAGCCTCGCGAAGCTGAACAAGATCACGGATGAAGGTGTGGAATTCCAGTCACATGTGGACGGCTCGCGATGCTTTCTGGGACCGGTGGAGGCGATGGCGATTCAGCGCGATTTGGGGTCGGATATTGCGATGGTTTTCGACGAGTGCACACCCTATCCCTGCAGCCGGGATTACGCTTGCAAAGCCGTAGATCGCACCCTAGCATGGGCGGCCTTATGTGCGCGGCAGCCAAGGGCTGACGGGCAATTGGTCTTTGGCATCGTACAGGGAAGCAGTTACGCAGATTTGCGCGCACGTTGCGCGGGCTCGCTGGTGGAGCTTGGTTTTGACGGATTTGCCATCGGCGGGGTGAGCGTGGGCGAGCCCGACGAGTTGATCGTTCGGGGCATTGAGGACAGCGTGCAGTACTTGCCCGTGGACCGGCCTCGTTACCTGATGGGTGTGGGGTCGATTGGGCACATGGTGGAGGCCATAGCCCGGGGCGTTGACATGTTCGACTGCGTGATGCCGACGAGATTGGCGCGGCATGGGTCGGCTTTCACCAGGCGCGGGCGGTATCCGGTGAAGGCGGCCTTGTACAGCCGCGACACAAGACCGATCGAAGAGGGTTGTGGTTGTTATGCCTGCCGGCATTTCACGCGGGCCTACGTCCGGCATCTGATGAACGTCAACGAGATCCTCGGCGTACGGCTGCTGACGATCCACAACCTGTACAGATATCGCGAGTTTATGGATGAGATTCGCGGTGCCATAGAGAACGGACACTTCGCTGAACTGCGAAAAGAACTGAGTACGGTGGATCGCGTGGCTGACATGGCCGCGGGCGAAACCGATGCGCAAGACTAAGAGGAGAGGGCGATATGATGGTGTTTCTACTGAATACGATTGCGATGGGGCAGCCCCCGGCGAGCGGCGGCAGTCAGCAGTCGCCTTTCTTCATGTTCGGCTGGCTCGGACTGATGCTCGTCATTTTCTACTTCATGCTCATCAAGCCGCAACAGCGTCGCGAGAAAGAGCGTCAGCAGTTGCTCGCGAACATCAAGAGCGGCGACCGCGTGGTGTTCAGTGGCGGCATCATTGGCATGGTGGCGAACGTCAAGGAAAAGACCTTCACGATCAAGATCGCCGACAATGTGAAGATCGAGGTTGGCCGCGGCGCAGTGACGCAGATCCTCGACAAGGGTGAACAACCGTCCGAGAGCGAAGCGAAGAGCTGAGCGGACCGGCATCGAACGACCTTTCGAAATCAATACGGGGCATACGATCATGGATAAGAACGCAATCTGGAAATGGCTGATCCTCATTCTCGTCACCTGCTGGTCGGTGGTGGTGGTGACGCCACTGCGTGACAAGATCAAGCTGGGCCTTGACCTGCGGGGCGGCACGAGCTTCGTGCTCGAAGTCGATACGACCAACCTGGACGCGAATGCCATCAAGGATTCGCAGGCGCGCGCGCTGGAAGTCATCCGCAATCGCGTTGACTCCATGGGCGTGTCTGAACCGATTATCTACCCCGAGCCGAACAACAATCGCATCGTGGTCCAGATTCCGGGGTTGAAGACGGAAGACCGCGAACGCGCCATCAAGAATATCCAGAGTGCGGCGTTCCTCGAATTTCGGATGGTGCATCCGAAGAACGACGAGTTGATCGACGCGTTGTTCGAGAAGGGGCTTGCGCCGGCGGGTTACAAGATCGTTCCGTTGGATGAACAGGGCTACAACGGGCAGTATCGCACGGTCTACTACTACAAGCGCGAGAAGGGTGAGGGGGATGCGGCGCTGACGGATCAGGAAGTGCGTGCACGACTCAAGGCCTTCCAGCCGGTGTCGGGATACGAAATCCTGCTGATGAAGGTCACCAAGCAGAACACGGATTTGTTTCTCCCATACTATGTCAACCGGCTGCACGAGTTGACGGGCGATGAGCTCAAGAGTGCGGGCGTCGATTACCAGAATTTTGGCCAGCCGATTGTTACGTTGCGGTTCGATTCGCGGGGAGCCCGTCGGTTTGCGCGTCTGACGTCTGACTACGCTCCCGGTGGTGCCAACAACCCCGACCCGAACGGCCGCCGCTACCTTGCGATTGTGCTCGATGGGAAGCTTTACTCGGCCCCGTTCATCAAGACGGCGATCATTGGCGGCAATGCGATCATTGAAGGCTCGTTCTCGTTGAGAGAAGCGCAGGACCTTGCGATCGTGCTGCGTGCCGGTTCGCTGCCGGCCCCGGTGAAGGTTATTGAGGAACGGACCGTGGACCCGTCGCTCGGTCGCGACTCGATTGAAAGCGGCAAGCGCGCTGCCGTCATTGGTGGTGTGGCGGTCGTGGCCTTCATGGCGGTCTACTACATGATGGCTGGCCTCGTGGCCAACCTCGCACTGTTGCTGAACCTGGTACTTCTGCCGCTCGGCATGCTGGCCGTTTCCGGGTTCTTCAGCCTGCTGGACAGCTCGGGTATGGTTGCGCGTGGACTGAGCCTGCCCACACTGACGCTTCCCGGCATTGCGGGTATCGTGCTGACCGCGGGCATGGCGGTGGACGCCAACGTGCTGATCTTTGAGCGCATGCGTGAGGAACAGCGGCAAGGGAAGCGGTTTGCGGCGGTCGTGGTAGCCGGGTACGACAAGGCCTTCAGCGCCATTTTCGACTCCAACATCACGACGGTGCTTGCCGCTGTGATCATGTTCTGGCTCGGATCGGGTCCGGTTCGCGGTTATGCCGTGACGTTGACCGCCGGCATTCTGGTCAGCATGTACACTGCGATTGTCGTGACGCGCATGATCTTCGATCTGCTCGTGCGATACACGAACGTTTCCAAGATCCGGATGATGCAGTGGATCGGTGAGACCAACATCGACTTCATCGGCAAGCGTTTCATCGCCATCGGACTCTCTGTCGTGGTGATTGGTGGCTCCATGGCTGCCTTCTTCATCAAGGGCAAGGGCAACTTTGGCGTGGATTTCACCGGCGGCGCCACCGTCACCTTCAGCTACACGGAAAAGCAGTCCACGGAGAAGGTTCGTGATGCGCTGTCGTCGGCGGGCGTGCGTGAAGCAACGATCCAGTATCAGAAGGAAAACATCGCTGATGTAAGTGCAGAGGCGCGCGAGTATCTTGAGATCAAGGTTCCTTTCGAGGACGGCGAGAGGGCCGTCGCGGCCATTACGGCTACGGTGCCCGGCTACCAGGTGGTGAAGCAGGACAGCGTTGGACCGCAAGTCGGCAACGAGTTGCAGAAGAAGGGTCTGCTGGCTGTTGGTATCTCGCTGTTAGGCATGATCATCTACATCTCGTGGCGGTTTGAATTTGCCTTTGCGATGGGCGCCGTGGTTGCGTTGATCCATGACGTACTGGCCTGCATCGGCATCTTCTGCCTGTTGGGGCGCCAGCTCAACATGACGACGATCGCGGCCGTGCTGACGATCATCGGTTATTCCGTCAACGACACGATCGTCATCTTCGACCGTATTCGTGAAGACATGAAGCTCTATCGTGGGCGCAGTTTCAAGGACATCGCCAACCTGAGCATCAACCAGACGCTGGGCAGGACGATTCTGACTTCGTTCACATCGATGATCACTGTGGTTGCGCTGCTGGTTTTCGGCGGTGGTGCGATCTTCGACTTCGCGCTCGCGTTGTTCGTGGGCATGGTGTCGGGCGTCTACTCGACGGTCTACGTGGCGACGCCGGTCGTCATGTTCTGGCACAACGAGAAGAAGGTCTGACCTGTCTGCCATCCTGATGATTCACCCCCGCTCTTCGGAGCGGGTGGGGCCTGTTTGACATGCACAAGGTCTGGAAAACCGTCGAGTACGATACCGCTCTGGCGGGCCAGTTGGCGCAAAGCCTGAATGTGCCGCACGTCGTGGCGGGGATTCTTGTGCAGCGGGGTATCAAAGACCCGGAAGCCGCAGAGCTCTTTCTGCGACCGCGTCTAAGCCAGGTCACCGATCCCTTTTCGCTTCCCGCCATGCGCGCTGCCGTGGAGCGTATCTGGAGGGCACTCGAGGGGAAGGAACGCATCGTCGTCTTTGGCGACTACGATGCGGACGGCATCACGAGCACGGCACTGCTGGTGAAGGTCTTGAGGCAGATGGGTGGGGATGTGACTCCATTCCTTCCGCATCGGGTCGATGACGGCTATGGCCTGTCTGCAGATACGCTGCAGAAGTGCCTCGGGATGAACAAACCTTCGCTGGTGGTTACGGTGGATTGCGGCACTTCGTCCGGGGATGCGGTCCGCATGGCCGCCGCGGCGGGGGTGGATGTTGTGATCACCGATCATCATGAGCCGGGTGAAGAGATAGCCCCTGCGTGCGCCGTGGTGAATCCGAAATTGGGGAGCGACCCGCGTGTGGAGATGCTGGCGGGGGTGGGGGTCGCCTTCAAGCTATGCCATGCACTGGTGAAGCATGCGCGTGACGCAGGACACCCGGCGGGCAAATTGGACTTGAGACGATACATGGACCTGGTGGCCGTTGGCACGATCACCGACATTGTTCCCCTTCGTGAGGAAAATCGGATTCTCGTGCGGCACGGTCTTGAGCAATTGAACAAGACGGAATTGATTGGGTTGCGCGCACTGGCCGATGTCGCGGGTGTGCGCGGCACGATTGACGCATACCATGTGGGGTTCATGCTGGGGCCCCGGCTGAATGCCATGGGCAGATTGGGCGACGCTGAGGTGTCGTTGAAGCTCCTCATGACGGAGGACGCCTCCGAGGCCGGGCAATTGGCGACACAGCTCGACAAGGCGAACCGGGAACGGCAAGCGGTTGAAGCCCGGATGCATGAAGAGATCGCGCGCGAAGTAGAGGGGTGGTTCAAGCCGGACCAGCATTTCAGTCTTGTCCTGGCGTCTGACGGCTGGCATCCGGGTGTCATTGGCATCGTGGCTTCGCGCATAGCGGCTCGCTTCAACCGTCCCACGGTCTTGATTGCGTTGGACGGTGCCGAGGGACGCGGTTCTGCGCGGAGCATAGACGGATTCAACCTGGTGGAGAATTTACAAGCCTGTGGCGGGACGTTGATCCGGTGTGGTGGGCATGCCATGGCAGCCGGCTTGGATATCGAGACGGCGCGGGTTGCTGAATTCAGGGAGTGCTTCAACGACCTTGCCCGGAAGGCCCTTGAGGGGACTTTGTTGGCGCCGGTGCAGCGCGTGGATGCATGGGTTTCGCTGGCGGATTGCACGGAGGAGCTTCTGGAGAACATCAATGCCATGCAGCCCTTCGGCTTTGGGAATCCGAGGCCGGTACTGGCGGCGCCCGCTGTGCTTGTTTCCGATATGCGCAAAGTGGGCAGCGGGAAGCATCTCAAACTGACGCTGGTGCTGGGGGCCTCGGATGTGGACGCGATTGGGTTTGGGATGGGGGGCAGGGAACTGCCGGATGGGCCGATGGATGTGGCCTTTCAACTGCAGCGGAACAGTTACATGGGCCGGGACAAGCTGCAATTGAGCCTCCAGGATTTCAGGCCTGCGGCAGGCTGAGGCGGCGAGAGGGCATTTTTCCTCTTGCCATCGTGGTATCGATCACCTACAGTGCGCGCACTTTACGGGAGCTGGATATGTCAAAGCGATGTGATATTTGCGGAAAAGGCATGCGTTCGGGAAGCACGATTGTTCGTCATGGTTTGGCGAAGAAGAAGGGCGGGGTAGGCCTGCACACGACGGGTATCTGCAAGCGCCGCTTTCTCCCGAATCTTCAGAGCGTGAAGATCGTGGAAAAGGGCAGGACGATGACCCGCAAGGTCTGCACGTCCTGCATCAAGCGCGGCAAGGTGGTCAAGGCCTGACAAAGCTTCAAGATTTATGAAACGCCCGACCGCGACCGCGGCCGGGCGTTTTGTTTTTGGACGCCGGTTCGCCAAGTGGCGTTTTGACAAGTTTATGACGATATCTATAATGCGCGCAGGCACGAGCTTACGTGCCGAGCTGGGAGAACAGCGATGAACGAGACAGCAGAGAGCAACACAGCCGACCTGGTTTACGACGGCAAGACGTACAAACTGCCCGTGTTGAGCGATAACCTCGGGCAGCATGCTGTCGACGTTCGAAACTTGCGCAGGGACGCCGCGTTGATCACGTATGACCCCGGCTATGCCAACACCGGCTCGTGCAAGAGCTCCGTCAGTTTCGTTGACGGCGAGGGTGGGCGGCTGGTGTACAGGGGCTATCCGATCGAGGAGATCACGGAGACGTGCACGTTTGTGGAAGTGAGTTATCTTCTGATCCACAATCGCCTGCCCACGCGCACGGAACTGGAGCGATTCTCCGGACTCCTGAACCGGCACTCCATGGTTCACGAGGACATGCTCACATTCTTTGCGAAGTATCCCGAGCATTCGCATCCGATGGCTGTGCTCTCGGCGATGGTGGTCTCCCTGTCGAGTTTCTACCCTGAACTCGAGGAGTCGGACACCGAGGAACTGGATATCACCGCTACGCGGCTCCTGTCCAAGTTGCGCACGATCGCCGCGTTTTCCTACAAGAAATCGGTGGGCGAGCCGTTTGTGTATCCGAGTCACAAACTGAGTTACTGCGCCAACTTCCTGAACATGATGTTCTCGTCGCCGGTGGTGGACTATGCAATCGACCCGATTCTGGTCAGGGCGATGAACAAGCTGCTCGTGCTGCACGCGGATCACGACCAGAACTGCAGCACGTCGACGGTTCGGCAGGTGGGCAGTTCCGGCGCGAACCTGTACGCGTCCATCGCGGCGGGCATTTGTGCGCTGTGGGGTCCGCTGCACGGCGGCGCCAACCAGGCTGTCATCGAAATGCTGGAGAAGATCCTGCAGGATGGCGGTGATGTGGACAAGGTGGTCGAGCAGGCGAAGGATAAGAAGAACCCGTTCAAACTCATGGGTTTTGGTCACCGGATCTACAAGACCTACGATCCGCGCGCGCGAATCGCCAAGAAGATATGCATGGATGTACTGGGATGCATGGGAATCAAGGATCCTCTCCTGGATATCGCGATGCGATTGGAAGAGAAGGCCTTGGCCGACCCGTACTTCGTCGAGCGGAAGTTGTACCCGAACGTGGACTTCTACACGGGCATTACATACCGTGCGATGGGGTTCCCGACGGACATGTATACGGTGCTGTTTGCCATCGGTCGGTTGCCCGGCTGGATCTCACAGTGGCAGGAATTGAAGCGGGATCCCGAGCAGAAGATATGGCGGCCACGCCAGCTCTACATGGGCGAGCCGAAGCGTGAGTTCATACCTATGGACAAGCGCTGAACCGGGTGCAGCTGCCGCGGGTTTGACTGGACGGGCCGGGGGATACCCGGCCCGTCCGTTTACAGGCCAAGCCGTGTGAAGTATTATAGTTGTGCGGATTGCAGCAGGAGATGGTGCTGGAATGGGTGCGAGGAACAACAGGCAGGCGAGCAACAGCGAACGGGTCGAGATGGGTTTTCTCGAAGCCGTTCGTTCGCGTTGTCCCAAGCATCGGTTTGTGCTGGAAGCCCTGGGTGAGATGTATACGCTCACGGGCCGCTTTGAAGAGGGGTTGCAGGTGGACATGGAACTCACGCGGATATGTCCGCGCGAGGCTGTGGCCTGGTACAATCTTGGATGCAGTCATGCCCTCATGGGGCAAGGCGATGCGGCCTTTGCTGCTTTGACGAAGGCGATTGCCTTGGGCTACACGGACATAGAATGGATGCGTCAGGATACGGACCTCGAAACCATCCGGCAGGATGTTCGTTTCAGCGCGCTGCTTCGACAGGTCGAGGCACAGCGTCATAACCCGTAGAACTCCCGCGATGAGCGGACTCTCACACGCAGTTTCTCCGCGTTTGGAAATCATCACCGGCGACATCACCAGCATGGACGTCGATGCCATCGTGAATGCGGCAAACACCACGCTGCTTGGCGGTGGTGGGGTGGACGGGGCGATTCACCGGGCGGCGGGACCCGAACTGCTGGCGGAGTGCAGGCGCCTTGGTGGATGCGCCACGGGAGATGCGAAGATAACAGAAGGTCACCGGCTGCGCGCCCGGCACGTCATTCACACGGTGGGACCTGTCTGGAGGGGCGGTGCGGCCGGCGAGGACGGCCTGCTGGCTTCGTGCTACGAGAAGACACTGATGTTGGCGGCGGAACACAAGCTCCGCTCGGTGGCATTTCCGGGGATCAGCACGGGTGTCTATCGTTTTCCGGCCGAACGCGCCGCGCGTATTGCGCAAAGGGTCTGCGCGGACTTTCTTCAGGGGCACACGCTGCCCGAAAAGGTATTCCTCGTGTGCTACGACGAAGCCGCGTTTGACACCCAGATTCGAGTGGCCACGGAGACGGGAACTTCGTAGCCGATCACGGCGTGACGGGCTGAGCCGTAGAACTCCGCGTCACCAACTGCGTCGGCAGGATGGTGGTCGTAGCCTGCTCGTTGTCCCTCGTGCGGGCGAGTATCCGCTGAACGGCCAGCCGGCCCATAAGCATCTTGGGAACCTGGACGGTAGTGAGAGGGGGCTGGGTCGCGGTGGCCCATGCCGTATCATCGAAACCGATGATGGACATGTCGCGAGGCACGCTCATGGACGACAGTGAATGGAGGGCCTGCAGGGCACCCGCGGCCATTTCGTCGTTCAGACAGAATACGGCGGTCGGCAAATCGGTTGAATTGAGCAGTTCGGCCATGGCCTTGTAACCACCCTCGCGCTGGAAATCGCCCTTCACGATCTTGAGCGATGAACGAGCCAGGCCTGCCTGCTCCATGGCCTCGCACGCGCCTTCAAGACGTTCCTTGGTGGCGACCTGATCTTCCTGGCCGAGAATGATGGCGATCTTGCGATGGCCGAGCGTGATGAGATGCTCGATGGCCTGGTAGGCACCGCCGCGATTGTCGATCAGGATGGAATCCACGTTCGCGCCGCGCAGGGAGAAATCGACGAGGACCCCCGGGGGGCCGAGTTCGATCATGCGCCGAAGCGACGGGGGATCAAACATGCCGAGATAGATGATGGCATCCATGCCGGCCTGTACGACCTGATCGTAGATTTTGATCTGCGGCTCGATGTTCCGGACGGGCAGAATCATGAGGTTGCCTTGAACCTTGTTCAAAGCCTCGCGAACGCCCTGGATGATCTCCATGTGATACAGACCGGTGTTGCCGGGGACCATGAGATAGGAGAGGAGGCCGACGGTCAGCACCTTGTTCTTGGCCGGGAAAGCGGGTGGCTGAGGCTTGTCGGACACATACGTGCCCTGAGCGGGGATAGAGTAGATCAAACCCGAGGCGCTGAGTTCTGCCAACGCGCGGCGGACGGTGACCTTATTGACCGAGTGAAGCGCGGCGAGATCATCCATCGACGGAAGACGATCGCCCGGCTTGAAATTGCCGGAATCAATGTCCTTCCGGATGATGTCCGCCAACTGGCGATAGAGGAATTCCCTGTCGCGCTTTTCGCGAGACAGCCGCGGCTTAGGTCGTTGAGTACTCATAAGTCTTGATTTCATAAGGTGTTTTCAATACAACGGCTATATGCATACTAGGTTGCACTATAGGTTGCAACACATTTTTGCAATATTCTTTGCATGGGAGAATTTGCATCCGGAGGACGATGTATGAAGCAGGCTTTGATCAGGGGCGTTGCGGCTGCGGTGTTGATGGCGTCGCTTGCAGGCAACTCGATGGCAGGGCAGGCGGTCTTCTACAGGTTTGTCGGCACCGACGGCAGCGGCATGAGGTCTGTGGGTATGTCAGCGATCACATGGACGAACGTACAAGCCAGTGGCGGATACAAGGTGGAATGGAATCCTTCGCCGGCCGCCCGATCGAACACTTGGGAAGAGTTTCTCTTTGGGACCGCGACGTCGGCCGTCATGACCGTGGGCGTGCCGCGACCGTCGACCGTCAGGCCTGCCATCTCGAACTGGGCATTGGTTCCAGGTGGCGAGTTCTGGATGGGGAACAGTTACACCAACCTGAATACGCCGGACGAAAGGCCGGTCCACGCAGCCGGTGTTCGTCCTCTCTATATAGAGAGGTATGAGGTATCCAGAACGCTTTGGGATGAAGTGCGCGGGTGGGCGTTGACGAATGGTTACGCGGATATTTCTGCCGGCGCCGCTCTCGGAGGGGATCATCCGATTCAGTCCGTGACATGGTTCGACTGCATCAAATGGTGCAATGCGCGCTCGGAGCGGGATGGATTGGAGCCCGCATACTACACGAATGCCTTGCAAACAGGCGTATATCGCGTCGGCGCGCTGGACATCAGCAATGCCTGCGTCCGGTGGACAGCGAACGGTTATCGACTTCCCACGGAGGCGGAGTGGGAGAAGGCCGCGCGCGGAGGTCTGTACGATCAATTCTATCCGTGGACAAGTTATGGCGGGGCGTGGTCGAATCACATCGGCAAGAGCAACGCGAACTACCGGGCGAGCGGTGATCCATTCGACACGACCAACATCGTGGCGGATGTGGAGACGACGCCCACGGGTTACTACCACGGCGCACAGGTGATCGATGGCGTCACGCAATCCGTGGATATGATGAACGGATATGGACTCTATGATGTTGCCGGGAATGTCTACGAATGGTGCTGGGATCGGTATGACAGTTCCTACTACGCAACATACTCCAGCAACGCGTGGCCGGCCGATGTGCAGGGACCGGATGTGGGGGACACGAGAGTCCTGCGGGGCGGGTCCTGGAATGATTCGGCTGCAGGGCTCCGGTGCGCGAATCGATTCAACAATCCACCGTCCAGTTTCGCAGGGAGCTTTGGCCTTCGCTGCTGCCGGGGTTTATAGCCCCGGGATGGGCGAGGCGGTCAGGACACTCTGCGTATCCCCAAGGCCAGCAGGCCGTTTCGTGAATACGGTCCCACGCCAAAAAACGTTGAGAATATGCTTGCATATGAGGGTGTGTTCTAGTATGCCACTAGTATGTACTTGATAGCAGGTAGCTGAAAGTTCGGAGTCTTCCGGTCAACCTTACGGAGTGCCAGCATGAACTCAGTTCGACTAATCGGTAGCCGCGCAACATCACGTCTCTCCTTCACGGGCTTGCTTTGCCTCAGCATTGCCTTGCTCTGTCTGGCTGGGGCGCTACCGGTCTCGGGACAGGTGAACTATCTCTCGAACCCAAGTTTTGAACTCGGCGATTCAGGGTTGGGCTGGAGTGGGATTACGGATTGGACCGGCAACCTTTCGACGGGCGGTCAACTGGTCTATGACGTTGCGGCGCACAACGGCACCAACGTCATGCGGATGAATGCCTACGCCGGATCGAGCTTGTCGCTCGACCAGCGTCACGCGATCACAGCCGGGCAGGTGTATGAGGTTGACGGCTGGTTGAAGACGGGAACGGGCAATGCCCAATTCAAGCCGACGAATGGCTACGTTGCCGTGCTGGTTCGATTCTACAACGCAGCGGGTTCGTCGGTGGCCGGCAACATGTTCTCCGAGCGCTTCGGTGCAAGTGGGCCGACGACATGGACGCGCTACTCGACCGGCCCCTGCGTGGCGCCAGCAGGCGCGGTGACGAGTCGCGTGACCTGCTACTACTCGGGTAGTGATGCGACGACCAACGGGTATGTCTATTTTGATGATATGCATTCGACGACCGGTACGGTTGCCCGGGCCGGCGCGCTCTATGATCCTGGCTTTGAGACCCAGCCGAACGGCACATGGGCGAGTCTGCCGTACTGGCAGGCGCTCGGTAACGACGGTGGGGTCGTGACCAATTACCGGCACAGCGGCCGCTTCGCGCTGAGCCTGTACTATCCCGAAACACTGGCGGCCCAGTACTGGCCAGCGACACCCGGCACCCGCTATGCCTCCGGTGGCTACATCATGTCGCCCGGGTTCACGTCGACGAATTCCTACGGCGCGATCATTGTCGAATACCTGAATTCCGCCGGCACCGTTATTGGCTCGTACCTGAGCGGACACTTCAACCCGACGAATCCGACAGGTTCCTGGGCGTGGTTCGAGGCGTCGGGCATTGCGCCGGCCGGTACGGTGACGGGCCGCACCCTGTGCGCGCTGCTTGGACCTGACTCGACCTATAACGGACCGATCTATTTCGATGACCTGACGCAGCGCGTGGTTTCATCCACCGGCACGGTTTCCGGTCTTCTCCATAATCCCGGGTTCGACGATGGGGCAACGGGCAACGCGTATGACCTCTATGTTTCCGGCGGCTTTACGAACTGGATCTGGCTGGGCGGCACAAACGGCGGCTTCGTGACATCGACCTACAGTTATGACGGCCCGCAGTCCCTGTCGATTACCTATCCGGCGAACATGGCAGGCCAGCGCATCACGGCCGTAACCGGGCGCACGTATGTGGCCGAGGGTTATATCTCCTCGCCAACGAATGAGAAATTGGCCAACGATGCATATGGCGTATTGCTGATGGAGTTCTACAGCACGTCCTATCAAAACGGGACCTCGCCGGTGTCGATCGTTGAGAGTGCGCACTTCACAAGCAATCTGACGGCAGGCGCGTGGCACCATTTTGCCGTGACCAACCACGCTCCGTGGACGGGTGCCGTTACGTGCCGCGTAGTCTGCGCGGTGATGGGCAACACGACAGGGTACAATGGTGCGGTGTACTTCGATGGCCTGAGCGTCATCGAGACGAATATCGCCATCGCCAATTCACAGAGTGGCGCGCTCTGGAACCCCGGGTTTGAGTATACGGCGAACGGCACGGTGCTTGCGGGCATCGACAACTGGCAGAACCTTGGTTTCGACGGCACCGTTGACGCGACCTACAAGCGTAGCGGCAGTCATGCCCTGAAGATCACATACCCCGAGACGCTGTTGGCGCAATATTGGAGTGCGACGCCGGGCTATCGCTACTCGACGGAGAGTTACGTTTCGACGCCGTCGGGCGCGAACAAGTTCACGAGTTCCACGAATGCGCAGGCGCTGCTGCTCTTGCAGTTCCTGGACATCACCGGCACAAACATCCTGGCGACGTATCAGAGTCAGCCGTTCACGGGGACCGCGACAGCGGATACTTGGTCGAATTTGGTGGCCTCGGGTGTGGCGCCGGCGGGGACCGTGAGCGGACGGACCGTCTGTGCTCTGCTCGGGTATGACAATGCGTTTGGCGGCGCGGTGTGGTTCGACGATCTGAGCCAGTCGCTGGTGTCGACGGGCGGAACTCCTTCGGGCGTGATCTTCAACGGCGGGTTCGAGGACGGGACCACGGGCGACGCGTTCTTCCTTTCGAACAGTCTGCCGAGATGGACGTGGTACGGTGGTTCGAACGCGGGCTTCATTGTCAGCGGTGTATCCCAGTCCAACGACCAGAGCCTCACGATCGTGTACCCGGGTAACCTGGCCGGGCAGGACTTCCCGGCGACGACCGGCCTCCTCTATGCGGCGGAAGGTTATCTCTACACGCCGAGCACGGCGCGGATGACCGGTTCAACGGCGTATGCAACGATTCTCCTGGAGTTCTTTGATTCGGTGGGTGGCACGGGCACGTCTGTCTCCGTGGTGAACACCATCAAGCTGACCAACGGGTCGCCATCCAACGTCTGGATCAAGGTGGGTGTGACCAATCGCGCGCCTTGGGTCGGTACATGGGTGACAGGTCGCGTGAGCTGCGCGCTGCTTGGCACAGCCTCGAACTTCGGTGGGCAGGTCTACTTCGACAGCGTGCGCGTGACGGTGTCGACTTCGGCGTTGGCCAACTCGCAGAGCGGCGCGCTTTGGAATCCTGGCTTTGAGTTTACGGCGGACGGCACGAAGTTCCCGTACATCGACAGTTGGACGAATCTTGGCGAAGCGGGTGGTGTGGATGGCTCATACGTGCGCACCGGCAAAGAGGCGTTGAGGATCTATGCGCCGGAGACGCTGTTGGCCCAGAGCTGGCCGGCCGTGGCGGGCTACCGGTATTCGAGCGCCGGTTTCGCCTATACGCCGGCTTCCGGAGCCGACCGATTCCAGAGTGCGACCAACACGCACGGCGTCGTGCTGCTGCAGTTCCTGGATGCCACGGGCACGAATATCCTGCAGACTTTTGAGAGTCCATATTTCATGACCAACTCCGCGACGGGCACGTGGGTCCCGTTGGCTGTCACAGGCAAGGCTCCGCTGGGTGCGGTCAGCGGCCGCACCATGCTGGCCATTCTTGGGACGAACACCGGATTTGGCGGATCGCTGTGGTTTGACGATATCAGCCAGAGTCTTGTCTCAACCGGCGGCACGACGCAGTCGGGCGTGATTTTCAACGGCGGCTTCGACGACGGCATCGTGGGCGATTGCTACTTCCTCTCAAACAATCTTCCGAGCTGGACCTGGTACGGCGGTTCGAACGCGGGCTTTGTTGTGGATTCGCTCTCGCACTCGAACGGCCAGAGCCTGACGATCGTCTACCCGAACAACCTTGCAAGCCAGGACTTCGTGGCGCAGACAGCTTTGACCTACACGGTGGAGGGTTATCTCTACACTCCATCGGCCAACCAGATGACGGGCTCGACGGCGTTCGCGACGATCCTTCTCGAGTTCTTCAACTCCGTGGGAGGGACCGGATCGTCCGTGTCGGTGGTGAACACCATCAAGCTGACGAATGGGACGCCGGCGGATACGTGGATCAAGGTTGGCGTGACCAACCGTGCGCCGCATGTCGGCACGTGGGTGACCGGCCGCGTTTCCTGCGCCTACCTGGATGTACTTGGCGGCACGATCGGCGGACAGGTCTACTTTGACAGCGTACGCGTCTCGGTGAGCACGGTGGCCGTCGCCAACACGACGAACGGCAGCATCCGCAACCCGGGTTTCGAGTACTCACCCGAAGGAACAAAGCTCCCGTACATCGACAACTGGACGGGGTTGGGCAATGCGGGGACGTTGGACAGCGCATATCGCCGGACGGGCAACAATGCGCTGAAGATTTATGCATCCGAGACTCTGTTGGCACAGTCGTGGCCGGCGACACCGGGCTATCGCTATTCGAGCAGCGCGTACGCGTTCACGCCTTCGGAGACAGCTGGTGCAGACGTGCTGGTCAACGGCGCGTTGAGCTTGGTGGGTGTGGCGCAGGCTCCGACGGGGTGGACGTCGTTCGACGACGGAAGTCACGAGGCGGACTACTGGCATGTGCTCTCGCCGACGAACGCGTGGATGTTCTATTGGTCGGGCGGAATCTACCAGGACGTAACGAGCGGGTTTGTCGCGGGTGAGCGGTACACGTTTGGCGGTCAGTTCTTCATGGAGGGGAGCAATCCTCTGCGGAACGGCACCAAGTATGGTGCGATTGAGGTGGAATTCTACAACGCAGCGGATGCTCTGATCTCAACGGCAACAGCGTATCCGATGTGCGACTCGAACAGTGTGCGTGATGCATGGTTTGAATCTGCCGGGTCGGCCAATGTGCCGGCGGGTACGACCAAGATGCGGGTAATCGTGCGCTGCAATGCACCCGATGGCAACGGCGACGGTTCGTTTACGGCGGACGACATCTACCTGAAGAAGGTACCGGCGGCGGCCGAGCGGTTTGTGAGCCCGTATGGCGCGCACGGTGTCGTGTTGCTGCAGTACCTCAATTCGACCGGCGGAGTAATGACAACCTATGAGAGCCCTTACTTCACGAGTGACTCAACGGCGGGTAGTTGGACGAGTCTGACGGCTGCGGGCGTGGCTCCGGTTGGCACGGTCAGCGGGCGTACGCTGGTTGCCATTCTTGGCTCGAGCACGGGCTTCTCCGGCTCGCTGTGGTTCGACGATGTCAGTTCCGCGCTGGTTTCAACCGGAGCGACGCCGGCCGGGCTGATCTACAACGGCGGCTTCGATGATGGCATCGGCGGTGATTGCTTCTTCCTCTCGAACAACCTTCCGAACTGGACGTGGTTTGGCGGTTCGAACGCGGGGTTCGTGGTCAGCGATTTGGCCCAGTCGAACGGCCAGAGCCTGACGATTGTGTATCCGGGGAACCTTGCAGGGCAGAACTTTGCAGCCTCAACGGGTCTGCTGTATGCAGCCGAAGGTTATGTCTACACGCCGGCGGCCAATCGCATGACGGGCTCGACGGCCTATGCGACGATTCTCCTCGAGTTCTTCAACTCCGTGGGTGGTACCGGAGAGTCCGTGTCGGTGGTGAACACCATCAAGCTGACGAATGGCACGCCGGCGGATACATGGATCAAGGTGAGCGTGACGAACCGCGCGCCGTGGGTCGGCAGTTGGGTGACGGGCCGCGTGTCGTGTGCGCTGCTGGGCGGGGCGGAGAACTTTGGTGGTCAGGTGTACTTTGACAGCGTGAGCGTGCGGGTCATGACCTCCGCATTGGCTAACACACAGAGCGGGACTATCTGGAACCCGGGGTTTGAGTTCAGTGCAGGTGGCACGAAGTTCCCCTATATCGATAGCTGGACGAACCTGGGCAATGCGGGAACGTTGGACAGTGCGTATCGCCGGACGGGCAACAACGCGCTGAAGATTTACGCATCCGAGACGCTGCTGGCGCAGTCGTGGCCGGCAACGCCGGGCTATCGCTATTCGAGCAGCGCGTATGCGTTCACGCCGTCGGAGACGCCGGGCGCAAACGTGCTGGTCAACGGCGCGTTGAGCCTGGTGGGACCTGCCGAGGCTCCGACAAGCTGGTCGTCGTTTGACGATGGAAGCCACGAGGTGGATTACTGGCATGTGCTTTCGCCGACGAACGCGTGGATGTTCTACTGGTCGGGCGGAATCTACCAGGAGATCACGACGGGCTTCGTGCCGGGCGAACGTTACACGTTTGGCGGTCAGTTCTTCATGGAAGGCAGCAATCCGCTACGCAACGGCGACAAGTACGGCGTGATCGAGTTGGAGTTCTACAACGCCACGAACGGATTGATCTCGAAGGCGACAGCGTATCCGATGATCGCATCGAACAGCGTCGCCGACGCGTGGTTTGGGAGCGCGGGGTCGGCGAATGTGCCAGCGGGCACGGTTAAGATGACCGTGGTGGTGCGGTGCAACGTACCGACGGGCGGTGACGGTTCGTTTGCGGCGGACGACATCTACCTGAAGAAGGTGCCGGCGGTGGCCGAGCGCTTTGTCAGTCCGTACGGCGCGCATGGCGTCGTGTTGCTGCAGTATCTGGACGCGACGGGTACGAACGTCCTGCAGACCTTTGAAAGTCCGTACTTCACAACGAACTCCGTGACGGATTCGTGGGTCTCGATGTCGGTGACGGGTAGGGCACCGGTCGGTACGGTGAGCGCGCGGACGCTGTTGGCCGTGCTGGGTTCAAGCACAGGTTTCTCCGGTTCACTTTGGTTTGACGATGTGAGCCAGAGCCTGGTGTCGACGGGCGGCGTGACGCAGTCCGGTTTGATCTACAACGGCGGCTTCGATGACGGCGGCGTAGGCGATTGCTACTTCCTCTCGAACAGCCTCCCGTCGTGGACGTGGCTGGGCGGGTCGAACGCCGGCTTCGTGGTGGACAACCTTTCGCAGTCGAATAGCCAGAGTCTGACGATCGTCTATCCGGACAACCTGGCAGCACAGACATTCCCGGCCGGCACGGGTCTGGTGTACGTGGCGGAAGGCTACATGTACACGCCGGCTGCGTCGCGGATGACGGGCACGACGGCCTATGCGCAGCTTCTCCTCGAATTCTTCAACCCGATGGGTGGTGCAACGTCCGTGTCGGTTGTCGGTACGGCGAAGCTCACGAACGGTTCGCCGGCCGATACATGGATCAAGGTCAGCGTGACCAATCGCGCGCCGTGGGTTGGTAGTTGGGTGACCGGTCGTGTGTCGTGTGCGCTGCTGGGCGGTGCCTCGAACTTCGGCGGGCAGGTGTATTTCGACAGCGTGCGCGTGACGGTGTCGACTTCGGCGTTGGCCAACTCGCAGAGCGGCGCGATTTGGAACCCTGGCTTCGAGTTCACCGCGGAAGGTACGAAGCTTCCGTTCATCGACAACTGGCAGAACCTTGGTTTCGACGGCAACGTCGACGCGACGTACAAGCGCAGCGGCGCCCGTGCCCTGAAGATCACATACCCCGAGACGCTGCTGGCGCAATATTGGAGCGCAACGCCGGGCTATCGCTATGCAACCGAGGCGTATGTCTCGACGCCGTCGGGTGCGGACAAGTTCACGAGTTCCACGAATGCGCAGGCGCTGCTGCTCCTGCAGTACATGGACATCACGGGCACGAATATTCTGGCCACGTATCTGAGCAAGCCGTTCACGGGCACCGCGACGGCGGATACCTGGTCGAACCTGGTGGCCTCGGGCGTTGCGCCGGCGGGAACCGTGAGCGGACGGACCGTCTGTGCCTTGCTGGGGTACGACAATGCCTTCGGCGGCGCGGTGTGGTTCGACGATGTGAGTCAGTCGCTCGTATCCACCGGGTCGACCGCCTCGGGTTCAATTCTCAATGGTGGATTCGACGATGGCGTTACGGGCAACGCGAATTACCTCAGCAATGATCTGCCGCACTGGGTTTGGTTTGGCGGAACAAACGCGGGCTTCATTGTCGACAGCGCCAGCCACAGCAACGGGCAGTCGCTGGTGATCGTCTCTGCGAACAACCTGTTGAGCCAGGACTTTGCCGCAACGACAGGCCGCAGCTACATTGTCGAAGGCTACATGATGACGCCCTCGAGCGAGCGGATGACGAGCACGACGGCCTATGCGACGTTCCTCCTCGAGTTCTTCAATCCCCAGGGCAATCCCACGACTTCGGTCTCCGTGGTCTCGACGGCCTACCTGACCAACGGAACGCCGGCGGACACGTGGATCAAGTTCTCCGTCACGAACCACGCGCCGTGGGTAGGTCCGTGGGTGACGGGCCGCGTGAGCTGCGCGATACTGGACTTGGTGGGCACGCCGTATGGCGGCGTGGTGTATTTCGACAGCGTGCGGGTGGCCGAGACGAACATCGCCTACGTGAATACGCAGGCGGGTGCGCTGTGGAACCCCGGCTTTGAGTATACCGCCAAGGGCACGAAGTTCCCGTACATGGACAACTGGACAAACCTTGGCTTTGCCGGGAGCGTGGAGAGCGGCGTGGCGCACAGCGGCGGGAACGCACTGAAGATCTACGCGCCTGAGACGCTGGCTGCGCAGACGTGGACGGCGACCGCAGGCTGGAAGTACTCGACGGCGGCCTTCGCTTACACACCTGCGGCCGACCGCCTCCAGGGCGCGACGAATCTCCACGCGGTGGTCCTGTTGCAGTTCTTCGACGCCACGGGCACGAACATCCTGCAGACCTACGAGAGCAACTACTTCATGACCAACGCGACGGCGGGCACGTGGTCGAATCTCGAGGCCATCGGCGTGGCGCCGCGCGGTACCGTCTCGGGCCGCACCGTGCTGGGCGTGCTGGGGACCAACGCGGGCTTCGCAGGGTCGGTGTATTTCGACGATGTGACGCAGAGAATCGTGCAGACCACATCGTCTGTCTCCGGCCTGATCCGGAACCCGGGCTTCGATGACAATGCGCCCGGCAACGCCTATACGCTCCAGCAGACGGGTGACCTCTTCAACTGGACATGGAGCGGCGGCGACTACGCGGGCTTTGTCGCGCGTGATCGGAAGCTCGATGGACAACAGTCCCTTGTCGTTACGTATCCGCAGAACGGCGCGTATCAGGACTTTAGGATTGCTTCGGGTCCGACGGCAAATCTGCTCGTCAATCCGGGCTTTGAAATCGGTGCGGCCGATGGCGGCACGGCGACCGGCTGGTGGAACGTCAACGAAGTCGGGCAGTATAATTGGGCGTCTGAGACGGGCACAAACGGCATGGTGTTCAAGTCGTGGGCCAACGGCAATTGGGGCTTCTTCGGCCAGGACGTGTCCGTGGACCTTGCGAACGGCAGTGTGTTTACCTTCACGATCCGCGGGCTCGCGCAGACGAACTTCTCGTCCTCGGGCAGCGAGGCCTACCTGAAGGTGGAGTTCTGGAAGAGCGGTGAGGGCAGCGCGCGCTACATCGTCACCAACAGCACGTACGCCACGTTGGTGGCGAGTCCCAACACGTGGAACACCTATACGGTCGTTGTGACGAACGCCGATCCCGACATCAACCTCGTCAAGCCGATCGTTGGATACGGGCAGGCGACGGACACGACCGGTGACCAGGCGGTGAAGTGGGACAACGCGTCGCTGGTGCAGTCGCCCGACACGTCGGTCGCCCAGACCTTCGTTGCGTCAGGTTACATGCTGACGCCGTCGACGGCCAAGTTCCAGTCGGACGGCGATCAATGCTACGGCAACCTGGTGTTGTCATTCTTTGTGGACGGCAGCACAAACGCCGCCACGAACATTGTTTCGGCGAAGTTTGGCACGGCTCGTCCGGCAGATCAGTGGATATACTTCGCGGTTACGGGAGCGGCGCCTGTAGGCGTGAGCGTTACCGGGCGTATTACCTGTACCATTGCGACGGACCTTGGCAATCCGGGGGACGATCTGGATCTCGCCGGCGTGATCTACTTCGACCAACTCGCAGTAACCCAGGTCGGCGGCACCGAACTGTCGCCTTGGCAGCAGTGGCAGCAGGACAACTTCGGCAGCACGGCAGGGCCGAATACGGGTCTGAATGAGGACTACGACGGTGACATGTATCCGAACTGGGACGAGTTTGTGGCAGGCACGCAGCCGACGAACGCCGGCTCGTTGCTTGATCTATCGACGCAGTCCCAAGGCGCCGGCAGTCAGTTCGTCATCCGGTGGGAAAGCCATGCGGGGCGTTGGTATACCCTGCGGCGTGCAACCAATATTCTGAGTGGTGGCTTCTCGGTGGTGCAGAGCGGTATCCAGGCGATTCCTCCGATGAACACATTTACGGACTCGCCGCCGGCGGGTATTGCGCGGTATTATTACAGGGTTTCTGTGACCACGAATCAGCCGTAGGCGATCAGGAGTCATCATGCGACGGATGTCAGCCCTTATCCCGGGCATCGTCCTGGGATTAGTGATGGGGATGGCGGCTCGGGGGGCCGAGCCGACGTTCAAGCTCTATGATCCGGGTACGGAAGACATCGTCGACTACAACAAGTACGGCCAGTTCAAGGATGTTGGCACCCGCCAGTTCCAGTATGTCATCACCGATCCTGTGGGCTTGGCCAGAGCGTCAGGTGAGGGTGTTGATCCCAGCCTTGCCACCACAAACAACCCGGAGTTTCAGAAGGCCAAGGCATCGGGCATTCTGAAGACCGACTGGTGGAAGAACGTCAACTCGGGCAATCCCCAGTTGGACTACTTCGTCTGGACCGTGGCCTCGGAGGACCCCGGGGTGCGGCTGTTGCATGTGGGCAAAGCCTTCGAGAAAGGCGGCCACCTGATGCAGGCACTGAAGGCCTACCGCGCGGCGATGATCCTCTATCCCGACGCCTCATGCTGGAGTTCGGG
>ERZ795056.1455-NODE-1455-length-27884-cov-7.303640_pt1 | contig 27884 bp, 22 predicted proteins | sample MGYA00375140_ERZ795056 | MGnify/ENA primary metagenome ERZ795056 (study PRJEB30185, sample SAMN05720227) | activated sludge metagenome | isolation source: Anaerobic digester | place: USA | collected 2015-03-09 ... | reverse complement strand
CGATCAACGACGAACCCGTTGAAGCCGTCGGTGACAAGATCCCGAACCGCGCCTGTTGATCGTGTGGCAACGATGGGCAATCCGGCTCCGCAGGCCTCGTTGATGACGACGGCCCATCCATCGTGCCGGGATGGAAACACAAACACGCTGGCCGCGCCGAAATAGGCCGGGAGATCCTCCTGCGGCACCTGTCCGGCAAAATGCACGCGGTGCCGAATCGATGCATCGACGCCCGCGGCCAGCGCTTCGTGAAGCGGACCGTCGCCAAGAATCACAAGTTCGGCTGAGGGAAAGCGTCGGGTGACGTCGGCGAAGGCGGAGAGGAGGACATCCACGCCTTTTCGTGGAATCAATGCTCCGGAGAAAATAAAGACAGGTCCGCCTGAAAGGGACAACTGAGTTCGCCGTGCGGCGACTGCGGCCGCGTCGGGATGTTCGAAGCGGGATGTGTCGCAGAAGTACGGGAGGAAATGGAGTTTGTGCGCTGATGCACCCAAAGCCTGATAGGCCTCCACGGCGGCGGTGCCGATGCAGAGGACGCCACGACACATGCGGAGCAGCGTGGAGAGTACCACGCGCCGTACGGTTCTTGCGCCGGGAATGCGCGAACTGGTACGGGTTGCCCACGGGGGTCGGTAATCGGCGGGCCACGGTTGCTCGAGCCACATGGCCCAGGGCCGGCGGCGTAGCGAAAGGAACAGAGCGCAGAACAGGAACGTGATGCTCGTGTAGTGGCCGGAGAGGATGTAGAAATCGTGCCCGCCACGCAGACACTCCTTGAGGGCCGTGGGGTGCAGCCTGAATTCGTCACGCCAGCTCTCAGGGCCCACGGCGCGCATAATGCGGCAGGGAAATCCTGTTTCCGTTTCCGCGACGGGATCGGCCTTCCTATGCACGGCGCGCATGAAGCGAACATCCAAGGCGATTCGTCCGTCGCGGTGAATGGCGCGGAAGAATTCCATCTGGTACGAACTTGGAGTGTTGGTGAGCAGCCAGAGCTTCATGCTGTCTTTTCCGAGCGAACGATCATCGATTTCCAGAGTCCAGGGATGCGGCCGATGCCGGCAAAGGCCGAGGGCTGAAATCCGGCTGCGCGGAGGGCCGCATAGAGGGTGGTCTTGGACCAGAACTTGATGTGACCGCCTTCCACGCAGGGCTGGAAGTGATGGTCCATGCCGTTCTTCAAAGCGAGGAGCAGATTCTTCAGATACCCGTGGTAGGGAGTGGTGATGATCAGGCTGCCCCCGTCGCTGAGTGCCTGGCGGCAGTTCTTCAGAAAAGCTGCCGGCGAGTAGAGATGTTCAATGACCTCGGCTGAGATGATGAGGTCATAGCCCGTTCCAACGAGATCGACAAAGTGGTCATCACTGACGGAGGCCAGGTGAAAAACGCCATCCGGGTAGGCGCGACGACACAGATCGATACCCGTCTGCGAGACATCGATGCCCGTCACTCTGAATCCTTCCTTCAGCAGAGTTCCGGCCAGAACGCCGTTGCCGCAGCCGGCGTCGAGGATGCGGGCGTTCGGCGGACAGCGGGGAAACAGCCGGCGGATGGCGGCATTCATATCTGCGTGGTGGCAGCACGCCGACGCTGATTCATAGCCGCGGGGCGATAGCTTCTCGTGATGAGCGGGGGACATCATGAATCTCCACGCAAAGCTTCCAAGAGCCGTTCGCCATAATGTTCGACGGAAAACTCGCGGATGCGGTTGGCGGCACTGTCGCCCATGGCGCGCAGGCGCTTCCGATCCGAGGCGAGTTGGCATAGACGATCTGCAATATCTCCGGCGGAGCGGGCCGGGATAATGAATCCGTCCGTGCCGTCGCGCACGATCGAGCCGGCTTCCGCGGTGGTGATCACCGGCAGACCGCACGCCATGGCCTCGTAGCACACGTTAGCCGAGCCTTCGGAGATGGAGGGCAGCACGAGCACATCGGCCCATGCATATTCCGTGGCGATCGCAGAACGCGGAACAGCACCACGAATCTCCACGTGTGCGGAGACCGCGGCGAGTGCGCGCGATGTCATGCGTGATCGTCCTGCAGCCCGGAAGATCACGTCGCCACGCGGCAGCGCGCGGGCGGCTTCCAGCAAATAGGGAATGCCCTTGCGGAGTTCAAGGGAGCCGGCGAAAAGGGCGCGAAGCGGACCCTCGTGTTGGCGGGGAGTGGGGTGGAGTCCGGTCGCTCCCACGCCGTAGGGAACCACCCTGCATTTGGCCGCGGGTCCGCCCGCCTGCTCGACGCAGGCCGCAACATGGGTCGAACCACAGATGATGACATCCGCCAGCGCCCATTCACGAGATTCGCGGTCTGCGAGAGGGCGCCAGTCGCTTTCGGAAACGGAACCCGCCTCCCAATCCGGCCAGCGCGCCCGCTCTGCAGCGACGAGAGGTTCTTCGATCGACCAAGGCGCGGTGATCTGATCCAGAATGCGCACGCGTGGGGCCGAAGTATCCTCAAAAAGTTCCAATGCGGCAGCGTTGAATGCATAGATGGCGTCTGCGTTGCCGAGACCATGATGCAGGATGTGATCGCAGAAGCGGCGATTTACGCGGAGGTAATCGCGGAGCACTTTGTCGCGGGTCCGGAGGCCGCGCCGACGCAGGGCGCGGGCGATGCCGAAAAGAGGAAAGGTCACAGTCTTCTCGCGCGGCAATCCGGAGGGATGGCGCATGGCCAGCAGGTCGGTGAAGAATTGTTCGAGCACGCCTGCGGCGGCGAGCGCGCGCGGCACGGCATAGTTTCGTCGTGCGCCGAGCATGGCGACCGCGATGTGCTGGGGCATGGGGGTGGTCATGATCTCCAGTCGACCAGGTTGATGATCTTCTCCGGGATGCGCGGCGTCATTCGGCCGCCTTCCTCCGCCTTCCTTACGCGATGGCGAATCCACAACATAATGAGGAGTGTGGGAATGGCCAGGAAGGTGAACCGATAGAGCCATGCGGAGATGAAGCTTTGCGTAGGGATGAAAACAGAAACGACGGCTGCCTCGAAGTAGAGCAGGTTCCATACACCCCGGTGGATCAACGCCTGTCTCCACAGGTAGGCATAGAGATAACCGATGACGAAGCAGAGGGCGAGACCACCCCAGGCGAATTCCAGGAAGGAGTCGGCTATGAGGCCGGCGGCCGAGCCGCGATCCGGAAACCATCCGACGGCCTCGACCCAGTCGGTGTTGGAAAGACCGGCCGTGCCGGGCTGGGTCACCATCCAGCCCATGCCCATGTCCTCGTACTTCGTGGGCCATAGCTGGCGGGGAATGGGGCGGATCAGGAGTTGGACGAGCAGGCGCTGTCCCCAGTAGTGGAAGTCGTGGTGGGAGGAAGCCAGAATCAACCCATAGGAAAAGACGCTTGTGTCGCCGACGGTGGGTTTAGACGGTGCAAAGGCCTCGATTGCGCGAGTGCTGTCAAAAGCGAAGTCAGATCCGATGTAGATATCGCGCCGATACGTCTTGAGAAACAGCATGAGCAGGCCGAGGCCGACGAATCCGGCAAGCGTCAGGTGGAGGGAGGGGCGTTGCGCGGTGGCCAAGTACCATCCGAAGAGCATGGCGGCGAGGGCGAGGAATGTGGTTCCGCGTGAGGCAGAGAGAAAGCCGTGAAGCAGATGCGGGCTCAGGAAGAGAAGAACGATCATCGACGTCCGGAAATCCATCTTCCGGCTGCGCCGCGAGATCAGATACAGCATCAGTGCGGGGATGGTCAGGAGATAGGCGCTGGATATGTAGCCGCTGGCGGTTGAACCGCCGCCTTTGGGTCGGCTGTAGGCCTCGAAGAGTCCCCCGGTTCTGCTCAGACCGTAGAAATAGGCCGCGATGCCCACGGCGGCCATGATGTAACTGACCTTCTTCAACACCTCGGCAGCGTGGGGGGTGAGTTTCAGGGGTGCGCGCACGAATTGCATGGCGCGTGGAGGGATTTTTGGGGCGGCGCAACCCATGCAGAAGGCGATGATGGCGACCAGTGTGTAGGTCAGGGCATATTCCAACTGGGATGGATCGGGGAAGTAATCCACCAACTGATCACGGTAGTAGTAAATGGAAGGGATGTAGACGTGGATGTACCCCAGCATGGGGGCGAGGTACATGATGGGGTGCAGCGGATCGTGCGTGCGCCGGTACACAATCAGCATCGCGAGCAAGAGGACTCCGGCCGTGGCCCATATGAGGGTTTCTGTCATGACGGCTTGTTTGCCGGGCGAATCGGCGCCGGTAGTTGGTCAACAGGCATGAGTCGGGGGCCGTGGCGCCCCAACTGCGTATACGCGCGATAGGTCTTGAGCGAAACGGGATGCCGCAGGCTGCGCAAGCGCCAGCACTCCCGGAGGCCGTGCAGCAGGTATCTCGTTCTCTGCAAGGCGTTTCGAAAGCTCAAACGATAGCAGAGCAGTCTGAACATGTCGGCGGCCAATCGCGGGCAAAGGTATGGGTGAGGGATGTTCCACACGTCGAAAAGAAGGCTATTCCGGATGCCAAGCCTGTCGAGGGCATCGCGATCACGCGTGGGGCTTGGGGTGTGGACCACCGGCGGCGCATCACCCATCAGTATGGTGTAGCCGAGGTTCATGATTCGGATAGCGAGATCGCGTTCCTCGCTCTGGTGGAACAGTTCCTTGCGATAGGCGCCCGCTTCCAGAAGTCGCGCGCGGTTCAGCACCGACGCGCTTCCCCGGTAGTTGCGGAGAGGGGTGCCGGGCGGGATCGCGCGTCCTGCCTGTACTAGGCCTGTCTTGGAGCCGGTCTCCGGTTCAATGAGCGGCAGGGCAATGATCGCGCACTGTGGGTTCGCCTGAAACTGGTCCACCACACATTGGAGTGTGCCGGACTCGGTGAAGTAGGCGTCGTCGTCAAGCGACACGATGTACTGGCCCTTTGCCTCGCCGAATCCCCTGTTGCGGAGAATGATGGAGCCTTGTCTCTCCGATGCGTGTGTGCAGCGCGTGCCGGGGAATTGTCGGACGACGGAGTCCACGTCGTTCGTGGACGCATCGTCGTAGACCAGCACCTCGATGGGCCTGTACGTCTGCGCGTAGCAGGAGGCGATGGCCCGCTCCAATTCCGTCGGTCGATTGCGTGTGGCAAAGACGATCGATAGCAATGGCTGGTCCATAGAACGTCAGAATCTTCGGTAGAAATTCCAGTTGGGTTCCCACGGCTCCAACTTCTCGAAATAGCGGTCGGAGCGGGATCGTCGCTGGAAGATGTGTACGAGGGTTGAAAGCAGAGATCCACCCCGGTAGTCCGGTGGCAGGCCAACATCGAGTTCCCGGTATTTACGATGAGTTTGCACGAAGCTGATTACGCGGTGTACGGATTGCCAGCCGCAGTCATTGAAGGCCACGCAACCGCCCTGCCGAAGCATCTTGTCGACGTAGAAGAAATCGAGCAGGGCATAGTCGAATGTGTGCCAGCCGTCGATGTAGGCAAAGTCGAGTTGCGTTCCGGTGTCGAGCAGTTGCGGCAGCGCTTGGAAGCTGGGGGCTTCGATGAGTTCGTGAAAGGCTTCAAGCCCGGCGCGCCGGACGTTCAGGATGCCGATACCCGCATAATCGGTCGACTGTGCCGGGTCGATGGAGATCAAGCGGCCGCCGCCGGCATCACGCAATGCTGAAAGGATGCTGAGGGCGGACAAGCCGTAAGCCATGCCGACCTCGATTACGAGAGCGGGGCGTCGGGCCAGCACCGTTTGATAGAGCGCCTTTGCGAAGGGGGGTGAGATGAAGTCGCGGACTTGAATGTGTGTGCCGTCCGGCTTTGTCACTTCGCGCGTGGCATAGATTTCATGCAGGAGGTCGCACGGAGGCAATGAGGTATCGGGACTCTTCTTCATCAGCTAGGGACCAGTCTGTCGTAGAGCGATCGAACTTGTGCTGCCATGTGAGCGGCTGTGAAATGATTCACAATCCGCTTGCGGGCTTCGCTGCCCAGTGAGGATGCAAGATCTTCGTGGTTGGATAGCTTCTCTATGGCGGCGGACAACTCGGATTCGCTACCCGGTGAAACCACCATCCCGTCCGTGCCATCGCGGATCACTTCCTCAACGCCACCGACACGAGTAGAGATTACCGGCAGCCCCGTGGCCATGGCTTCGAGTACGGTGATGGGCAAACCCTCGGCTTCGACCGATGGCAGTACGAAGGCGTCGATCTCGCGGTAGAATGCCGCCATGTCCGTCCGTTCACCGCAGAGGAGAACCTGTCGTTCGAGGCTGGCCTCGTGGATCATCTGCTCGTAAGCGGGCTGCAGGGAGCCGCTGCCGGCCAAGCGGCACTCGACAGAGACTCCTCGCCGCTGGAGTGCGGCGACGGCCCGGATCAGAGTCGTGTGGCCCTTTTCGGTGGTGAACCGTCCGGCTGTACCGATGACGAGGGGTCGTCCCGCGCGCGGCGGTCTGGTGATGGGTTTGTAGGCTTCGGTGTCGACGCCATTCAGCACGACCGTGACCTGGTCTGCGGCCAGACGAAGTTGTGTCAGCAGGCATCGCTGTACGGCCTCCGCCACGGCGACAAAGTGGGTGGGGCAGCGGGCAAACAGTTGGCGATGAAGCGTGCGGCGCAGGCGATTCTTGAGGCGGGGGGAGGAAAGCCATGATCGAATATCGTGCACATGATCCAAGTGAACGATGGCGAGTCCCCACATGGCTGTGGCGGTGATGAGTGCAGCCGGCCACAGGTGTGAATGAACGATGTTGGGTTGCCAGGTACGGATGAGCGTGCGGAGTTGGGTGGCCACCTGCAGCACGTTGCCCACATCGCCGAGCCGGCCGCGGAACCCGAAGCCGTGGATTGGGGCATTTGTTGTGAATGTGGGAAACTTGGGGAATCTGGTGCCGCCGGATTCAAGCACGGCGAGTTGCACTTCCAGCCCGGCGTCCCGCTCCTGGACCTTGAGCAGTTCTTGAACCACCGCCGTTACGCCGCCCAGCCCGAGATGGGGGACGACGTGAAGTATACGCAGGGGGGATGTCACCTTGTGCCTTCGGGTTTCTTGCCGATGCCGATCAGGAAGATTCCGCCGTCGTGCCCGGGCCGGATGAGATCAAGCCATCGCAGGCGCGCGGAGATGAGCAGTCCGGGGATCAGCTTGTAAGCATGGTTGTGTTCCTCAGCCCACGCAAACTCGCGCGCGGCGAAGCCTCCGGTGCAGATCGGGTGAATGCGAATGCTGTCAAAACCGGCATCATGGAACATCTTGTTCAGCGAGGATTCGGAGAACAAGGTGATTACACTGCAGTTCGCATTGTGACGCTCAATGACTGTGGGGTCTCGAATCTGACCCAGCGCATCGGTTGACACCACGAAGCGGCCGCCGGGTTTGAGAACGCGGAAAACCTCGCGGAACAGTGTCGCGAGACCCTGCACGTGTTCGATCACGCTGAAAGAGTAGGCTGCGTCGAAGAATCCATCCTGAAACCCGGCCTGTTCAAGGCGTGCACATTTCAAGGTGATGTTCTGTGCGCCCGACTTGGCCACGACGGCCTCAGCCCGGGCGATCATTTCCGGACTGGGGTCGACGCCGTGAACGTGCGCTGCATGGCGGGCCAGAAATGTCGACTGCCTTCCCATGCCGCAGCCGAGATCGAGGACCGTTTCCGTGGTTTTTACTCGGGCGACACGAAGCATTTCCCCGAACTCGTAGATTTTGAAGGGATGTCGGAGGAAGAGGGGGCTGGGCGGCAGCAGGTGGTAGAGCCTTGAGCCCAAGCTTTCCTTGGATGTTCCCGACGTGCTGCTCATGTGGCCGCCATGATCTTTTGATAAGCCTCGAGCATCTTTGCCGATACGATCGGCCACGTGAATTGAAGTGCCCGGCGACGCGAAGCTTGGGCCATGCGCTGACGTCGGGCATCATCCTTTGCCAGTGCGAGAACCGCCTCGGCCATGCCGTCGGCATCGCCCGCGGCGAATTGCAGGCTGCAGTCATCATCAAGGTAATCACTGATGCCGCCGCGGGTGGTCAACACGGGAAGACCGCAGGCCAACGATTCGAGAACAGATGAGACGAGCGTGCTGCCTTTCAGGGGCAGTACGAGCAGGTCAGCGGACTGGATTTGCCGGAGGTATTCATCATCCGGGATTTGGCGGAGCCAACGGACGCGCTTGCCGTCAGCCAGCCGTGCGCATCCGCGATTCAGGGACATGAGAACGAATTCGATATCCGGTCGGGCATCATTCACGAGCCGGATGATGTTCTGCATAGTGTCGAGATCGCGCATATGCGTGCCGAGAAATACGCAACGGAAGGGTTTGTCCGCAGCGGCCGTTTCCGGCGTGAAGTAGTCGGTATCAATGCCGCACGGCACAAAGGAGACCTTGCCGGGACCCACCAGTTCTTCAACCCACTCGATCTGGCTGGTGGACACCACGAGGGCGTGATCCAGTTTCCGAAAGTGAGCGGTGGAGCGGAACAGCCATTCGAAATGTTCGCGCGGATGATGGAGCGTGGCGATGATGCGATGTCCGCGATAGCCCTGTCGGCCCGCGAGAAGACGGTAGCTCTTCTCGCCGTTGGTAATGTGATAGAGGCAGTCGCGCCGGCGGCTCATGTGGAGCATGGTCTGAAGTTCCATCACGTAATCATGCCGCGAGTACTCGAATTGTCCGCCATACCACGAGAGGAACTTCCCGGGGAGCCGGAGGACCGTCTCGCCCAGAAGACGCATGGCGGGAGAAATGGAGACGACCTCGCCAAGGTGTTCGCTGAAGTGGTGGTAGCCTCCGCGCGCTGCGTGGTGTCCGTAGATATAACGAACGAAGTACACGGGCACCGGCGTCTCTAGCTTTGCAGCGGGCGTCGTCATGAATTCATCGACCGGTGCGGGCTGCTTCCTCAAGCACCTCTGCCAGTCGCGCGGTCAATCCCTTGCGATCATAGGCCTTCAGGGCGGGTGACGGGGTTCGGCGCTGGTGCGCCCCCGCCTGCCACTGGCGGATTTCCGCAAGCAGCGCGGACTTGATCGCCGCCGTGTCGCGAGGGGGGACCACGGTGCCGGCCTGGAGTTCCTCGATGATGCGTTGGCTGTCGCTGGGTTGCAGTGGAGCGAGGATGCGCGTACCGCTGCGGAGATAGTCGAACAACTTGCCCGGCACGGCAGAACAGAAATCGCGGCCGTGCAGTTTCATTTCGATCTGAAGCAGAAGAAGGAGGTTCGCGCGCCGGCACAGCATGACTGCGTCGCGCCGTGAGACGGGCGCCTTGATGACTGCGCATTGTGGATGGGGAAATGCACGGATCATCTCTGTCTGGTCCGGCGCAAAGTTCCCGACAAACCACATTCTGAGGACACCGCGAAGCGCAGGTTGCTCGTCCAACAATTCACGCGCGGCCTGGAGTATCCAGAAGGGGGATCGTGTATTCCGGTCGGTGGCAACGGGATGGTAGTCCAAGCCCAGGAGATTCTTCAGCGACCGGCGCAGGGTGGTGTCCCGGGATCGTTGAGAGCTGAGAATCCCGCTATAGACCATGGTGAAGCAGCCGGGTTCAAGATCCTCTGCCGGGGTATCCTGAGCAAAATCTTCCTCGTCAAATCCGTTGGGAATGACCACGACACGATCCTTGGGCAGGCCGATCTCGCCGGTCAGCAGTTCCGCCGCTGTGGGCGTGTTGGCAATAACCATGGCCGCGCTCCCCAGCACGCGTCGTTCGAGCGCCCTTTCGAGGCCGAAACCCACAACATGCCGATACAGTTTGTCGAAGCCGTAGGTCCATGGGTCCCGCAGATCGCAGACCATGGGGATCCCCGTCTCGGCGCGAATCCGGTCAGCCACAAGTAACGTCTCCTCCGGTGGCGAACTGGCGTAGATGACCTCGGGCCGGTATTCCGCGACGGCGTGTCGCGCCAATGGGAGGACGCGTTGCACCACTTCCTCGCGGAACCGGCGACGCACGAGTGTGGCCCCAAGCGGAAACCGCCAAAGGAAGCGGCGGGCAGCCGGCCACTCGGACATTGGCGTGACCAGTTTCCAGTTTGCACGAAAGACCGGGCAGGAATCGGTGCTCTGCGTTGTCCGGGTTTGTGAAGGGTAAGGGAGCACGCGGTCGTCGTCCGAGGCGGCGACGACGACAGGCTGGATGTTGTGATTGGGGAGATACTTCGCGAAGGCCTCGGTCCGGAACACGCCGCTGTGCTGCGCCGGGGGAAAACCGTGGACGATGAAGAGCACCTTCATACTGTTGTCAGTCGATGACCACGCCCTTGCGTGCAAGGAGCGCGTCGAGAAAGAACTTCTGGGCCCAGTTCGTGTACTTGTAGCAGCAGTAGCCGAGGTGGCCTGGTACCGCGCTCCGAATGGCGCCGCGGCGGTTCGGATCGCGATGCTGCAGGTCATGCATCGAGCAGTTGAAATCGACGGCGCGATCCGCCGCCTCGCCCCAGGCTTTGTCGCCCGTAAGCTTTGCCAGCCTGTACCACGCGACAGCCATCTGGGCGTTGGCGGAGGTGCAACTCCAGCGCACGGCCTCGGTATAGCCTTCACCGATGCGGCCGGGCAGGGCGCCCGTCGGCCGTTGGAGTCGCCTCATCGATAGGGCCATCTGCCGCGCCGTTTCAATGAGGTCCTCTCGCGAGCAGAGCATGCCCAGTTCGAACAAGCCTTGAATGGTGTAGGCCACGGTGTGCGCGTGGGGTGTCTGACCGGCGTGGAAATTCATGTGTGGCACCCAGCCATCTGGCCGGCGTTGCGCCAGTACCCAGTCGGCGTTCTTCAGGGCGGCTCGCACAGCTTCTGGATTGTCGAGATGCTTCCCGTAGCGGCCGAGTGGCCAGGCCGCCCGCACGTAATACGTATGCACCGGTTCCGTGGTCAGCGTGGAGACGCCCCGCCGCCATGCGCCGTCGGCATCCTGCTGTGCCATGAGCCATTGCGCCGTCTTTGCTGCCGCAGCCCTGATTCGACCGGTCGAGTCCAAGCCCTCGCGAACAAGGTCGGTGAACCCTTTCAGAATCTGAGCCGCATTGAAGACGGCCGGTGCTTCTGACTGTCCGACGTGACCGCCCGCATAGCCACCATCGGGTTGCTGCAGGGAGAGCAGCCAGAGGCCCATGTGGGTGGCCGCCTCGCGGAGGATGATGGCCTTGCCGATGCCGTGACGGGCTGCGCGCAGCAGAGAACAGATGATGTAGCCCGTTGTTTCGGGATACGATGGCATCCAAGTCTGCGTCAGCGACTCGTAACCCTGAGGCACGCCATCATCCGGCGTGGCCTGCTGGGCGCGGAGAATCCAATCCACAAGGGCTGCAGCATGCGCTTCGGCCGACAGCTCCGGAGAAGGGTGGCCGCGAAATTGCTCGTCGATGCGAAATGCCCACTCGCGCGCCTTGCGCGCGGGCCAGGATAAGGGATGATTCATAAGATTACTGCGCCTTCTTCTTCACGCAGGTGAACATGAAGTAGCCGTAAAGTCGTTCGCCGGGGAACTCACGCCCGACATCCACGAGATTGCGGAGAAAGAGGACCCGACCTTCGAGGTCAGCCGGAAGCCGCGACATGATTCTGCTCGCAAAAGCTTCTGGGGAGTAGTGTCGCGAAAATGGCACGCGGTGTTCGTCATCACGCCACACGCACCGCGATTCGGGGTCGGACACGAAACTCGGCACCAGCATGAAGGGGCTGCGCGTGACGAAGTAGGTGTCGTCGAGGCAGAGAGGGATGATGGCACACCGACCGCCGGGGCGGAGCAGGCGCGAGGCTTCGGCGAGAAAGCGTACATCGGCATTGCCCATGAAGCAGTTATACGCGCACTGGGCGGACAGCGCGGTGGCGAAGCCTGCGGGCAATCCGGTATTTGCAGCATCGGCACCGATATCGATGCCGTGAATGCCCTTCGGATAGTCGAGGTCAAGACGGTAGGCCTCGATTCCGCGCTGCCTGAGAAATCGTGCCCAAGGGCTGCCGGACGCGGCGATGTCGAGGTAGACGTCGCCGGGCTTGATGTCGAGCAACCGGTGAACCATGAAGTGTTCGAGACATTTCTGGATCGTTGGCGTCTGAAGCTTCCGGTAGAAGGCGGGCATCTCATGGAATTCCGTGAGCCATTGTTTGAAGGCGGGTATGTCGACCTCCACATCTTCAACAGGTACGCCGGCGGCAGAGAGTCGTTCCCTGATGCGGACGAAGACGGGCCTGTCGCCCACAGGGTCCTTGGTGTGATCGTAAAACGACTGACGGTCTTCGGGCTTGCTCTGCTGAAACTGCATGAGCTGCGGCAACAGGAGCAGCCATTCATCCGTGGCTTTTCGCGCCTCGGCGCGCGCGATGGCCGCAATGCGATTCTTCAGTCTTTCCTTCAGCCAGCGGATCATGTTGTTCCGTCTCCATGGTTGGGCGTGAGGTGGGGCTTGTGGAAGATGTACCCCAGCGCCTGCCGGGCTTCGAGCTCCCATTGGAAAGCAAGAGCCGTCCGTCCGGCGGCATAGCAGGTCACTGCGCGGGTTGCGCGGTGGATCGCGCCGCCGAGGTACCGGGCGCGTTGAGCAAGCGACGGCCGGGAACCGGATTGCGCGTCAACCTGTCGCTTCGTAGCGCCTTCGCCATACCACCTGCGCCGCAGGTAGGTGCGGGAAAGCTTCTCGGACGAGAGCCGGTGGTGAATGGCGCACCGCGGCTCGTAGACCACTCGTTTCCCGGCGGCGACCAATCTGCGGCCGAAATCGAAGTCATCCTGTGAGATCATCACCGCAGAGGCGCGGTTTCTGCCCCAGGAGTTGTCGAATGCACCGACGGCGAGGGCGACATCGCGGCGTACGCCAAAGTTGCAGCCGGGCACTTCGTGGGCGACGCTCTGCGGGAGTAGCATCGCCTGCCCGCCTTTGCGACTGTAAGGGGAACTGATCAGGTCCAGCACGCTCTTCGTCAGGTAGGCGGGGACTTGAACCTCGAAGACGGGGTACACGGGGCCGACGACACAGTCAGCCTCAAAATGGTCCACGGCATCGAAGTAACCGGCGATCCAGTCGACGTAGACATTCACATCGTCATCGAAATCCACGACATGGTCGAAAGTCGCGTCGCGGAATCCACGGTTGCGGGACGCCGATTGCCCTTGTTCGTGTTCGAGAATGTGTTTCACGGGGAAGGGCGCTGTGGCCTTGAAGTCGGTCACGACGCGGTGCGTATCGTCGGTGCAATTGTTGTCGACGACGAGAATCTCCACATCAACCCCGCGGGGAACATTCAGGCGGGCCATGCTGGCGAGCGTGGGCTCGAGCATGGGTGCGCGGTTGTACGTTGGGATGACAATGGAGATGCCGCGCGTCATGAGGTCTTTCCGGTGCAAGGGGTGGTGCTGCGTTTCATCCGGCCGGTGCGATAGCCGACCGAACGGGCAAGGCTGCTCCAGAGTTGGCGGAACACCTTGCCGAGCGTGGTGTTTTCGCGCTTGCGGTATTCCTCCAGCAGCCGCGTGTGGATCAGTTCAAAATCGTCGGGGATATTTCCGAAGGGAATCTGCCGTACGCGGACCCGACCGAGCCCGGCGGCATTGGCGAAAAGGAAAAGGTTCTGCCGGTACCAGAACGGCATGGTGGCGTCCTCTATGATCCGGGGGCGGATAATATCGAGCCGCTCAAAGCCGCGTTGTTGGAAGAGACTCTTCCAGTATGCGTGGGGCTTGCAGTTGATGTGTTCCCAACCGGGCTGACCCGGGACGGCGGCCGAGAAGAGCACCATCGGAGCCGATTGGGTCAAGAAGTCCACGGCAGCTTCTCCGGCTGGCTCGGGCACATGCTCGAGCACTTCCAGCGAGACGGCCAAATCGCACGGAATGGGGGCCGGGAGCGTTGTACTCAGATCGCAGGCGAGGAATTCGGAGTCGTCGATCAGCAGTTTCTCGTGGCGTGTGCGGGGATGATCGATGCAGAGCACCTTCTGCGCGCCGGCGTTCTTGAAGGCTTGGCACCACGCGCCGGTATTACCTCCGAGATCGATCATGCTCCGGGGCAACTCGATCAGTTCCGAGAGGAGCGTTACAATACGCCGTGCCTCGGACACGAGAGGGGGGAACTGCGTCTCGTTACAAAATGCGTCGGGTGTTGTTTGAGCCTTGGGCATGCTGGTCAGGGCTTGGCGTTTGCGCGGACCGACCACGTGGCCGGCCAGAACACGGAGCCAACACCGGCGTGTGGCAACTTGCCGCTGCCGAAAACGTCGGCAGGGATTACATCAAACGACACGGCATCGTAGATCGCGTCCATGCTGATGTGCTCGTCGCCAAGATAAAGATCCATGGTGTACGAGCCCGGCATCAGGGGCAGCCGTTCAAAGTGGCAGGTGACAGTGCCGTGGGTAACGGCGTCGAGCACGAAGCCCGGGACCATGCGGTTGTCGATGCCGAAGACGGATGCGCCGATGAAGTTCTTGATCACAACCCCGAGGAACGGACGCAGTGGACGATCCTTGGCGATGAAGCTTACTTCCACGTTCAGGCCTTCACCCATGGGGATGACGGATACGGGCTGGCCCTTCCCGTCGGTGAGGGTGACGCGTTGCATGAGGGGGCTGGAGTTTCGCCGGCGGCCCGTGTGCTCGCGCAGATCGACATGATCGGCCTTCTGCTTCGGCAGCATGGCCTGGTAGCGGGCGATAACATCGTCGGTTGGCCCCTGGCATTCCACGCGGCCGCCATGGAGGAGGATGCAGCGGTTGCAGAGAGACTGAACGGCGGCCATGTTGTGGCTTACGAAGAGAACGGTGCGTCCCTGTTTTCGTGCCACGTCATCCATTTTGCCCAGGCACTTCTTCTGGAACTGGGCATCACCGACGGCGAGCACTTCGTCCACCAGCAGGATTTCAGGTTCAAGGTGGGCCGCCACGGCAAAGGCCAGGCGGACATACATGCCGCTGGAGTAGCGCTTCACGGGTGTGTCGATGAACTTGTCCACCTCGGCGAAGGCGACGATCTCGTCGAACTTGCGGCGGATCTCGACCCGCTTCATGCCGAGGATAGCCCCGTTGAGAAAGATGTTTTCGCGGCCGGTAAGCTCGGGGTGGAACCCGGTGCCGACTTCAAGGAGACTGCCCACGCGCCCATGGATTTCGACGCGACCTTCCGTGGGGTAGGTGATTTCCGAGAGCACCTTGAGCAGGGTGCTCTTGCCGGCGCCGTTGCGGCCGATGACGCCTACGACCTCGGCCTGCTGGACGTCGAAGCCGACATCGCGCAGCGCCCAGATCGTGTTGTCTTCCGTTTTCTCCAGAGTCCGTCCGGGATGGAGCAGGGCTGTTGCCGCACGGGAGATGCCGTGGGTGATCGTGTCGCGGATCGTGTGGTAGCGCGCCACGCGCTGGCCAATGCGGTACAGCTTGGAAAGGTTGCGAACGGTTATGACGGCATCTTGTGTCATCAGACGATGTCGGCGAAACGGTTTTCCGTCTTCCGAAAGTAGAAGAGACCCCAGAACAGCATCGCGATGGCGACGGCGAGAGAGATGGCCAAGTGGCCCCAGGCAAAAGGTTTGCCGAGGATGGCGGAGCGGTATGCGTCGACAATGCCGGCCATCGGATTTAGGGAAATCAGCCACTGCCAGCGTGGCGGGAAGATGCGGACGGGATAGATGACGGGTGTGGCAAACATCCATATCTGAAGCGCGAACGGTACCAGGTAATGGAAGTCGCGGTATGACACGTTCATCGCGCTGAGGAGTGTGCCAGCTCCGAGCGCCGCCACGATGGTCAGAAAGATCAGAGGGATGACGATGAGCGTGGCCGCTGTGGGTGCGACGCCGTAGTAGAACATGAGTCCGAAAAGGATCGAGAATGAAATCAGGAAGTCCACGAGGCAACCGCCCACGGCGGCGATGGGAATAATGAGCCGCGGAAAATACACCTTGGTGATCAGGTTGGAGCTGCCGACGACGCTGGTGCTGCTGCGGGTCAGCGCCTCGGAGAAGAACTGCCACGGCAGCATGCCTGCGTAGACGAAGATCGGGTAGGGGTATCCCTCGGAGTCGATGCGGGCAAGTTTGCCGAAGATGACGCTGAAGACCACCAGCTTCATGAACGGCTGAATGAAGGCCCACAGTACGCCGAGTATGGTCTGCTTGTAGCGGACTTTCACATCGCGCCAGGTGAGGAAGTAGAGCAATTCCCGGTAGAGCCATATCTCGCGCCAGTTGATCGAGAGCCAGCCCTTCGGCGGCGTGATGATCTTGGTGTGGATGACGGTGGCGGCGGATTCGTTCAAGCGGTGACATCCTTGGATGATGCGGCGGGCTTCTTTCTGCGGCGCGTATCATTCATGCCGGATTCATCGATGGTTTCCGCGGCGGAAAGGGGGCGCCATGCCGTCGGTGACTTTCCCGCGGTGACACGGACCAAGGCTTCGCCCATGCTGTCACGAAGGGTATCCATGGTTTCCGGGATCACGGAAAGCACGGCGGCGTTGGCCGACTTCTTCCCGATATCAAGGACGCCGAAGAACCTGTCACCGTGCTGAATCCGCAGCTGCCCGGTCCAGAAATCCTCATTCGAGGGATTCTTTGCCTGTTCCCAGTAGCCCTGGTTGAACCACGACATGGACTCGCCCTCCATGCCATCCTCACGGTGGAGTTGGAATGTTGCGAAATCGAGGCCCAGGTCCCTGAAGGCGTGGGAGCACGCTTCCCAGATGCCGCCGAGCGTCATGGCGCCACGAAGGCCTTCGGAGGCGCGGTCGACGGCGACATGGGCGGTGATCGAGAATCGCCTGCGTTGCTGATCGGTGGTCAGACGCTCCAGCACGTCTTCGATGCGCAGCCCGCCGAGGACGCGCACGGATACGAAGACGATGAGGGCGAGCGCGCCGAGTACCAGGATGGTGATTTCGCTTCGGCCCATGGTGATGAGCAGGGCGGCGCCGCCGAGCAGCAAGGTCGCGGTGTAGAGCACGATGACCACGCGGCGCTGACTGTAGCCCATCGAGATGAGCGCATGATGAATATGATGCCGGTCAGGCGAGGAGATCGGGAAGCGCTTATACCAGCGGCGGATGATCGTCATTGATGTGTCGAGGATGGGCAATCCAAGGGCGACGATGGGGATGAGCAGGGCAATCGCTGTTTCGGCCTTGCGGGTTGAGCCGACCAGAGAGAGGGCGCCGATGAGGAAACCGAGCAGCATGCTGCCGGAATCGCCGAGAAAGATCTTCGCGGGATAGAAGTTGAAGAGCAGGAATCCGAAGATGGCGCCGCTGAGGCAGGACATGAGCAACATGCCGAGGACGTTCTTCAACAGCACGGACACCAGGAACAGGGTCAGGCTGACGAAGAGGCAGATGCCGGCGGCGAGGCCATCCAGGCCGTCCATCAGGTTGACGGCATTCATGCAGCCAATGAACCAGAAGACGGTGACGGGATAAGCGAGCCAGCCGAGGACAATGGTGGGGCCGAAGGGGTTGCTGATCGTAGTGATCGCAAGGCCGCTTGCCCAGGCGACGGAGGCGGCGCAGAATTGGAAGACCAACTTCCACGCGGGACGCAGTCCTCGAATGTCGTCCCACATGCCCATGAGCATGGCGATGGTTGAGCCGGCGACGAGGCCGGTCAACTCGACGGGTTGATGCAGGAGTAGGTTGGAGACCTGGTTGTGATAGAAGAAGAAGAGGCTGGCGAGCGGGATGAAGAATGCGAAGTAGATGCCGACGCCGCCAAGCCGCGGAATGGGACGCGTGTGGATCTTGCGATAGTAGTCGGGCTTGTCGACCAACCCGAGCAACAGGGCGGACATGCGAACCGCGTTGGTGAAGATGGCCGAAAGGACCAACGCGAAGACGAATACGGCAATGCAGGTTGTCATCTCATTCTCCGAAACCGGCACCGGGACGTTTGCACACCAAGGTCCCGTCAGTTACCGTCGTTGCGCAACCGTAACCTACTCGCCATGAAAGAGTTAAGTCAAACATACCCCCGACTGAAGCCCCTGTATCGCGGCCGGGACAAAAAACCCGCGCGATCTTACAACAGTGCGATCATACCTCCAGACGGCACCCGGACACAATCGCGCCCTTCTTGGGGGCGTGCGATTATTGCAGTTCCATACCCGGAGGTGCGAGCTGCTGGGCCCGGGCAAAGCATGCAGCGGCCTCATCGTAGCGGCCCAAAATACGTTCAGATCTGCTGAGCCACAGCCACGCTTCGTAATCGGTCGGTGCCGCCTCCACGGCAGTCCGCGACGCCCGGCCGGCTTGCTCAACGAGGCGAATGCGAAGCTCGGGATTGACCTCGTTGTAACGGAGGCAACGTAGACCGTAGAGCGTGATTTCGATGAGGGCATCCATGTTTCGCGAGCGCGAGTCGAGGATCAGGTCTGCCTCATCTGCGGCCGCATGCAGGACGTTTTCGGTTTGCTCGCGAGAGAGGTTGCTCTCGGCGGCTTTCTGCCACAACCGGAAACGCATGAAGGCGAGTTCGCCGCCCAGCTCATCCACTTGGAGTGCGGCGGTGATCAGGAGCAGCACGATGCTTGCGATCACGACGCCGCGAGGAACGTGGCGTCGGGGCATGAGAGCCAGCGTCTTCTCCCGGGCGTCGGCCTCCTCGTCCGGTTGCGACAACGCGGCAAGGGTCATGGCGCAGAGTGCGGCGAAGAGCCATCCGTTGGCGGGCTTATGGAGCCCGAAATCGGCCATACTGTGAATCAGCACGGCGACGACGCCGACGAGCAGGCCGGCCGCGAACAACTTCTGTTCGTCATCGGCCTGGTTCCATGCGCGGCGCGCGAATGTGCAACCCATGGCGCCGATCCACACGAGCAGCGCGAAGCCGACCACACCGCCTTCGGCGAGCAACTGCGCGTAGTCGTTGTGTGCAAAGAGAAAACGACCAAACTGGAGCGGCGGTGGCTGGAAGGCGGGGAAGACGTGGGCGAACGAACCGAATCCACATCCGAATACAGGCGCCGCAATCCAGAGGTGAAGGGTGGAGAACGTCATCATCATCCGCGTGTCGCGGAACGGATGGGCGGCCACGGAGGAGAGTGAGCGAAACCTTTCGAGCATCGGATCGGAGCCCAGCCAGATGGCCACAAAGGTGACGATCAGGACGATCAGGCCGGCCGCGCGGATGCGGGTCTGTGTTTCCTGGCGGAGCCGGAGAAGTGTGGCGCCGAGGACAAGCGCTCCGGCCAGACTGGCCACACCTGCGCGGGACAGGGAGAAGACCACGGAGGTGCCCATGATGGCGGCTGCGAACGCCAGCAGCAGAATCTGGCTCGCTCCCTGTTTCGATATCCACAGCAGGCCTTCGCGCCACTGGCGAAGCCGGGAGGGGTTGATCGAGAGGAGGCCGCTGCCGCGCAGAAACAGACCCAGCGCGAGCGCGAACAACATGTTCATGTGCAGCGCAAAATGGTTGCGGTTCGTAAAGGGGCCGAAAATGGTGCCGCCGTAGGGCGGGTGGTGGAAGCCATAAATCAGTCGCGTGCCGGAAAGCTTCTGGATCATGCCGAATATCGCCAGCAGAAATCCGGCCACGACCAGCGGCATCATCGTCTGGCGCAACTCATGTTGCGATCGGATGGTGTCCAGTAATACGGTGAAGACGATGATGCAGGACAGAAGGATGTAGAAGCTGCGCCACGTTTCATCGGGCGCTGCGGAGATGGGGAGGGGTGGGGTGGCGACCGATTCCTCGATCTTCATGGCATTCATGACGAATTGCTCTTCGATCCGGGCGTCGGTCGAAACAGGACTGGCGCGACGGGCGAGCGATTCGGGAAGCGGCATCATCTGGAACAACACGTAAAGGAGGAGGATACCAAAGGCGGCCTGCATGCGCTGGGGGACCTGGGTTCTGCCGGAGAGGGCGATGGATGAAAGCCAGATTACGCCGCCTGCGGCGATGAGCATGGACAGGGAAAGATAGGCCCACGGATCGGCACATCCAAACAACCATGGTGCAATCACCACGGCCGTCAGTACCATCCAGCGGGACACATTACGCAGGGCTCGCGCTACCCTATCTGTATGGCCCAAACGGTTCACACGCGCAGATTCTTCCGGGGGTGCTTGTGACCCTTCTCGTCCCTGTCCGCATAGTACGAACTATAGTAGTCGCTCTTGTATCGCGCGTAGCCGTGGTAGTAGTAAGAGGAATAGTAGTGCCCCATGCGCGATACCTTGACGCCGTTCAGGATGCCGCCGATGACGCGACCCTTGACCTTCTCGATTTGCTTCAAGGCTCGTGTTGCGTGAGCGCGCGTGCGTTTGGCCGACCTTACGACGATGATGACGCCATCGCTCAATGTACTGAGGATGCTGGTGTCGGACACAAAAAGCACGGGCGGTGTGTCGATGATGACACGGTCATACTTCATCTTCCAATCCGCGAGCAGCTGCGGCACCAGCGGTGATTCGAGCAGTTCGGTCGGGTTCGGCGGTGTCGGACCTGCCGGCAGGATGTCGAGGTTCTCGATGATCTCGAGGTCGTGTACGGACTTCTGCACGGCTTCCTCAAGCGAGCATTTATTCTGCAGGATTGAGCTGAAGCCGATGGCGGGGTCGAGTCCATAGATCTTGTGGACCCTGGGCCGGCGGAAATCGGCATCGATCAGGAGCACGCGCTTGCCGCTCTGGGCGATCACGAGGGCGAGATTGCTGGCGGTCGTGGTCTTTCCGTCGCCGGGGCCGGCGGAGGTGACGAGCAGGAGCTTCATGTTCTCCGTTTCCGGCGCGAAGAAGAGGCTTGTACGAATGTTGCGATAGGCCTCAATCGCGGAGGAATCAGGTTCGAGGGCGGTGACCATGGCCTTATAGGAACTCCGGTTGCCGGCATGGCGGCGTGCAGAGATGTCCGGAACGAATCCAAGCACGGGCACGCCGAGGAAATTCTCCAGATCCTCCGGTGTACGAACGGTGTCGTCGATCTGTTCGATCAGGAATACGAGGCCGATGCCGAGCAGCAGTCCGAGCACCAGCGACATGGTCGCCATGCGCATCTTGTTGGGGCCGCTGGGCGACTTCGGCCGGCTGGCCTCCTCGACGACTTCGACATTGGTCTTGGAGAAGTCGGAGGTCATCTGTACTTCGCTCATGCGTTCGACGATGACTTGGAACAACTTGCGGTGGCGTGTGACTTCGTTGTCGAGCCGGCTGAAGGTCAGGGCATCGCGCGCGAGATCGAGGGCGAGATCATTCTGTTCGTTGTAGCGGGAGGTGAGTTCGCGTTCCTCCTCGCCCAGCACGCGCAGGCGGGCGTCCATGTTGGCGACGATATTGCTGAGCGCCTCGCGGAGTCTGGTCTGGAGGAGGGTGACCTTGGACATGGCGGACTGCATGCGCGGATGATCCGGTCCGTACACGTCGCTCAGCGAGGCGCGCTCGCCTTCGGCCTCCACCAGGGCGCTGCGGATTTGCGTGACCGTTTCGTCGCTCTGCATCATCGGCATGGAGAAGAGCTGGTCGTTCTCGGTCGAAAGGCCCGTGCCGGTCGGATTGAGGGCTGCCTTGACGACCTGGTACTGGGCCTGCAGTTCGATGCGGTCGAGTTGCCGCTCGGTGAGTTGCGCATTGAGCAGCGAGAGGCGCTTGAGAATGGGGTGATCCTTGTCGGTTGAGTCGATGGAAGAGACGCTGGTTTCCTCGCGGAAGCGCTGTAGTTTCTGTTCGGCGTCCCGCAGGGCGGCCTCTTCCTTCAGCTTCTGCTCCTGCAGGAAGAGGTAGGCGTCGTTGTTGATTTCCAGACGCCGCAGTGTGTGATATCGCACAAAAGCCTTGGCCACACTTGTGGCGATCAGGCGCGCCTGGTCGGGATTCGAGCTGTCCGCGCGGACCGTGACGAAGTGCGTGCCGCTGATGTGTTTGGCGGTCAGGTACCCACGCAGCCGTTCCCATGTTTCGGGTGGGGTGGGAGGGGGGACAGCGAGAGCGGCGGCGATGGTTTGGCGGATGGAGGCCGTCAGCGAGCGCTTCGCGGGTCCGCCGGGCCGGGCCGCAAATACTTCCTGAAGGAGTGGATTTTCAAGAGCGAGTTCGAGCACCACGCGACTCTTCAGGATTTCTTCCTGGGTGCGATAGTAGTCTTCGCCCCACCATTCCACGCTTGGCTGAACGACATCTTCAAACTGGGTAACGCGGGGCACCTGGCGCTCGACGAGAATCTTGGCTGTGGCGGTATAGATCGGTACCGCGCGATAGGCGCGAAGCACACCCATCGTTCCCACGATGACAAAGACGAGAAGGACGATCCAAAGGTGGCGGCGCAGCATGCCGATGTGACGGCGCAGCCCACCCTCCTGTTTCAAGGATGGACCGCTGCCATACCCCTGTTCCCCGTATGGCGCATTGTCTTCAGACATAGATACCGCCAACTCCGACCTCCCCAGCGACCCTGATCATACCCACAACATTCGTACATCTCAAATGTGTTTGACCGCGCCTTCAGGGCGCGGGGCTATAGCTCATGCCGGCGCCCACGGTGGGCCGCACAAACTCTGAAAGCCTCGCAAAAGCGCTGGACCCGACAACCAGCGTGTCGCCGGATTCCATGTAGACCGTGGGCTGGACGCCCGACGCGATCTTGATGAGATCGACCTTCAGGATGTCCTGGCCGTTGGTGGTCTGACGCACGATGAAGGAGTTGTCGGCCCGCGCGGTGGCGGTCAGGCCGCCGGCAAGGGCAACCGCGCGCAGGGCATCCAGTTCGCGTTCGTTCTTCATCTCGAACGCGCCGGGCCGCGAAACATAGCCCAGCACATAGATGAACTGCTGCGCCATGGATCGGATACTCATGATGTCGCCCGCGCCGATGTCCACATTCTGGAGGAGGTCGCCGTCGTCAATAAGCCGTCGGAGATTCACGCGAACGACCTGGGCGTTGGCGGCGAGCGTTTCGATTTGGAGGTCGGTCATGGCGGTTGACACCTGGTTCGTGTCGACCGCGTCCTGCGAGCGGGGATTCTGCGGCCGGATGACGAGCAGTTCATCAGCGGCGTCGTCTTTGAGACCGCCTGCCTTGGCGAGCATTTCCAGCACGGTGCTGTGATTGCGGTCGAGGTTGTAGACGCCGGGTGTCTGCACGGCGCCCGTGACGAGTACGGCCACACTGCGATGGTCGGAGATATCGACGGTCACCTGCGGATTCTTGATGTAGCGGTCGGCGTAGGCGGCCTTGACCTCATCCTCGAGTTGGCGGACGTTGCGGCCGACGGCAACGATATTGCTGGCCCAGGGGAGTCCGATCTGGCCGTCGTTGGAGATGGTGCGCTTAAGGTGTGTCGTCTCGCCGGGCGTCTCGAGCGCGAAGATGGCTATGTCGAGTTCATCGCCGGGCCCGAGTATGTAATCTTCCTGTTTCGTCCCTGCCTTGCGGTTCCACTCGCTCAGCACTTGGGCCAGACGCTGGGCCCGGTCCTCCGCCGAGGTTGAGAGTTTCGTGCGGTGTTGAGCATTTCTGCTGTGGACGAGGGGATTACGAACGGCAGACTGGCTGAAGTCTTGTCGGCTGCAGCCGGTGCCAAGAACAAACAGAAACAATGCTGTTAGTGTTTTTCTCACTATTGACTACCGCGCACTACGCCCGGTAAGTCCCTAGAGTACACCGCTTTACTGATAGGGTAAATACGCCTGTCGATTGGGCGTGTCACGACAATTATTAACAGGGCCGTGGGAGAATCGGTGTCGCGGCGCTCCGCCCGCCACGCGACGGTCCGCAAGCGTTCAGGGACTGACGACGTCGGGGCGCTTCCACTGATCTTCGTACATCAGGGCCATCTCGCTCATCGTGGAGGCGACCAATATGGAGTTGAGCTGGCCGATGGAAAGGAAACCGAGACCGCGGGGGATGATCACGATGACGTCGTGCGGCTGTTGGAGCATCGAGGAGGAATTCTCGGTGACGACCAGTTCCAGTTTCATCCAATCAAAGGTTACGAAATATTTGCCGGGATCCAGCTTGGGCAATTCGTAGAATCCATTGGGGTCAGTGCGGGTTTGAAAAACGAACTCGCGCTTGTCGATATCCCACACGCGGACGGGAACATCGCCGGCGGGGGTCTTGCCGTCGGCATAGAAGACGAAACCGCTGACCTTGCTGGACACGACTTGGGAGTAAAGCGGCGAGGTCTGAATGCTGGCAATAACGCCCGGCATCAGGAGAACCCCGAGCACATAAGCAACCAACCCTGCGATCAACCATCGGCGCATGTAGTAATCTCCGCAGCCTTCCATGCAGCATCATACCATTGTCCGCCTTGCCTGTTAATTGATTATGACTGACGTTATGGGCTTAACGGCGGGGCGCGTTTGTGCTACTCATTAACGACAGTTCGCACCCACTCGAACGGAGGAGCCTGAGATGAATGCTCGATGGCCGTTGTTGCTTATCCCCGCGCTGCTGCTTGCCGCCGTGTTCTCAACCTTTGCCGCCACGGATATTGTCGTTGATGTCCGGCCTGGGACATTGCTGATCGGGGGTGGGGGCGACTTCAAGGTGCGCGGCACATCCGACACCGGCATCGGGCGTCTGAACGAGGTCGAGGAAAACAGTTCGCTCAGTACCTTTCCCAACATCCGGCTCGGCGTGGGATTCGAGGAAGGCAAGAGCATCACGGATGTGACAGGCTTGCTGGGCGTCATGGTCAACCAGCGGTTCCGTTCGCTGATGGTGGGTGGTGACGCATCGTGGCTCTACAAGTTCCGCAAGAACGTGGCGATGGGCCCGCATCTCGGCGCGGTGGTGCTCACGCAACCGGAATGGTCGGGCGATGCGGAAGTGACGTTCTCCGACAGTTGGGCGATGCTGGGCGGTTTCCAGATGTCGGTGGGTTACGACATTCTGTTTGTGTTCTCGATCGACTACCTGCTGGCGCAGCCGTTTGACGTGACAACGGAGGGCGACTGGGTGGCGAGCGATGAAGAGCTGGATGTGTCCGGCGTGGCGATCCAGTTTGGTATCCGCGGAAGATTCTAATCTGCGGCGTTCTCAGGCCTGCGCTGTGTAACATCAACAGCATTGCACATAGGCCTGTCATCCCGAATCCCCGATGCAAAGCGATCGGGGTGAGGGATCTCCAAACCCGTTGCCAGCAACGAGATTCCTCGCTGTGCTCGGAATGACACCTTTCGCGTGTCTGTAAAGCCGTGGCTGTTACGCAACGCTAGCGCGCCATCTCGCGGGGCAGCACGCAGATGATGACCTTGGGCAACTCGCCGACCTCCTCGGCTTCGGCGATCACCTTCATGCTCAACTGAAGCTTGCCTATCATCAGGTAGTAGATGCCGAGATCAACCTGCGGGAGAATGTAGGAACCTTCCTTATCCGTGGCCGTCTTGGCGACCACCTCGCCGGTCTCGGGCACCTTGACCTGAATCAGCACACCGGACGCGGGCTCCTCAAGTTGTCCCTGCCTCTCGCTTGCCAAAAAAACCCTGCCGCGGATGACGGCGTGCCGCACGAGGAGGAAACGCGTGTCGCGCTCGGCGGGACGGGTGGAGTCCGAGACGGTGGTATCTTCGTTCTGACCTCTGGCGGCGGCCTGCGGCAACAACAATAGCGCAGCCACCAGAAGCAGCTTATGGGCTGCATGGGGCATTCAATGTCCTCGTGCAGATAGAATATGGCCCATCCTTGCCGTTTCTTCAAGACAAGTTGACAAGGAGAATCTTGGGTGCCTCTGAAAAGGCATTGCCGCATTTGGCCTCACGTGGGTATCATCGCAGTGGCGGGTCTTGCATGGAGCTCGTCATATCAAAAGGGGTGCGGAATGCTCTGCTGCGGAGCGCATGATTCATCAGTTTCTTGCCTGCCTTTCGATTCGCAGCATCTCAACAGGACCAGGGAGAAGTCACCATGAAGAAGAAGCCTGCCGGTGATGAATCAAAAGCTACTAACGATCTTCGTCGTCGGGCAGAGGAGCGGTTGGCGGCACGAGCCAGTCCTTCGCGCGCGACCTCCCCGGGCGATTTTGAGCGCGTGCGTCACGATCTGGAGGTGCATCAGGCGGAACTGCAGATATTGAACGAGGAACTCCGTCGATCCCAGCAGGAACTCGAGGTTTCGCGGAAGCGGTATTTCGATTTGTACGACCAAGCGCCGATCGGCTACGTCACCCTCAGCGCAGAGGGGCTGATCCAGGAAGCCAATCTCACCACGGCGACGCTGCTCGGTGTGGATCGTGAAACGTTGGTGAAGCAGCCGCTGACCCGGTTCATCCTCAAGGAAGATCAGGACGTTTGCTCCCTGCACTGCAAAGCACTTTTCGAAACCGGTGCGCCGCAGGTGTGCGAATTCAGGATGGTGCGGGCGGGGGCCGAGCCCTTCTGGGTGCGCGTGCAGGCGACTGCAGCGAGGGACGCCGATGGATCATCCGTCTGTCGTGCCGTGATGAGCGACGTGACCGAGCGCAAGCGGGAGGAATTTAGGCTCGCGCAATCGATGCAGAGATACCGTGATCTGCTTGAAAATGCCGGAGTGGGCGTGTTGATCGTGGACCGGTCCGGCACGTATCTCATGGCGAATTCGAAAGCGGCCGATGGTCTGGGAAAGACACCAGAGGAGGTGGTTGGCAGGTCCATGTTTGACCTGTTGCCCCGGGAGGTGGCGGCCAAGTATCTCGAGTCCAACCGTCGTTTGATGGAGGCCGGGGGCCGCCGGGAGTATGAGGATACATTTGACCTCCCGACGGGAAGAAGAACCTTCATGATCATCGATCAATGCCTGAAGGATAATCATGGCGAAGTCTTTGCCCTTCAGACCAGCAGTCGGGATATCACTGATCGCAAGCGGGCCGAGGAGGCCGTGCGGGAGGGTGAGCGCTTTGCCTTTGCCACGATTGATGCGTTGTCGGCTCATGTCTGTGTGCTGGACGAGACGGGCGTGGTCCTGAGGGTCAACCGGGCGTGGCGTCAGTTTGCAGGGGCGAACGGCCTCGCCGTGGGCAGATCTGGTGAAGGGGTCAACTATTTCGACGTATGCAAGTCCGTTTCCGGGCCGGACGCCGAGGTTGCGGCTGACTTTGTTGCCGGGATTCGCGCTGTCCTGTCCGGCGCGCAGGAGGAGTTCTCGTTGGAATACCCGTGCCATTCCCCGGAGGAACAGCGCTGGTTTGTCGGGCGGGTTACGCGTTTTGCCGGGGATGGGCCGATACGTGTAGTCGTGGCCCATGAGAACATCACCGACCGAAAGCAGGCGGAGGAGGATATCAGATTCCGAAACGTGTTGCTGTCCACGCAACAGGAAGCATCGATCGACGGCATTCTGATTGTGGACGAAGAGAGCCGCATCATCTCGCACAACCGGCGGTTTGTGGAGATGTGGAACATTCCTCCGGAGCTGATCGCGGGGAAGGATGACGAGCCGGTTCTGAAATTTGTCACCGATCAGATCGCGGACTCCAAGTCCTTCCATGAGCGGGTGCAGCATCTCTATGAACACCGGAGAGAGAGCAGTCGCGACGAGATCACCATGAAAGATGGTCGTGTGTTCGACCGTTTCTCGGCGCCCATGTGGGGGGAGGGCGATCGATATTACGGGCGCGTCTGGTATTTCCGCGACATTACGGACAGCAAGCGGGCAGAGGAGGCTCTGAGGGGCAGTGAAAGGCAGTTCCGCGAGTTGTTTAACAACATGAGTAGTGGTGTGGCGGTTTACGTCGCGAAGAATGACGGCGAGGACTTCGTGTTCAAGGACGTGAATCGGGCCGGTGAGCACATCTCCCAAATAGTTCGAGAACGAGTGCTGAACCGGAGCCTGGCCGAGGTATTCCCGGGCGTGAAGGAGATGGGGCTTTTCGCCGTTCTCCAAGAGGTGTGGAGAACAGGCGTGCCACGGCATCATCCGGTCACCCTGTACAAGGATGAGAGGATTCAGCAGTGGATGGAAAACCATGTGTATAAGCTGCCATCCGGCGAGATCGTGGCAGTCTACGACGACACCACTGAACGCAAGCAGGCGGAGGAGCAGATGAGGCAAC
>ERZ795056.1453-NODE-1453-length-27896-cov-18.807658_pt1 | contig 27896 bp, 25 predicted proteins | sample MGYA00375140_ERZ795056 | MGnify/ENA primary metagenome ERZ795056 (study PRJEB30185, sample SAMN05720227) | activated sludge metagenome | isolation source: Anaerobic digester | place: USA | collected 2015-03-09 ... | reverse complement strand
AACGGGCACACCAGGGCCGTGATCACACACCCGCACTACCGCTGTATCACTTGCCTGCTGCAAAGTGACCGTAACCTCGCCGGCGCCATGACGACGCGCATTCTCAAGCAGGTTGCGTACCGCGCGCCGCAGCAGCTTGGAGACTCCCTGCACGGCCAACACGGATGCGCCGTCCCCGGACTGAACATCCAGCTCAGCCTGAACACGGGCACATTCTTCGGCAGCCAGGCCGATCAGGTCGACTGACTCAATGCTGCCCAAGTCAGCTTCACGGGCGTCGAGGCGGCTGGCCAGCAGGATTTCATCGATCAGTTGGTCCAGCTCGCCAATATTGCGGGCGATTTCATTCCTGGACGCGGGTGATGAGGTGGTGCCCATCAATTCCAGCCCCATGCGGATGCGGGTCAACGGGGAACGCAATTCATGCGAGGCATTGGCCAACAGCGACTTTTGGGACGCCAAGAGGCTTTCATGGGACTGGATGAGCGTCTGGATGCGCTCTGCAGCGTTATTGAATCGGGTTGCCAGAAACGCCACTTCGTCCTGCCCATCCTCAGACAGGCGGGTGGACAAGTCGCCAGCGCCCCAGCGCTCCACTCCCTGCTGCACGGTTTCTAGCCGCTTGGTTAACCGCCGTACGATGGGGTAGGTCGCTATCGCCACGGCCAGCGCCACCAAGCCCAACATCCAGGCAAAGCCAAAGGGCATGCGCATTGGTTGCTGCCCGGGTTCCACGCGGTTTGCAAATGGCCGGTTGGGACGTGGCAACTGGATGAAAAGCGTCGTTCCATCCACCATGGTGACTTGAAATTCAGGCCCCTGGCCCGGCACTCGCGTAGGCCTGAGCGGAGCCTGGCCGATCACGTCACCGGCCTCATTGCGCAGCACAATCTCGCGTCCCGGGCGCTCGGCCCGCTCGCGTTCCCGTTCCGCGCGTTCCTGCTCGAACTCCAGCCGCGCCAGCCAGCCAGCCACCAGTGCCAGCACGGCGATAGTGGCCACTACGGCCAGCCAGATGCGCAAATATAGGCGCTGATGAAATGGCGTGCTCATCGCAACAGGCTTAGTCTTGCTGGCGCGCAAATACGTAACCCACACCGCGCACGGTCAAAATACGTTTCGGGTTTTTGGCGTCAATTTCGATGGCCGCCCGGATGCGGCCCATGTGCACGTCGATGGACCGGTCAAACGCGTCCAGCTCGCGGCCACGCACGGCTTCCATGATCTGGTCACGTGTCAGCACGCGGCCCGCGCGCTCGGCCAACGCCACCAGCAGGTCAAATTGATAAGACGTCAGGTCACACGGTTGCGAGCTAACCGAAACTGTTCGGGCATCGCGGTCAATTTCCAGCGAGCCGAAGCGCAGCACCTTGCCGTTGGTCGCAGCACCGTCCACCCGGCGGCGCAGTACCGCGCGGATGCGGGCCAGCAACTCGCGGGGCTCAAACGGTTTGGGCAAATAGTCATCCGCACCCAGCTCCAGACCAATGATGCGGTCCATCGGGTCGCCTTTGGCGGTAAGCATCAGCACTGGAATCTGGGCAACGGCGCCCGGCAGGGCCCGGATGCGGCGGCACACTTCCAGTCCATCGATATCTGGCAGCATCAGATCCAGGATGACCAGGTCGGGGGGTGCGTTGCCTGAAGCTTCCTGCAAACGGGCCAGACCGCTCAGGCCATCGCCCGCGTGGCTCACTGCGAAGCCGGACTGTCCCAGATACTCGCTCACCATCCCCGCGAGGCGGTTGTCGTCTTCAATCATCAACAGTTGTTGGCTCATGGCTGCAGTCTACGCCGGGCTGTCCGGCAAAAGTGGGTTCAGAAAAGGCCGTTCACCAATACATCATGCGCACTGGCGGTCAAACCCGGTTGAAGCGTGGGTAAAGAAAGGTAAACAAAAGCCCGTGGGTCAGTCAATCAAACCGCTATAAAAATAATAGCTATGCAAACCTACTCAGTGAAGGCTGGAGTCGCTTTTCGACCTTGAAGCCAGCCAGATCAACAGCAATACCGGTACGCCCAACATCGCTGTGGCGTTGAAAAAATCGGTATAACCAAATGCATCCACAAACTGGCCCGAAAACCCCGCCAGAAACTTGGGTAACAGCAGCATCATGGAGCTGAACAGCGCGTACTGCGTGGCCGAATACTGCACATTCGTCAGGCTGGACAGGTAGGCAATGAACGCCGCCGAGGCTATGCCGCTGGACAGGTTGTCTGCAGAAATCACAAAGATCAGCGCCGTCAGGTCATGGCCGTGGGACGCCAGCCAGGCAAACAGCAGATTGGTGGCGGCGCTCAGAATCGCGCCCAGCATCAGGATGCGCATCACGCCAAACCGCATCGATAGCACGCCGCCCACGAAGGCGCCCACCAGTGTCATGATCACGCCGTAAACCTTGGTCACCAGCGCCACTTCGTCTTTGGTGTAGCCCAGATCCACGTAAAACGGGTTGGCCATGATGCCCATCACCACGTCGCTGATACGGTAGATGGCAATCAGCGCCAGAATCAGCGCGGCCTGCCAGCGGTAGCGGCGGATGAAATCGGCAAAGGGTTCCACCAGCGCGCCCTTGAGCCAGTCGGCCGCGTTTTTGGCAGGAGGCAACTCGCGGTGTACGGGCTCCCTGGAAAACAGGACGGTCAGCACACCCAGCAGCATCGACGCGGCCATGACCAGGTAAGCGGTTTGCCAGGCGCCGTGTTGGTAACTGCTCACATCGGCGACCTCGGCGCGGGCTGCAATCCACAGTACTCCGGCGCCCGCCCAGATCATCGCCAGGCGGTAACCGGTCTGGTAAGTGGCGGCCAGAGCTGCCTGACGCTCCACGTCTGCCGACTCGATCCGGTAAGCGTCCAGCGCGATGTCCTGGGTGGCGGAGGCAAATGCCACCGTCAGTGCGCCCCAGACCATGGGGGTTAGCGCCAGCTTGGGGTCTGTCATGGCCATGGCAACCAGGGCTGCGATGATCGCCAGCTGCGACAGCAACAACCAGCTGCGCCGTCGTCCCATCAGATGGGTCAGCATCGGAATGGGCATGCGGTCCACCAGCGGCGACCAGACCCATTTGAAGCCATATGCCAGCCCCACCCAGCTGAGGTGACCAATCGTGGTGCGGTTGATGCCGGCTTCGCGCAGCCAGAAACTCAACGTGCCAAATACCAGTAGCAGCGGCAACCCGGCAGAAAAACCCAGCAGCAGCATGCGGATGCTGGCCGGCTCCAGGTAGACATGCAGGGATTCAGTCCACGAAAGCTTAGGCTGGGGCGTTGTAACGGTGGATTCAGTCATGAGACAGGGTTCGATGGTGTGGGATCTAAACTAGGGTTGACCGGCTATTGCCACAATTTGCTTATTATTGACGTATGTGCTGGCTCTGTAACAACAAACACGCCGCCTGGTCTTCGCGCCGGGCATTCCTCGCATTGGCCGGGGCAACTGCTGCAGCACCTGCTTTGGCGCAGGTAGATGTTGGCAAGTCGTCGAGCCTGCGCAAGCTGGTGCCTGCCGAAAAGCTGGAAACAGCTGCCAACCAGCAGTATGCGCAGATGATGAGCGAAGCCAGTGGTCAGAAAGCGCTGGCGCCCGATAACCATCCGCAAGTGGTGCGTTTGCGCGCCATCGCCCGGCGGTTGATTCCGCACACCGCGCAGTGGAACGACCGCTCCCGGCAGTGGAAATGGGAGGTGAACCTGATTGGCAGCAAGCAGATCAACGCCTTTTGCATGCCTGGCGGCAAGATTGCCTTCTACACGGGCATCCTGGACCAGCTCAAGTTGAATGATGATGAAGTGGCGATGATCATGGGGCACGAGATGGCCCACGCGCTGCGAGAGCACGCCCGTGCAAGACTTGCCAAGTCGCAGGCCACTGGCATTGGCCTGTCCCTGGGCGCGCAATTGCTGGGCTTGGGCCAGTTGGGTGACGTAGCCGCCAATCTGGGCACGCAGTTGTTGACGTTGAAATTCAGCCGTGAAGACGAAACCGAGGCCGATCTGGTGGGGCTAGAGCTGGCCGCACGCTCGGCTTTTGCGCCGCAGGCCGGGGCCAGTTTGTGGAAGAAGATGGCGCAGGCGTCAGGCGGCGCCGGCGGACCGAAGTTTTTGTCCACGCACCCGTCGGGACCTGATCGTATCCGTGAACTGGAGGCCAATGCACCGAAGGTGCAGTCTTTGTACGATCAGGCGCGCAAGGCCGGATAAATTGTCTATTTAGTGGCTAAATCGGCCTCTAGACCCTGTTCTATATGCATTAGTAGCTATTAATTACATAGCGTACTCAATGGTAATGGGCGCGTGATCCGAGAACTTCTGCTCCTTGTAGATCGATTCGCGCTTGGCAAACGCCGCCAGCGCCGGGGTGGCCAGGTGGTAGTCCAGCCGCCACCCCACGTTGTTGGCGTAGGCCTGGCCGCGATTGCTCCACCACGTGTAGGAGGTGTCAGTGGCAGTGGGTTGTAGCTGGCGGTAGACGTCGATAAGGCCGGCCTCATTCAACAGCTTGGTCACCCAGGCGCGCTCTTCAGGGGTGAAACCCGAGTTTTTCTGGTTGCTGCGCCAGTTTTTCAGGTCTTGCTCCTTGTGGGCGATATTCAAGTCGCCGCACAAGATGAATTCGCGCGCGGCCTTCAGCGCCACCAGATGCGGGTAAAACTCGGCCAGATAGCGGAACTTGGCCTGTTGGCGGTCTTCGCCCGATGAGCCGCTGGGGAAATAACTGCTGATGATGGACAGCTTCTTTTGGGGCGTGTCAAAGCGCAGCTCGACATAGCGGCCTTCGGCGTCGAACTCGTGCGAGCCGTAGCCAATGATCACGTCGCTGGGCTCGTGGCGTGTGTACACCCCCACGCCCGAGTAACCTTTCTTTTCCGCCAGATGAAAATAGCCCTTGAGCCCCGCCAGATGCTGGAAATCACCTTCCATGTGTTCGGCCTGTGCCTTGATTTCCTGCACGCAAATACAATCCGGCTTGGCCTGCGCAAGCCAGGCTTCGAGCCCCTTGCTGGTGGCGGAGCGGATGCCGTTGAGGTTGAGGCTGGTTAATTTGAACAAGGACGTCTCCATGTCAGAGGTTGACAACAAGGGTGGGAACGCGGTGCAGCCGCAGGGACAGCTGGCCCAGGATTTCGTGCAATTTGCGGTCGATTGCGGTGTGCTCCGGTTTGGCGAGTTTAAGACCAAGGCCGGGCGGCTTTCTCCGTACTTCTTCAATGCCGGACTGTTTGACGACGGTGCCAAACTGGGCCGGCTCGCGCAATTCTATGCCCAGAGCCTGTTGCACAGCGGCATCGAATTCGACATGATTTTTGGCCCCGCATACAAGGGCATTCCGCTGGGCGCCGCGCTGGCGGTGGAGCTGGCCCGCCTGGGGCGCAACGTGCCGTTTGCCTACAACCGCAAGGAGGCTAAAGACCACGGAGAGGGCGGCACGCTGGTGGGCGCGCCACTCAAGGGCCGCGTGCTGATCGTGGACGATGTGATGTCCGCGGGGACCGCGGCACGGGAATCCATTGCCATCATTCAAGCGGCAGGTGCCACGCCCCATGCCGTGGTCATTGCGCTGGACCGGCAAGAAAAAGCCACCGAGAACGGTGCGGATGTGCCCTACAGCGCCGTGCAATACGTCAACCGCCAGTTGGGGTTGGCCGTTTGCAGTATTGCGAAGCTGTCTGATTTAATGCAGTATCTGCAGGCCCACAGCGGCGCGGGGCTGGCTGCGGACCATCAGCGGGTGTTGTTGTACCGCCAAAAATACGGGGTTGACGAAAGTTAAACAAACATGATTCGAACATTCAGGGGTGTCGCGGTGGGTGCAGGCGGCGTGGCGCTGCTGATGTTGACAGCTTGCCTGTCAACTGCATTCGCGCAGCAGCAGCCAGTTGGCGGCATCTATACGTGCACGGACGCCAAGGGCCGCAAGCTGCGTTCGGACCGCCCGATTCCCGAGTGCACCGACCGTGAGCAAAACGTGCTTAACCCCAGCGGCACTGTCAAGGCCAGAGTTGGCCCCACGCTGACCGCGCAGGAGCGGGCCGCGCAGGAAGAAAAAGACAAGCTGGCGCTGGAAGAAAAAGCCCGGCAACTCGAAGAAAGGCGCCGTGACCGTGCGCTGCTGTTGCGTTACCCGACCCGTGCCGTGCACGACAAGGAGCGTTCAGAAGCCTTAAGCCAGATTGGCGTGGTCATTCAGGCGGCCAACAACCGGATGGTCGAGCTGCGCAGGCAGCGCAAGGACATTGACGCGGAGATGGAGTTTTACGTCAAGGACCCCAGCAAGGCGCCACCATCGGTTCGGCGGCAGGTAGAAGACAACGAGCAGAGCTTGGCCGTTCAAAAGCGGTTCATTGTGGATCAGGAAGCCGAAATCAAACGCGTGAATGCCCGCTTTGATGAAGAGCTGATACGGCTCAAGACCATGTGGCCGACAACGGCGCAGGCTCCTGCTGCCAAACCCAAAGCGCCCTGACCCTTCTGGATTAGCCCAGCTTCTGGCGCAACAGGTCGTTGACTTGCTGCGGGTTGGCTTTACCCTTGCTGCCCTTCATGATCTGACCCACCAGCGCGTTGAGCGCCTTGGTGTTGCCAGCCTTGTATTCCTCGACGTTTTTCGGGTTGGCAGCCAGCACGTCATCAACGATTTTCTCCAGCTCGCTGGAGTCGTTCATCGGTTTGAGATCTTTGTCCTCAATGATTTTGTCAATATATGCTGCAACATCCTCGATGCCATCTTGAAGCCGCAAGCACATTTCTGCAAAGGCAATTTTGGCAGTGTTGCTGTTCAACTCGCCAATCGATAGTCGTCTCAGCAATTCACCAAGGGCCGTGGGAATAGGTATCCCAGGGTCGTCGATATCGACTTCAAGGCGATTCATTAGAGCGGACACCTCACCGAGAGTCCAGTTTGCGGCCAGTTTCGGATGCCCACAGGTCGTCGCAGTGGTTCCAAAGTACGTTGCTACGGCTTTCGATTGAGTTAAAGCGTTTGCATCGTATTCAGAAAGCCCGTAGTCGGCCACAAAGCGGGCCGCCATCACACGTGGCAACTCTGTCATCTCGGCGCGAACTTTCTCCACCCACTCATCCGCAATCACCAGCGGCGGCAAATCCGGGTCGGGGAAGTAACGGTAATCGGCTGCGTCTTCCTTGGTTCGCATCGCCCGTGTTTCGCCGGTATCCGGGTTGAACAAAACGGTGGCCTGCTGAATCGCGTGGCCGTCTTCAATCTGCTCAATCTGCCAGCGAACCTCGTAGTCAATCGCCTGCTGCATGAACTTGAAGCTGTTCAGGTTTTTAATTTCACGGCGCGTGCCCAGCTCGCCACCTGGTTTGCGAACCGACACATTGGCATCGCAACGGAACGAGCCCTCTTGCATGTTGCCATCGCAAATGCCGATCCACGTCACGATCTTGTGAAGCTCTTTGGCGTAGGCCACAGCCTCGGCAGTGGAGCGCATGTCGGGCTCGGTCACGATCTCCAGCAGCGGCGTGCCCGCTCGGTTCAGGTCAATGCCGGTCTGGCCCACGAAATCTTCGTGTAGCGACTTGCCCGCATCTTCTTCGAGATGGGCGCGCACCAGGCGCACGTTTTTCTTTTCGTCACCAAGAAAAAACTCCACCTGGCCGCCTTGCACCACAGGAATCTCGAACTGGCTGATCTGGTAGCCCTTGGGGAGGTCCGGATAAAAGTAGTTTTTGCGGGCGAAGATGCTGCGCGGCGCAATGTGCGAACCGATGGCCAAGCCAAACTGGATGGCACGCTCTACCGCGCCCTTGTTCATGACAGGTAAAGTTCCCGGCAGGGCCAGGTCCACCGGGCAGGCCTGCGTGTTGGGCTCGGCACCAAAAGCGGTGGAGGCACGGCTGAAAATCTTGCTCTGCGTAGAGAGCTGGGCGTGGGTCTCAAAGCCGATGATGACCTCATAGCCAGACACCAGCGGGCCGGTCGGGCGGCCCTGTTGTTGTGCTTCGAATGGGTTCATGATCGCGCTCATGTCAAAAGCCCTCCGGCTTGCGCACATGCCAATCGGTTGCCTGCTGAAAGCGGTGTGCGATGTTCAGCAAGCGAGCTTCCTGCATGTAGTTGCCGATGAGCTGTAAACCAACCGGCATGTGGCCTTCACCAAAACCGGCCGGAATACTCATGCCCGGCAGGCCCGCCAGTGAACCCGGCAGCGTGAATATATCTGCCAGATAGTCAGCCAGCGGGTCATTGCCGTGGTCGCCCAGCTTCCAGGCAACGCTTGGCGCCACGGGCCCAGCAATCACGTCGCATTGTTTGAAAGCCAGCTGAAAATCATCGGCAATCATGCGGCGGATTTTTTGCGCCTGCAGGTAATACGCGTCGTAATAACCGTGCGAAAGCACATAGGCGCCGATCATGATGCGGCGTTTGACCTCGTCGCCAAAACCTTCGGCGCGGGTCTTTTTGTACATGTCGGCCAGGTCGGTGTATTTTTCGGCGCGGTAGCCAAACTTCACGCCGTCAAAACGGCTCAGATTGCTGGACGCTTCTGCAGGCGCGATGATGTAGTAAACCGGTATCGACAACTCGGTGCGTGGCAGTGAAATGGGTACCAGTCTGGCGCCGAGTTTTTCGTACTCTTTCAACGCGGCGTCCACTGCAGTGCGCACGTCGCCAGCGAGCCCCTCAGAGAAAAACTCCTTGGGCACACCGATTCGAAGACCTTCCAGCGAGGTAGTCAGTGAGCGCGTGAAATCTTCCGCAGGCACATCCAGTGACGTCGAATCGCGGTCGGGATCCGGCCCGCACATGGCACTCAATAAGAAAGCGCAGTCTTCGGCCGTGCGTGCCATCGGCCCCGCCTGATCGAGGCTGGAGGCAAACGCGACCATGCCGTAGCGGGAGGCACGTCCATACGTGGGTTTGATGCCTGTGATGCCACAAAAAGAAGCCGGCTGGCGAATGGAGCCGCCAGTGTCGGTGCCGGTAGCCACGGGCGTGAGCCGGGCTGCCACTGCCGCCGCGCTCCCGCCCGACGACCCGCCAGGTATGCGGCTGGTGTCCCACGGGTTGCCAACAGGATGGGGCTGTGAAAAGCCCACGGGCGCCACGGCAGAGTTTTCGTTGCTGGAGCCCATGGCGAACTCGTCGCAGTTGAGCTTGCCCAGTGTCACCATGCCTTGTCCGGCCAGTTTGGCCACGACTGTGGCGTCGAACGGTGAACGATAGCCAGCCAGCATTTTTGAGCCTGCCGTGCTGCAAAAGTCCTTGGTGACGAAGATGTCCTTGTGGGCGATGGGCACACCTTCCAGCGCGCCAGGGTTGCCGGAGGCGATTCGCTCGTCAGCGGCGCGGGCCTGCGCCAAAGTGACGTCAGCATTGACGTCAACAAACGACCCCAGTGATGTGTGGGCCTGGGCCCGCCTTAAAAAATGCTGGGCTGTCTCAACAGCGGAGACCTTGCGCTCACGGAGGTGGCGGGCGAGTTGGGCAACGGTCAGGTCGTGCAGGTCCTGCGTGGTGGTGATACTCGAAGTCATGGCGCTCACTCAATCACCTTGGGAACCAGAAACAGTCCGTTTTCCACCGCTGGCGCACTGCGCTGGTTGGCCTCGCGGTTGTTGGGTTCGCTGACGTTGTCGTCGCGCAGCCGAAGGGCGATGTCGGAGATGGTGGCAACCGGATGGGCGAGTGGCTCAATACCTGTGGTGTCCACGGCGCGCATCTTCTCGACAATTCCGAAAAAACCATTCAACTGGCCGAGCAGACGCTCGCTTTCAGCCGGCTGGAGTTCAAGTCGCGCAAGATTGGCAATGCGCGAAATATCAGATGCGGTCAGGGACATGGCGAAAATTGAGTTGCAACCGGTTGTAAAGCAGGCCGTGGGAGGCTTGGCCGGTCGGGTTATTCACAGGGGATAGGGTATTATCCCGCCTTTGGCGCAGCTTCTGCAAAAGTGCAGATTTTGGTGCAAAAAGTACGCTTTTGAATCGATAAATATGGTGATGACCTGCCGAAGCGTGGGTTATGCCCGAGAGGATTTCTGATGTTTGGAGCATTCCGTCGGTATTTTTCCACCGATCTGGCGATTGACCTGGGAACCGCCAATACTTTGATTTTTGTACGCGACAAGGGCATTGTGCTGGACGAGCCCTCGGTGGTGGCCATTCGCCACGAAGGCGGCCCGCAAGGCAAAAAGACAATTCAAGCCGTCGGCAAGGAAGCCAAGGCCATGCTGGGTAAGGTTCCCGGCAACATTGAAGCCATTCGCCCGATGAAAGACGGCGTGATTGCCGATTTCACCGTGACCGAGCAGATGCTCAAGCAGTTCATCAAAATGGTGCATCCGCGTGGCGTGTTCAAGCCCAGCCCGCGCATCATCATCTGTGTGCCCTGCGGCTCCACCCAGGTGGAGCGTCGTGCCATTCGTGAATCGGCGCTGGGTGCCGGTGCCAGCGATGTGTACCTGATCGAAGAACCCATGGCTGCGGCCATCGGCGCCGGTTTGCCGGTGTCGGAAGCCTCTGGCTCCATGGTGGTTGACATTGGCGGTGGCACTACCGAAGTCGGTGTCATTTCGCTGGGCGGCATGGTCTACAAGGGCTCGGTCCGCGTGGGTGGTGACAAGTTTGACGAAGCCATCATCAACTACATTCGCCGCAATTACGGCATGTTGATCGGTGAGCCCACCGCAGAAGCCATCAAAAAGCAAATCGGCTCGGCCTTCCCTGGCTCAGAAGTCAAGGAAATGGAAGTGCGCGGGCGCAACCTGTCTGAAGGCGTGCCGCGCAGCTTCACCATCTCTTCCAACGAAATTCTGGAAGCGCTGACCGACCCGCTGAACAACATCGTCTCAGCCGTGAAAAACGCACTGGAACAAACCCCGCCTGAGCTGGGTGCAGACATTGCCGACCGAGGCATGATGCTCACCGGTGGTGGCGCGCTATTGCGCGATCTGGATCGCCTGCTGGCGGAAGAGACCGGTCTGCCGGTGCTGGTGGCCGAAGACCCATTGACGTGCGTCGTACGTGGTTGCGGTATTGCGCTGGAGCAGATGGAGCGACTGGGTTCCATTTTCACCAGCGAATAGGGGCTGCGTCCGGGACAATAGCCGTCCATGCCTCTTGGTACGCTAGACAGAACCCCACCGCCCTTCTTTCGGCAGGGTCCATCGGCCCTGTCCAAACTCATGCTTTTCAGCGCCCTGGCGCTGTTTCTGATGGTGGCTGACGCCCGTTTTCAGGTAGCCAAGCCGCTGCGTGTTGCGTTGGCCAGTGCGCTCTATCCCCTGCAATGGCTTGCCATGCAGCCGGTTGCCTGGGTTCAGAGCGGCGGGAAATACTTCGAATCTCTGCAAACAGCCCAGACCGCTGAGGAAAGTGCGCGCCAGAAGCTTGGAGCCTTGTCCCAGCGCGCCAACCAAGTGGACCAACTTGCCCTTGAGAACATTCGCCTTCGCAAGTTGCTCGAACTCCGCGAGCGCGTATCCGCGTCGGCCCAGGCGGCTCGCGTGCTGTATGACGCTGCTGATCCCTACACACGTAAAGTCATTATTGACAAGGGGATGGTCGATAACATCGCGCCGGGGTCACCAGTGTTGGACGAGGCTGGTGTGCTGGGTCAGGTTACCCGGGTTTACCCAGCCGTGAGCGAAGTAACACTGGTGATTGATCGCGATCAGGCCATTCCGGTTCTCAACGCGCGTACTGGCGCGCGCGGTGTCGCCTTTGGCGAATCGGCTGCCCGTGCGGGCACGCTGGAGCTGCGGTTCATGTCGGCCAACGCTGATGTGCAGGCGGGCGACCTCCTCACCACCAGTGGCGTAGATGGTGTGTATCCACCGGGATTACCGGTTGCCAAAGTGGAGAAGGTTGAGCGGCGGGTTGACTCGGCATTTGCGCGGATTTACTGCACGCCGCTGGCCCTTGTAGACGGGACCGGTTATGTCATGGTGCTTAAACCCGTGGCTGCGGATCCCGCAGTGGCCCGCCCCGTCCCTGAAGTTCCGGTTGTGCCGGTGAAGAAGGGCAAATCAAAATGATCATGCGCCCCGGTCAGCAATTGTTGCTGCCAGCCAACCCCCTGTTCATCTGGACCTCGCTTCTAATCGCGTTGCTGCTGAATATGGTGCAAAACATGGGTTTATGGGGGCGTGCCGCTTGGGTGCCAGACATCCTGGCAATTGTTCTCGTATTCTGGAGTGTTCATCAGCCCCTTCGCGTAGGTATTGGTATCGCGTTTGCGTTTGGCTTGATGATGGATGTGCACCAGTCCAGCCTGTTGGGCCAACACGCCTTGGCCTACACGGCCTTGAGCTTCCTTGCTATCGCCATTCATCGGCGCCTTTTGTGGTTCAGCGTGCCATCGCAGGCAATTCAGGTGTTGCCACTGTTTGTTGCCGCCCATCTCATTGAGCTGTTTATTCGTATGGTAGGGGGTGGCGGTTTTCCCGGGTTTCAGTTGTTTTTGGCGCCAGTAATCGAAGCCTTATTGTGGCCCTTGGTCAGCGTGCTGCTGCTGGTGCCTCAGAGACGCGCGCCCAACCCCGACGCCAACAGACCTTTGTGAGATATGGCCCCCACACTTGTCACTGCCTGTACTGCGCTGCCCCCCATGGGGTTTGAACTTGCTTGGGGCGGCCCGGCGCTGCGTTCGTTAACCCCCACGCTGTCATGACCGAACTTCGCAACGTCGAAGCGGAACTGTCCCGGTTCAAGGCGCGGGTGCTGGTGGTCAGCATCGTGGTGCTGGTGTGCTTCATGTTGCTGGCCTCACGTCTGGTGTATTTGCAGGTCTTGCGCCATGAAGACCTGAAAGAGCAGGCAGAGAATAACCGGACCGCTGTGGTGCCGGTGGTGCCGAATCGCGGACTGATTCTTGACCGTAACGGCATTGTGCTAGCCAGCAACTACTCTGCCTACACGCTGGAAATCACCCCATCCAAGGTACCTGAGCTGGAGCAGACGATTGAAGACCTGTCCGCGCTGGTAGACATCACGCCGCGTGACCGGCGCCGGTTCAAGAAGCTGATGGAAGAATCCAAGAGCTTTGAGTCCCTGCCCATCCGCACCCGGCTGACTGATGAGGAAGTGGCGAAATTTGCGGCGCAGCGGTTTCGTTTTCCGGGCGTGGACATCAAGGCCCGGCTATTCCGCAGTTACCCTTATGGCGAGCTGGCCAGCCACGTGATTGGCTATATCGGGCGCATCAACCAGGCCGAGAAGGAAAAGATCGAAGAGTCGGACGAAGACAACAACTACCGTGGCACCGAATACATGGGCAAGCTCGGTGTGGAGCAAAGTTTTGAGGCCCAGTTGCATGGCATTACCGGTGTCGATTCTGTGGAAACGTCAGCGGGTGGCAGGGCGGTGCGCAAACTGGCCAGCAGCCCGTCCACCCCTGGCAATACGGTGATGTTGTCCATCGACATCAAGCTGCAGCATCTGATCGAAGAGCTTTATGGTGATCGCCGTGGTGCATTGGTGGCGCTGGACCCCAAAACCGGTGAGGTGCTGGCTTTCGTGAGCAAGCCGACGTTTGATCCCAACCTGTTTGTAGACGGAATTGACACTGAAAGCTGGAAAGCGCTGAACGAATCCATCGACAAACCGCTGCTCAACAGGGCCCTGCGCGGCACCTACCCGCCGGGCTCCACCTACAAACCGTTCATGGCCATGGCGGCGTTGCAAACTGGAACCCGGGCGCCCACCACCATCATCAACGACCCCGGCTTTTACATGTTTGGCGGGCACCGTTTTGGCAGCCCGGAGAACGAACGTGGTGGTGCAATGGACATGAACCGGGCCATTGTTGAATCCAGTAACGCGTACTTTTACTCTCTGGCCAATGAAATGGGCGTAGACGCCATGCACGATTTCATGAAACCGCTGGGCTTTGGTCAGATCACCGGCATTGACATCAATGGAGAAGTGCGTGGTGTGCTCCCAAATCAGGAGTGGAAGCGCAACTACTACAAGCGTCCCGAACAGAAGAAATGGTACGCCGGTGAAACCATTTCGCTGGGTATTGGTCAGGGTTACAACAGTTTCACCATGCTGCAACTGGCCCAGGCGACGGCTACGCTGGTCAACAACGGCATCAAGCACAAACCTCAAGTGGTGATCGCTACGCAGGATGCCACGACACGCACCCGGATTCCGGTGCCATTTGCTGCGCCGGAGGATCTGGGGTACAAGCTTGAGAACGTAGAAATTGTCCGCAAGGGCATGGTGGGTGTCACGCAAGTGGGCACCTCGGCACGCGCATTCGCGGGAGCGGGTTACATCAGCGGTGGCAAGACTGGTACGGCGCAAGCGGTCACCATGAGCCAGAAGGAAAAATACAACGCGGCAAAGATGGAGGAGCATCAGCGTGACCACGCGCTGTATGTCGCCTTCGCACCCGCAGACGACCCGAAAATCGCGCTCGCCGTGATCGTCGAAAACTCAGGTTTTGGTGGCTCCAATGCCGCTCCGATTGCCCGACGTGTGTTCGACTACTGGCTGTTGAACCAATACCCTAATGAAGCAGATATTGCCGCCGTCAGGCTGGGGCAGGCCACGGCGCCACTTGGCAAACCCCGTGCCGTGTCTGAGGTGCCTTGGCCCCCGGGCGCAATGGCTGCTGCTCCGGTGACCGCAGCTGCTGCTGCAGCGTCCGCAGCCAAACCCGCCAGCGCGCCGCGGCCCTGAGAGACCCTGATGAAGGTTGTCGCGTGGCGTTTATGCGCGCAGGAAGGCGTCGTACGCTGTTTTCAGAATCAGTGCTCCTACCACCACAACAAACACCGCGCGAATAAACCCCGCGCCATGCTTCAGTGCCATGTAGGTGCCCAACAGGCTGCCGGCCACATTTGCCACGGCCATGGCGGCCACAAAATGCCACCACACGTGGCCCTTGGCGGTGAACAGGATGAGTGCAGCCAGGTTGGTGGCGCAGTTCAGTACCTTGGAGGCTGCGGAGGCGTTCAAAAAGTCATACCCCAGCCAACGCACCATCAAAAATACAAACAGGCTGCCGGTGCCGGGCCCGAAAAAACCGTCGTAAAAGCCCAGCGTCAGGCCGATGAAGCTGGCTACCAGCACCTCGCGGCGACCGGAAAAATGCGGGGCATGAACCTGGCCCATCTGCTTTTTGGCCAGTGTGTAGAGCAGCATCGCTAGCAGGATGAAGGGCAACACCTTGCGCAAAAAATCAGGGGCAATCAGCGTGACAGCCCACGCGCCCCCCATCGATCCGGCAAAACCCAAGGCTGCCGCCGGCAACAGCACCGCCCACCGCAGATCAACCCTTCGGCTGTATTGCCAGGCCGCCATGCCGGTACCCCAGATCGCTGCCCCCTTGTTGGTGCCCAGCAGCGTGGCCGGGTGCGATGACGGGAAGGTGGCAAACATAGCCGGCACCAGCACCAGACCGCCGCCGCCGACGATCGAATCCAGAAATCCGGCCAACAGGGAAGCAAGGGAGATGACGGCGAGTTCCATGCGGTGGATTGTCGCATCAGTCGGATAGCAAAAATGCTATAAAATTAATAGCTACTCAGGCATATTGGACGAGGGCTGGATACCAGTGAGGGCATGAAAAATGCCTCAAAAACAAAAGGCACCAGGGTTGCCGGTGCCTTTTGAAACGCATCCGCTTTGGGTGCGAGTAAACGATCAAGTCGTCAAATTTTGTCTCCTGGGCCTCTCTAGCGAAGCGGACTTTTGGTCCGTTTGCGAGTGGGGTGACTGTAGAAGCCCCCAGTGCCCCGCACATCGGGAGTTACCCTTTCATGGCAAACCCTTGGTGTCTTCGGCAATCCATTGGGCGGCTTTTTCGGCCAGCATCAGCGTGGGTGAATTGGTGTTGCCGCTGGTGATGGTGGGCATCACGCCCGCGTCCACCACCCGCAAACCGGCAATTCCCCGCACCTTGAGCCGCGCATCGACTACGGCCAGGGGGTCCGCGCCCGGCCCGTCGATCTTTCCCATCTTGGTGGTGCCAACGGGGTGGAAGATGGTGGTGGCGATGTCGCCCGCCAGTTTGGCCAGTTCGTCATCGGTCTGAAACTGCGCGCCCGGCTTCCACTCCTGCGGTTGGTATTTGCTCAGTGCGGGCTGCGACACGATCTTGCGGGTGATGCGTAGCGAGTCGGCGGCCACCTTACGGTCTTCAACTGTGCTGAGGTAGTTGGGGGCGATGGCCGGGGCGTCTTCAAAACGGTTGCTTTTGATGTTCACCGTGCCCCTGCTGGTGGGGTTCAGGTTACACACGCTGGCGGTGAACGCCGGAAAGCTGTGCAATGGCTCGCCAAACGCGTCCAGGCTCAGCGGCTGCACGTGGTACTCGATGTTTGGGTACAGCTTGTCAGGCGAGCTGCGCGTGAACGCGCCCAACTGCGACGGTGCCATGCTCATCGGGCCGGAACGTTTAAAGGCATATTCCAGCCCGATCCGCGCCTTGCCCCACAGGCTGTTGGCCATGGTGTTGAGCGTCTGGACGCCGTTGACCTTGAAGACCGCACGAATCTGCAAATGGTCTTGAAGGTTAGCGCCCACTCCCGGTGTGTCAGCAGTTACCGGTATGTTGTGTTGCGCCAGCAAGGCCGCCGGGCCGATACCGGAGAGTTGCAGAATCTGCGGCGAACCAATGCTGCCCGCCGTCAAAATCACTTCGCTTGCCGCGTTGGCCGTCACCATTTCCTGGCCGGTCCAGACTTGCGCGCCGGTGCAGCGCAGGCTACCGTCGGGCTGTTTTTCGATCACCAGTTTGGCTACTTGGGCTGATGTCCACATCTCGAAATTGGGCCGCGCGTAACACATGGGTCGCAAAAACGCCTTGGCTGTATTCCAGCGCCAACCGGCTTTCTGGTTCACCTCGAAGTAGCCCACACCTTCGTTGTCGCCAGTGTTGAAGTCTTCCGTGGCAGGCACGCCAGCCTGCTGGGCGGCTTGCGAGAAAGCATCTAGAACGTCCCATCGCAGGCGCTGCTTCTCGATACGCCATTCACCCCCCGCATTGCGGTGTCGCAGCAGTTTTTGATAATCGGTGCCGTTAGCGGGCATCAGCTCGGGTGCTGTGCCGCGAGCACCGTGCAATGCGGTGGGACCCTTGTAGTGGTCCTCATGCAGTTTGAAATAGGGCAGCGCGTTGTTCCAGGTCCAGGTGTCGTCACCGGTGAGTTGTGCCCACTGGTCGTAGTCGCGCGCCTGGCCGCGCATGTAGATCATGCCGTTGATGCTGGAGCATCCGCCCAGCACTTTGCCGCGCGGGTAGCGCAGCTGGCGGCCATTCAGGCCTATGTCGGCTTCGGTCTGATACAGCCAGTCGGTACGGGAGTTGCCAATGCAATACAGGTAGCCGACCGGGATGTGAATCCAGTGGTAGTCGTCCCGCCGACCGGCCTCAATCAGCAGCACGCGTTTGGAGGCATCAGCGCTGAGGCGGTTGGCCAACAGGCAACCCGCCGTGCCGGCGCCGATGATGATGTAGTCGAATTCTGTGTGGCCCATAAGTAATGGTAATCAGTGACCCACCCAGTTTGGCTTACGTTTTTCCTGAAACGCCTTTTGACCTTCTTTGGCGTCGTCTGTCAGCGTGAACAGCGCAATCTGGCTTTCGGTGAACGACATGCTTTCTTCAAACGCCATGGCTTCCACTTTTTTCATGGTGTACAGGCCACGACGGATGGCGGCGGGGGATTTGTCCAGCAGGCGGTCCAGCAGCCACTGCAGTTTGGAGTCAACGTCATCGTCCACATAGGTCACCAGATTGAACGCCAGCGCCTGCGCGGAGGTGATGGGCTCACCGGTCAGGCACATTTCGGCCAGAACGCGCCGCGGGATCAAGTGTTGCAACACACTCAGCACCTGCGCCGGGAACACGCCTACCTTCACCTCGGGCAGGCCAAACACCGCATGGCTGGCCGCTACGGCCATGTCGCACATGCTCATCAAGCCCATGCCACCGGCCATGCAGGCCCCGTTCACGCGGGCAATCAGCGGCACGTTGCTGGCTTTGGCCACGCGCAGCAGTTGAGCCAGATGGCCATGCGGCTCGGAATAATCGGTCGTGAAGGCCTTGGCGGATTGCAGGTCAGCCCCCGCGCAAAACGCCTTATTGCCAGCGCCGGTGATGACGATGGCGCGGATATCGCGCTGTCCCTGGACAGCTGCAATAGCTTGCGCCATGCCTGCCAGCACGCCGTGGCTCATGGCGTTGCGCCGCTCTTCGCGGGTGATGGTGAGCCACAGCACCGGGCCGCGTTGTTCTACGGCCAACTCAGCGGCCAATTCGGGCGATAAGGTGAAGCCGGGGTTTGAATTGTTCATGTAGTCTCCTGCGGGCACTATTTTGCGTGTATTTCCCGCGGGAGTCGTGGCTACACGCGTTACGATGGCGAAAACCAATAAGTTGAGTCCTTAAAGCTGCGATCCATGGAGGAATCCGTCCCACACATCACGCGTGAGCAGGCGCCGCAAGGAGCGCGTGCGCGCCTGCAGGGGCAGTGGACGGCTGCGCGCCTAGCTGAGCCAGCCGCGTGGGAGGGCATTCAAGGTGAACTCCAGGCTCTGGCCCAACCGGCTTTAGCGGGCTGTGAATGGGATTTGCATACCGTACAGGGGCTCGACCATACCGGCGCGCAGCTATTGTGGAATGCTTGGGGTCGTCAGTGGCCACAGAACCTGAACCTGCTGCCAGCGCAACGCGCTATGCTGGAACGGGTGGCCCGGTTTTCGGTGGCACCACCTGTGCCGCAGCGTCGCTCGTTCTGGAAAGTATTTCTGTCTCTGGGTGCCGCCATCTGGCAGGTGCTGGATCACCTGCAGGGGGTCGTCCGGCTGATTGGCCAGTTGCTGCTGGACCTGATGCGACTGGCGCGCGCTCCGCGGGCGGGCCCTTGGCGGGACGTGTCGGGGCATCTGTATCACATCGGCGCCACGGCCCTGCCGATTACCGCGCTGGTGGGGTTTTTGATTGGCGTTGTGCTCGCATACCTGATGTCGCTGCAACTGCGGCAGTTTGGTGCGGACGCATTCATCGTGGACATTCTGGGTATCTCACTTATTCGTGAACTCGGGCCGGTACTGGCCGCGATTTTGCTGGCCGGGCGCTCCGGCTCGGCCATTACGGCGCAGATCGGCGTGATGCGCGTCACAGAAGAACTCGACGCTATGCGCGTCATGGGCATTCCCAAAGGCTACCGGCTGGTCATGCCACGCGCCATGGCGATGGCGCTGGCCATGCCGTTGATCACGGTCTGGACCACATTGGCAGCCCTGTTGGGTGGCATGCTCGCAGCCGATCTGGTCATGGGCGTGACGCCCGCGTATTTTGTGGAGGCATTGCCAAAAGCGGTGGAGGTGTCCAACCTGACGCTGGCGGTCTGCAAATCCATTGTGTTTGGTCTGCTTATTGCCATTATTGGTTGTCATTACGGTCTGCGCGTCAAACCCAATACAGAGAGCCTGGGGCAGGGCACCACAGCCTCCGTGGTGACGTCCATCACGGTGGTGATTCTGGTGGATGCACTCTTTGCCGTGCTGTTCAAGGACATCGGCATATGAACCCGGTGAATCAGATCACACGCCCCCCTGTAGTGCAGATCAGCAAGCTGTGCTCGGTGTTTCGCTCTGCGGGGCATCAAGCGGTGATTCACAAGGACCTTGATCTGGTGATCGGGGCCGGTGAGTTGCTGTCCATCGTGGGCGGATCGGGCAGTGGCAAAACGGTGCTGCTGCGGCAGATTCTGGGTCTCGAAACCCCGGCTCAGGGCAGCGTCATGGTGCTGGGCAAGCCTGCCGCCGAACTGGGTGACGCGGGTGCCGCCAGCCGGGTGGGCATGTTGTTTCAACACGGCGCGCTGTTCTCGGCCTTCAGTGTGCTGGACAACATCGCGTTTCCGTTACGCGAACTGAAAAATTTACCCGAGTCGCTCGTGCGCGATGCGGCTTTGGTGAAATTGCAGATGGTTGGACTGGATGCTTCGCAGGCTTACAAGATGCCGGCTGATCTATCCGGCGGCATGATCAAGCGCGTGGCGCTGGCGCGTGCGCTGATCATGGACCCGCCGCTGCTGCTGCTGGACGAACCCACCGCCGGGCTGGATCCTGACAGCGCCGATGCGTTTTGCGCGTTGCTGCGTTCACTGCACCGTGAGCTGGACCTGACAGTTGTGATGGTGACGCATGATCTGGACACCCTGTTTGAGCTGAGCACCCGCGTGGCAGTGGTAGCTGACAAACGTGTGGTCATCAACGCACCGCCGAAAGAAGTGATTGCGTTCCCGCATCCCTTCATTCACGATTTTTTCCTGGGCGAAAGGGGTCAGCGCGCAATGGAGTTGTTGCGCGAATACCCGTTTGCCGTGTAGAAAGAGAATCTTATGGAAAACCGATCTCATGCCCTGGCCGCCGGTGCGTTTGTACTGGCTGTGATGGCATTGCTGGTGGCGCTGGCTTTCTGGCTGACACGCGACAACGCCGTGCGCCGTACCTACGAGATATCCAGCAGGGACGCTGTGACCGGTCTGCAGGTTCAGGCGGGCGTGCGGTTTCGAGGCGTCACCGTGGGGCGTGTCACCGATATCGGGTTTGATCCGGCGACAACAGGCAATGTGCTGGTGCGAATTTCGGTGGATGACAATGCGCCCATCACCCGCTCAACCTATGCCACGCTGGGCTTTCAGGGTGTGACCGGGCTGGCCTTTGTGCAGCTGGACGATTCCGGTGAGTCGCGCGAGGCACTGCCTTCTGGCGCGGCAAAACCCGAGCGCATCCCGATTCGCCCGAGCTTGTTGTCCAGATTGTCCGACCAGGGTGTCGTGCTGCTCAATCAGCTGGAAGAAACCAGCAAGCGTGTGAATCTCTTGCTGGCGCCCGAGAACCAGAAGTCCCTGATGGGCGCCATTGATGGTATGAGCCAGGCCGCCAGCAGTGTGCAGAAACTGGCCGCCAATGCAGACAAGGTGCTGGATGCCCAGCTCGGGCCGCAAAAAGTCAATATCCCCAAACTGGCTGAAGAAACCACGGCGACGCTCAAGTCGATGCAGGGCGCTTCTGACCGCGTGGGCACCAGCGCAGACGAAGCGCGCGATTCCGCTGCCGCCTTCAAACGTGTGACAGAGCGCATGAGTGCGCCGGGCGGCACGCTGGATCAGGTGACGCAAGGCATCGAGTCACTCACAGCGACGGGTCAAACATTGAACGCAGGTACGCTGCCGCGCCTGAACCGCACCGTGGATGAGGCGGCGCGTGCTGTGCGGCAGGTTGGAAAAACGGTGAGCGCAGTGAACGACAACCCGCAGTCGCTGATTTACGGCAACGGGCCGGTGTTGCCAGGACCGGGTGAACCCGGGTTCACCACGCCGGGAGGAAAACCATGATGTCGCCGCGAACACAACCAAAAGGGGATTGGATGTCATTTGCTACTAATTTGATAGCTATCGACGCATATCCGACGAGGGCCAGAGGTCATTTTCGTTCATATTTTCGGGCGTTTTCAGCATTTTCCCTGGTTGCATTCGCCGTGGCCTTGACGGGTTGTGCCTCGCTCCCAGACAAGCCGGTTCGTGCAGCGGTGTATGACTTTGGCCCGGGCACCATCGTCGCGCAAGCGGCCAACCGCATGGCGCCGCTTCCCGCGATGGCGCTGGCCGAGATTGAAGCCAGTCCTGCGCTGGACAGCACGGCCGTGTTGTACCGTCTGGCGTATGCCGATGCGCAGCAGTTGCGACCCTACGCGCAGGCCCGCTGGAGCATGACGCCCGCCCAACTGGTGCGCCAGCGCCTGCGGGAACATTTGAGCCAGCGCCGCGCCGTGATCAACCCGGGTGAAGGCGTTGTGGTGGCGACCGGCGCGCCATCCGTGGCGCCGCTCACCCTGCGCATCGAGCTGGAAGAGTTCAGTCAGATGTTTGAGGCCGCTGACAAAAGCGTGGGCCTGCTGCGTCTGCGGGCAACGGTGGTGCAAGCCACGGCTCAAGGCGACAAACTCGTGGCGCAGCGCAGCGTGGTGATTCAACGGCCTGGCCCCAGCGCAGATGCTCCTGGTGGCGTGCGGGCGCTGACCGCGGCCACCGACGCCGCCATTGCGGAGCTGGACACCTGGCTGCAGAAGCTGTGATGAGCAGCAGCATGGTGTCGGTAGAGGAACAGCTTCAGGCAGCCGGTCTGGAGTTGCTGGGTTACTGCGACGGGCTGGCCAGCCAGATGCCCAACTGGCGACACGGCTCGGCCCTGCTGGAAGACCTCACGGCGCAGGAACTTGATGCTTTGGGGTTGCTGATGCCCAAGGTACGCGCCCAGCCGGGGCAAGTGCTGATTGCCGAGGGCGATGTGGGCGACTGGTTGCTGCTGGTTTTCAGCGGCACGATTGATGTGACCAAGAACTACGCGAGTGATGAAGCCTCGCGGCTGGCTGTCATCAAGCAGGGCGCCTCGGTGGGCGAAATGTCGATGTTTGACTCGGCGCCGCGATACGCCAGTTGCGTGGCGATCCAGCAGGTGGAGGCAGGGGTGCTCACGCGCGCGGTGATTGCACAAATGATTCAGGCACACCCGGTTGTGGGGGCCAAGCTGCTGGTCAAACTCACACAAATGCTGGCGCAGCGTCTGCGCAACACCAGCAACCAGATGGTCAAGCTGATGCAGTCGAAAGAAGGCGATGCGGTTCCTGTCGCCGATCTCTCGGACTGACTTTCAATAAACCGTTATTTGGCCGTCGGCATCACGAACTCGGCACCCTTGGGTGTGCTCTCGGGCCAGCGCTGCATGATGGATTTTTGCTTGGTGTAGAACCGCACGCCTTCTTCGCCATAGGCATGCATGTCGCCAAACAGGCTGCGCTTCCAGCCACCAAAACCGTGCCAGGCCATGGGTACCGGAATCGGCACGTTGATGCCGACCATGCCCACCTGAATGCGGCGGCTGAATTCACGTGCCACGTTGCCGTCACGGGTGAAGCAGGCCACGCCGTTGCCAAATTCATGATCGTTCACGAGCTGTACCGCAGTGGCAAAGTCCGGCACGCGAATGCAGGCCAGAACGGGGCCAAAAATTTCTTCCTTGTAGATGCGCATCTCGGGCGTGACGTTGTCAAACAGCGTACCACCCAGCCAGAACCCCTGCTCGCAACCCGGGCCAGCGGCTGAGCCCTTGAATCCGCGACCATCCACCACCAGCTTGGCGCCTTCTTTCACGCCCTGTTCGATGTAGCCAGTGATGCGGCTGTGCGCTGCGGGTGTGACAATCGGGCCCATTTCGGCGGCCAGATTGGTGCCGTTCAGCACCTTGAGGCTGCGTGCCCGCTCGGTTACTTTGGCCACCACTTCATCAGCAATGTCGCCCACCAACACAGCCACCGAGATCGCCATGCAGCGCTCGCCAGCTGAACCGTAGCCGGCGCCAATCAGCGCGTCCACGGCCTGGTCAATATCGGCGTCGGGCATCACCACCATGTGGTTCTTGGCGCCGCCCAGCGCCTGCACGCGTTTGCCGTGGTGTGCGCCGGTCTCGTAGATGTAATTGGCAATCGGTGTGGAACCCACGAAGCTCACGGCCTTCACATCAGGGTGCACCAGCAGTGCGTCCACAGCCTCCTTGTCGCCCTGTACCACGTTGAACACGCCGTCCGGCAAACCCGCTTTCTTGAGCAAATCCGCGATGAACAGGCTGGGGCTGGGGTCAATCGGGCTGGGTTTGAGCACAAAGGTGTTGCCCGCCGCAATGGCCACCGGGAACATCCACATCGGCACCATCACGGGGAAGTTGAACGGGGTGATGCCGGCCACCACGCCCAAGGGCTGGCGCAGCGTCCAGTTGTCGATGCCGGTGGACACCTGGTCGGTGAAGTCGCCCTTGAGCAGCTGCGGAATGCCGCAGGCAAACTCGACGATGTCGATGCCGCGTGACACCTCGCCCTGCGCGTCGGTGAACACCTTGCCGTGTTCGGCGGTGATCATGTGCGCCAGGTCATCCTTGTGCAGGTTGAGCAGCTCCAGAAACTTGAACAGCACGCGGGCGCGACGAATAGGCGGCGTGTCGGCCCATGCCGGGAACGCAGCTTGGGCGGCAGCCACAGCCGAACCCACGTCGCTGGCATTGCCCAAGCGCACCTGGCGCGCGACTGCACCGGTGGCCGGGTTGTAAACAGGCTGCGTGCGCGTGCTGGTGCCAGAGGCGCGGGCACCCCGGATGTACTGGGCAATTTCAGTGGTGGTTGCGGTATCGGGCATGGTGTGTCTCGGTGGTTGGGTGATCTGCCGGCTGGCGTTGTCTGAAGATGTAGTTTAGGCACTGCACCGGTCCGCGACAAGCGCATGGAGATGAACTGATTGTTCAAAATAGTGAACAATAGACGCATGAATGAGAATAAAACGGACGAACTCTGGAGCCGCCTGCATTGGCTCACGGTTCTGGCGCAGCAGGGCAGTTACACCGCAGCGGCGGCCCGGCTCGGCGTGAGCAAGGCCGCCATGAGCCAGCACATGGCGGATCTGGAACGCATCGCCGGTGTGGCGCTGGTGCGGCGCACCACGCGCAGCGTGCAACTGACCGAGGCCGGTCAGCGCCTGGTGGACGACACACGCGCACCGTTCGAACAAATTGCGCAGACCTTTGCACAGGTGCGTGATCTGGCCGGTGCGCCACGTGGCCGGTTGCGCGTGACGGCGCCGGTGGCTTTTGCGCGCCAGCAGCTGGTACCCCGTCTGGCAGATTTTTTGCGCGAATACCCGGAAGTGCGGCTGGAACTGGACATGTCGGACCGACTCAGCTCCATGGCGACGGAAGGGTTCGATCTGGCCATTCGCCACACGGCTGCTGCGCCCGACACCCACGTGGCCTGGACGCTGTGCGCGACCCGCTCGGTGCTGGCGGCCAGCCGCAGCTACCTGCGGCGAAACGGCACACCGACCACGCCAGAAGATTTGGTCGCTCACAACTGCCTGCATTACCCGCGCGCGCATGACCTGCCGGTATGGACCTTCGAGCGTTCCCCGCGCACCACTGCACAGGTGACCGTGCCGGTGTCGGGTTCATTCTCCGCCAACAACAGCGAGGCCTTGCGGGATGCCGCGCTGACGGGTTTGGGCATTGCACTGTTACCGGATTTCACTGCCCAGACCAGTTTACGTACTGGCAAGCTGGTGCAGGTCTTGCCACAATGGAAACCGGTAGGCGCCTTTGCCGATCAGCTGTATGCGATCAGGCCTTATTCGCCGCATGTTCCCCGGGCCGTGACGGCATTCGTGACTTACCTGCGCCAGACGCTGGCGGCCGGATTTGGTGAGGACATTTCCCGTGGCTGAAAAACCCGTTATCTGCCTGGGCTCTGCAGTCTGGGACACCATTTTTCAAGTGGAAGAAATCCCGACGGCAGGCATCAAAGTGCTTCCGTCTCGAGCGCTGCAAATTGCGTCGGGTATGGCCACCAGCGCGGCCATCACGATTGCGCGGCTCGGCGGAAACGTCCAGCTCTGGTCGCGTGTGGGGGATGACGATATCGCCCGGCGGTTTATTCGGGATGTGCAGGGTGAAGGCGTTGATACCGGGTTTGTGCATTTGCAACCGGGCCTGACAACACCTTTTTCCACGGTGATTGTTGACAAGATGGGCGAGCGACTGGTCGTGCCTTATTTCGATCCCAACATGTCTGCTGATACATCCTGGCTGCCACTGGATCGAATTGCGGGTGCCGGTGCCGTGCTGGCCGACATGCGTTGGGTGGATGGCGCGGTAGCCCTGTTTCAAACGGCGAAGTCCCACGGCATTCCCGCGATTCTGGATGCGGATACCGCTCCCCATCACGATCTGGCCCGGCTGGTGCCAATGGCGTCACACGTGTTGTTTTCGGAAGTTGCTTTACGCAGTTACGTCACCGCCAGTTCACCGGAAGATGCCTTGATGGCAATAGCGCAGAACATTGATGCTGAGGTGCTGGGCGTGACGCTCGGCGCACAAGGGTCATTGATCTGGACACGTGATACGGGCGCGCTGCAACACTACGCAACGCCAACAATTGTGGCCGCCGACACGCTGAATGCAGGTGATGTCTGGCACGGCACGTTTGCGTGGGGCCTGGCGCAAGGCTGGCCAATTTCCCGAATCGTGTCGGCCGCCAATCTGGCTGCGGCGATGAAATGCGAGGTGTTCGGTGGCCGTCTCGGCACCCCAACGCTGGAAGCACTGCAGCAACGTGCCCGATCGCTCGGGCTGGGCGTGTGGCCAACCTGATGTGATGATTAGCCCGGCGCCAGCATCCACTCGTGGGCCGGGTCGTTCTTGAATACCCAGAAACGATTCGGGCCCGCCATCACGTTCAGGTAATACAGGTCATAACCGTGGGGGGCTACCACCGGGTGATAGCCGCGCGGCACCATCACCACGTCGTGGTTCTCTACAGCACAGGCCTCATCAATGCTGCGGTCATCGGTGTAGACCCGCTGGAATGCAAAACCCTGTGGCGGGTTCAGGCGGTGGTAATAGGTTTCTTCCAGTTGCGTTTCCACCGGAGGCTGCTCGATATCGTGCTTGTGCGGCGGGTAGCTGGAGGAGTGGCTGGCCGGTGTCAGCACCTCCACCACCAGCAGATGGGCGGCCGTGGGGTCGTCGTGCGGCAGGATGTCACACACATAGCGCGTGTTGGTGCCTTTGCCACGAACACTGCGGCGCATGGTGGCGGGGTCCAGCACGCGCACGGCACCCGCTGCGCTGCCACCAGGCGCCGTGCACAGTGCCACTTCTGAATCGCGTGAAGCCCGCACGGCAACGGTTTTTCCGGCAGGCACATAAACGGCTGCCGGCGACTCTTCTTCGAACACACTGTTGCGCGTACCCAGGTTGGCAAATGTCTTGCCATCGATGGTCACGTCAACGGTGCCAGTCAGTATCACAACACAGAGTTCACGCGCGCCGGTGTTGACGGTTTCGGATTCACCAGCGGCCAGGCGCACGGCGCGAAAGCCCACATGGGTCCAGCCCGCACGCTCGGGCGTGACGTTGACGATTTCGCGCCCTTTTGAGGCGGCTTTGGCTAACAGCGGGCTGACCATGACGTGCTCCTTAGCGCAAACTGTTGACCAGGCTACGCAAGGTGTCGTAGCCTTTCTTCGCATACTGGTAGCTGGGTGCGACGGCAGGGTCCTGTTCGGCTTCGACCACCAGCCAGCCCTCATAACCCGAGTTTTTCAGGGTAGATAGAACGGCCTGGTAATCAATGCTGCCGTCGCCCGGCACAGTGAAGATGCCGTTGATCACGCCATTCAGAAAGCTCCAGCCATCGTTGCGTGCCTGTGCAATCACGGGTGTGCGAACATCCTTGCAGTGCACGTGCACCACGCGCTTGATGTGTTTTTTCAGCAAGGCGACGGGATCGGCAGCACCGCCGTAAAAGGCATGGCCTGTGTCGTAGAGCAGGAAAACTTTGGCCGGGTCGGTCAAGTCCATCAGCTTGTCAATGTCAGCGGGAGACTCGACATAAGCGCCCATGTGGTGGTGGTAGGCCAGCTTGATGCCATAGGTTTTGAGCAGATGTTCACCAAAAGCGTTCAACCGCTCGGCGTATGCCTTCCAGAGTGCATCGTTTGCGAAATGGGGGCGCCTGGAGACGGCCGTGTCAATCTGGCCCTGAACCGTACCCGCGCATTCGCCGTAGACCACAACATTCACACCGTTGTATTGCAGCTTGCCCATGTGCGCTTTGCAGCGCTCGATCTCGGCGGCTACGGATTGGGCGTTGGTCTGCCCGGGCTCCAGCTCGGCCAGAAAGCCAGAGTACCAGCCTGATACGCAGGCCAGGTCAAACTCGGCCAGTTTGGCTTTCAGTCCTGGGCCGTCTTTGGGGAACTTGTTGCCTAGTTCAAAGCCTTCATAGCCAATTTCCTTGCCTTCGCGCAAAGCGGTTTCCAGCAGGGTTTCACCGCCAAGCGAAGGCAGGTCGTCGTTCATCCAGGAGA
>ERZ795056.1449-NODE-1449-length-27968-cov-5.182030_pt1 | contig 27968 bp, 20 predicted proteins | sample MGYA00375140_ERZ795056 | MGnify/ENA primary metagenome ERZ795056 (study PRJEB30185, sample SAMN05720227) | activated sludge metagenome | isolation source: Anaerobic digester | place: USA | collected 2015-03-09 ... | reverse complement strand
TTTTTCTCCCACAAGATCTCGGGCCCGCTCCACGTGATGACAAATTACATGAAGGAATTCAGGAAGGGGAGCTGCCCTGACTACCGGCCGCTCCGAAAAAACGACGAGCTGCGCGAATTTTATGATGAGTTCTGGGAAACCATGAACTGCCTTAAAAAGTAATAACGGCCCGGGAGATCAAACCGTTGGAGGAAGGGCGCCCCGCATTGATCGTCGTCGACATGCAGCACTACTATCTGCAGAAGACCTCGGCATACTGGGCCTATTTCAACGCGCTTCAGCCCGGATGCCTCGATTACATTGCGAACCGGTGCGAAACAATTGTCATACCGAATATCCGCCTCCTCCTTCAGGTATTCAGGAGCTCGTCCCTGCCGCCGGTTTTTCTCCGTCTCTGCGGAAAAGACCCTGACCGCACCGACCTTCACCGCTTTTTCAGAGACTCCTACACCAGGGGAAAAAGGGCGGGATTCGATGGGGTCTATCCGCTGGCCGATGAGCCGGATGCCGCCGTTGTCGGACCGATCATGCCCCTCCCCGGTGAAACCGTCATCGATAAGACAACGTTCAGTCCCTTTACGGGCACCGGCATTGACGGGATACTGAGGGGAATGGGCGTTTCCACGCTGCTGTTCACCGGTCTTGCAACCAGCCAGTGCGTTGAAACGACGGCGCGGGACGCGTCAGACCGGGGTTACCGCGTGATCCAGGTCGAGGACGCGCAGGCCGATTACGATGAAGCCAGCCATATTCATTCGCTCTGCAGTTCGCAGGGAGTGTGCGGGGGACATGTAGTGAGTACCGGGGACATCATCCACAGGGGCGTCCCGGCGGTGGAAGGCGATATCCGCTGACGGTCAGCGGAATACCCTGAAAACGACGAACCTCTTCGAGGACCCCGGTTCCGTCATGATGTCACCCCGCCCGTCGGTCAGGCCCACATCTTCAATCGCGTTATTCCACTGGACTGCCGGCGCGGGCGACGATCCGTCAACCAACAGGTACGCGACCCTCCGCGATCCGAGGCGCTTTTTCAGCTCATTGAAGGACGAGAGGGGCACGGTACCTTCAACATACTCGTCGGTAACGCCGGCGATGGTCGCGTTGTGCTGCCGTATGATGTCGATGACCCGCTCGGAATCGCTCACCGACTTGCGATAGCCGCCGTCAGACATCATCCCGCCGCCGCGCACGCCGATGATGCCCGTGTTGAAAAGCCCGACCCCCGCAATGATCAGTACCGACGCCGCCATGGCCGGCAGCGATTTCAGGAACATCTTCCTTCTTTTGGCTGACCTGATACCGCGCATCGCGCCCGCGGGGAATTCTTCACCGACGCAGGTCGCGCACCCGTACTCGCCGCAGAGGCGCACGGTCGATTCCAGGCGCCGGTACTCCAGCGCGCATTCCGGGCAGGAGGCCATATGGCGCATCAGGTCGTCACGTTCGGCACCCGAACCGATCTCATTGTCATACAGGTCAGACAGCGTATGAAACGGAATATGATTGCCGCTCATATCAAACCTCTCGCGAGTAATCTGTTCTTCAAGAACTCTCTGCCTCTATGTATCCTCACCTTGACATTGGACAGGGATATGCCCTCAATCTCGGCGATCTCGTTATACGAAAGCCCCTGTATGTCTCTCAGGAGCAGGATCTCGCGGTAATCGTCTGGAAGGTTCCCTATCTCCTCTTTTACGATCCTGAGGGAATCCTGCAAGATCACTTCCTCTTCGGGATTCTCCCGCTCGTCCGGCAGCTGCAGGTCGTACTCATCGTCGCCCCTCGAGCTGTTTATGGGAACGAGGTTATACCTGTTGTTCTTTTTCCGGTAGTTCTTGCAGTAATTGACCATGATACTGTAGAACCATGTAGAAAACTTTGATTCCCGGCGGAACGAGCGCAGGGCCTCCATGGTCATGATAAAAATTTCCTGTGTGATATCCATGGCCTCGTCGTAATCTTTTATCTGGGAATAGACATAATTGAAAGCTTTGTCCTGATATTTCCGGATGATCATTGAAAAGGCCTCTATATCCCCGGCCAGGACTTTGTCAATGATCTGAATATCTTCACTATCTGAATTGGACATGGATTGTTTATCGTGGTTACAATTAATAATATTTTTTGGGTGCCGGGTAAACGCTCCCGGCAGCGATCAGCCGATTATTTTTACAAACTTCCGCTTGCCGACCTTGAGGATCCCCTCGGCTGGAAGGGGAAGCTCGTAGTCTTCGGCGGATATTTTTTCGTTATTAAAGGTCACGCCGCCGCCCTTGATGAGCCGGCGCGCCTCGCCGTTTGTAGCGGCCGTGCCGGCCAGGACCATCAGCTTCACGATCCAGATCGAGCCGCCCGTCTTTTCCCCGTCCGGAACATGGAATTCGGGCACATCGTCGGGAACTTCCTTGTTGGAAAAGACGCGGGTGAACTCCCCGGCCGCACGCTCGGCCGTCTCCTGGTCATAGAACTGGGCGCATATGTTTTTCGCCAGGATGACCTTCACGTCCCGGGGATGCACGGTCCCTTTCCCGATGCCCTCGCGGTAGCCGGCAATCTCGTCGCGCGGCACGTCGGTAACCAGCTCAAAGTAGGTGAACATCAGTTCGTCCGATATTGACATGATCTTGCCGAATATATCTTTCGGCGGCTCGTTGATGCCGACATAGTTGTGCAGGGACTTGCTCATCTTCTGCACGCCGTCGAGCCCGACCAGCAGCGGTACCGTCATGATGACCTGCGGCTCCTGGCCGTATTCCCGCTGGAGGTCCCGGCCGACCAGCAGGTTGAACTTCTGGTCCGAGCCGCCGAGCTCGACGTCCGCCCGGAGCACCACGGAATCGTACCCCTGTACCAGCGGATACATGAACTCGAGGATGGTAATGGGCACCCCGCCCTTGTAGCGCTTGTCGAAATCGTCGCGCTCCAACATGCGCGCGACATTGTACTTGGCCGTGAGACCCAGCACGTCGCCAAACGTCATGGGGTCGCACCACTCGGAATTGAACACGATTTTCGTCTTTTCCCGGTCCAGTATCTTGAACACCTGGCGCTTGTAGGTCTCGGCGTTTTCCAGCACTTCTTCGCGGGTAAGGCTCTTGCGGGTGGCGGAACGCCCGGAGGGATCGCCGATCATACCGGTGAAGTCTCCGATCAGGAACACGACCGTGTGCCCCATGTCCTGGAAATGCTTCATCTTCCTTAATAAAACGGTGTGTCCCAGGTGTATGTCCGGGGCCGTCGGATCAAAGCCCGTTTTGATAATAAGCGGCGTGTTTTCCCGCTCCGATTTCTCGAGTTTCTTCTTGAATTCGTCTTTCGGCAGGACCTCTTCGGTCCCGCGTACCAGCAGATCAAAATCGTTCCGTATCATTTCCCGTATCCGTTTGTCCTTTCCGGCTCCCCCCGCGGCCGGTATCAATGCTTGTCGCTCTCCTCGGTGTCCTCGGCGTCCTGTACCTCTTCCTCGGCTATCTCCTCGATATCATAATCGGGGCCCAGCTCCCGGACGTAGTGGAAACGGGCTATGATCGCGATCAGCTCGTTGCGGGACGCCACCGCTTCCTCGCGGCTGTCGAACCCGATGACCAGCGGATCATTAATTCCGGTGAGATATACCTCGAACCCGAATTTATCTTCTTCCTCGATGACGCTTCCCACCGCAGTCACCTTCGGAATTACTATGGCTATACCGCCGTAATCGACTATTGGCAACATATCATGCTCCCTGCGCTATTTGGGACAGGGTGCGCGCATCCCCGGCAAACGTCAAGAGTAAAAAAAAGCCGTCGGGGCGCCTGCCCGGTGCCATCTCCACCACTTCCTGTCAAGATAATAGAGGTTGAAAATCGGGCCGGAAATGCCCGAATCGATGGCAAATACTTTTTTACCGGGACGTTCATGACACGAGAGGACGAGTAGTTGCGGTAATAAATGAAAAGGCACGGCCTGATGGCCGTGCCCGGTTGCTGTCAGCGAAAAACGCATCGCGGGGTTCCGCGATTCGGTCCCATGCGCTCAGTAGAATTCCTTCCCCCCGTGACCGGCTTCTTCGCCGTCAAGGGAGGAGAATTCTTTCAGAAGCTCCTTCTGGCGCGGGGTCAGCTTCTTGGGCACCCTGATGTTTATCTTGACCAGCTGGTCGCCCTTGCCGTACAAGCCAAGGTACGGAATGCCGTTCCCCTTGAGCCTGAAGATCTGGCCGTTCTCCGTCCCGGGCGGGATCTTCATCTTCGCCTTACCGTCGGTGATCGTGGGAACCTCGATCTCGCCGCCCAGGCAGACCATGGGAAACGAGACGTCGACAAGGGATATGATGTCGTTGCCGTGGCGCTCGAAGAAGGGGTGCTTCTTCACGTGGATGACGACGTAGAGGTCGCCGCGCGTGCCGCCGTTGGGGCCGTGCTCGCCCTCGCCGGTGATCTTGAGGCGCGAGCCCGACTCGACGCCGGCCGGGATCTTGACGGTTATGGTCCTCTTGTGGAGCTTGAGGCCCGTGCCGCCGCACGAAGAGCAGGGGGACGAGATGATTTTTCCCTCGCCCTTGCACTTGTAGCAGGTCTGGGTGATCGAGAAGAAGCCCTGGGTCTGGCGTATCTGCCCGGAGCCATTGCAGACCGGGCAGACCGCAGGCTTGGTCCCGGCCTTGGAGCCGGTACCGTCGCAGGTCTCGCAGGTCTCGTTACGGGGCACCTTGATCTGCACCTCGTAGCCCGACGCGGCCTCCTCGAGGGTTATCGAAAGATCGTACTGGATGTCAGAACCGCGGCGCGCCCTCTTGGGGCGGCCCCTGCCCCCGAACCCGGACCCGAAAAAGCCCTCGAATATGTCGGCAAAGTCGAAGTCCCCGAATATGTCTGAAAAGTCGGAATAGGCGCCGCGGCCGAAACCCTCAAAGCCCTGAACGCCCTCGTGACCGAACTTATCGTAGGAGGCGCGCTTCTTGGGGTCCCGCAAGACCTCGTATGCTTCCGTGGCCTCTTTAAACTTTTCCTCCGATTCCTTGTCGCCCTTGTTCCTGTCAGGATGGAACTTTAAAGCCAGCTTGCGGTACGCCTGCTTTATATCCTGCTCCGACGCGCTCTTCGAAACTCCGAGGACCTCATAGTAATCTCTCTTTGCCAATGGTTGCTTCCTTGTCTGTCAGGACTGCAGGCTGTCGATCAGCAGCCCGTGAAATTAAATATACACAATCGGGTCATGAATGCCCATTACTTTTTATCATCATCGACAACTTCGTAATCCGCGTCATAGACTTTTTCATTGCCGCCGGCGCCCGGCTTCTCGGCTCCTTCCGGACGTCCCTGCCCCGCCCCGGCATCGCCCGGCTGGCCCTGGGGCTGCTGCTGGGCATGCTGCTGGTAGATCCGCTCGGCAAACTTGTGCGAGACCTGCTCGAGCCGTCCCTTTGACTCCTTGATCGCCGCGAGGTCGTCGCCGGCGATCGCCTTCCTGACGTTCGCCATCTCGGCCTCCATCGCCTCCTTCTCGGACTGCTCGACCTTGTCGCCGTTCTCCTTGAGGAGCTTTTCCAGCGAATAGACGAACGAGTCCGCCTCGTTGCGCGCGTCGATCAGCTCGCGGGCGCGCTTGTCCTCGGCCGAGTGCTCTTCAGCCTCGCGGACCATTTTCTTGATCTCGTCCTCGCTGATTCCGCTGGAGGACTCGATCCGGATCTTCTGCTCCTTGCCGGTGCCCAGGTCCTTGGCGGACACGTGCACGATGCCGTTCGCATCGATGTCGAAAGTAACCTCGATCTGGGGAACGCCGCGGGGAGCGGGCGGTATCCCCACCAGGTCGAACCTGCCCAGGGTCCTGTTCTGCGCCGCGAGCTCGCGCTCGCCCTGCAGGACGTGTATGGAAACCGCCGGCTGGCTGTCCGACGCGGTCGAGAAGATCTGGCTCTTCTTGGTCGGGATGGTCGTGTTCCGCTCGATGAGCTTGGTCATGACGCCTCCCAGCGTCTCGATACCGAGCGACAGCGGGGTGACGTCGAGGAGCAGCACGTCGTGCACGTCCCCGGCCAGGACGCCGCCCTGTATGGAAGCGCCAACGGCCACCACCTCGTCCGGGTTCACTCCTTTATGCGGCTCCTTGGCAAAGATGCGCTTCACCAGGTCCTGCACCGCCGGCATCCGGGTAGAGCCGCCGACGAGGATGACCTCGTCGATGTCGCCGGGTGTAAGGCCCGCGTCCTCGAGCGCCTTGACGCAGGGCCCCTTGGTCGATTCAATCAGGTCCTCGATGAGCTGCTCGAGCTTGGAGCGGCTCAGGGTGATGACCATGTGTTTTGCGCCCGACTGGTCGGCGGTGAGGAACGGGATATTGATCTCGGTCTGCGACTTGCTGGAGAGCTCTATCTTGGCCTTCTCCGCGGCCTCCTTGAGGCGCTGGAGCGCCATCTTGTCGCCGGAGACGTCGATTCCCGTCTGCTTCTTGAACTCCTGCATGAGCCATTCCATGATCCGCTGGTCGAAATCGTCGCCGCCCAGGTGGGTGTTGCCGTTGGTCGACTTGACCTCGAACACGCCGTCTCCCAGGTCAAGGATCGATATGTCAAAGGTTCCGCCGCCCAGGTCGTATACCGCTATTTTTTCGTTGCGCTTCGCCTTGTCCAGGCCGTACGCAAGAGCGGCGGCCGTGGGCTCGTTGATGATACGCTCGACCTCGAGGCCGGCGATCCGGCCCGCGTCCTTGGTGGCCTGGCGCTGGGCGTCGTTGAAATAGGCCGGCACCGTGATGACCGCCTTGGTCACCTTCTCGCCCAGGTAATCCTCCGCGGTCTGCTTCATCTTCTGCAGCACGCGGGCCGATATCTCCTGGGGCGTGAACTCGCCCGCCAGGGTCTTGACCTTGACGCCATCGCGGCCGTCGTCCATGACCTTGTAGGACACCATGCGCATCTCGTTGGCAACCTCGCCAAAGCGGCGTCCCATGAAGCGCTTGATGGAGCGGACCGTGTTCTCAGGGTTGGTGATGATCTGGTTCTTCGCCACCTGACCGACCAGGCGCTCGCCCTTGTCGGTGAACGCAACGATCGAAGGCGTGGTGCGCTGCCCCTCCGAATTCTGTATAACGACCGGCTCTCCGCCTATCATAACCGAAACGCACGAGTTTGTCGTGCCAAGGTCAATCCCGATAATCTTACTCATTGCTCGTCTCCTTATTGGTAGTATATCATTGATACGCCGTCGCGGCCCGTCTCCGGCCCCGCGCGGCCCGATTCTGCTTCTTCGCCTGCGCCTTACTGTTTCGTCTCACCCCCGGATCCGGCCGATCCCGGTCCGTCGCATTCCGCAGCCTGCGTTCCGGCAGCAGGACGTGCCGGCTTCGCGACCTTTACCCGCGCGCTCCTCACTACCAGGTCCTCGATACGGAATCCCTTCTGGTAGACCTTCGTGACGGTGTCGCGCTCCACGTCTCCGCTCATCTCTATATCCATCGCCTCGTGGAAGTTCGGGTCGAACTCGTTGTCGAGCGCCTCGATTTCGACCACGCCGAATTTCTTCATGGTCTCCTCGATGCGGTTCGAGATCATCGACACGCCCTGCACGAACGATTTGTGCGCATCTTCCAGAGAGCTGCCCGCGGGCATGTTCTCCGACGCGTCAATGGCGCGCAGGAGGTCGTCGTTAACAAGAATGATCTCATGCGCAAAGTCCCGCACCACCATGGTGCGGACCTCGGCCTGCTGTTTCGCCATGCGCTTCTTGTAATTCTCGAAATCGGCCTGCCGCCTCAGCATGGTGTCCTTGAGGGCGTCCATGTCATCTTTCAGCTTTCTGTTGTCCTCAAGCGCGGCGCTGCATTGCTCGGCCGCCAGCCGGTCGCATTCCCTGCGGGACGCCGCCCTCCGTTCTTCCTTCCTCCTCTCGTCAGGGGACTTTTCGCTCCCGGCCTGCTTTTCAGGTTCCCTGCCGGGCTGGTCAGGGCCCCGCTTCGCATCCTCGCTCCTGCCGTTATGGAGGTCCTTCTCCTTCGCCTTGTGATGCTCCTTATGCTTATCCATCATATGCTCCGAAATCGTATATACTGGCACTGCCTGGTTATTTAGACATTTTGGTGAGCAGCTCGGTGACCACCCTTCCGGTATAGTCCACCAGCGGCACGACCTTCTCGTAATCCATTCTCGTTGGGCCGATTACGCCTACTGCCCCGACCAGCTTGTTCCCGATTTTGTACGAGGCTGATACCATGCTGCAGCCCTTCACCTTCTCTTCCGCTACTTCCTCTCCGATCAGGGTCCTGATACCCTCGAACTCAATCGCCTTCTCGAGTATCCGTTTGAGTATGCTCTTGTCCTCGATGATGCTGAGCAGGCTGTTCAGCCGCTCCTCCTCGACCATCTCCGGGATCTTCAGCAGGTTCTCGATTCCTTCTATATGAAGGCGGGGCTCCTCGTAATCCGAGATGGCCAGCTGCGCTATGTCCAGCGCCATGTCCTTGTTGGGGCAGGTAGAGTGCTCCTGGCGGAGACGGTCGAATATCGAGTCCATGATCTCGTACACGGCATAGCCGCTGAGCTCCTCGGTGAGATACGCGGAAAAGGCATACATGTCGTCCTGCGTTACGTTCGCAGATACGGTTACCTTCTTGGGAAGGACCATGCCGGTCCTGGTGACCAGGATGAAGAGTATCTCGTTGATGCCCATGGGCACCAGCACGATGCGCTTTACTACGGTGAAATCGAACCGGGGAGTGAGCATGACGGCCGCGTAACGCGATTCGCTTGAAAGCATCCGGGTCACCACGGAAAAAATCTTGTCAAGCTGGACCTCCCTTTTAATCGCCTCTTCCTTCACCGATATCTCGCGCTCTTTTAAAGAAAAATCATAATTGTCCAGGAGCGAATTGACATAAAAGCGGTAACCGATGTCCGTGGGAATCCTTCCCGCCGAAGTGTGAGGCTGCTTCAGATACTCCATGCTTTCAAGATCAAACATGATATTCCGCATGGTTGCCGGGGAGATGGAAAATGAATATTTTTGCACAAACGAGCGTGAGCCGACCGGTTTCCCGGTGGTAATATATTCATAGATTAAAGCCTGTAAAACTGAAGCTTCTCTTTCGTTCAGAGGCCTTGTCTGTACACTTTCGCGGACCATATCATTCAATCCATCATATTAGCACTCGTTTAAACCGAGTGCTAATAAAAAACTAATAAAAATATAGCCTATAGTCAAGCTTAAAAAATAAAAAAAAAGCCTTCTATAACAATTTAAAAAGCTGGCGAGTTAAAGCCAATATAAAACGATGGATTTGGTTGAATAGAGGTGTTTATCGGTATATTTCAGGACTTTGCTTTTTCTTTCTTATTTTTATCTTTGGCCTTGTCTTCAGCTTCGAGTGCAATTTTCGCGGCATCAATAATGTTTTTGAGCTTAACGGCTTCAGTATCCTCGCCGAAAAGGACATGTATCTTGCGAAGTGCAGAAAGATACTCGATCGACATTTTCAGGTCGTTCCGTGCCTTGCCGGCCATCTCGTACTTCGTCCTGAACTGGCGGGCAGCCTCGGTAAGGCTCTCCTTGCATAGCTGCATCAGGTCGCGCCGCTCATAGAAAAAATCGGAGCGCGGGTCCCTGAACTTCGCTACCTCGGAAAAGCTGGTAATGTTCTTGGTTATTACGGCAACACGCGCCTGGAGCTCCACGAACAGCCACTTCCACTTGGAATCAGTGCCGAACTTGTTTTTCAATTCATTCAGAACCCGGTGCATCCGGTGAATAAACGTGAGTATCTGGGCCTGGTTCAGGCGGTTGATGCTCGCGAGGTATAAATCATTTTCCTTGAGGGTCCTGTCAATATCCGATCCGACGACCTCTTCCATGTGCTTGATGAGATTATAAAATTCCTTTTTGGCGGATTCGAGCAGGCTGTTGTTTTTGATACCGAGCATTTCCACGGACAGGTCGTTCATTTTAAGGATATCGTCGATCACGTCCATCTCGCGGCTGGCAATCTCCAGGCTGAGGTATCCCTTGATGTTGGGATACTTCTTCTTTTTAATCATGGCTTCATTGATGGCTTTTTTGACCTGCTCAACGTCGCGCTTGATGTCCTTGATCTCGTCGTTGTATGCCGCTTTTTCCGCCTTGCTAAGAGCCATATACCCTGCCTATGCGTATGTGTCGATTGTGGTCCCTTTACTATTTTCGGCAGGTTCCGGGTTTCTATTAACTGGCTGAGGCTCGCTTTGCCTGGTCTCTTCCTGGCGCGGGGGCTCAGTAGAAAAGCCGTGGGGCACCGTATCCGGACCGCTGATGTTTGATATTTCCATAAATTCCTCCCTGAATTATGGATTTTTGGCTTTTCAAGCCTTTAATATTGTAAGTAACTCTTCCTGACTAAAAGATACCTTTTGTTGAGATTTTTTCAAGTAAAATATTCTTAATTTCTATAGGTCCGCAAGCGCTTGCGGACCTATAGAAGAAGATCAATCCCGGTCTCAGTTTTACGGTACTGCGCTGTCTTCACGATCCTGATATTCACCGGCAGGGGGCCGTCGATGTTCGCGAGATTGCGCACCGCGTCGTCGATCCTGATGGATTGCTCTGACCCCGCGTACAACCAGAGAAGCGCTGTCCGGTCGTCAGGCATCTTATGGGAATGGACCGCCTCATTGAAGGATAGGCGCTTCTCGGTTTTACCGGTCCGCTTGATGAAATCGATCCCTGCCCCGAGGCTGCGGGCCATTGTACCGATGACCTCCCCGGTCATGTCCGTCACCCGGTACTGCACGACCCCGGTCAGGGCCATGAGGGAGACCCATTCATCTATGAAGCGGATTGCCGGCGCCGATATTCCCTCCGGGAGCCGGCTGTTCAATCTGTCGAGAAAGCCCTCGCCGATATCGTCGAACAGCTCTATGTCGACGAGTTCCGCTTCGCTCTCGATACCGAGCGGGAGCGGGAACCCGGCCGACATACGCTCCCTCTTGTTGAATCCCTGCGTCATGGCGACCGGAGCATCTGCCATCCGGAGCGCGCGCTTCACGATCTCCATGAAGTCGTTGTGCGGTATAAACCGCATCATGCCGGTTTTCGCAAGTCGCAGGCGCACGCGCTTCATGACGGAGAAGCGCCGCTCGAACGCCTTCCGCGCCTCCCGGATACGGGCCGCGTCGATCTCATCACCCTCCCGCCGCGGCCGCTCCCGCCTGCCGACCTCCCGTGCGCCGGCACCGGCGAGTTTATCTGTCATGCCCTCGAACCCCGTGACAGCGAAGCTCCAGGGGAAAACCGCCTCGTCACGGCGGCCCAGACACGCCTCCCACCCCGGGAACAGGCCTTCCAGGTTCTTCTGCCAGATGTCGAAGCGGAACTGCTCCTCCCAGGAATCGAACCTGCAGCCGTCGCGGTACGACCGCTCTATGACGGCACCGAGCCTGGCGTCGCCCCGTGCGAGCACGCCCTCGATGACCGACGCCTTCACGTCATGGTTCTTGATCTTGATTGAGCGCGGCAGCCCGCGCTTGATCCTGAGGATCGCGCTCTCGAAATAGTCGCGGCCCATCTGGCGATCGCGCTGGAACGGCGTATGGGGCTTTGGCACAAAGGGCGACACGGTCACGTTGATGTCCAGCCTCTTCCCGCCGATTTTATAAATACTCTTTAACAGCTCGATGATGCCCCCGGCCTCGTCCTGCTCCTCGCACCCGGGAAGCCCGATCATGAAGTAGAGCTTGATGACCTTCCATCCCCTTCCATACACGTGCTTCACGATATCGACCAGGTCTTGCAGGACGACCTTCTTGTTGGCACGCGCCCTGATAGCGTCGGAGGCGGACTCCACCGCAAAGGTGAGAGAGGCGCGCCTTACCTCGGATATCTGCTCGATGATGGGAAGCGTCTCGCGATCGACCCGGAGCGACGGGAACGCGACCGATACTCCCTGCTCCGTGAGTCTGGGCAGCACCCGGTTAATAAGCCCGGTCAGCTTCGGGTAATCGCTTATTGAAAGGGATGACAGCGTCACCTCGTTGTAACCCGTGTTTCGCACGATCTCGTCAATGCGGTCCGACGCGGCGTTGAAATCATAGCACCGGTACGGCAGGTCGTAGAACCCGGCATGGCAGAAATTACAGAAGTTACTGCACCCCCGGGTCAGCTCGATCACGACGCGCTCCTGCGCGATGCGGATGTTGGGGACCAGCGGCCGTACCGGGTCCGCAAGACCGAGGCCGCGGTAGACCCGCTTGCGCACCGGCGGGCCTTCTGCCTCCGTGAGCGCGCATCCGTCATAGGAGAAGCGGTACTTGTCCGGCAGGAGCACGCCTGCGATGGTGCTGATGCGCTCCAGGGTTTCGCTCCTTCCGAGTCCCTTCTCCTTCGCGGCCAGCACCGCGTGTGCGATCTCGGCGATCCCTTCCTCGCCGTCGCCGATGAAGAACGCGTCCACGAAGTCCGCCAGCGGGAAGGGGTTGGACACCGCCGCTCCGCCGGCGATAACTATCGGCACGCCCTCTCCGCGCTCCGCGCGTCGGAGCGGGATGCCGCCCAGGTCGATTATTTGCAGCACGTTTGTGCAGAGCAATTCATGGGACATGTTGAAGCCGAGCAGATCGAGCGCATGGAGCGGCGTATACGTTTCCAGCGTGAACAGGGGGACGCCGGCCTCGCGCAGGGCGCGCTCGAAATCGGCCTCAACAGCGAAGACCCGCTCGCAGGCGGCCTCCGGGATCGCGTTCACGATGTCGTACAGTATGCGCAGTCCGTTGTTGGACATGCCCACTTCGTACAGGTCAGGGTACGAGAGGGCCATGCGCAGGCGCGCGTCCGGCTTCACGATCACGTTCAGCTCGCGTCCCATGTACCGCCCCGGCTTCTGCACCCGGGCGAGGAGGGTCTCTATTGTTTTCCGGTCAAGTTGTGCCATGTGCCTGCCGCCCTATCTCTCCGCCATTACTGCCCGGTACGCCCGGACCAGCGCCACGAAAGACTCCAGCCCCAGGTCCTCGCCACGGACACCGGAGTTAATGCCCGCATGTTCAAGCATCCGCGCCGCGATCTCCCTCCCGGTCTCAAGGTGCGGGGACTCGGACAGGGCCTTGAGCATGGTCTTCCGCCTGCCCCAGAACGCGGACTTAACGACCAGGTGAAAGAGCTCTATCTCTCCGCCATCAACCGGGAGGCGGCTTTTTCTCACGAGACGGACGAACGACGAGGTCACCTCGGGCCGGGGATAGAACGACTCTTTCGATACCCTGAAGAGTACTTTCGGTTCGTAATAAAACCCCAGGGTCACGGTAAGCGCCCCGTAGGTCTTGCTCCCGGGCACGGCTACAATCCGTTCCGCCATCTCCTTCTGGAGAAGGACGTACACGTGGGGCGCGGAAAACCGGGCGACGTGGAACAGGATCTCGGAGGCGCAGTAGTACGGGAGGTTCGAGACGACTTTCGTGAAGGTGTCGGCAAGGTCGAGCTTCAGGAAATCGCTGTGAATCAGCCTGAAGCTTGCCTCCGCGCCGAAGCGGTCCGCGAGAACGCGGCTCAGGCCCGAATCGACCTCAACGGCCGTCACGCTTTCCGCTGCCGGGACGAGCCGCTCGGTCAGAGCCCCGAGCCCGGGGCCTATTTCAAGGACCCGGTCGTCGGTCGCGACACCGATCATGTCGATCATTTTATCCCTCATGTCCCCGGATACAAGAAAATTCTGGCCCAGCCGCTTGTTGGGGCTGAGGCCGTATCTGCCGATTATTTCCTTTGCTTCAGTTAAGTTCATCATCGCATCTCCGAGCCGGTCAGTTGACATGCGCACGCACGGCACGGTATCGCTACTTTATTAATAGTGCCTTTCTATTTTCAATCTTTTTTATTCCCGGCCCTGCATCCTGGCTCGTTTTGGTGAAATTTTTTTCGCCCGAACGGCTCCCCATTCGTATTATCGTGAAATTATTTTTATATTATTCGGGGAGCTCGATATGAAAACCACGCTTAACATTCGTAAGGTTCTATTGGAAGCACTGGCCTCCGCAGCCGAATCACGGGGCATTTCGCGGTCAGCAATGGCGATTATTCTGTTAAAGAAAGAAATGTCTGATTTTGGGGGTCCCGAATTTCCCGGCACTCTCATCAGGTATCAGGAACGGGCCAACTGCGATGACTGGCATACGTTTCATATCCGGTACAGGCCTGACGAGTATGAATACTTTCAGGACATGCGGCGGCTGGGCAAGTTCTCGGTTTCATATTTTCTCCAACGCGCTATTAAAAAGTACATATTGCAGAAAAAAAATAATAAAAATGGCGATAACTATCTCTTTAAGAATCATGTTATCATTAAAGACATTGTTGATAATATAATATGCTGGAAAGTATACTGGGGCTTCCCCCCTGACATAGAACTAAAACTAAGGAACATACATCCTACGTGATTATCTGCAAATCGGCGCTGAAGGAAGAATCGGGGACCCGGGGATTGCTATCATATCAATACATTTGTTAAGCCGGAAAAATAGAATTGAAATTAATACTATTTTATTGTCCGATATCCAAACATTCCACAAACAGGTGCAGGCCCCATGAAAATCAAAGAAACATTTCATGCATTAGTGGTTTCAATTAAATCTATTATCCAAAAATTTCGTTCTTTTATTATCGCTGGCGCCGGCAGGGCAGCCTCACTATTAAGTACGGCTCGGTCGCAGGCGCCCCTACGAGCCAAACGCGCCTGGTCATGGGTAAAAACCCTCAGGCTTAACAAAGCCACTGTCCTACGGGCGAAAAGCTTTATAACAGGCGAACTCTGGACCCGGCGGCTCAAGCCGTTCTTCTCCGTAAAAAGAAACCGGATAGCAACGGCCGTGGGCGGTGCGGTGGTGATAGTTATCGCCCTGGTTGCCGGTCCCCTGACCTCCGGCGGGGTCGCCGACATCGAGCCCGGCACCTACAAGGAGCCAGCTCCCGTAGACAATACGATACTGCGCGTCATCCAGGCCGCGCCGACAGGGACGATAACCGGCGACGAGCCCAGGAAGGAAGTGACTGTCGTTTTCAACCACCCGCTGGTGCCGCTGGCGCAGCTGGAACAGAATACAGCCGGAGTGCTGGAGATATCGCCGGCGACCAGGGGAAATTTCCGCTGGTACGGAAGCCGTATCTGCGCCTTCATCCCGGAATCCTCGTGGGAATTCGGCCGTACGTATACCATTAAAGTCAGGAAGGGTACCGTATCGCTGAACGGTAAGGTCCTGCCCGAGGACTACATCTTTTCATTCACGTTCGAGATTCCCGACATGGACATATCAGCGCACCCCATACCCTATCAGCCCAGCACGATCGACTACAACCAGTCCTTCTCCCTGAACTTCAGCCATCCCGTCAACCTCGACCAGGTCCGGGCGAGCATCAGGCTCACCTGTAAAAACAGGGCCGTGCCGTTTGTTGTCGCGTACCGCGAACCCTCCACGGGCGGAGAATACGACGGCGGAGAATACGGTTACTACGACGGCCCGCCGAGCCAGGACGGCGAGCCCAACCGCCGCGTGGTCATACTCACACCTTCGGCCCGGTTCGACCGCGATGCGCCGGTGCAGCTGACCGTCGCGGAGGGCCTCCGCGCGGCCGGAGGCGTTGCCCAGTTGAAAAAAGAAGCCTCCTTCAATCATACGACCCACGGACCGCTAACCGTCACCTTTAAAAATGAAGGCGGCAACTTCTATCAGGACTTCTGGCGCAACCAGCTCGAATTCAACAATACCGTGGACCTCGCGACTGCCCGTGCCGCCATCCGCGTCACCCCCGCGGTCCCGTGGCGCGAGAGCGCGTACGGCCGCACGCGCTACATCGCCCTCACCTCCTGGGCGGTCAAACCAGGCGCCACGTATAAATTCACCATAGGGAACATGTCCGACGTTCACGGCAACGCGCTCGTCTCCGGCGACCGCGAGTTCAAGATCACGGTCCCCGAGTTCAGGCCTGAGTTTTCCCTGGAAAGCGACAAGACGCTTCTCGAATCGGCAATGAGCCAGAAAGTCCCGGTGGAGATGGCGAACATGCCGGTCATCACCGTCGGCACCGCGCCCTTCACGCTGAAGCACATACAGAAGTCGCTGGCGGACAATGATTACAGCATACTGGATAGCCTCCGCTACTCGACTGCCGAATGGAAAACCGGGGTCGGGAAATACGCCAGCGGCCGGGTCGGATACGATCTCAGGAAGCACCTTACCCCGGACCGGAAGGGATGGGTAGGCGTTATCTTCACCGGCACGGTGATCGACTACGAAGGCAAGTCAAAGGAGGAGACCAGCGGCCAGCTCATACAGGCGACCGACCTTGGCCTTTCAGTCAAGGAGGCCTATGACTCCTCCCACATCTGGGTCCACTCCCTCAACAGGGGGACCCCGGTGCGGAACGCCGAGATCACCTTTTACAATATCGACGACACAATCGGCACAATGCGCACCAACGAGCAGGGCTACTGCCGCATCCCCAAGGACGCCACGGGCCTTGTAGAAAAATCGCTCTACGTGGCCGCGGCCGGGCAGAACGACCGCGCCTTCGTGACCGCGCGCGAGCACGACCTTCCCATGTACTACGTGTGCAACCAGTTCAACGATAAAGCGTGGGAGCGCCTGCTGGGCGGCGAGATCATCTTCGACCGGAAGCTGTACCGGCCCGGCGACACGGTCAACATCAAGGGCATCCTCGCGGTCAGGGAAAAGGGCAGGCTTACGCCGCTTCGCGGCTCGGGCGTTACCGTGACCGTCGCAAACGCCAAGGGCGAGGAGCTTTTTTCAAAAAAAATAACCACTTCGAACCAGGGCGGCCTCTGGACCAGCGTCGAGATTCCTTCCGACGCGCCCCTCGGACATTACCAGGTGCGCATGGGCGAGAGCGATGAATCCTACATCAACGACACGTTCCAGGTGGAGGAGTTCAGGCCGGTTTCCTTTTCGGTAAACGTCGCCGGACTCCGCGACGCGAGCGTGGGAGAGAACCTCCCGGTCACCATCGAGGGACGGTACCTGTTCGGCGCGCCCATGCAGTCTGCTCCCGTATCGTACAGCTGCATGCGGGTGAAGCGCCGCGCCTCGTTCCCGAACTACTCGGAGTTCACGTTCGGCGACGGCCAGATTTGGGAAGACACCGACGTCGACTGGTCCAACGCCGGCTACTATACCGGGGACTCCGGCAGGCTTGATTCCGCCGGCAGGTACACGTTCACCCTGACGCCGCGCGCCATGCTGAACCAGGAGAAGCTCCAGTCGCCGGAACAGACGCTCCAGCTCTCTGACATTTACGATTTAAAGATGGAAGCGAAGGTCAAGGACGTGGACGACAAGACGGTCACCAGGACCGCCTACTCGACCGTGTACCCCGGCGCGTTCCTGATCGGGATACGCACGAAAAACCGCTACCAGCACTTTGAAAACGATTTCACCTTCGACCTGGTGGCCCTCGCCAACGACGGGAAGGCAACGGAGGGCAGGGCCGCTGTCGTCACCGTCATCAGGTACAACTATACCTCCATCATGTCGAAGGGACCCGGCGGCACGATGCAGCCCCGCAACATGCTGGTCAAGGAGCAGGTCCTCCGCCAGGAGATAACTCTCTCGGGCACGCCCCGCCCCTTCACCTTCCGGCCGAAAGACGCCGGCGGGTACGCCATCATCGTGAGCGAGAGCGGCGGCATGAGCTACTCGCGCGAGAACTTTTACGCGTGGGGCGGCGAAATGGTCTCCTGGTACATGGATGACGACGACGCGATCACCCTGGTGCCGGACAAGAAAGAGTACGAGCCGGGCGAGACGGCGCGCGTGCTCATCCAGTCGCCGTACGAGCGCTGCAAGGCCATCGTCACGCTGGAGCGCGAGTCGGTCATCTGGCAGAAGACGATTGACATTACCGGAAGCGGGACGCCGGTGGACATACCCATCAAGGATGAGTACCTTCCCAACGTCTATTTCTCGGTCATGCTGGTGCGGCCGCGCGTGGACCTGCCGGAAAACGCGGACCCAAAAATACGCGCGGAATACATCAAGAACGACCTGGGCATGCCGCGCTTCAAGGCGGGCGTGACGAAGATATCGGTGAGCAACGCGTCGAGAAAGGCCCGGCTCGAGGTCACGCCGGATAAAAACGAATACAGCCCCGGCGACCCGGTAACCATCACGATTCAGACACAGCCCGGGGCAGAGGTGGCGCTGGCGGTGGCGGACCGCGCCGTTCTCGACCTCGTGGATTACCAGTACGCGAACCCGGTGAACAAGCTCTACCAGAACTGGCCCCTGGGCGTGCGCATACTGGAGAACCGGCGCTTCCTCATCAAGCAGTACCGCTACACCCAGAAGGGCGAGAGCCCCGGCGGACAGGGCAAGGGCGACGAGCTCGAAGGGCTGGGCGGCTTCGACAAGGACAGCGAGGACGGATCGCGAAAGGACATCCGCTACACCGCCTACTGGAACCCGGCAATCATCGCGGACAGGGAAGGAAAGGCGACCGTCACCTTCACCCTGCCGCACAACCTGAGCACCTTCCGCATCATGGCGCTCGCGTCGGTGAACGGCAGGTACCGGAACGCCAGCCGCGAGTTCAGGGTGCGCAAGGCGCTCGTCATCCAGAAAAACCTGCCGCGGTTCATCCGGCCGGGAGACACCCTCTCGCTCGGGGCCGTTGTCATCAACCAGACCGACCGCAGCGACAATTTCATCTTCTCCGTCCAGTCGCCGCTCCTGCAGGGAGCGGTGATGACGACCACCGTTACCATCGGCGCGGGCGAGGCGAAGGAGATAACCTTCCCCGTATCGCTCAATATCCCGGGCTATCTCGCGCAGAAAAAAGCGCCCAGGAAGGACGCCGCCGATCCCGAATCGAAGGGTCCGGCCGGACAGGTAACGGTGAGCGGCTGGCTCTCGGTGAGGCCGGCCAACATCGACAAGTTTACCGGCGCCGGGTTCAAGAAAAGCGACGTCATGGACCGGCTCGCCTTCACGTTCCCGGTGCGTGAACAACCGCCCGAGGAGGCCTTCACGGTTGCGGGCTTCACGACAGCCGAGGAAAAGGAATTCATCCGGTTCCCGGTGCCGGGCCTCGTTGTGCCCGGGATGGGAGGCCTGGACATCACCCTGGCTCCTACCGCGCTGGTCGGGCTCAACAAGGCGTTTACCTTCTTTAAAACCAACCCGTTCTTCTGCCTGGAGCAGCGGGCCTCCGCGTTCCTCCTGACCATGTCGGCGGGCGAGCTGCTCAAGCAGTTCTCGTTCCGGCCGCCGAGCGACAGGGACTACGATTTCTCCCGCATCGAAGAGCTGTTCCTCGGGGAGATCGGGCAGTTCGTCAACGCGGACGGCGGCTTCAGGGCATGGAAGGAAGACCGTTACGACAGGAGCGATCCCTACCTAACCGCGTACGTGGCCTTCGTGCTCCAGATGGCCAGGCAGAACGGTTACAACGTGAAATCGTCGGTGCTGGACGGCGCCGCGGACTACCTGGAAAACTACGTGCGCGAGCCGCGGCAGGACGGCTATCTCTACATACTGGAGACCTTCTCCCTGATCAACTATGTGCTCGCGGCGAAAGGCGACTTCAACTCGTCCCTCACGGACCTCCTGCTCGACAACGAGCAGAAGCTCTCCCTCCGCGGAAAAGCGTACCTTGCGCTGGCGATCGCCACAAAGAAGGACATCAGCGACTACCGCGAAAACAAGCATACGAAGCGGATCGTCGAGAACCTCAGGAACCGCATGAATATCACGACCCGCAAGGTCTCGTTTAAAGAAGAAGGCACGGACGGGTTCAACCGCGCCTTCTACTCGGGCGGCTCCACCGCCGGGGTCATTCTCCGGCTCATGATGATGGTGGACCGCAACAACCCCCTCATCGCGAGCATGGTGCAGTATATCATCGCGGACCGGGGCGGGACCGTCTGGGGCGACAGCCACAGCGCGGGCCAGGCCGCCCTCGCACTCCGCGAATATTACAGGATATACGAGGCGGGCACCGGCAGCTCCTCGTTCAAGGGGACCGTCTCCCTCAACGGAAAGACCGTATTCGGGCCGACACTCGACCGCGGGAAGCTCGACGTGTATTCCTTCGGCCTTCCGATAGACGGCCTGAACGCCTACGGCCCGGCCGGCGTGAACCACCCGATGGTCTTCTCCTCGGCAAAAAGCAACCGGCTCTACTACACCGCCACGCTGAGCTACTTCCCGGCGCTCGCGAAGGTCGAGCCGCGCGACGAGGGGATGGAGATCCAGCGGGACATCATCGACCTGGGGCGGCCGTCGAAAACCGACAGGGCCGGCACGGTCACGCGGGGCAGCCTGACCCGGGGTACCATTTATCTGGTCAGGATCCGCGTGGTGGCGCCCAAGCCCTGCTTCAACGCCCTGATCACGGACCCGCTCCCGTCGAACGTGGAGATCGTGAACACGGCCTTCAAGACCGAGGAATCCTCGCTCTCGAAACACACGTCGAAAGAAAAGCCGTCGCATGAATACTGGTGGATGGACTCGCTTCCGTCGATCGAGTACCGCGACGACCGGGTCGTGATAGTACAGAACTACCTCGCGCCCGGCATGCACGAGTTCACCTACCTGGTGCGGCCGCTGCTCAGGGGAACGGCACAGGCCCCGGCAGCGCAGACGAAGCTCATGTACGAGCCGGAGGTGTTCGGACGCACCGGCAGCGGGTCGCTGGCCGTCAAGTGATGCCGTCGGCGGCGCGTATCGGATCACTGGCCGCGCGGGCGGCGGCAGGAGCGGCCGCATCCGGCCTGGCCCTCTTCCTGGCCTGGCCGGTCCCGCCGGAGCGGCTTGAAGGCGACCAGTCGCTCCGCGTGCTGTCCCGCGAAGGAACCGTCCTCCGGCAGTTCCGGACCGCCGGTCAGGGCGCATACGCGGAATGGATCGACCTCGGGGAACAGCCCCGATTCCTGGTCCGGGCGGCGCTTGCCGCCGAGGACCGGCGGTTCTACGCGCACCCGGGGTTTGACCCCGTCGCGATGGGGCGCGCCGCCGTCCAGAACGCCTTCGCGCGGCGGATCGTGTCCGGCGGGTCTACCGTCACCCAGCAACTCGCGCGCATCGCGTGGAAAGACAGCCTCCCGGGCAACAGGTATGCCCGCAAGGCATGCGAGATACTCCTCGCCCTCAAGCTGGAGTACCGCATCCCCAAGGAGCGGATACTGGAATGCTGGCTCAACCGCGTGCCGATGAAGTACAACCAGAACGGGTTCCCGGCCGCGGCGAAGCGGATCTTCGGCCGGGACATCCGCTTCCTTACCCGCGAAGAGCTCGCCTCGCTCGTCATCCTCATACGCCAGAACACGGTGACGGAAAAGAAGTTCGACGCGCGCTTTCTCCGGCTCTGGGGGCGGATCGCGGCAGCGCCGCCGCGCGACATCGACGCGCTGCGAAAGGCCGTGTTCGAGCCGCCTCCCTTCACCCCGGTGCGGCCCAACTCCTCGACCCTCCATTTCGAGTCGTGGCTCCGCGCGTCAAATCCCGGGCTGGCGGGCAACGTCCGCACCTGCATATCCGGGAACCTGAACGAGCAGATAACCAGGATCGTGAACAGCGAGCTCCTGTTCCTGGAGCGCTACGACACCGAAAACGCGGCGGTGGTGGCCCTCGACCTTTCGGACGGGGACCGGCTCCCCCTGGCCGTCATGGTCGGCTCGCGCAACTTCAATGGCTCGATTGACGGCCAGGTAAACGGCTGCCTGGCCGTGCGCGAGGCGGGGAGCTCGCTGAAGCCCCTCCTCTACGCCCTGGCCATGGACGAGAAGGGATATCTTCCCAACACGATCATTGATGACCGCGAGCAGGGATACCCGGCGGACGGCTCGGAAACCTATATCCCGAAAAACTATGACCTGGCCTACTGGGGGCCCCTGACCATCCGGGAAGCGCTGGGCGCCTCCCGGAACATACCCGCCGTATCGATGATACGGGCCGTGGGGGTCCCGGCCTTTTACACCCTGCTCAGGAAGGCCGGGTTCGACCACATGACCTGCGGGCCGGACCACTACGGCCACGGCCTTGCGCTCGGGACCGGCGGGGCAAGCCTCATGCAGCTGGCCCGCGTGTACGCCGCAATTGCGCGCGGCGGCATGCTCCTCCCGGTATTCATCGGCGAGGACCGCCGCGGCAGCCCCATAACGGCGGGCGGGGGCGCCCGCCTCATGACCGACAAAACGGCGCGTTACATAACAGGGATCCTGGCAGACCGCGAGATCAGGCGGCGCGCTTCGCCGGGAAGCAGGAATTTTCTCGATTTCCCCTTCGAGGTGGCGGTCAAGACCGGGACCTCCAAGGACTACCGCGACGCCTGGACGCTGGGATTCACCACGCGCTACGTCGTGGGCGTGTGGGCCGGGAATTTCTCCGGCAAGCCCATGAAACGGGTCTCCGGCTCATGGGGCTCGGGCCGCATATTCCACCAGGTCATGCGGCTCCTGACCGGGAGGGAGCACCCGCGCTTCACCAGGACCGACGGCTTCATCTCGCTGAAGATATGCAGGACGAGCGGGAAGCGCGCCCGGGAATCGTGCCCCTCCTATCGCGAAACCTTCGCGCCGGGCGACGAGCCGGCCGGGACATGCTCCCTCTCCCACGGGAGCGTGCACACGTACAGCGCGGACGCTGTCCCGACGGTGCTCTCGCCCGTGGCCGGGGAGACTTTCGTCATAGACCCGCTGACACCCCGGCACCGCCAGCCGGTGCCGGTGAAAATCTCGTACAGCGGCGACCCTGCCCCCGGCGCGATGCGCTACTTTTTCGCCGTTGACGACGGGCAGCGGAGGCAGGTGACTCGCGATATAGAGGAGCCGCTGGTGCTGTCGAGGGGGCGGCACCGGATCATGATTTACGAGGGCCCGGCGGTGATAAACACGGTTACATTCACCATTGAATGACATTCGGGCGCGCTCAAACCGCTTCCGGGGCCGTTTTATTACGCAGATGTTAAATTTAGCCGATTTGAAGCATTCATTTTGTCACAACTATTGACAAATGTAGCCGATAAAAACTATATTCCACCTGTTCTGATTCAGATCATTATACGTATTGGAGGCACCAATGAAAAAGATCACCCCCACGATTGCGACCGAGCGGACGTACACGGTCCAGAAGGAGAAAGACCTCCCAATCTCGAGCTATTTCGGTGAAGACACCTTTAACGATAAGGTAATCCAGGCCAAGCTTCCCAAGATATTTTACTCGAATTTGAAAGAAAGCATCGACAAGGGAAAGAAGCTGGATATCGAAACCGCGAACGCGGTCGCCCACGCCATGAAGGAATGGGCGCTCGAGAACGGGGCGACACACTTCGCCCACTGGTTCCAGCCCATGACCGGCGCGTCGGCCGAGAAGCACGACGCGTTCATCGAGGTTTCGGGCCCGGGCGAGGTTATCGAGCGGTTTACCGGCGAACAGCTGGTACAGGGCGAGCCGGACGCGTCGAGCTTCCCCAGCGGGGGGCTGCGTTCCACCTTCGAGGCGCGCGGCTACACGGCATGGGACATGTCAAGCCCGGCCTTCCTCCGCAAGAACGGGATCGGTATCACGCTCTGCATCCCCTCGGTATTCATCTCGTACCACGGGGAGGCGCTGGACAAGAAAACGCCGCTCCTCCGCTCGATCCGCGCGGTCAATGGCAGCGCCCTCAGGGTGCTCAGGCTGCTGGGCAACCGCAAATCCAAAAAGATCGTGTCCAACCTGGGGCCCGAGCAGGAATATTTCTGCATCGACATGGATTATTTCTACAAGCGCCAGGACCTGGTCCTGACCGGCAGGACGCTCATCGGCGCGGCGCCCGCGAAGGGGCAGGAGCTGGAGGACCAGTATTTCGGCAGCATCAAGGAGCGGATGCAGTCCTTCATGCACGACGTGGAGGAGGAGCTCTACAAGCTCGGCATCCCGGCGAAGACCCGGCACAACGAGGTGGCGCCGTCCCAGTTCGAGATCGCGCCCATCTTCGAGGAGGCCAACATCGCCGTTGACCACAACCTGCTCGTCATGGACAAGCTGCAGCAGGTGGCGCGCCAGCACAACATGGCCGTGCTGCTCCACGAGAAGCCCTTCGCCGGCATCAACGGCTCGGGCAAGCACGTGAACTGGTCGCTCTCGACCGACGACGGAGTCAACCTGTTCAAGCCGGGCAAAACGCCCCAGGACAACATGCAGTTCCTGGTCTTTCTCCTGGCGACCCTGAAGGCCGTGCACCGGCACGCCGACATCCTGCGCGCATCGGTGGGTTCGGCGGCCAATGACCACCGGCTCGGGGCAAACGAGGCGCCGCCGGCGATCATCTCGGTCTTCCTGGGCGAGCAGCTCACGCACATCCTGGAGAGCATCGAGAAAGGAATCGCCAATGGCGTGACCGACAAGACCATCATTGACCTTGGGATATCCTCCCTGCCGGTGGTGAGCCGCGACAACTCCGACCGGAACCGCACCTCGCCCTTCGCCTTTACGGGCAACAAGTTCGAGTTCCGGGCCGTGGGATCGTCGCAGAACATCTCCTTCCCGGCAACGGCGCTTAACACCATCATGGCCGAGAGCCTTGACGATGTAGCGGCAATGATCGAGAAGCGCGGCAGCACCGATGTCAGGAAAACGGTGTTCGACCTCCTGAAAGAGGAGCTGCCGAAAGTCAAATCGGTGCTTTTCATGGGCGACAACTATACCGACGAGTGGCACAAGGAAGCCGAGCGCCGGGGCCTGCCCAACCTGAAGACTACGCCGGAGGCACTGCACGCGCTCGAGACCGACAAGGCGCGGAAGCTCTTCGAAACCTACAATGTCCTATCCCCGGTGGAGCTGAAATCGAGGTACACCATCAGGCTTGAGAAGTACATCAAGGACATCGACATCGAGGCCAAGGCCCTCATCGCCCTGGCGTCCAGCCAGGTGATACCGGCCTCGGTGAAGTACCAGCTCGAGCTGGCCACCACGATAGGCAAGACCGAGAAGGTCCTGGGCGGCGGCGTGGACCTCTCCGCGCAGAAAGGCTCGCTCAAGCGGATCACCGAGCTCATAAACGGAATCCATGTATCCCTGTCTTCCCTCAAGGCGAAGCTGGACAAGAAGTCGGCCATCGAGGACCACCACAAGCTGGCCGACTATTACTGCACCGGGATCAAGCCCGGGATGGACGAGATACGGAAGCAGGTCGACGAGCTGGAAGCGCTCATCGCCGACGACCTGTGGCCCATGCCCAAGTTCTGGGAAATGCTGTTCGTAAACTAGACGATAGCGGCGCGGAGCGGGCCACAGGGCCCGTCCCGCGGCCGTTTTTCCAGCGCTCCCCCTCCCGCCCTGCCCCGATTATTGCCCTTTCCCGAAAAAATGTATTGCGCAATCGGTAATACTTTGTAGGATTTGCAATGCTTTGCGCATCAAATACCATTATACAAGAGAGCGTCCATGTCTGATATACTCCTTTTTGTCGGCTACGGTGAGACCTTCGTGTTCGCCATGCTTGTTATCGCGAGCATACTCGCCCTCGCGGTCGGGCTGGAGCGTGCCTATATTTTCAGGAAGAACTCCAGCAAAAAGATATCCCTCTTCGCGGCCGAGCTGATCTCGCTGCTGCGGAAGCGCGACCTGGCCTCCGCCGGGAAGCTCGTGCGGGAGGCGGGGGACAATGTGTATACCCGGTTCGCCGAGTTCGCGATTGAACAGTCCAGGGACAACACGGAGGGCCTCCCCGACCTCATGACAGGCAAGATGATAGAGGAGAAAATATTTCTGGAAAAGCGGCTCACCGTTCTAAACACCCTGGGAAACAATGCGCCTTTCATCGGGCTCCTTGGCACGGTGCTCGGCGTCATCAAGGCCTTCCACGGCCTTGGCACGCTGGGGAGCACCGGCGCGGAAGTGGTCATGCGCAGTATCTCCCGGGCCCTCCTGGCGACCGCGGCAGGCCTTTTCATCGCCATACCGGTCGTCATGGTGAACAACTACTTCTCGAAAAAAGTAAAAATCATCATCCAGCAGCTCGATATCCTGGCCAAGGAATTCACCGCGAGCCTTCGCGGCCGCGGGCGCACGCCCGCCCCGAAGCCGAAAGCCAGAAAGAGGTAACCACCCATGGCGACACTTCCCGGCGGCGACGACGACGAAATAGGTTATATCAACATTACCCCGATGGTTGACGTGCTCCTCGTCCTCCTGGTCATATTCATGGTCACGGCCAATTTTTTAAAGCAGGAATCCGTCAACATCAACCTGCCCAAGGTGAACGCGTCCGACCCCAACGTGGCCAAGTCGGTGCAGATCGCCCTGACGAGGGACGGCAAGCTCCTGATGGAGGGACTGGATACGACCGAGGACAGGATGGTGGCCTACCTGGCGCGGGAAGCGAAGTACCGGCCCAACATGCGGGTGACCCTGTCGGCGGACGAGCGCCTCTCCTACGGCACGATCGCGCGCGCCATGGGGCTGATACGGCAGTCCGGCGTCACGCGGATCGCGCTCTCGGTAAAGCGATAGGGCACGCGGGGCGGTCATGGCGTCACGGCTGATCTTGAACATACGCGCGTGGGTCAAACGAACGGACCCTTATGTCCTCTGCCTGATATTCTCCATCACCCTGCACGGCATATGCTACGGCGCGTATTTCATTTCCAGCCTGCCCTCATTCGCCGACAACGACAGCGTGTACGACGCGGACTCCATCAGGATGAAGGACGTGGACGTGGACTTCATCGACCTGCCGCCGTCCGTGCCGCTGGGCGGGGACTCCAACCCGGCGCCCGTCGAGAAGGAAGAGTGGATCGAGGGGACCGGGAAGGACAGGCCGGACGCGGAAAACACCGACCAGAACATCAACCGCCTGTCCGGGGACGGCACCGACGCCGACGGCTACATGTTCGCCGACCTGAGCGACCGTCCGCCCGAGCCGATTATAGATTTTGATTTGAACAGGTTTTTCCCCGCCGCGGCGCGCTCCGCCAACATCACCCGCAAGACCGTCGTGGTCCAGCTGCAGGTCAACGATGACGGCTCGCTTAAAAGCGCGAAGATAATCTCGCCGCCGTCCGGGTACGGGTTCGACGAGGCGGCCATGAAGGTGCTGGACCGGATACGGTTCCGGCCCGGCAAGATCGGCGGCAGGCCGGTAAAGATGGTGCTCCGCCTCCCGATCACCTTCGTGCTCGAGGACTGAGGCTCACACCCGGTAGTATTCTTTCTTCACCCTGTCGATCACCTGTATGGTGCCGTACTTTCCCGACTTCTTCGCCGCGTTCAACTGTTTTACGCCTTCCTTCTGACACGCCGGGCAGGCGCCCAGCGGTATCTCGATGCCGAGCGAAAGCTCGCACACGGTTGAATAGGTCTCCAGGCTGAAAAGTCCGGAGCATTCCTTGCACCGGAGTATCGATTCCATCTGGGTCTCGCGTATCCCGTCCGTGTCGTAGAAGATGTTCTTCTTCCGCTTCATGAACTCACCGTAGGGCGGAAGCCCCTCGTAGCGCGGCGGCTTGCGGTAGGCGTCAAGCACCGTGTTCTTCAGCTTCTTTATGTAGTCCATGATGCGCGGGTCCTGCCGCAGCGCAGCGGCGCTGTAGTCCGGCTCGCGCACGTGGGAATAGTCGACGCCCGACATCGCCAGGATGATGCCCAGGTTCACGTACGGGAGCGCGCCCTGGATCGAATAGCCGCCCTCGAGCACCGCGATGTCCGGGTTCAGCTTCTCGTTCAGCATCGCGTAGCCCTGCGCAGAGAAATTCATGTTGGTGATGGGATCGGTGTAGTGGTTGTCCTGGCCGGCGCTGTTCACGATCAGCTCCGGCTTGAAGTCCTTCAGGATCGGGAGCACCATCTCGTCAATGGCGTAGAGGATGCCCTCGTCCGACGTCTCCGGCGGGAGAGGGATGTTGATGGTCTTCCCGGCGGCATTGGGGCCGCCCAGCTCGTCCACGTGGCCGGAGCCCGGGTAGAGTGTCCGCCCGTCCTGGTGGATCGAGATGTAGAGCACATCCGGGTCGTTCCAGTAGATGTCCTGCGAACCGTCGCC
>ERZ795056.1448-NODE-1448-length-27978-cov-5.350070_pt1 | contig 27978 bp, 21 predicted proteins | sample MGYA00375140_ERZ795056 | MGnify/ENA primary metagenome ERZ795056 (study PRJEB30185, sample SAMN05720227) | activated sludge metagenome | isolation source: Anaerobic digester | place: USA | collected 2015-03-09 ... | reverse complement strand
GCCGTGAAGCTGCACCAGATACGGCCCGATCTGCCGATCCTGCTGACCTCGGGGTACTCCGAGGATCTGAGCCCGGCCCGCATGCAGGCCGCCGGCATCCACGAGGTGCTGCTCAAGCCCTTCTCCGCCGAGGACCTGGCCCATGCCGTCGCGCGGGCCCTCGGCGCGACGTGGCCCCCGGCCCCGCCGGCGCCAGGCCGGTGATCACTGCCCGGCCGCGGCGACCGGCCCCGCCGCGATCTCGAGCATGACCTCATTGCGCCGCATGAAGCCCGGCGTCCACGGCGGGTCGTAGCGCGAGAACACCGGCGGCGCGTCGACGACCGCGAGCCCGGCCGCGGCCACCGCCTGGCGCAGCGCCGCGATCTCCTTCTGCACGCCCTGCTCGTCGGGCGAGCCGCTGAATTGCCGCACCGCGAAGGTCACCGCCGGCAGCTCGCGGATCTGGACGCGCGCATCCTTCGGGCGCGGCAGCGTCGCCTGCGTATATTTGCCCGGCATCGTGAATGTGATGATCCAGCGATCCCCCCGGCGCTGGCGGTCGACCGGGGCAGTCATGGCGATCTTCTCGGAGACCGCCCGGCGATCCACGGGCGCCGTCATGGCGACCTCCTCCGCGCGCACATTGTTGCCAAAGATGAAGCCCGCGAGCAGACGAAAGCCCGCCTCCGTCGCCTGCCGCGGGTCGCCCGTCACCTCGACCTCGGCGACCAGGCGCTTGCCATATCCCCGCAGCTCGAAGCCCTCCCCGCGCTGGACCACCGTATACGCCGGCTGCTCGACCCGCCCGCGCACCAGCAGCTTACTATCGGCGCGCGACTCCTTCGCAGACACCAGCACAGTCACGGCCCCCACGAGGGCGGCCACGGAAACGACGAGAGACCAGGGGCGCAGCATGGCCGCAAGCATGCGTCAGGTCCCCCGGTCCGCAACGAACCAGCCCCTGCGCACCCCCACACGAGCCCCGGCGCCCGATCCGCACCCCGCCCTGTCTCACAGCCGCCCCTCAGCAAGCCGCACCCAACTGGCGATCGTCGAGCGCTCCGGCCGCAGATCATCGCGGTAATCGACGCGCTCCAGATCTATCCACCAGTGCAGCTCACCCTTCCCCGCGGGATCGAGCGCCAGCCGGATCGTCGTGGCCTCGTGCACGCGGTCATCGAGCACCGGCCAACCGAACGCAGGATCGAGGGTGCCGTCCTCGCGGCGCCGCGCCGCAAATTGCCGGGCCAAATATCGCGTATTCCCGGCCACCACCGAGCCCCCGGCGACCAGCTCGGCGTGCAGCGCCAGGCGGCGATTCAGGTCCCCGGTGGGGAACGCATGGCCGACCCCACGCGGCGTGATATCCACGATCAGATCGTTACCCTCGCGCCTCGCGCTGACCGCCAGCGCCCGCCGCAGCGCCTCGGGATCGCGGACCGAGCTCAGCGTGTGATCAATGCCGCCGTCCTCGCCGCGCGGCAGGTGACAATCACCGCAGCGCCGATCCCCATGGATCGAGGCCCGATGTTCGCGCATCGTCGTCTGCATCATGGTGCCGGCCGGGCGGTGGCTCTCGGGCGGAAACTCGAATTCATGGCAACGCGCGCAGCTGCGGGTGGCGAAGTCCTCGCGGCGGACCAGCGGATGCGGCGCCTGAACCATCGCGCCGGGTCCGGTCACGATCGTATCGCCCGCCCCATGACAATCGATGCACCCGATCCCCAGCGCCTCGGCCTCGGCTCCGGGCAAGGCCTCCGCGCGCACGAGGCCGGGCGCGTGGCAATCGCGGCAGAAGCTCAGCATCTCGCGCGCATAGGCGCGCTGAAAGTCAACATTCGTGAATGATGCATGATGCCGCGAGCGTGCCCACTGCAGCGCGACCTCCGGATGACAGGCCTGACAATCCGCGTCGGCGAGCCCGACCACAGCCATGGGCTCCGCCAGGGCCTGCGGCGCTTCGCTCACCCCGGCCTCGCAGCCGAGCGCCAGCGCCAGCGCGAGGATCCAGGGCCGGCTCACGGCGTCGGGATGCCCGGCGCGGCCGCCGGTGCCTGGGCATTGGCCGCGGTGGCGAACACCACCGTCTCGTCGCCGATCTTCGCCGAGATCCACAGCTCGCTGAGATCCCCGCGCATCGCCCCGGTCACGCCCGTCGCGCCCTCGGGCAGCGCGATGTCTCGCCATACCCCATCGGGATCGCGGTGCAGGAGCTTCGGCCCGATCATCGTCCACAGCCCGCCGTCCTTGGTCGGCCACAACGCATCCGGCTCGCTGGCGATCGACTCGAGCTTCCAGCCGCCCGTCTCGTAGTGGATGAGATAGAACTCTGCGCTGGCGGCCTGGACCTTGCCGATCGCCGAGATGCTGTGCTGCTGGCGCGTGACCGGCTGCGAGAAGCTCCAAGAGCTGACGATCGGGAGCTTGGTCCGCTCCCGGGCGACACATTCGGGATCCGCACAATCGCGCTGGACGAACGTGCCGTCGGCGGTGTCGTGGACCGTGTATATTCGCCCCGACTTGGACTCGAAGAACCCGTTCAGGGTGCCTTCCCCGACGAGGCCGATCACGGGGTCGACCGCATTGTCGGCGATCCGGGTCAAGGTTTGCCCTTCCGTGACGATGAGGCCGCCCGTGCCCCCGATCTGGAAGCTCTGCCCCATGTCCTCGAAGCGCTGCTCGGCATTGTAAGCCTGGGGCACCCAGCGCCGCTTCCCACGCAATCGCATGAGCCGGATCTGCTCGCTCTCGCTGTCGGATCGGTCGCCGATGAGCTTCTTGACGCGGACTTCGATCACCCACGCGTTGTCGGGCCACGCGCCGAGCACCGTCCCGTCCGGCGCCTCGATCTCGGGGCGCAGGACCAGCGCGCCGCTGGCGTCGAGATCGTGATATCCGCTGGCAGATTTTGCCAGCACCCCGCGCGTCAGCGACTGGAAGCGCAGCGCCTCGCTCTGCCGCAAGACCTCGCGCCACGTCACCGTGGTCGGGGTCGCCGCAATCGCCGAGAGCGGGACAGTGGCGACGACGGCAGGCGCCGCGGGGTCGACAGGCGCCGCGGGGTCGACAGGCACCGCCGCGGGGTCGACAGGCACCGCCGCGGGGTCGACAGGCACCGCAACATCGGCGACCGGCGCGGGCTCGACGGGCACCGGTGGCGTCGGCTCGGCGACAGGCACCGGCGTGATCGCGGCAGGCGGCGCCGGCGGAGTCTTCGGCACCTCGCCCGCGGGCGGCGTCGCCGGGGCCTCGAGCGCCGCGGTCGGCCTGGTCGCGGCGGCGGCGGAGCGAGCCGGGTCGTCATGGCTCGTGCACGCGGGGCCCAACAACAGGACGAGGGTCAGCAAACCGGTGTGCCGCATGGGGCACGACCTTAGCAAAAATGCCGGCCGCGGCTCGTCGAATGGCGCGCCGACTGATACACAATTCGAGCGCGGACGTCTTCGATGACCCCCGAGGCCAAGAAGCTGCTCTCTTCCACCGTTCGGGCCCTGCGCGCGCGCTTGCTCGCCGACCTGCAGGCGGCGACGCAAGCCGCCTCGGTCCACGAGCGCGCGCGCCTCGAGGCCTGGCTGGACGAGCAGCCGCGCGCCCGGGCAGCCGGCACGCCCACGCGCGAGGCGCTGCGCCGCGAGCTCGCGCAACAGGCCGCCTATACGGCGATCCATCGCCTGGTGCTGCGAAGATTACGACCACCCGCGGCGATCGAGGTCGACCACGAAGAAACCGACGCGGCGCTCGTGCTCGTGCCGGCGGCCAGCTTGCGCCACGCGGCCGCGCTCCTCGACCAGCCCGGCCTCGCCTCGTGCTGGACCGACGAGCTCACGCTCGGCTGGGTGCACCAATATTGGAACGACCCCGAGCGCGAGGCCCTCGACGCCCGGCTCAGCGCGCGCGGCAAGCTCGAGCCGCACGAGGTCGCCAGCAAGACCCAGCTGTTCACCGAGCGCTATATGGTGGACTGGCTGCTGCACAATACGCTGGGTCCGATATGGCTGGCGATATGTCGCCGGCACGGCTGGGTCCCCGAGGCCCTGGCCAGCGGCACATTGCAGGCCCTGCAGGCCCGGCGGGCCGAATGGCGCGATCGCCAGACCCGCGGCGAGGTCCCGGCGACGGCGATGATGCCGCTGTCGACCGCGCTCGAGCGCCGCTGGGCCTATGATATGCAACAGCCGCTGCCGGCGGACGCGGCCGAGCACGCGCCCGCGAGCATCCGGGACCTGCGCCTGATCGACCCCGCCGTCGGCGCCGGTCATTTCCTGGTGCTCGCATTCGACCTGCTGTTCGCGCTGTATCAGGAGGAGGCCAGGCACCGCGGCGAGGCCGACGACCCGCGCTGGAGCCCGCGCGCGATCGCCGAGTCGATCCTCGAGCACAACCTGCACGGCCTCGACCTCGACCCCCGCGCCGTCCGGACCGCCGCCGCCGCGCTGATGCTCGCCGCGCGACGGACCTGTCCCGAAGTATCGCCGCGGCGACTGAACCTGGTGGCCGCCGAGCTGCGCCTGGCGAGCCTCGCATCCGATGCCCCGGCTCTGGTCGCACTACGCCGCGACATCGAACGTGACACCGGCATCCCCGCATCGGCGACCGATGCCCTGATCGACGCGCTGCGCTGCGCGGACCACCTGGGCAGCCTGCTGCGCATCGACGCCCTGATCACGCGGACCCTCGCGGGCCACGAATCCGCCCGCTGCGTCCTCCTCGGCCACCTCGAGTCTTTCCTCGGCGAACACACCCGCAGCGACGACCTCGGCGTGTACCTACAGCGCCCGCTCGCGGCCGGGGTCCGATTCCTGCGACTGCTGCGCGAGGACCACTATCACCTCGTGATCGGCAACCCGCCCTATCAGGGCACCGCGAGGATGGCCGATTCGACGTACATCCAGACCACCTACCCGCGAGGCAAGGCCGACCTCTACGCGGCGTTCCTCGAGCGTGGCCTGCAGCTCGTGCGCCCCGGCGGCCTGTCGGCCCTGCTGACCATGCGCAGCTGGATGTTCCTCCAGCAATACACCGAGCTGCGCCAGTGGCTGCTCGAGAACCACGACCTGCGGGCGCTCGGCGACTTCGACCGCGGGGCCTTCGAGGACGTGCCCGACGAGCGCGTCAGCGTGGTCGCCAGCATCTTCCGCCGGGCCCCGCCGGGCAACGACCCCGGTATCGCGCTCCAGCCGACGGCCCCGGACGACCACAGCCGCGACGGCGAGCGGACCCGCCGCAAACACGCCGCGGTGCTGGCCCAGGTCGGCCGCCACGAGTTTCGCCTCGCGGCCCTGCGGGTCGTGCCCGAATGGCCGCTCGTCTACTGGTGGGACGAATCGCTGCTGTCCCGTTATGCCCATACCCCGAAGCTCGGCGAGCGCGCGCCGACGCGCAAGGGCCTGTGCACGGGCGACGATCCCCGCACCTGTCGATTCCCCTGGGAGGTGCATTGGTCCCTCCCACGCGCCGGCACCGAAGCCCCGCCCGCCGAGGTGCTCGCCATGGGCTGGGTGCCGACGATCATGGGCGGCAAGGGTCGCGCGTGGATCGAGCCGCTGAGCCTCGTGATCGACTGGCGTGACCTCGGCCTCGCCAACAAGGTCATGCACGAGGCCCGCTGGGGCTCGCACACCAAGCGGGTCCAGAACGAGTCGTATTATGGCCGCCGCGGGGTCGCCTTCACCATGATCGGCGCCGGCTTCTGCGCCCGGGTCCATCGCTTCCCGAGCATCTTCGGCAACATGGGCTCCTCGGTCTTCACCGCCGATCTGGCGGGCACCGTGGCGAGCATGAACGCCACCCTCGCGAGGTCGGTGCTGACCTCGTTGAACCCCGGCATGCACTTCGAGGTCGGCGACGTCAATCGCCTCCCGCTGTTCCCGATCGCCGACGCCGACACCATCTTCGCCACCGTCGAGCGCGCCTTCGCCGAGCACGAGTCGCACCGCGAGCCCTCCGTCGAATATCGCCGCCCCGGACCCTCGCCCTGGCGACACGCGCAGGCCTGGGCCCAGCGCGCCGTCGATCGCCCCGACGGCGCGCCCCTGCCCGCCTATACACCCACGCACGATCCGGAGCCCACGACCGATCATCTCTCGCACGCCCTCGGGGTCGCGCTCGGCCGCTTCGGCCCCGCCGGCGAGGGCATCCTCGGTCCCCACGACGACCTCGGCCACGCCCTGCCCGCGGGCATCCTGTTCCTCGACGGCACCCTGGCCCCGGACGACCACCGCGACAGCCTCGGCCACGCCGCCGCCCGCCCGCTGCACGCCGCCTTCACGCCGGCCGACAAACTCCGCACATATCTCGCAAGACACTTCTTCGCGGTGCATCGCAAGATGTATGAAAACCGGCCGATCCACTGGCCGCTGTCGTCCGCCGAGAAGACCTTCGTCGCCTGGATCACCATCCACCGCTGGACCGCCGACACCCTGCAGATCCTGCTCACCGAACATTTACTGCCGGCGCTCGCCCGTCTCGACGCCACGCCCAATCGCAAGACCAGGGCCCGCGACGAGCTCGTCGCGTTCATCGCCACCACCCGGCAGATCGCCGAGTTGGGCCCGCCACCCGCATCGGCGACGCCGGAGCGCGAGGTCGATGCCGCATACGCTCCCGTGCTCGACGACGGCGTGCGGGTCAACGCCGCGCCCCTGTGGCCGCTGCTGGCCCCGCAGTGGAAAGACCCACGAACATGGTGGCGACAGCTGGTCGCCGGCGGCAAACAAAACGCCGACTGGGCCCGGCTGGCGATGCGCTACTGGCCCACCCGGGTCGACGCGAAGTGCCAGCGCGACCCCTCGCTCGCGGTCGCGCACGGATGCTTCTACAAATATCATCCCGCGCGCGCCTGGGCCTGGGAGCTGCGGCTGCAAGCCGAGCTCGGCCCGGCGTTTTGCATCGCCGAGCGCCCCTATCGCGGCGACGGCGGGCACGAGGCGCACCGGCGCAGATTCCTGGCCGAGCACGCCGCGGAGGCGCAGGCGATCGCCGACAGGGAGACGCTACGCCGGCAGCGCAAACACGGCCGCCCCGGCGGGCCGCTCAGCCGATGACCAGCTCGACCTGATCCCAGATCTTGCGCAGCAGCGCGAGCGTGCGCCCCTGCCACGGCTTGGCCGCGCTGCCGAGGATCTTCACCTGCGTGGTCCTGGCCTTGCGGACCTCGACCAGAAACTGCCCGAAGGTGCCGATGCCCGACGAGTTCAACATCTCCAGGTCACGAAAATCGAGCGTAATCAGCGGACCGCCCTCGGCATGCACCGTGCGCAGCAGCTCCAGGATCGGCCCGTAGTCGCGGGGGCTCCGCAGCCGCAATTGCCCCGTGAAGCGCACCCGCCGCTCGGCCTGCTCGTAGGCGACGCTGTAGTCCTTGTCCTCGATGTTCATGACGGACTCCTGCTGGCTGATAAGGTCGGCGACGGGGATGATACGGACGGACGAAGTACGAGGATAAAGCTGGCGTCGTCCGCCGGCACCGCGGCGCCCCGATACGCCGCGAGGCGTGCGCGCAGCCGGGTGGCGAGCTGGGTCGCCGAGCTGGTCGCGCCGTCGACGGCGACCGCAGCCACCAGCGCGGCCAGGCCCTCGACCTCGAGCATATGGTCCCGCTCATCGAGCAGCTCGGACAGGCCATCGGTGTAGAGCGCGAGCAGCTGGCCGTGGTCCAGGCGATCGCGGGTCACCACGATCTCGGCGTCGCCGTCGAGGAAGCCGAGCGGCGCCTGCTCGAAGGTCTCCACCTCGCGCAGCGCCCCGCCCGGGGTGGCGATCATCGGCGGCGGATGCCCACAATTGACCTGCTCGATCTCCCCGGTCTCCGGGTCGATGACCAGCGAACACATCGTCACGAACACGCCCGCCGGCAGCGTCGAACACAGGTAACGATTGAGGCTGCGCACCAGCGCCGCGACCCCGAGGCCCTCGTGCACCAGCACATGCACGGTCGTGTGCAGGCCCGCGGCGATCAGCGCCGCCTCGAGGCCCTTGCCGCACACGTCCATCACCGTGATCAGCAGCCGTCCGTCGCGCAGCGGCAGGGCGTCGACATAATCGCCGCCGACCCACTTGCAGGCCTCGTAATCGAAGCTGACATCGAGCTTGCCGGTGTGGAAGTCACGCGGGACCAGGCGGGTCTGGATGTCGCGCGCGCGGCCCAGCTCCTCCTCCAGCACCGCCTGCGCCTCGGCCTGACGGCGCGCCACCCAGGTCGACTCGGCCTGGCGATACAGCTCGCCCGCCAGCGACACCAGAGCGAGCCACTCCGCGGTGCCGTAGTTCGAGGGCAGCGTGACATACAGCGTATCGAGGTGACCCTCGTCGCCGCCGATCGGCACCGCGACCGCGGACATCGCCTCCATGACCATCGACAGCTTGAGCAGCGCCTTGCCGCCGTCGTAGGTCGACGCGACCACCGGGGCCCCCGACGCGAGCACCGTGCGCAGCACCGTGCGCGAGATGTGCGGCGTCTCCTTGCCGGGCGCGAGCGACGGCGGCCGCAGCAGCGCCGGCTCTTGAACCCCCGATCGGTCGATGCGGATCGCCAGCGCCGAGGTGCCATGCATGTCGCCACTGACCATCAGATCGCAGAGGATCCGGATCCGGTCGTCGGCCTCCGCGGTGGCCAGCAGCTCGCCGCCGAGGGCGATCAGGCGCGACAGCTGCGAGGCGTCGATCTTCGGCGCGCCGAGGTCGCGAAGCGAGCGCAGCTGCCCGACCGGCCCGTCGACCATGGTCAGGTGCCCCGCGCCGATCGGCCGCTTGCCCGCGACCTCGCCCGGCATGCGCACATAGGTCAGGAAATAGTCCTCGACCTGGATGACATCGCCGTAGCTCAGGCGATGGCTGACGACCCGCGCCCCGTTGACCAGCGTGCCGTTGCGGCTGTGAAGATCACGCACCCACCACAGACCCGCGTCGTCCTTGACCAGCTCCATGTGCTGCCGGGACACCGTGTCGCTCTCGAGCACGACCTCGATCTTCGGCGAGCGCCCCACGATCATGCGCTCGCCCACCATCGGGACGACTCGAGGCGGCGCATCACCGCGACGGATCTGCAAAAATGCGCCGCTCACGACCTCGCCTGTTCCTCCCGGCCCTGCACTCGCCCGGCATCATAACACCCAAGGTGCAAACCCCGGCCCGCCGACAGCCCCCCGAACCGCTCGGTTCCGCGCGAGCAGCCGTGAGGATCCCCGGCCCTGCGCCCACCCGCGCCGCGCGCCAGGGAGCACGAATACCAGCCCGACCATTGCTGGCAGGATGCGGATCGCAGGCCTGGCCGTTCGGGGCCCGGCCGCGGTGACAATCATTGCAGATCGACGGGTAATACGACCTGCATCAAACCGGCGCAGCCCTCGTTGAGCACGGTCACCTCGATCGTGAAGTTGATCACCGAGGGCGCGGGCACGTCGGGGGCCGCCGTGAAGCTGACGGTCAGCGGATTGTCCTGACCCACCAACAGCGCGAACAACCAGTTCTCGGGCATCTCCGCGGTGACCCCGGGATGATCGGCCACGACCCGGATCCCCGGATAGGTCAGGAAGTCCTCGGGCCCCGGATTGTGCAAGGTGACGCCGATCATGACGCTCTCGCCGGCCTCCCAGGTCGGGCCCATGTCCGGCGTCGCCACCGGGTCCTTGAGCTCGATCAGCGCCGCGGCCGTGCACACCCCCGAATCCGTACCTCCCGTGCTGCCCCCGCTCGTCGCATCCGAAACGCCGCTCGACCCGGAGGTGGTCGGTGTCGAGGACGTCGTCGCCTCGCCCGTGCTCGTGTCATCCGTCGATGTCGACGTCGATGATGTCGTCGTCGACGTCGATGACGACGTGGATGACCCGGATGTCGACGACGTGTCGCCCGTGCCGTCCACGGAGGGGCCACAGGCGGTCAGAGACCCGGCCAGGAGGCCAGCGAGGAGACGGGCATCCGACATGATTCGTCATCGTCGTCGACCGCACCGCGGACGTCAAGCCCGGCGCCTGTGTATGCTCGCCGCGTGTCCCGTCTGCCGCTCCTGCTCGCCCTCCTGATCGCCTGCACCCCGGAGGCCGCGACCACCAGCGACACCTCGGGCACCAGCACCGGCACCGGCGAACAGGCGACGGACGCGTCGACCGCCTCGACATCCTCGGCGACCGCGTCGACGAGCACACCGACGACCACGGCAACACCAACCACCACCGACACCACCGGCGACACCACGATCGGCGAGGCCTCGAGCACCGGCGCGCCAGCGGGCACCTGCGGCGACGGCACGATCGACCCGGGCCAGCTGTGCTTCGCGCTCGCGCGCAGCATCCCGGTCGGCGTCACGCCGGTGGCCCTCGACATCGGCGACCTCGACGGCGACGGTCATCTCGACCTCGTCGCCGTCGACCTCGCCGGCCAGACCGTGGAGCGCCTGCTTGGCCTCGGCGGCGCCGAATTCGAGCTGCAGAGCCCGGCCCTGCCCTCGTTTCAGCCGCGTGGTGTGGTGATCGCCGACCTCGACGAGGATCCCCGCCTCGACATCGCCGTCGCCGACATCGGCCTCGACGCGATCACGATCTACCACGCGACCGGACGACCCGGCGAGTTCGCGGTGGGCAAGCCGATCAAGGCCGGCGGCAAGCCCCGGGCGCTGGTCGCCGGCGACCTCGACGGTGACGGCCGCAGCGACCTCGTGGTCGCCAACGAGGAGTCCAGCGACCTCAGCGTCGCGCTCGCCGACGGCGCCGGCGGCTTCGTCCCCGCGGTGCACTACCCCGTCGGCCTCGCCCCCTACGAGCTCACCCTCGCCGATCTCGACGGCGACGGCGACCTCGACCTCGTCTCCGCCGACAAGGACAGCAACGGCCTCAGCGTGCTGCTCGCCACCGGCGACGGCAGCTTCGCCGCCGCCACCCCGTACCCGATCATCGACGAGCCGCGCACCCTGTCCGTCGGCGACATCGACGGCGACGGCGCGCTCGACGTCGTTGCCGCCAGCTACACCACCCCGAACCTCAAGGTCCTGCTCGGCGACGGCGCGGGCGGCTTCGCCGACAAGCCGGGCTTCGTGCCGTTCTCGATCGGCATGTATGCCGTGGTCGTCGCCGACCTCGATCACGATGGCGTCCAGGACATCGTCGGCGTCGACAGCGATCTGAGCGAGGTCGTCGTGATCCGCAACATCGGCCCCGGCAAGCTGCCGACCTACGCGCATTATGTCGTCGGGGTCAACCCTGACGACCTGCTCGTGCGCGACCTCGACGGCGATGGAGCCCTCGACGTCGTCACCGCCGACAGCGGCTCCGGCACCATCACGATCCTGCGCGCGGATCCCTGAGGCTCACCGGGCGCTACCGCCCGCGCCACGCACCATTTCCGGCGCGGGCCGCCCACTGATATCGTCGCGCTCCACGATGGGCGAGCGCTTCACCTCCGCGACCGACACCTACGAGGTCGACGCGCCCTTCGCCGAGGGCGCCTCGGGCCTGGCCTATCGCGCGCTGAGCACGAAGCTCGGCAAGCGCTGCTTCCTGAAGCAGCTCAAGCTCGCCGGCACGCGCGACTGGAAGACCGTCGAGCTGTTCGAGCGCGAGGCCCGGGTGCTCGCCGGCCTCGAGCACCCGGCGATCCCCCGTTACCTGGATTACTTCCACGACCCCGAGCGGGGCTGCTTCATCCTCGTCCAGGAGCTGATCGACGCGCCCAGCCTGCAGGACCTGCTCAATCAGCAGCACCTGCTGACGCCCGCGGCGCTGCAGGCGATCGTCGAGCAGGGCCTCGAGGTGCTCGACTATCTGCACACCCGCGTCCCGCCGGTGCTGCACCGCGACATCTCGCCGAAGAACTTCCTGTTCGCCGCGGGCCGGCTCTCACTGGTCGACTTCGGCGCGGTCAAGCTGTCGCTACGCGACTCGACCATGATGACCAGCGCCGGGACCTTCGGTTACATGGCGCCCGAGCACATCATGGGCCAGGCGCTGCCGGCCTCGGATCTCTACGGACTCGGCATGGTCGTCATCGCTCTGGCGACCCACCACGACCCCTCCGACCTCCCGCTCGACGCCTCGCACGGCGGCGTCGACCTCTCGCAGGTGCTGCCGCGGATCCCCGGGCCCCTCCGCGCGCTCGTCGAATCGCTGGTCAAGCCCGGCCTCGCGCAGCGGGTGCCGAGCGCGAGCGCGGCGCTCGAGCTGCTGCGAGCCCCCGCACCGCCGCCCCCATTGCCCGCCACCCCCGCGGGTCCCTCGCGGCTCGCCACGACCTTCACAGCGCTGCGCCGACATCCGCTGCGCAACGGCCTCTACGCCCTCGCGCTGCTGTTCTGCCTCACCCGCCTCATGGCCAGCGTGCTCCCGTTCACCGGCCAGAGCGGCCAGCTCGGCGGGTGGACCGGCGGACACACCCGATTCCTCGCGCAGCTCACCGGCACGCTCGTCGGCGATTACGACCTGCTGGTCTCCCCGCACGACATCGACGCGCTCGCCTTCAGCCCGGACGGCAGCCTCGTCGCCTCCGCCGCTGGGGAGCGGGTCCTGATCTGGGACCGCGAGCGCGGCAAGCTCATGCATGACCTGGCGGTGCCGCGGAACGGCGCCGGCTGGCTGCGCTTCAGCGCCAGCGGGGCGACGCTGTGGGCCGGCCTCAAGTACGGCACCACGCTGGTCCGCTGGAACACGGCGACCGGCGCGATCGAGGAGACCCTCGACCTCGAGATGCTGCCGATCGCCCAGGGCGTCGCCAGCGAGATCCTCGACTTCACCGGTGACGACGAGCGTCGCCTCTCCGTGCTGGTGCAGTCGACCGCCACCGACCTGACGCTGTTCCAGCGCGAGTCCGACGCGATCACCCCGATCACGCTGCAGGATCGCGGCGTCGACGCGAGGCTCTCCGCGGACGCCCGGATCCTCGCGGTGATGCGCGACCGTCCCGGCGACGACAACGATCAAACCGGCACCGTGCTCGTGCGTCGGATCAAGACCGGTGAGGAGCTCGGGCGCTTCTCGCTGCGTTACCTCGAGACCCTGGCCCTCGCCCCCGACGGCCAGACCGTCGCGCTGATCAGTTCGCGGGGCGTCGCGCTGCATCGGCTCGGCGAGACCGATTCGCCGCAGATCCTCCTGTTCGGGCTCGGCAACTACAGCTACGGCCTGCGGGCCCGCTTCTCCGCCGACGGCTCGCGACTCGTCGTCGCCGTCGGGGAGCAGATCGTCGTCATCGACGTCACGCAGCGCAGGGTCCTCGGCCAATTCAGCTACAAGAAGACCGCCCTGGATTCGATGCCCGTGAGCGCCCTCGCCATCAACCACGACGGCACCTTGATCGCCAGCGGCAACCACGACGAGGTCACCCGCCTGTGGCCGGTGCCCTGACCCCGGAGCCCGCCGGCCCGCCGGGTTGTGCGGCGCAGCACGGCCCACGCCCGAACTGCCGCCGCTTGCCATCCTGACGCCCCTGGTCTATTGTGCAGCGCACAATAACCACCGGCGTGCGGACCCCCGCACCGGCGGGTCCGCCATGCTGTATCAGCTCCACGAACTTCAACGCAGCGTGCTCGATCCTCTGGCCCAGGTCGCCGACGCGAGCGCCAGGCTGATCGGCGAATCGCCGCTCAAGAAGCTGCCCGGGCTGCGCCTGCTCGGCGCCAGCCAGGCATTGTTGCACCGCGTCTCCCGGCGCTACGAAAAACCCGGCTTCGCGCTCGAGCGCACCGAGGTCCTCGGCCGCGAGGTCCACGTGTCGGAGCAGGTCGTGGCGAGCGAGCCCTTCTGCCGCCTGCTGCGCTTCGTGCGGGCGAGCGACGACCCGGCGATCGCCGCCTCGCTGCGCACCCAGCCGCGGGTGCTGGTGTGCGCGCCGCTGTCGGGCCACCACGCCTCGCTGCTGCGCGACACGGTGCGCTCGCTGCTGCGCGACCACGACGTCTACGTGACCGACTGGCTCGACGCGCGCGAGGTGCCGCTGGCCGCCGGCGACCTCGGCCTCGACGGATATGTGCGCACGATCCAGCGCTTCATCCGCGCCCTCGACGCGCGCAGCCTGCACGTGCTCGCGGTGTGCCAGCCGACCGCGCCGGTGCTCGCCGCGGTCTCGCTGCTGGCCCAGGCCGGCGAGCCCACCCCGCGCTCCTTGACCCTCATGGGCGGCCCCGTCGACGCCAGCCGCAGCCCGACCGAGGTCAACCGCCTCGCCACCGGTCGCTCGATCGCGTGGTTCGAGCGCAACATGATCCACACCGTGCCGGATCGTTATGTCGGCCGTGGCCGCCGCGTCTACCCCGGCTTCATGCAGCTCACCGCCTTCGTGGCGATGAACAAACGCCGCCACCTCGGCGCCTACGGCAATTACTGGCTCGACCATCTGCGCGGTCCCGCCGGCGCCGCGGCCCGGGCCGCACACGAGCGCTTCTACGACGATTACAACGCCGTGCTCGACATGGACGCGCGCTACTACCTCGATACCGTGCGCATCGTGTTCCAGGAGTTCGCCCTGGCGCGCGGCACCTGGTCCGTCGACGGCGAACGCGTACGTCCGGACGCGATCACCGATACCTCGCTGCTGACCATCGAGGGCGAGCTCGACGACATCTCCGGGGCCGGCCAGACCGAGGCCGCCCACACGCTCTGCAGCGGTCTCGCCGCGGACCGCAAGCGCCACCACACCGCCCCCGGCTGCGGCCATTACGGCATCTTCTCCGGCCATCGCTGGCGCGACGACATCTATCCGCTGCTGCGCGACTTCATCCGCGCGCAGGCGGGGGAATGAACCCATGCTGACCCAAAAGACAGCCCTCGTCACCGGCTCGACCAGCGGCATCGGCCTCGGCATCGCCCGGGCGCTCGCGGCCAGCGGGGCCAACGTCGTCATGAACGGCTTCGGCGACGTGGCGGCCGCGCGCGCCGAGGTCCAGGCCTGCGCCCGCCCCGGCGCGCGCATCGATTATCACGGCGCCGATCTGGCCCGCGCCGACGAGGTCGCCGCCCTGGTCGCCCACGTCGACGCCGAGTTCGGCGGCATCGACGTGCTCGTCAACAACGCCGGCATCCAGCACGTCGCCAGCATCGCCGACTTCCCCGCCGAGCGCTGGGACGCGATCCTCGCGGTCAACCTCAGCTCCGCGTTTCACACCACCCGCCTCGCCCTCCCCCACATGCTGCGCAAGGGCTGGGGCCGCATCGTCAACATCGCCTCCGTGCACGGCCTCGTCGCCTCCGCCTACAAGGCCGCCTACGTGGCCGCCAAGCACGGCCTGGTCGGCTTCACCAAGGTCACCGCATTGGAGACCGCGCGCACCGGCGTCACCTGCAACGCGGTCTGCCCCGGCTGGGTGCAGACGCCGCTGGTGGAGCGCCAGGTCGACGCCCGCGCCGCCCAGGACTCGAGCTCGCACAGCGACGCCCGCCTCGCCATGCTCGCCGAGAAGCAGCCCTCCGGCGAATTCGTCACCACCGAGCAATTGGCCGCCCTGGTCGGCTTCCTGTGCAGCGACGCCGCGAGCCAGGTCCGCGGCGTGGCCTGGACGATGGACGGCGGCTGGACCGCGCAATAGGGCCGCTCACAAACTCTTGAGATATTCGAGCAGGTCCAGCCGGTCGCGGCTGCCCTCATGAAGCCGTGCTCGGCATCGCAACGCAGCGCCCATGAGCGCTGAATACGACGACCTGGCGACTCCGCGCTTGCGCGCCCGGCCCCGCCCGGTGCACGCTCGCGCGCATGAGCCGAGGCCTCGAGCTCGCCCTCGTGTTCGGCGCGGCCCTGGTCGTCGCGCTGGGTGCCCTCACATACGCGCTGCTCCAGCAGCACCGGACCGTGCGCGCGCGGCTCGACGCTGCCCGCTCCTTCGCCGTTGCGCTGCGCGATGCGCTGGCGATCGACGCGAGCCTGACACCCGCCCACGAGCCCTTCCGCGAGGGCATGTGGGCGATCGACGGCGTGCTCCACGGACGCCCGCTACGAGCCCTGGTCGGCGCCCATGTCGTATTGCTCGCGGTGCAGCTCCCGGGCCACGCCGGCGCGGGCTGGGATCTGACGCCGACGCGCGAGTTCTCGGCCCGTGGCGGCTCGTACAATGACCCCGCCGATCCGCATCGCCCCCTCGATCCTGCGGCCCTCGGCGCCGGTTGGTCGGTGCGCGGCCCGGATGCCCAGCGCAAGGTCGATGCGCTATCCCCCGCGATCCGGGCGCTCCTGCGGGCCGACGTCGACTCGCCGCCGTGGGTGCTGGGCGGATGGTTACGGCTGCACCATCCGCGCGACGAGGTCGCCGTAGTGGCCACGTGGATCCGCGAACAGACAGCCCGCATCGCGTCCTGATCCAGAATCGGCGGAGGGCCCGCGTCGGCGACCCCGACCGCTGGTACCATCGCCGCATGCCCGTGCTCATCGTTGTTGGCGTGCTGGCCCTCTCCGGAGCGCTCTTTGCGAGCTGGTACTTCTCACGCGACGTTCGGGCCCGCCGCAAGCTCGCGCGCACGCCGATGCAGGCGATCGTCGACGTCGTCCCCGGCACGATCACGCGGCTCACGGGCAAGATCCAGCCGCTCGCGGAGCAGCTCACCGCGCCGATGAGCGGCCGCCGCTGCGCCTACTATCTGGTGCTCGTCGAGGAGTACCGCTCGCGCGGCAAGTCCAGCCACTGGGTCGAGATCCTGCGCGAGGAGGAGAGCGTCGACTTCCTGCTGCACGACAACACCGGGATCGCCCACATCGAGATGGTCGCCCCGCAAGTGGCCGTGGTCCGCGATCACAGGACCCGGTCCGGCACCTTCGACGACGCGAGCGCGGTCGAGGCCGGCTTCCTCGCCCGCTTTGAGGAGCAGGCGACCAACTTCCTCGGCCTCAATCGAACCCTACGTTACACCGAGGGCGCGCTCGAGTTCGGCGAGCAGATCACCGTGCTCGGCGCGGCCCGGCCCGGCGAGGGTCAGGTCGACCTCGTGCTCGAGACGCCGCCCCAGGGCCCGATGCTGCTCACCGATCACCCGGACACGGTCAAGGCCGGGCCGCGGGCGTTGAAGTGATCCATTGCTGGTGATATCAGCGCCCTCGCCCCCTGCCCGCTCATGCCGAGAAAGATCCTGATCCCGCTGCCCGATCTCGACTTCGACGTCACCGAGGTCGCGGTGCCCTGGCGATTGTTCACGGATGCGGGCCATGAGGTCGTCTTCGCCACCGAGCACGGCGCGACGCCGGCCGCCGACCCGCTGCTGCTGCGTGGCGTCCTGTTCGGCAAGCTCGGCGCCGACCCCGAGCCCCGGGCATTTTATGACGCGCTCACCCACGACCCGGCGTTTCAACGCCCGCGGATCTGGGCCAACCTCGATATGCACGAGTTCGACGCCCTGCTGCTGCCCGGTGGGCACGCCCAGGGCATGCGCCAGTACCTCGGCAGCGAGGTCCTGCAGCGCCAGGTGGCCACATTCTGGGCCCTCCGGCGCCCGGTCGCCGCGATCTGCCACGGCGTCCTGGTGCTGGCGCGCTGCCACGATCCCGCGACCGGCAAGAGCCTGCTGTGGGATCGTCGCACCACCTGCCTGCCCGCGTACATGGAGCGCCTGGCCTACTATCTCAGCGCGTGGAAGCTCGGCCGGTATTATCGCACCTATCCGGCCTATGTGGAGACCGAGGTGCGCGAGGCCCTGGAGCGGCCCTCGCAGTTCGTCCGCGGTCCGCTGACGATCGGCAGCCGCGGCAGCGCGAACGACGATCGGCACGCCTTCATCGTCGAGGACGACAACTACCTGTCCGCGCGCTGGCCCGGTGACGCCTATCTGCTGGCCCGCCGCTTTCTCGAGGTCCTGGCCGCCGGCCTGACCGGCGACGTGAAGGCCGACTATTACAGCGGCGCGCTCGACCGGCACGCCCTCGAGCACTGGACCGTCCCGTGGTGCGAGATCTATCTGCTCCCGGACGCCCGGGTCGCCATCATCCATCACGAGTCAACCTTCGTGAGCTGCGAGCTGCGCAGCATGGAGGACGTGCTCGCCGGTCGCTCGCGGCTCGGCCTCTCCGACGAGCTACAGCGCGTCCGCGAGGCCTTCGAGCGCCACCTCGGCCCGCTGGCACCCTGACTCATGGCGCGGCGAACAGCGCGGTCATCACGGCGGGGAAGCGTCGCGCCCAGCTGTTCTCGTCGTGCTCGCCGATCGGGTCCTCGAACCAGCGCAGCTCGTCGGCCTGATATCCGTAAGCGTCCGTGAGCAGCGCGACCATCTCGATGCCGCGTTCGGTCGCGGCCGCCTCGATGCTCTCGTTATGAAAACCACCGCTGCGCACCAGCCCCCAGTCGATCCACAGCCGCGGCCGCACGCGCGGATCGGCGAGCACCCCGGCCAGCGTCTGCACGAGCACGGACGAGGCCAGCGGACCGCCGGGGAACTCGCCGCCATACACCGGGTCGAGCCCGAACCAAAACGACGAGGACAGACAGCCCGCGCGGCCGAACACCTCCGGCCGGCGATTCGCCAGATAAAACGCCGCCAGCCCGCCGCGCGAGGAGCCGATGATCGCGGTGGAATTTCGCTCGACGCGGGTGTTGTAATGCTCGTCGACGAAGCCACGTACGTGGTCGGCGACATAGGCGGTATATTGCTCGACGCCGCAGCACGCCGCGTCCGGCTGCCCGGGCGTGTGCGAATATTCGTACTCGCGATCGTTCGGCACGATGGCGACCACGATCACCGGCGCAATCGTGGCCGCCTGATAGAGCCCCGCGAGCCCGCCCGCGACGTCCCAGGTCTTGTTGCCGGCCCCGCCCGGCCAGAAGCTGGTGTCGCCGTCGTTCATGTAGACGACCGGGTAACCGGGCCCACAGGCGTCGTAGTCGCGCGGCAGCAGCACATGCACCTTGTGGGGCAGGTCCGTCGGACCGCCGACATCGAGCGCGTCGTAGGTGTGAAACCAGCCCGCGGAAAAACCATCGTCGTGCGACCACGCGGTCTGACCGCCGAGCATGAAGGGATAAGCGCTGGCCGCGGGCGGGCCCGGGGTCTCGGCGGTGCACGATTCACCCGTCGACCCGGACGTGCTCACGCTCAAGCTCCCATCCGAGCTCCCATCCGAGCTCGTGACAATGCCCCCCGTCGAGGTCTCGCCGCCCGTGCTCGATGAAACATCGGAAGAGGAGGACGACGAGCCTGCGTCCGCGTCCGCGCGGGGCTGCCCGGCCGAGCAGGCCGCGACCGCGACGAGGATCATGAAATGTCGAGCATGCATGGGAGCGGCCTGCGCGGCGAATCATGGCACACGCCGGGCCCCGCGTGCAGACCCCCGGGCGGCCCGGCGAATCGACACGGCCGGGAAATCGCCGGCCGTGCCCGTGCGTAGACCCCCGCCATGCACCGCCGCCACTTCCTCGCTGGCACCTGTGCCACGCTGCTGCCGTCGCCGCTGGCCGCGAAGACTCGCCCGGGCGCCGCGGACCAGGCCGCCGAGCTCGCCGCCACCGCGGCCCACAACGCCGAGGTGATCGCGCAGCTGCGCGATCCCGGGGCGCCGCTCCGGGCCTGGGAGTGGATCGTCGTGCATCACACCGCAGCCGAGTTTGCGACGCTCGCGGGCATCGACCGTTATCATCGCACCCACTTCGGCGACCCGCTCGGCGCCGAATACCACTTCGTGATCAACAACGGCAAGAAGCGACCGATCGGCCTGATCGAGCCGGCCCGCTGGCGCTATCAGGAGCCCGCCTGGCACCTGTTCAAGCCCGACAACGCCCCGCGCTCGATCGCCGTGTGCCTGATCGGCAACTTCGAGACCCGCGAATTCCCGACGCCGATGCTGGACGCCCTGCTCACGCTCACCCGGGCCCTGATGCACACGTTCGAGATCCCCGCGAACAAGGTCAGCACCCACCGCGTCGTCGACGAGAAGATGACGCAGTGCCCCGGCAAACACTTCCCACGCGAGGCGTTCCTCGCCCGCCTCACCGCCGGCTGACGCCCGCCGCGCCCGGGCCCGGCGATCACCGGTCGGGCAACGGAATGAACTCGGTCTCGCCCGGCACCGCGCCGAGACGCCCGTCGCGCCAGTCGGCTTTGGCCTGCTCGATGCGCTCGCGCGAGCTGCTGACGAAGTTCCACCACAGGAAGCGCGGGCCGTCGAGCGGCTCACCGCCGACCAGCATCACGCGCGCGTCGCTGACGGCGCGCAGCACCGGCAACGTGTCCGGATCCAGCACCGCCAGGGTGTTGCGCGGCAGCGCGACGTCGTCGAGCGTCAGCTCGCCCGCCACGGCATACAGCGCCCGCTCGACGTGCTCCGCGGGGATCTGCAGCGAGGCGCCGGCGCGCAGCTCGATCGACACGTAGAGCGTGCCGGACAGCACCGCCACCGGCGCGCGCGCGCCGAAGGCGTGACCGGCGACGATCGTCATCGTGACACCATCACGCTCGACCACCGGCAAGGTCGCCTTCGGGTGGTGGGCAAACGACGGCTCGTCCTCCTCGTGCGCGTGGGGCAGCGCGACCCAGGTCTGCAGGCCGTGCATCGCGTGCGGCTTGCCGACCAGGCGCTCCGGCGTGCGCTCGGAGTGCACGATGCCGCGACCCGCGATCATCCAATTGACATCACCCGGCAACACCTCCTGCACGCAGCCGAGGCTGTCACGATGCATCATGGCGCCTTCCCACAGATACGTGACCGTGGCCAGGCCGATGTGCGGGTGCGGGCGCACGGCCATCGGCTGCTCGCCGAGCACCGCCGGCCCGATGTGATCGAAGAATACGAAGGGTCCGACGCTGCGCCGCTCGGCGCTCGGCAGCGCCCGACCGACCGTGAATCCCCCGATGTCGTGTACACGAGGCTGAATGAACTGCGGCATCCGGACCGGACATACCACGGGCCGCACGTTTTCCCGCTGACAACTCGGGCCCGGTCGCGCTAAAAAGCGCACCATGCTCACCCGCGCCGAGGCCACCGGATTTCGCGAGACCTCGCTGCACGCCGATGTCATGCGCTTCGTCGCCGCGCTCGCGTCGCGCCGCGACCCCCGCCTGCACGTCGAGTCCTTCGGCCAGAGCCCGGGCGGGCGCGACCTGCCGCTGCTCGTGCTCTCGAAGGACGGCCTGCGCAGCCCGGCCGAGGCGCGCCGTAGCGGCCGCCCGGTGGTCCTGCTGCTCGACGGCATCCACCCCGGCGAGGTCGAGGGCAAGGAGGCGAGCCTGGCGCTGGTGCGCGACCTGCTCGATGGTCACCACCCCGACTGGCTCGATCAGCTCGTGCTGCTGGTGGTGCCGCTGTTCAACCCCGACGGCAACGACGCGCTCGACCCCGCCAATCGTCGCCTCGACCTCAAGCAACTCGCCGGCCAGCCGGGCCCGGTGGTCGGCACCCGCACGCAGAGCCACGGCATCAACCTCAACCGCGATTACCTGCGCCAGGCCGCGCCGGAGATGCGCCTGCTGCAACAGGGGGTGTGCATCCCGTGGGCCCCGGACCTCACGATCGACAACCACGCCACCAACGGCTCGGTGCACCGCTTTCACATGACCGTCGATGTCCCGCACACCATCGAATCGGGCCGCGCCGAGCCGATCGCCATGATGCGTGATCGCCTGGTGCCCGAGGTCATGGCCGCCGTGCGCCGGCGCGGCTTCGACAGCGGCTGGTACGGCAACTTCGTCGAGGACGAGCGCATCCTCGATGCCCGCGGCGAGGTCGACCCACACACACCGGTCGGCCTCGGCTGGGTCACCTATCCGCACCACCCGCGCTTCGGCGCCAACTATCGCGGCCTGACCAATCGCCTCGACCTGCTGCTCGAGTGTTACAGCTACCTGCCCTTCGAGGAGCGGGTGCAGACCGCCTCCGCATGGCAGATCGAGACCCTGACCTGGGCCGCGAACCACGCCGCGACGATCAAGGAGATCGTGGCCGCCAGCGCTCGCCCGCCCGATCGCATCGCCGTGCGCTACCGCCTCGAGCCGACCGCCACGCCGATCGACATCCTCACCCGCAGCCCGCGCGACTTCAGCGGCGAGCCGGTGACCCTGACGATCCCCCACCACGCCCGCTTCGTCGGCACCACCGTGGTCGATCGCCCGCGCGCCTATCTCGTGCCGCCGGCGATCGCCGGGCTGCTGCGTCAACACGGCCTGCAGGTCGAGCCGGCCGCGGGCGTGCACGACGTGCAGGTCGCCTGCGTCGCCTCGCTCGCCGCCGAGGATGGTCGCAAGATCCTCGAGGCCGCACGGATCGGCGAGGTCGCCGTCGAGTGGCACGAGTCGGCCCGGCGCGTGCCCGACGGCTGGTCGCTAGTCGCCACCGATCAACCACTCGGTGCGATCGCCGTGTACCTGTGCGAGCCCGAGAGCGACGACGGCGTGGTCGAGAACGGCGTCGCCCCGGTGCCCGCCGTCGGCGACGAGCACCCGGCCTGGCGCCTGCGCTGACGCGCCATGACAGGCGCCTGTCCGCGAGGACAGGCGCTCACCCGAGGCTCGTGCTCACTGCGGGAGGATGCTCAGCAGCTGGCCGCCGGTCATGTCCGAGTAGACATAGTGGCTGCCGACGATATCCATCTTCTTCATGCCGGGCACGTTGTCCGGCGCGAACTTCCAGGCGAAGCCGCCCTGGTCGATCAGCCACACGAACTTCTCGACGTCGACGCTGAGGCCGATCGCCGTGCTGCACGGGTTGGTGTTGTGCTTGGCGATCAGCGTGCGGGTCTTGCGGTCGACCTGGATCAGCTGGCACGGGGCGTTGTTCGCCGCCCACACGAAGTTCTCGTCGGCCGCGACGCCGCGGTGCGCCCCGCTGGTGCCGACGATCGCGGTGAAGGTCTGGGACTTCTGGTCGTAGACCGTCATCGGGCCGGTCCAGCCGCCGAACCATGCGTCGCCGTCGCGGTCGATCGTGAAGCCGTACGACTGCACATAGGCCGGCGGGTCGATGCGGGTCAGGGTGATCGGGTTCTCATCGGTGTTCACGCGGATGAACTCGGAGCGCAGGCTCGAGAACCACGGCCGAAACTGCGGATCGAGGGCGGCGCCATAGGGGCCGTAGCCCGACTGGCCCTTCCAGCCCGGGGCCAGCAGCGTCTCCTCGACCACGCCGGTCTCGCCGTCGATGCGCGCGAAGTGGGCGACGTTGTTGACCGCGAGGTAACCGACCCACACCTTGGGCTCGACGTACTTGCAGAGGTCGTAATCCCACTCGCCGGGGGTCCAGGTCACGCCGCGCGGGCCCGACTGGTGGTTGCCGGCGTAGGGCAGCACGATCGACCAGCGCACGCACTCGTCGGCGCCGAAGGCGAGGATGTTCGCCTTGTTCTGCGAGGTGTCGATCATGCCGTTGCCGTTCTTGTCGACGCAGTCCGCCTCGTTGGCCGCGACCATCGTCGAGCGCCCGCTGTCGCGATTGTTGACGACGATGAAGCGGCCATCGGCGCTGACGGCCGTGCGCGACGGGTTCTCGCCGGCCGGGCCGGTCTTGTACCGGGCCAGCTCGGTCATCGTCAGGGTGTCGATCTTCGACAGCTCGTTGAGGTTGAAGCTCGAGACCCAGATGAAGCTCTTCTCGACCTTGCCGCCCATGCCCATCATGTCGCCGGGCTCGCACACCGGCGGCGGTCCGCCGGTCGTCGAGGTGCTGCCTCCGCCGTTGGTGGTATCGGAGCCGCCCGAGCTCGTGCCGGTGGTGCCGCTCGTGGTCTCCGGGACCACCCCGGAGGTCGTCGAGGACCCGCCGGTCATCGTCGTCGTCGTCGCCGTCGGGTCGGTCGCCGAGGGGTCGGTGCTCGTCACCGTCGGATCGGTCGTCGTCGTCGCCGTCGGGTCGGTCGTCGTCGTCATGCCCTGGGTGTTCGAGCCGCCGCCCGTCGAGCCCGTGCCGGTCGCCGTGTCGCTGACGCCGGTCGTCGGCGTCGACGTGACGCTCGTCGTGCTCCCCGTGGATCCCTGACCACCGGTCCCGCTGGCGGTGCCTCCTCCCGTCCCATCGTCACCACACCCCGCGACCGTCACAAGGAAGGCGCCCACCACCCACTGAAGCTTCTGCATCCATCCATCCTACGCAGGCTCGCGGGCCGGCGTGAGTCGCCACGGGGGTTGCCGCGACGAATCGAGGTGCACTAACCCACAGCCCGCGGCCGCTTACACGTAGGTACGTACACTTGCGCGCACTTCGAGTCGGCGCCGGCGCCGGCTCAGACCTCGATCACCTGCGCACCGCGAGCGACGAAGCAACGCACGCCCTTTTCACGCGCGAGGACGTCGACGCCGGGCTCGAGCTCCGCACCGACGATCCACAGCTGGTCGGGCACCCAGGCCACGTCGCTGCGCCCGCGCAGCTCGCGGGCCGTATCGACCAGCGCGCCGATGTCGGCGTCGGTGATCGCCCGCCGCTCGCACTGCAGCCACACGTGATAGCGGGTGCGCCGCTCGATGACGCGGCCGGCGACGAAGCCCGACACGCCGAGCACACCGAGGCTCGTGCCGACCACCTCGGCGGTCATCGGACGCTCGCCGCCTTCACGCGCCGCCACCGGTCGGGCGCCGACCATGAAGGCCCCGGCCGACACCAGTATCAGCAACATGCCGCCGTAGCGGGTCGCGAAGGCGCCGCGGCCGTGCCCGACGCCGTGCACGTCGCAGCGCGCGGGCCCCAGCGAGGGCCCTGGCGCCTCCGCCGTAAGATCGCGCAGGCCCATCACGGAGCGCATCCACCAGGCGCAGCGCGCCACCATCGATCCTCGGTCGCGGGTCGTCATGCCCACGAACCATTAGCGCGGGACCCCATCGACCTGACAGGGTCTTCGCGCCGATCTTTGTCAGTACAAGGGCCGTGGCGGCGTCGATACCGCCGCCACCGGCGCCGGGTTCACTGCGGGAGGATGCTCTGCAGCTGGCCGCCGGTCATGTCCGAATAGACATAGTGGCTGCCGCCGACGAGGATCTTCTGCATCGCCTTCACGTTGTCGGGCGCGAACTTCCAGGCGAAGCCGCCCTGGTCGACCAGCCAGACGTACTTCTCGAGGTCGATGCTGAGCCCGATCGCCGTGCTGCACTGCGCCGGCACGTGCTTGGCGATCAGCGTGCGGGCCTCGCGGTCGACCTGAACCAGCCCGCAGGGGCTGTTGGAGGCGACCCACACGAAGTTGGTGTCGGCCGTCACGCCGCGGTGGCAGGCGCCGGTCCCGGCGATCGAGGTGAAGGTCGCGTTCTTCTGATCGTAGACGGTGACCGGCCCGCTGCAGCCGCCGAACCAGGGGTTGCCGTCCTCGTCGACGGTGAAGCCGTACGACTGGACCGTGCCCGGCGGCGTGATGCGCGTGAGGGTGGTCGGCACCTCATCGGTGTTGACGCGCACGAACTCGCCGCGCAGCGACGAGAACCAGGGCCGAAACTGCGGGTCGAGGGCCGCGCCGTAGGGCGCATAGCCGCTGCCGATCCAGTTGGGCGCCGACATCGTCTCCTCGACCGTGCCGGTCACGCCGTCGACCTTGACGAACTTGGCGACGTTCCCGGGCGCGAGATAGCCGATCCACACCTTCGGATTGACGTACTTGCACAGATCGTAATCCCACTCGCCGGGCGTCCAGGTGATGCCGCGCGGGCCGGGGGCGCCGCCGCCGGCGGTCGGATGCGTGATCTGCCAGATCATGCACTCGTCGGCGCCGAAGGCCAGGATGTTGGCCTTGTTCTGCGAGGTGTCGATCTGGCCGTTGCCGTTCTTGTCGACACAGTCCGCGAGGTTGGCGGCGAACATCGTCGAGCGCCCGCTGTTGCGGCCGTTGACGACCACGAAGCGGCCGTCGGCGCTGACCGCCGTGCGCGAGGGGCTCTCGCTGATGCTGCCGGTCTTGTAGCGCGCCAGCTCCGTCAGCGTCAGCGTGTCGACCTTCGAGATCTCGTTGAGGTCGTAGCTGGCGATCCAGATGAAGCTCTTTTCGATCACGCCCATGCCACCGCCCATGCCCGGCTCACACACCGGCGGCGGACCGCCCGTCGTGCTGTCGCCACCACCGCTCGTGGTCGTCGACGTCGTGCCATCGATGACGCCGGTGGTGGAACCGGGCTCACCGCTGCTCGAGTCGGGCACCACCCCGGAGGTCGTCGACGCGTCGCCGGTGCTCGACCCCGGCTCGCCGCTCGTGGACGTCGTCACCGGCGCCGTCGTCGCCTCGGTGGTCGAGGTCGGCGGGATCATCGTCGTGCCGTTCGACTCGGAGGCCCCGGAAGGATCCGTCCCGCTGAGGCTCTCGCTCGCGCCGGTCGTCGGACCCGTACTGCTGCTCGTGGTCCCGCTCGTCGACCCGACGCCCGTGCCTGTGGCACTGCCGTCGCCCGTGCCCGTGCCGTCGCTGCCACAGGCCACGAGAAGGAGACCAAGGGGGGCCGCGCAAAGCGACCGACGAAGCTGCAGTACCATCCCAAACATGTCTGTAGCGTACGCGTAGATCCCCTCGCTTCGCAACCTTGCGACGGGGATACTCACGCGCTCATCAACGCGCGGCGCGGTAGAGCCCGCGCGCGCGATGACGACGTCACGACGATCTCACTGCGGCAAGATGCTGCGCAGCTGGCCGCCCGTCATGTCCGAGTACACGTAGTGACTGCCGAGCACATCGACCTTCTTCAACCCCTTGACGTCGTCGGGCGCGAACTTCCAGGCCCAACCGCTCTGGTCGACCAGCCATACGTTCTTCTCGACGTCGGTGCTGAGGCCGATCGCCGTGCCGCACTGTGGCAGCACGTGCTTGGCGACCAACGTGCGGTTCTCGCGGTCGACCTGTACCAGCCCGCAGGGGTTGTTGGAGGCGACCCACACGAAGTTGGCGTCGGCCGTCACGCCGCGATGACAGGCGTTGGTCCCGACGATGCTCGTGAAGGTCCCGTTCTTCTGATCGTAAACCGTGACCGGTCCGCTGCAACCGCCGAACCACGGGTTGCCGTCCTCGTCGACGGTGAAGCCGTAGGACTGCACGTTCGCCGGCGGGGTGATGCGCGTCAGGGTCGCCGGCACTTCATCGGTGTTGACGCGCACGAACTCGCCGCGCAGGGACGAGAACCACGGCCGGAACTGCGGGTCGAGGGCCGCGCCGTAGGGTGCGAAGCCGCTGCCCTTCCACCCTGGCGCCATCAGGGTCTCCTCGACCATACCGGTCGCGCCGTCGACCTTGGCGAAATGAGCGACGCCGCCGGGGGCGAGGTAGCCGATCCACACCTTGGGGTCGACGTACTGGCACTCTTCGTAGCTCCAATCGCCGGGCGTCCAGGTCACGCCGCGCGGGCCGGGCGTGCCAGCGCCGGCGGTCGGATGCACGATCGACCAGAGCATGCACTCGTCGGCGCCGAAGGCCAGCAGGTTGGCCTTGTTCTGCGAGGTGTCGATCTGGCCGTTGCCGTTCTTGTCGACGCAGTCCGCGAGGTTGGCGGCGAACATCGTCGAGCGCCCGCTGTTGCGACCGTTGACGACCACGAAGCGCCCGTCGGCGCTGACCGCCGTGCGCGAGGGGCTCTCGCTGCCCGGTCCGGTGCGGTAGCGGGCCAGCTCGGTCATCGTCAAGGTGTCGACCTTCGAGATGTCGTTGGTGTTCTGGCTGGCGATCCAGATGAAGCTCTGCTCGACCATACCCATGCCGCCGCCGCCGCCCATACCCGGCTCGCACACCGGCGGCGGGCCGCCGGTGCTGGAACCCGGCTCGCCGCTGGTAGAGCTGGAACCCGGCCCGCCGCCGGTGCTGGAACCCGGCTCTCCGCTGGTCGTCGTGTCCGGCACGACCCCGGAGGTCGTCGACGGCTCCGCCGTGGTGCCCGAGGGATCGCCGGTCGTCGACGTCGTCGCCGTCGTCGGATCGGTGGTCGTCGTCGGATCGGTGGCCGTCGTGGCGTTGGTCGTCGTCGTCATGCCGTTCGACTCGGAGCCCGCAGAGGGGTCAGTCGCGCTGCCGCCCTCGCTCGGGTTGGTCCCGGTCGTCGACACAGCGGTGGTGCCGGACCCGCCGGTCGACGCCGAACCGGTGCCGGACGCGCTGGCGTCGTCGGTACCCGATGAGTCGCCGCCACAGGCGACGAGAAGGAGACCAAGAGGAGCCGCACA
>ERZ795056.1446-NODE-1446-length-27982-cov-21.505890_pt1 | contig 27982 bp, 21 predicted proteins | sample MGYA00375140_ERZ795056 | MGnify/ENA primary metagenome ERZ795056 (study PRJEB30185, sample SAMN05720227) | activated sludge metagenome | isolation source: Anaerobic digester | place: USA | collected 2015-03-09 ... | reverse complement strand
ACTAATCATAAACCAGCCAAAACTTAGGCAAAAAAATATTGGGAACGATACCGGTACCCTGTCTGCACCGAACGTCAGACCGTCAACAGGCTTCACCCGGTCGGTACCGTAGGTCAGACCGGCACCAAGGCTTTACTGCGGTCGGTACCGCAGGTCAGACCGCAACAGGCTCTTAAAAAAATACATCGATTTTTTTTACCTTACTGCAAAGAATATAATAGCTGGTGAAATTCACCCGGTCGTTACCGTAGGTCAGACCGCAGCAGGCTCTTAAAAATACATCGATTTTTTTTACCTTACTGCAAAGAATATAATAGCTGATGAAATTCACCCCGGTCGGCACCGTAGGTCAGACCGGCAGCAGGCTCTTTAGTATATTTCGAAATTTTTTAACCTTAATACAATGAATATAATTTCCGATGAAGTTTATCACATTTACAACCAAGGCAACAACCGGGAAAATATTTTCACGGATGACAGTGACTATGTCCAATTCTTAAGACTGTTTAGAAAATTCGTGTTACCTCATTGTAAAGTGCTGGCTTACTGCTTGATGCCGAATCATTTTCATTTTGAAATTTATGCAACCAAAGAATCTGCAAAAGCTAAAAAAGTAGGGAATATTATTTCAACTGAACTATCAAATGGCTTCAGGCTGTTACAAAGCAACTATGCCCAATATTTTAACAAGCGGCAAAAAAGAACAGGTTCATTATTCAGACAAAAATCAAAAGCAAAAGGAATGAGTGATGGAAGTAATAACTATAGCTATATAGCTTTTCATTACATCCACCAGAATCCATTTATAGCAAAACTGGTTAGCAAAATAGAAGACTGGAAGTATTCTTCGTTTTGCGATTATGCAGGATTGAGAAACGGAACTTTGTGTGACAAAGAACTTGCAATAAAACTTATTGGTTTCAACGCTGATAATTTCATATCAGAATCTTATGCTTTAATAGATAACGACATGAGTAGAAAAATATTCTTAAAAGATGAAGATGTATAACAAATCTAATCTGACCGCTGGTAAGATTGCCCAGGCACCCCGGTCTGACCTGCGGTACCGACCGGGGTGCCCAGGTTTACAACTTCCCATCTTTTATCTCATCCACCACACCCGGATCTAATAAAGTACTCGTATCGCCCAAACTGCCTGTTTCACCTTCTGCGATCTTTCGTAAGATCCTCCGCATGATCTTTCCGCTCCTGGTTTTAGGCAGGCCGCTTACAAACTGTATCTTATCCGGTTTGGCTATCGGGCCAATGATCTTTGAAACCGTCATACTGATATCCTGTCTTCTTAGATTTTCATCCCCATGATGCCCGTTATAAATAACATAGGCATAGATGCCCTGCCCCTTGATATCATGCGGATAACCCACTACCGCACTTTCCACCACTCCCGAATGCATATTAATAGCATTCTCCACTTCTGCAGTACCTATACGATGGCCACTGATATTCAATACATCATCCACCCTGCCCGTAATGCGGTAGTTGCCATCTGCATCTTTTAATGCACCATCGCCTGTAAAATATAAGCCCGGGTATGTTGCGAAATAATTAGTGCGGCAACGTTCGTGGTCACCATAGGTTGTTCTTAGTATTCCTGGCCAGGGGGCTTTGATACAGAGATTCCCTTTCATAACACCATCTTCGTCCTTTTCTGTGACCTCTTTTCCATTCTCATCTACCAGTAACGGTTGTACGCCGGGCATGGGCAAGGTAGCCCAGCTGGGTTTGGAAGGTGTAACGCCGGCAAGATTACTAATGAGACAGGCACCTGTTTCTGTTTGCCACCAGGTATCAATAATAGGGCATTTCTTTTTGCCGATATGTTCATCATACCAGTGCCATGCCTCTTCGTTTATAGGTTCCCCAACGGTACCGAGTATCTTTAAAGATGAAAGGTCTTTTCCCTTAATTGGATCAGTTCCAAAACCCATCAGACTCCGGATGGCAGTGGGGGCAGTATAGATACAATTCACTTTGTGCTTTTCAACGATCTCCCAAAAGCGGCCTGCATCCGGCCAGGTGGGGATTCCTTCAAACATCATAGAAGTGGCACCGGCACTGAGCGGACCATATACAATATAGCTGTGCCCTGTTATCCATCCGATGTCGGCAGTACAAAAATGCACATCGCCGGGCTGGTACTGAAATACATTTACGAAAGTATAGTTGGTCCAAAGCATGTAACCGGCAACGGTATGTACCACCCCTTTAGGTTTGCCCGTGCTTCCGGATGTGTATAATATGAATAATGGATCTTCCGCATCCATTTCTGCTGCATCAAATCTCACCACCCCATTTTTCTCTACCTGGTTTTCCGCATGCTCCATTTCATCCTCCCACCACACATCCCGTCCTTTGATCATTGACACCGGAGTTCTTGTTCTTGTGTAAACGATCACACGTTTGATCGTTCTGTTGCCGATCAACGCATCATCTATCACACTCTTCAGCGGAATATCTTTCGCTCCCCTGTAGGCACCATCACAGGTAATAATAAATTCAGCATTCGCATCATACAAACGGTCAGCAATACTCTGGGCACTAAAACCGCCAAATATCACACTGTGAATGGCACCGATCCTTGCACACCCCAATACAGCATAAGCCAGCTCCGGCACCATACCCATATAGATACAAACCCGGTCCCCTTTTTTCACGCCGTTATTGACAAGCATTTGTGCTACCTGGCAAACCCGTTTGTGCAAACGGGCGTAGGTTACCACCCTCACTCTTTCTTCAGGATTGTTAGGTTCCCAGATAATGGCAGGCTTATCTGCCATGGTTGCCAAATGGCGGTCAATACAATTTTCGGTGATGTTTAATTTACCACCGGCAAACCACTCAATTTTGGGTTCGGTAAAATTCCAGTCCAGCACCTTATCCCATTTTTTTCTCCACTGAAAATTTTCTGCAATGGCTCCCCAAAATCCTTCGGGGTCTTCCACACTCTTTTGATACTCCTGGTGATATTGTTCTAAACTTTTTATCTGATAAGGATATGACATAGCAAATCGTTTTTTGTACCGCATAAAAGTAGGAAACAATTAAAAGGCAGGAAACAAATAGTTGCTAATTTGGTATATTTATGCTAAAAAAGTATAGCTGCTTATTTATCTTAGGTGTATGAAACAGATTGCTTGCCCCAAATGTACCAGCGAAGAAGTCGCCAAAAGCGGCGTTGTTAAAGGAAGACAGCGCTTTCGCTGTAAACAGTGTAATTATTTTTTTACGGTGATGAAAGAGGGTAAAAAAATAGATCCTTACTATGTGATCAAAGCATTGCAATTGTATATTGAAGGGGTAACGCTCCGGGAGATTGAAAGGATACTCGGCATCAGCCATGTGTCTGTTTTAAACTGGGTAAAAAAATACAACATCAAAGCCCCGGAAAATCCGGACTACCGTCCCACGTATAAAGTATTGAGTCAGCCTGAATTGGTTGATTTTTTCAGTAACAAAGATTCTCTCAAATCATCAGGCTGCATCATAACAGAATTGGGTGATAAGTTTATGCTGATTAAATGGGAACGTTTTAGAAAAAATACTCTGTAAAAGATATATTATTTAACACTGGTATAGCAGGTTGTTGTTTCCCGTCGCTAATTCAACTGAAATTGGCAGTATCATTTCTTCATCAAATAACGCTGCTATGCCTACAAAAAACATTACGCTTGCCGCTGCCTTGCTGCTGTATCTTCCTGTACAGGCACAGGTAAACAGTACGGCAGAACTACTGCCGGGTATTGATCACAGTTACAAACCCATGACATTAAAACTGGATGACAAAGGCCAAAAATTCATCCGCCTTATCACCTGGCACCAGATGTGGGTGACCCATACACAAAACAATCCAGGCACACTGGATGTGAATGGTAAACCCTTGAACAGCACAACGGATGTGGCTATACGCAGATCCAGGTTCCTGGTACAGGCGCAGGTGTCGCCCCGGTTTATGATCATCAGTCATTGGGGTATCAACAACCAGAGTTTTATCAACGGGGGAAGCGCCGGTACACTTGGAAGTGGCGCCAGCGCTACCGGCCAGGGCGGTAAACGTCCTCAATTGTACATGCATGATGCCTGGACGGAATATGCTGTTAAGCCCGGCAAATTTCATCTTGGTGCCGGCCTGCATTACTGGAATGGCGTATCAAGACTGAGCAGCCAAAGTACGCTCACCTTTATGACTCTGGATGCGCCCATTTTTAACTGGTACAATATTGAAACCACCGACCAGTTTGCCAGACAGTTAGGGATATACGCAAAAGGGCAGTTAGGAAAATTAGATTACCGTGTACATTTGAATAAACCATTTGCTTTTGGCGCATCACCCTCCGCAGTAAACTCTGCTAATGCGGTAAATGTGCTCAACGAAAACTGGAGTACAGGCGGCTATCTCAATTATATGTTCTGGGACAAAGAAAGTAATGTGCTTCCTTTTTTTGCAGGCACTTACTTCGGTTCAAAAAAAGTGTTTACTATCGGGGCTGGATGGTATTCACAAAAAGGCGTGACGGCCAGCAGGAAATCACCCACCGACTCGGTGCAGGAACATAACCAGTCAAACCTGGGAGTTGATGTATTCCTGGATATGCCTGTCAATAAAAAGAAAGGTACTGCAGTGAGTGTATACAGTGTGTTTTACAAATATAACTTCGGGCCAAATTATCTTCGTAATATTGGAATACTCAACCTGCATGCGAATACGCAGCCTGTTTCGGCCAAGCCGGACGCCAGCTGGGCGGGTGGTGGTAACCTGCAGCCAACAATTGGTACAGGAAGTATTTGGTACACACAGGCAGGTTACCTGTTGCCCAAATTAAAAAACGGTACTGCTTTTATGCCATACGCAGCATTTACATACAAAAACTTTGACCGTATCGGGAAAGCTTCCGGGCAGTTTGACCTTGGCATGAATTATCTCCTCAGCGGCCATAATGCAAAAATTACTTTGCAGTATAGCAGCAGGCCTGTGTATAAAAATATAAACGGCAATCCCGAAAGAAATGGCAGCAAAGGCGAGTTGGTATTGCAAACACATATTTTCCTCTAATAATCACCACAAAAAAATTTACTCATGACTCAAAATAGTTCAAAAGGGATGGGCTTCATCATTGGGGCTTCCTCTGTAGGCACCTTGATAGAATGGTATGACTTCTACATATTCGGGATGCTTGCCACCATCATTTCAAAACAATTTTTTCCGGAAGACTCTGGTACTTCGGCCCTGTTAAGTACCCTCGCCATTTTTGCAGCGGGTTTTATCGTACGTCCTTTTGGCGCCCTTGTATTTGGTCGGTTGGGTGATCTCATTGGACGCAAATACACTTTTTTACTTACGCTCATATTGATGGGTGGTTCCACATTTGCCATTGGGTTGGTACCCGGTTTTAAAAGCATCGGCTGGGCAGCGCCCATACTTGTATTGATCCTTCGCCTTGTACAAGGACTTGCTTTGGGCGGTGAATACGGTGGTGCCGCTACTTACGTTGCCGAACATGCGCCGGCAGAGAGACGTGGTTACTGGACAAGCTGGATACAAACCACGGCAACACTCGGATTATTTCTGGCCCTGGGCATCATCATCCTTATCCGCCAGGGACAGGGCGTTGAAAAATTTTCGAGCGAATGGGGCGGATGGCGCTATCCTTTCTGGATCTCCCTGTTACTGGTGATCGTTTCGATCGTTATCCGGATGAAGATGAGTGAATCTCCCATGTTTGCGAAAGTAAAATCAGAAGGTAAAACATCAGTAAACCCTTTAAAAGAAAGCTTTGGCCACCGGGCAAATTTTAAGATGGTGCTGGTAGCCTTATTCGGTGCAGTAATGGGACAGGGGGTTGTATGGTATACAGGACAGTTTTATGCACAAACTTTTATAGAGAACGTTTGCAAAGTGAACTTCATCGATTCAAGAAATATTCTATTAATAGCAATCTTATTTGCTACGCCGTTCTTTGTGGTTTTTGGAACCTTGAGTGACCGCATCGGGCGAAAGTGGATCATGCTCGCCGGCATGGCACTTGCCATCGTCACTTACCGCCCCATCTATCAGAAGTTTATTGATTATACCAACCCTGCCAATAGAACAGGTTTACTGGATGTAGCTAAAACAACAGCCAGTAATCCGGTAGGTACTCTCGACAGTAAGGATAAAAAGAAAATGCTGGTGACAGTAAAATACGACACTGCTTACACCGATGGCGCTGTGTATACTTATACCAAAGTAGACACTATTCACTACCAGGATGATTACAGTGGAACAACAGCTTCAATTGGATATATCTTACCCGGTAAAAACAATCCTTCCATTCTTGATACGGTACTGGTGAAATTAAAACCAGCTGCAGGTGTGGTGCTGGCTGATGGTATTACATACGCAGCAGTAGATAAAAAATCTGCTAAACAAGGAGTGGTTGTTGAAAAGTCTGTTGACAGCTCCAGCTTTTGGAAAATGGTTTTCCTGGTATTCATTCTGATACTATATGTGACGATGGTGTATGGCCCGATTGCCGCCTTCCTTGTAGAATTGTTCCCCACCAAGATCAGGTACACTTCTATGTCACTTCCGTATCATATCGGCAATGGCGTATTTGGTGGCCTTGTTCCGTTTCTGGGTACGCTCATTGTTGAGTTCACCAAAACAAAGGAACTTCCGGGCGGAGATCCGTTGGCCGGCTTATGGTATCCCATCGGCATCGCAGCGCTTTGCCTCATCATTGGCAGTGTGTACCTGCAAAATAAGATAGATAAAGAAGTGATGGATTAATCCCAAACAATTAAATTCAAATATATGAACGCAATAAAAAAATACCTCGGAATTATCTGGATGCTGCTGGCGCCATCCATTATTATCTTTTTATTCTGGCAGGCAGCAGACAAGATCGGCATGGCAAGCGAAGCCACCAAAGCGAATATTACACTGCAGTGGAGCATCATCCTGATCATCTTTTTCCCAATCTGTATTGGGTTACTGATTTTCGGATACTACGCAGTGAAAGGCTATTATGAACACCTGCCCGAAAGTTCTGCCGAGATAACGGATTACTGATCAACTGCTTCTTTTAAAGGATAACATAGCTGCCCGTATTAGGTAATTATGTTATCCTTTTTTATTTTCACCATATGCAAAGCAATGTAAAAAGGCAGAAACTTATTCTTACCAGCATTTTGCTGATGGGTTTGTTCACCTATCCGGTTATTTCCATCGCCAACAAAAGGGTGATGGTGGCCGGCATACCGCTGCTGTTTCTGTATGTGCTGCTCGTATGGATCATTGCCATTATCGTTTTCGCAAGTATTACCAACACCAAACAACGCAAAGAGGATGAGTAATATTACAGCTATACTCGCTGCTCTATTGTACCTGGCAATATTGTTTGGCGTGGCCTATTATGCTGAATACAAACTGAAAAAAGGAAAGAGTATTATCAATAACGGTTATGTATATGCCTTATCGCTTGGTGTATACTGCACCGCCTGGACCTATTATGGAAGTGTGGGGCAGGCATCCACCAGGGGTATCGAGTTTTTAGCAGTGTATATTGGTCCCACTATCATGGCAGCATTGTTTTGGCCCATACTCCGTAAAATAGTCCGCATTTGCAAAACACAGCGCATCAACAGTATCGCTGATCTTATTTCTATCCGCTATGGAAAAAATTTCTCCCTGGCGGTTGTTGTAACGGTTCTGTGTATACTCGGCGTGATCCCATACATTGCTTTGCAACTAAAAGCTATTTCCGGCAGTATGAATATATTAACCGGCAATACGGAAACTTTACCGGGTCTTTCAAATATTCTTGGCGATAATACCTTGTATATTGCCATTGCACTGGCCTTCTTCATCATGCTGTTTGGAACCAGGTCGATAGACGCTTCTGAAAAACATGAAGGGTTGGTGGCTGCCATCGCATTTGAGTCAATTGTAAAACTGGTGGCATTTATTGCAGTGGGACTTTTTGTAACATTTGGCTTATTCAACGGCTTCAGTGATATTTTTTCCAAAGCTGCCGATGACCCAACTTTGAGTAAACTCTTTCAATTTAGTGATACGGGTTCGTACAGCACCTGGACGGGACTCATCCTTTTATCCATGCTCGCCATCATTTTTTTGCCGCGGCAGTTTCATATGGGTGTAGTGGAAAACGTAAAAGAAGTGCACATTAAAAAAGCGATCTGGGTGCTACCGCTCTATCTTTTGCTGATCACATTTTTTGTTTTTCCCATAGCCTTTGGAGGTAAATTATTATTAGGCCACACGGCAATCAATGCAGACACCTATGTACTGGCGTTGCCGATGCAACACGGTGCCAAATGGCTGGGGTTGATCACTTTTATCGGCGGTTTTTCCGCAGCCACCAGTATGATCATTGTGGAAACAATTGCCATCAGCACCATGATGAGTAATAATATTGCCACGCCCTTACTGCTGGCCTCCCAAAAATTTAAACCCAAGGGTGATGGACAATTAACCAACCCGATTCTGAACATCCGCCGTTTTAGCATCATACTTATTATATCGCTGGCTTTTTTGTATGACAAGCTGGTTGCCCAGCACTTTTCACTCGTTTCAATTGGCATGGTTTCTTTTGCAGCAGTAGCACAATTTGCCCCTGCGGTACTGGGTGGTATCTATTGGAAACAGGCTTCGCAAAAAGGTGCGATGGCCGGCATATCCATTGGATTCGCCATTTGGTTCTTTACTGCTGTTATCCCCTCTCTTGCCAGCGCAGGCATCATCAGTATGAACACTGTTGACCAGGGGCTTTTTGGCATTTCATGGTTAAAGCCATTGTCACTGTTTGGTATGCAGGGCATGGACTCGATAACTCATTGTTTTTTCTGGAGCATGATCTTTAATATCACAGCCTTTGCGGTGGTATCACTTAACAGTAAAAAAACAGGGCAAGAGGCTTACCAGGCAGAGATATTTGTTGATATATTCCGCCATTCGTCTACCCCTGACAGTAATACTATCTGGAAAGGCACGGCTTACCTCCCTGATCTAAATTCCTTACTGGCCAATTTCCTGGGTGCTGAAAGAGCAGAAAAAATCATTGCTACCTACGCCCGCCGCCATAATATCTCATTAGAAACAAACAAAGCAGATCCAAGACTGGTTGCCTTTGCAGAAAAAATACTGGGCGGTGTAATTGGATCGGCATCGGCACGTATCATGGTAAGCAGTGTAAGTAAGGAAGAAGAACTTACAGTGGATGAAGTGCTGAACATCCTGAGAGAATCGCAGCAGGTACTGGGAGCCAATAAAGAATTGAGAAAAAAATCTGCGGAACTGCAAAAAGCCACTGCCCAGTTAACAGATGCCAATAAGCAGCTGCAGGATATGGATAGAAACAAGGATGAATTTTTATATACTGTTACGCATGAACTAAGAACACCGCTCACTTCCATCCGTGCCATGGCAGAAATTGTTCATGACAATACAGATATGGATGAAGATCAAAGAGAACAGTTTTTATCCGGCATCATTAAAGAAACGGAGCGGTTAAGCCACTTGATAACCCAGGTGCTCAATCTTGAAAAATATGAGAGTGGCAAACAACTGCTCAACATGACCAGTGTGCAGATGAACGGCCTGATCAACGATGCAGTGCGTTCTATCAGGCCGCTGGCAAATGAAAAAGGGATACAAACCGAGATTAAAATTCCGGATTCGATGTTCCTGGTGCAATGTGATGAAGCACTGATCATGCAGGTATTGACCAATCTCCTGTCAAACGCTGTAAAATTTGCACCACAAAACGGACATGTGTCAGTAACACTACAAAGCACCTATGAAGAATTACAGGTACGGGTACACGATAATGGCAAAGGCATTGAACCAGGCTTGCATGAACTGATATTTGACAAGTTTTTCCAGGCAAAAAACCAAACCCTTCGCAAACCGGAAGGCAGTGGACTTGGGCTTGCTATTTGCAAAAAGATCATCCTGTTGCACGGTGGTGATATATGGGTGGAGAGTGAAGATGGCAATGGATCAACATTTATTTTTACTTTACCTTTATCATAAAATTCAGTATGAGTGCATTGAAGAAAATATTGGTGGTGGATGACGACCCTTACATCCTGATGTCATTAGAATTTTTAATGAAGAAGAACGGTTATGATGTGATGGTGGCCCGTAACGGAAAAGAAGCGCTGGAGATAGTGGAAAAGCAGTTGCCCGATGTAGTGTTGCTCGACATCATGATGCCGGATGTGGATGGCTATGAAATTTGCAGGCATATAAAATCAAGCAAAAAATTAAAGGATGCCAAAGTGGTTTTTATGAGTGCTAAAACCAAAGAAGCAGATATTAAAAAAGGTTACGACCTGGGAGCTTCGCTTTATATTACTAAACCCTTTTCCACAAGGGAAATGATAAAGCAGATAAAAGAGCTGATAGCATGATCAGCCATTTACGGGCAATGTAAAACTAAATGTGCTCCCACCGCCGAAAGAAGATACCACATCAATTTTTCCACCATGGGCTTCAATAAACTCTTTTGAAATGGCAAGACCCAGGCCGGTACCTGATTTCTCCGAAGTACCAGGCACTTTAAAGTACCTGTCAAATAACCTGGGTAAATATTTTTCCTCGATGCCTTTTCCATTGTCTTTTACAGAAAATACTATTGTTGCATCTGCTTGCTTTACCGAAATTTCAATAGTGCCGCTTTCGTAAGAGTGTTTAATGGCATTGGTTAAAAAATTATTCAGCACCCAAATTAATTTTTCTTCATCCGCATTTATCAACGGTAAATTGCCTGCTATATCCTTTTTAATGCTTACATTTTTATTCCTTGCGGCATTCAATACAAACTGTTCTGCTTTTTCGATAATCGTATAGGGAGAAAACTGTTGCATATTCAACTGCAATCTTCCACTTTCCACCTGCGACAGATCAAGCAACTCACTTAATATCTTCAACAACCTCCTGTTGTCATCTTTCAGGCTTTGTACCAGTTCTTTCTGTTCATTGTTTAATGAGCCTGTCCGCTCATCTTCCAGCAACTTCAAACTAAAATCTGATGAGGCCAGCGGTGTTTTCAATTCATGCGAAATGGTCGCCATGAAATTCGTTTTGGCCGTATCCAGTTCTTTAAACGGCGTAATATTTTTCAGAACGATCACTGTGCCGGCCTTTGACCCCTGCTGCTCAATATCCATTATCTCCTTGGTGAAATAATTTTCCCTGTTGTCAACCACAATTTTAAAGGGCGTGTTGGTTTGTTCATTTACTAAAAACCGGAACAGGTCATTTCTTTTTTCCACATCTTTAATCAATAACCCCACAATGTCATGCTCTTTCAAATTCAGCAACTGCAGAGCCTGCTGGTTTGCAAACAGGATCGTTCCCTTGTTATCAACACCAATGCTGGCGTCTTTCAATGAATTGATAACTGTTTCTGCTCTTTGCTTTTCAAATAATATTTTCGACAAATTGCTGTGTTCGTATTCATCCAGTTTTTCGGCCATTGTGTTAAATGCTGTTGCCAGTTCGCCGAATTCATCCTTACGGTTCAAATGTATCCGCTGGCTGTAGTTCTTATTGGCGATGGCCTTAATACCGTCGGTAAGAGACGCAACCGGATCTGCCACTGATGATGGAAAATTGTACAAGAAAGTAACAGCAATCAGCAGGCAAATGGTAAGGCAAATAGTGATGATCGTTTTTGCTTCCTCCGCGGATGCCTGGGCTGCCTGGTTTTTATCATCAATTGCCTTAAGGTTTACTTCAATGATGCCGGCAATATCTTTACGAATCAATCCGGCCAATGAATCCCATTGACCCTGTTGTTTAAGCTGGTCAAAATTTCTTCGGACCGATTGCGTCATCTCCTTTTCCCCCGGCTCGGTAATGTTCTTCTCCTGCAATTGAAGCATCTGTTCAAATCTACGGATACCATTTGCTGTATCAGACAGGTCATTCAGCCCTTCCATCATATCTCTTGAATAATTCAGTGTTTCATAATTATTCTTGACGATCTGCTTCGATTCATTGGCGATCCGGTTGAGGTAATAAAAGCTTACCGACCCAACAATGATCAGCAGTCCAAATAAAAATACACTGCCTAGTGCCACTTTTGTTTTTAATGTAATTGCCATCAGGATAAAATAACAAGGTCAATATCATTTGCAGAAAGTTTCCGCAGTAAATGATTGAAAATATTTGTATTTAAAATCACCTGCAACAAATTCATGTGTGGCTTGCCAATGCATACGGTGGTGATTTGCTTTTCTTCTACGATATGCATGATCACTTTGGCTACGTTGGCGTTTTTTACCCTCACTATTTCTGCGCCAAGCTCTGTTGCGTTTTTAAAGTTATTGATTAGATGCCTTTGTGCAGCCAAAGAAATTTTATCTGCTGATTCCCGGGGTGTTTGCACATACAGTACATACCATTTACTATTGTAATAAGATGCCAGCCGGGCCGTTTTCCGGATGATATTCTGGGCCACGGTATGATTGGAGGAAATACAAGCTAAAAAACGTTCATGCCGCCAGGGCCTTTCCTTTGCGGTTACTTCATAATCCACTTTTCTTTCTACCTGCCCGGCAACTTCTTTTAAAGCCAGTTCTCTTAACTGTAAGATCTTTTCTGGCTGAAAAAAGTTTTGCAAGGCCTGTTGTACTTTGCTATGGTCATATATTTTGCCTTCCTTTAACCTGGTGATCAGCTCATCGGCGGTCAAATCAATATTTACCACTTCGTCTGCCAATTGCAATAATTTATCTGGCACTCTTTCAGCAACCTCCACACCGGTTATCGCTTTCACATCGTCATTGATACTTTCAATATGCTGGATGTTAACAGCCGTTATTACATCAATACCAGCCTCCATAATATCCAGCACATCCTGCCAGCGTTTTTCATTTTTGCTTCCCGGGATGTTGGTGTGTGCCAGCTCATCAACGATCACCACTTTTGGTTGCAATAATAAAATGGCTTGCACATCCAGTTCATCCAGTTGTTTTCCTTTATAAAATGTTTGTCTCCTTGGTACAATGGGCAAACCATCTATCAACGCCTCCGTCTCTTTTCTTTTGTGCGTTTCTACATACCCAACTTTCACATTCACACCATTGCGGAGCAGTGTATGGGCTTCCTGCAGCATACGGTAGGTTTTGCCCACACCGGCGCTCATGCCAATGTAAATTTTCAGCTTGCCTTTTTTATCCTGCTGAATTTTTTCCAGCCATTTATCTGCTTCGCTTTGCATTGTACTTTTTTCCTTAATAAACCGCCGCAATCGTTTAACCGCTGGTGGGGTTTAAAAACTTACCCCGATTGAGCCTGTTATAAAACTATTTGTATTGCTTGCTTCATTTGACTTAGTAAATATTTTGTCTTTGCTGTTCAATAATCTGCCTTCCAGCCGCACAGCTATATTATCCGACGGTGAATAGTCAACATTTAAAGAATAACCCATCGTTTGAAATCCGTTGCTGGTTGGAGTTGGTATTATTACACCCATTTTATCTTTATAGTACTCTGCTCTTGCTGTGATACTCCATTTTTCGCATATTGCCTGTTTCAATATCAGCACCGGGCTAAACCAGGTATTGCTGCCGCTGGTGCCATTGGGTTTTTCTTCTGAACCCATATCAAGACCAAATATTAAACCTGTTTTATCCGTGATAGTAAAAATGCCATACACATTGTGGAATATCCTCAATTGTCTTGCGCTATCTGGTTTGTCAGTTCCTATAAAAGTGCTGTAGTTAAGTGTTACTTTTCCTGATGGCTTGTATTGAACCTGTGTACCCCAACTCATTAATGAATTACCGTCAACCCTTGTTATCCGCTGCCAGCCGTTCAATGCCATTGCACTGAGTAGCCATTTATTATCCTTTGTTATGTATGTTATTTTGGCGCCGGCTTCATAGTAGGGAGAATTATCAGCCAACAAACTTCTTGTCAATGTCCAGCAGTCTTTACTTACGGCGCTTTCAAAACCAATATGCGATGGCATGATGCCGGCATCTATCCACAGGTTTTTTGTTCTGCTGATCTTTACTCCCACGTTTGCTTCATACAGATTTCTTAATACCCCGGGTTCTGCCGCGTAGTTTGCATTCATGTAGGTGCCTGCAGCCAATGCAAGATTTGCCCTTACCTTGTCGGAGCTGTATGCCGCTTTTAAAAACCCAAGGTTCAGGTTAAATTCATTATGCCGGTTATGGCTGTAAATAAAACCCGGCCGGCTGTTACCTGATGGCTTATTAAAATCGTAGGTATAATACGCTTCAGCATAGCCGCTGAAAATTACAGCTGCTTTTGACGAGTCTTGTGCTTCACCCTTACTGCATAAAATAACGGCTCCAATTACTAATAACTTCTTCATTTATTTCTCTAATTTATCAAGTTCAATATTCAGTTTTAATACATTTACTTTATCCGGGCCAAAGAACGGATATTCTGTTTGTTTGTCAATCAGGCTGAGGATTGTTGCTGCATCCAGTTTGCGTTCAGCTGCAATTCTTTTTACCTGTACTTTGGCACCAGCAGGTGATATATCAGGGTCAAGGCCACTACCGGAAGCGGTTACCAGCTCAGCAGGTATCTCCTCTTTTTTTATAGAAGGATTGTGCACCAGGAAAGTATCAATCCTGTCCTGCACCTGCTTTAAATATTCAGGGTTTGTAGGACCTTTGTTGCTGCCAGATGAACCGGCTGCATTGTAACCTGCTGCCGATGGCCTGCTCCAGAAGTATTTATCATCAGAAAAAAACTGGCCTTCTAATTTGTAGCCAACCACTTTGTTATCAACTGTTACTGTTTCGCCCTTTCCGTTTGCGGGAGCTATTTGTGCAATTCCCAAAATCAATGCAGGATATACAACCATCAGCATCAAAATACTTACTGCTGTTATTCTTATCGCCGGGAGAAAATTCTCTTTCATACTACTTAATTTAATTGTTTGTAATTTTTTAAAACCAGGTTGATACTAATAAGTCAATCACTTTTATACCGATAAAAGGTATCAGCACACCACCCAAACCATATATCAATAAATTCCTTCTCAGCAATGCAGATGCACCAATCGGTTTGTAAGCGACGCCTCTTAATGCCAGTGGTATCAGCATCGGGATAATAATAGCGTTGAAAATAACTGCTGAAAGAATGGCACTCTCAGGACTATGCAGCCTCATAACATTCAATGCCTGCAGGCCTGGTATTGATGCTATGAATAATGCCGGAACAATCGCAAAATATTTTGCCACATCATTGGCAATAGAAAAAGTAGTGAGTGTTCCCCTTGTCATTAATAATTGTTTTCCTATCTCCACAATTTCTATCAGCTTGGTTGGGTCGTTATCAAGGTCAACCATGTTGCCTGCTTCTTTTGCAGCGGCTGTACCACTGTTCATTGCCACGCCCACATCAGCCTGTGCCAGTGCCGGTGCATCATTGGTGCCATCACCCATCATCGCTACCAGTTTTCCGCTCTGCTGTTCTTTCTTGATGTAATTCATTTTATCTTCTGGTTTTGCTTCAGCAATAAAATCATCCACACCAGCTTTTTCAGCAATATATTTTGCCGTCAGCGGATTATCGCCTGTTACCATCACCGTCTTCACACCCATTTTACGCAGGCGTTCAAAACGTTCCTGTATGCCGGGTTTAATGATGTCCTGCAATTCAACTACCCCCAATACTTTATTATTTTCGCTAACCACTAACGGTGTACCGCCATTGCTTGAAATCACTTTTACTTTCTCCGCAGTTTCTTCAGGAAAAGAATTGCCAGCTTTGGTAACCATGTTCCTGATAGAATCAAAAGCGCCTTTACGGATTTTTATTCCATTATGTAAATCAATGCCACTGCTTCTTGTTTCTGCTGTGAAATCAATAAATTTTGCGCCGTCAGTATGCAGCTTTTTGGTATCCAGTTTTGCCAGTTCAATAATTGATTTCCCTTCTGGCGTTTCATCTGCAATGGATGATAAAGCAGCAGCTTCTGTAAATGCTGATTCACTTATACCGTTAGCAGGATAAAAATTAGTTGCTTTCCTGTTACCGATCGTGATGGTGCCTGTTTTATCTAATAACAATGTATCCAGATCACCTGCTGTTTCCACTGCCTTACCACTTTTGGTAATTACGTTGGCACGTAAAGCCCTGTCCATTCCTGCAATACCGATGGCAGATAATAAACCACCAATTGTTGTTGGTATCAAACAAACAAACAAAGAGATGAATGCTGAAATAGTAATGGGTGTATTGGCATAATCACCAAATGGTTTCAAGGTTACACACACAATGATGAACACGAGTGTAAAACTTGCCAGCAAAATGGTCAATGCAATTTCGTTCGGTGTTTTTTGCCTGGAAGCGCCTTCCACCAATGCAATCATTTTATCTAAAAATGATTCGCCTGGTTCTGTTGTTACCTTTACTTTTATTTTATCACTCAATACCTTTGTACCACCAGTTACAGATGATTTATCACCGCCACTCTCACGGATAACAGGAGCCGATTCCCCGGTGATAGCACTTTCATCAATGGTGGCAATACCCTGCACAATTTCTCCATCCATTGGTATAATGTCGCCAGCTTCGCAGATAAACATATCACCTTTCTGCAACTCTGCTGATGACACGATTTTAATTTCATTCAGATACATATCGCCAACGGCCAGCACTTTTTTTGCCGGTGTGTCTTCCCTTGTTTTACGAAGGCTGTTTGCCTGTGCCTTGCCCCTTGCTTCTGCAATGGCTTCAGCAAAATTTCCAAACAGCACTGTAAGAAAAAGAATGGCGGTGATGATGATATTGTATGCAAGGCTGCCCTGTGTTTTATCACCAGCGGCAATCCACACACATACTGCTGCCATTACCAATGTGCCGATGTACACAGTAAACATTACCGGGTTGCGGAACATTGCTTTAGGACTGAGCTTGATAAAAGATTGCGAAACAGCTTCCTTCATCAAGCCAGATTCAAATAATTTATTGTTTGTATTTTTTGACATGATTTTATTTTTTTGTTACCAGCTTTTGTTTTTCATAGGGTCATCGTTGTGAACTTGTTCTGTTATTCTTTTGTTTCGGTGAAAGAAAAGAATAATCTCACTTATACATTTAGTTTTTTATGGCGACAATATTGCTCAATAGAGAACTCCTGTATCCCGAAACTTTCTCGACCACTCCACTGAAGTTTAATAATGTTAAAACTGCCCGTTTCATAATTCTCTTTCTTCAAAGTCCATTTAGGGATTTAGGGCGTAAAATATTCTGCTATAGGTCCCAGCGTTAGAGCAGGGAAAAATGCCAAAGCCGCAATGATGAAGATGACCGCAAACACCATCAATCCAAAAGTTGCAGTATCGGTTTTTAATGTACCAGCACTTTCAGGAATATATTTTTTGCTGGCCAGTGTACCTGCAATAGCAACGGGGCCAATGATTGGAAGAAATCTCGCCAGCAGCATCACTATGCCACAGGCAATATTCCAGAAAGGTGTGTTATCGCCGAGCCCTTCAAAACCGCTGCCATTGTTGGCGCTGGAAGAAGTGAACTCATACAGCATTTCGCTAAAGCCATGGTTGCCGGGATTGTTGAGCCAGGCTGCATAAGCCGTTGGGTCCTGTGCATAGGTGTGGCTTGCAATAGCAGTGCCTGCAAGAATCAGCAAAGGATGCAGCAATGCAATGATGGCGGCAATTTTCATTTCTCTTGCCTCAATTTTTTTACCCAGAAATTCAGGTGTACGACCTACCATTAACCCACTAATGAAAACTGCAATGATGATGAAGATGTAAAAATTTAAAAAGCCTACACCCACACCACCGTAAAAAGAATTGATCATCATGCCGAGCATGGCAAACATTCCGGAGAGCGGCGTGAAACTGTCATGCATAGCGTTTACCGAACCATTGGAAGTACAAGTGGTGGAGATAGCCCACATTGCAGAGGCGGCAGCACCAAAACGGATTTCCTTGCCTTCCATACTTCCCATCGGTTGACCGATATTCATTTTTGCGATGGCTGCATTACCGTGCATTTCATTCATCACAGTTGGAATAAGTAACAACAAGAAACCAATCGTCATTACTGCAAAAACTGTCCAGGCTAATTTTTTTCTTTTGATAATATACCCCAAGGCAAAAATTAATGCGATAGGAATTAAGATGATACAAAGGTTTTCAACAATGTTGGTGAAATAGTTGGGGTTCTCAAAAGGATGCGCAGAGTTAACGCCAAAAAATCCACCACCGTTAGTACCCAGTTGCTTAATGGCAATTTGTGCAGCAGCAGGCCCACGGCTTACATTTACAGTGTCGCCCTGCATAGAAACAAACTGGCTTTTTCCTTCGATCGTCATTGGTGTGCCGTTGAAAAGCAGCACCACTGCAACGATGATGGAGAGCGGCAATAAAACTCTTGTAACAGATTTTACGAAGAAGTTATAATAATTGCCCAATTTATCATTTGCTTTTTCTTTCATTGCCATAAACACTACAGCGCAAATAGCCATACCTGCTGCAGCGCTGATGAATTGCCAAAGCATTAAAATCATTTGCCCCAAATAAGACAAACCGCTTTCGCCTGAGTAGTGTTGCAGGTTGGTATTGGTAACAAAACTTACCGATGTATTAAATGCAAGATCAGCACTCATGGATGGGTTACCATCCGGATTGAGTGGGAGCCAGCTCATGTTAGTCAATACCAACATCGATAAAACAAACCACGACAGATTAATGGTGAGCAACGCAACGAGGTGCTGCTTCCAGGTCATTTGTTTGGTGGGATTTACGCCGCCAAGTTTAAAAAATATTTTATCCAGTGGCGATAAGATTTTATCAGCCCAGGTAGCATCGCCGTTATACACTTTACCAATGTAACGCCCAAGGGGAATGGCTAATGCAACTGCTGCGATGAAGATGAAGACGATACCTGAAATTTCTGTATTCATGATAATAGATTGGTGAATTGTCAATAGTGAATGGTGAATACTCAATCATGAACAGGAAGCCCATAATTTTTTCATACACTTTCGACGGTTAAAATTTTTCTGGTTTTACCAATACATAACACATGTACAGGAAAACGAGGATTGCGATGATGAATAGAATTGTCATGTTGTTAAATTTTTCCGAACCAGTTAATTACTTTGAAGAAAAGTGCAAAACCGGCAATACCTGCCAGTATGAGATAACCGAAAAGCATGATTAAAAGTTTTTGATGATTAACCCGATTATTAATACTGATACATACACAATCGGGAAAATGATATGCAGTTTTGATTGTTGTTTCATTATAGTTTTTTGCTGAGATATGCCAAAGGCTGTGCCTGACAGGTGGAAAAGGTTAGTCAGAAGTAGTAAGAGGTAAGTGGGGAAAGGGTTGCAAGGGAATCAGGGGTTATTAAATGGAAAGTGAGGAAAAAGGAAAACCCTTCCAAAATGGAAGGGTTGCTTTTCAAATTGAAAAGGGTTGGTAAGTAATTATATACCTGATTTTAAAAGAATTTGCTGGATTAGCGAATTGATTGGAATGTAAAATCCTTTTAATCCTATACATCCATTAAATCCCCGATCAGACAATTTTGTACTCTTCAATCTTTCTGTACAGCGTTGTCAAGCCAATATTCATCAACCTGGCCGCCTCTGTTTTGTTCCCGTTGGTATGTTGTAATACTTTTTGAATATGCTGCTTTTCCACGCCGGCCAGGTCAAAAGAGGAAAAGGAAGTATGGTTATTCTGGAACTCAAATGGCAATGTTTGAACAGAAAGTAAATTACTGTCACTCAAAATAACAGATCGTTCAATAATATTCTTTAACTCCCTGATATTACCCGGCCAGTAATAATGTTGCAACGCATCCACGTATTCCTTTTGTAAAGCGGGGATTGCTTTATTTGTTTTGGCAGCAAACATTGCTGTAAAATGTTTGGCCAGCACAGGAATATCTTTTGCCCTTTCCCTTAATGCAGGCAATACAATTTGAAAAACAGACAATCGGTAAAATAAGTCTGAACGAAAATGGCCGGCTTCAATTTCTTTTTGAAGGTCTCTGTTGGTGGCTGCTATAATGCGGACGTTTACTTTTAAAGTCTTGGTATCACCCACTTTTATAAATTCACCAGCTTCCAGCACCCTTAATAATTTGGCCTGTAGCTCCACAGGCATTTCGCCGATCTCATCTAAAAAAATAGACCCTTCATTGGCCTCCTCAAATAAACCTTTTTTGTCTTTTACAGCGCCGGTAAAAGCGCCGGCTTTGTGACCAAACAACTCACTCTCTAATATCTCTTTGCTGAAAGCACTGCAGTTCACTGCAACAAAACTCCTGTTTTGCCTGCTGCTTTGCTGGTGGATGGATTGGGCAAACACTTCTTTGCCGGTTCCTGTTTCTCCCAATAATAACACCGTAGTGTCTGTAACTGCAACTTTTTCTGCTAATGCTATAGCCTGTTTTATGGCGGGGGATTCGCCAAGAATCGTATTGAAAGAATATGTACCGCTGATCTGCTTTTGCAGTTGCTCAACTTTTTTTGCCAGTCTTAATTTATCAATCGCCCGGTTTAATAAAGGAATAATTTTATCATTGTCGTCACCCTTGGTGATATAATCAAAAGCGCCATTCCGCATGGCCTGCACACCATCGGCAATATTACCATAGGCTGTCAGCAAAATAACTTCTGCAGAGGGGTATATTGCTTTTAATTCCTTCACCATCTCTACGCCATTACCATCCGGCAATTTCACATCGCAAAGAATAATATCAGGTGTTTCTTTATGCATTAATTTTTTGGCAGCGGCGTAAGTACCTGCTTCAGTTACCGTAAAACCCTCCAGGCGAATGATACGGGCCAGCAGTTTGCGGAGTTGTTCTTCATCGTCGATTATAAGTATCTTCCAATCCATTAAAATATTTTTTCAAAAGTAGGCAATTAAAAAAGCCTGTTGATGTCAACAGGCTTTCAATATCAGTTTTATGGTTCAGGTCGCTACAGCGCCCCGACCCTAACTTATCGTCCAGGTCTCATTTCCTTTCAGGAGTTTATCAAGATCCCCTTTGCCTTTCTTTGCAATGATATCTTCAATTTGTAACCGCATGCCATCTTCATAACAAGCCCTTTCTGTTTGATAGAAAACACCAAATGGCCTTGGCAAATGGCCCTGCACTCTTGGGTCATCAAACATCCTTGTCAATATCTGCGCTTTATAAAAGTCCTTTTCGTCATGCACCCACAGGTCTTCCACAGATGCATTGGTTCCTATTTCCACTACTACTGGTTTAAAACCATCCAGTTTAATTCCTTTGTTAGCAGCGGCACCAAAGATCAATGGTTTGCCTTGTTCCAGGAATAAAATTTCTTCTGCCTTGCTCCCTTTTTCTGTAAATATTTCGAAAGCACCATCATTGAAGATGTTACAGTTTTGGTATATCTCTAAGAAAGAGGTGCCTTTATGCGCCTGTGCCCTCAGTAACATCGCCTGCATGTGCTTGGGATCCCTGTCCATCGTTCTTGCAACAAAACTGGCATCAGCACCCATCGCCAAAGCAGCAGGGTTAAATGGATGATCAATACTTCCAAAAGGTGTGCTCTTGGTTACCTTTTTTTCCTCTGAAGTAGGTGAATACTGTCCTTTTGTTAACCCGTAGATCTGGTTGTTGAACAGCAGCAGATTTACATCAAAATTTCTTCTTAATAAGTGTATCGTGTGGTTGCCACCAATACTTAAACTATCGCCATCGCCACTTACTATCCAAACACTCAGTTCAGGCCGGGCAGCTTTTAATCCGCTGGCTACCGCCGTTGCCCTTCCGTGGATACTGTGCATGCCATACGTATTCATGTAGTAGGGAAAACGGCTGCTGCAGCCAATTCCAGAAACGATCACGATATTTTCTTTAGGAATGCCCAATGTTGGCATCACTTTTTGCACCTGTGCTAAAATGGAGTAATCACCGCAGCCAGGACACCAGCGGACTTCCTGGTCGGTGGCAAAATCTTTTGCGGTCAGTGGTTGTGGAGGTGTTGCTATCTCACTCATATGACAAAATTATTGAAGCGTAAAGTTACAGATACCCATTTAAAAAAAAACATTGTGTAAAACGATATACGTTAAAACTAATGCAAACGATGCCACATTACCCGGCCAACAGTTCTTCCCAATATTCTGCCGCCCGCCTGGTATGAGGCACCACAATGGTACCACCTACCATATTGGCCACAGCAAATACTTCATATAGCTGTTCTGTGGTTACCCCCTGTTCATGGGCTTTTCCGAGGTGGTATTTGATGCAGTCATCGCAGCGCAGCACCATACTGGCCACCAGCCCCAGCAGTTCTTTAGTTTTAATGTCCAATGCCCCTGCGGCATAAGTGTTGGTGTCTAAATTCCAAAGGCGTTTAATCACGAGGTTATCTTTATCGAGGATCACTTCGTTCATCCGGGTGCGGTAGTTATTGAATTCGTTTATAAGATTGCCCATAGCATAAATATTTTCTACAATTATCCCGAAATTATCACAAATAATACGCAGCTATTTTTCCCGATGGTAACAAAATTCCGGTTTCATAAAAACCACCGCCAGGGTTTACAACCATCGGTGGTGATTGGCCAAAAATCTTTATTTTTATCCCCGAAACAACTCCAACATGAACAATTCCCTGTTGATCATCAATCAACTTTTTGAAATACAGCAGAAGCTCAGGGAAATGGGCAAGTCCGAAAGCTTTGAAAGAAACTTTAACCGCTTGTTTGCTGTTTTTGAAGAAGATGGTTTTATTGTACAGAACCCCACCAATGAGGCTTATTCAGATTCCCGTACAGACTGTGAGGCCAGTATTGCCGGCAGCCTTTCTTCTAAAATGAAAATCACCAAAACACTCAAGCCCATCATTTACAGGAAGGACAATGCCAATGTGCAGTTACTTCAAAAAGCGGTAGTGATAGTAGAAAAAACCTAAACAGACAAGTGAAATGAAATCCGTCAATTTCGGCATCGACCTCGGCACCACCAATTCCCTTATTGCCAAATACGAAAATGGTAAAGCTGTAGTATATAAAAACCCGGTAGGATTAAAAGAAACACTGGCGTCCGTGGTGGCTTACCGGCCCGAACGCATGCTGGTGGGTGATAAAGCAAGAGAATATCTTACCAAGGACCCGGTGAATGTATTTGGTGGTTTTAAAAGAAAAATGGGCACTGATGAAAAGTACTACGTGGTGAATATTGATGAGAATGTTACACCGGTAGAATTGTCTTCCATTATTTTAAAAGAACTGAAAAAATTTGTTCCGCCTACTGAACCGATGGAAGCGGCTGTGATCACCATCCCCGCTTCATTTGACAGTATGCAGAGCAATGCAACACTAAAAGCAGGACAGGAGGCAGGATTTAAAGATGTATTTCTGTTGCAGGAACCGGTGGCTGCCTGTTTGGCCTTCTTTAATGAAACCAGTGCAAAAGAGAACCCGGCTGGTTACTGGCTGGTGTACGACCTGGGTGGAGGCACTTTTGATGTGGCACTTGTAAAAGCATCTGATGAAGAGCTTAAAATAGTGGACCATGAGGGTAATAATTTCCTTGGCGGAATGGATCTTGATTTTGCCATCATCGACAGTATCATTGTGCCGGCAATCATTCGGCAAACAGGTATTGAAAACTTTAATGAAGAGCTGAGGGTAAAATACGGCAAATTCGAAACCCTGTATTACCAGGTGATGTATTATGCTGAAGAAGCGAAAAAAGAATTATCGCAGGTAAGTGATACCGTTATTGAATTTTCTGCCACGCTGGATGGTAAAGCTTACGACTTTTATATCCCGGTTACAAGAAAAGACCTGGATAATATATTCGCCCCTTTAATAAGCGAAACCATTGCATTGCTCAACAAAGTGATGGAAAGAAACAAACTGAGCGCTGCAGACATCAACCAATTAGTGTTAGTGGGGGGAAGTACCTATGTGCCACAGGTAAGGGAGCAACTGGCTGCTCAAACTGGCATTACACTCAACTATGCCATTGACCCCAGCACGGCGGTTGCAGTGGGAGCCGCTTTTTATGCCGCAGGAAAATATTATGAACCCGCTGTTTCCATTGGTTTGGAAAATGATGGGCCACTGCCGGAGATAACCGGTTTACCGGAAGGTATAACAGCTGCAGTGGCAGACGTGGATATAGCCATCAGTTATAACCGCTCTTCCCGTGACAGCGAAGAGATTTTATTGATCACCTGCACAGGCGAATACGATAAAAAACAATACCGCATCATAAGAAAGGATGGAGGATTTGACACAGGACTAACGGTTTTAAAAGCTAAGAAAACTGAATTTCTTCCGCTGATACCTGGGATGGCCAACCTGTTTACCCTGCACGTATATAATGAAACGGGTGATGAGATCCATTCCCTTACCAATGAGATCGCCATTACGCAGGGCATGTTCAATATCGACGGGCAACCGCTGCCACATGATATTTGCATTGAAGTGGATGACCTCGAAAACAAGACCACCAAACTGGAAGTGATATTTGAAAGAAATACCCTGCTGCCGCAGAAAAGAACTTTGTACAGGGAAATTTCCAAGACCATTAAAAAAGGCAGTGCAGACACCATCATCATCAATATTATTGAAGGGGATAAAAATTCAAGACCCTCATCCAACCTTGGCATTGGCTGTATAGAAATAAATGGCAAGGCACTGCAATCGGATCTTGTAAAGGGTTCAGATATTGAAATACAAATTCAGCTGGATGATTCCAGGGTATTGAGCACGGCTGTTTTTTTAGTAATGACACAGCAGGAGTTTAAAAATGTTTTCTCCCTCTCTGAAAAAAAGATAAATATCAGCCGGTTAAAAGAACAGTACGCACAACTTGAGAATGAGCTGGGCTATACGATCAGAAATTTTCAAAACAATAATGATGATGTATGGGAAATAAAAGCATCTGCCCTGATGGCCGAATTGCATACGGTAAAAGAAAAGCTGTTTAAATTAAAAGAGAAAGATAAGTCTGACGAAAAATATGTGATAGCAGAAAAGATCACCCGTATATCGCAGGAGTATGATAAACTGGGTGGCAATGAAAGGATCGCCTCTTTACTGGAGGAATATTTTACCGGCAAGGACAGGGTACAGGAAGTGATCAACGGGGCAGACTTTGAAAAAGATGAATTAAGAAAACAGTTTCAAAAGCTGGAACAGTCAGAAACATCTTTCATCAATTCAAAAAATGTATCGGTAGTGGAAGGTAAAATGCGGCAGCTGGAAGACCTCTACCACAGGGCATTGGGCAGTACTACCAGTTTTTTGATAACGGTGTTTATTGAATACAAAACCTATACAAGAGAAGAATTTAAAGATCACAATGCCGCTAAGTCAGTCATAAAAATGGCAGATGAAGCATTACAGAAAGAACGTTACCCTGAATTCAGGCGTCATGTATTCAGCATTTCTTCCTTGGTAAAATCCGCCCGCTACAACAGTAATATTGACTTTAAAGGAACAGGCATTGGCTGAGAAACAATACATATCACCCATACGGTTATTTGATCATCTTGGAATTGATTACACATCTGAACTCAATATACCGAGAATAAAAAAACACCTGGCCGCTGAATTCAGCATGTCGAGAGATGGCTTTATTGAAATAGATGGCCATACCTACAGCAGGAACGATGTAACAGAAGAAACCGACCGGCCTGATTTTCCCAAACGGCTGGTTTATCATCATCGCATCTGGAAAAAAACTGCTTTGCTGAATCTGCTGGAAGATAACAAGGTAAATGTGTCCGGGGTAATTAATGATCTTAATAGTTTCCAGGCCGACCCGGAGTTTGATGAGTTTTTCTCCCCTTATTTTGCAGCACCATTTAATTATACTGCAAGAAGCCTTATCAACGACAATGATCTTTTTCAATTGGGCGACTGGCTGTCTGTGGAAGGTTTTATACTGGCTCCTCAAAAAGAAGAAGGATTAAAATCCATCCGCATGTTCCTCGACGAAAACGCACGCACTTTCAGGAACCTGAACCAGGATAACTATACTTCTTTCAGGTCGAAGCTGCTGCCATGGTTCCGGTATGGCTGGCACAGGTTCTTCAATAACCTGCCTGAAGATTTTTATGGTGCCAAAGAAGATATGATTGTCAGCCTTATTAATCATTCAGTGCGGATACAAAAAACAAACAGGGAAGACTGCCAGAACATCAGCAATGAATTAATGCAGCTGCATGGCCTGCCGGATAATATCAGGAGCACAATTGAGAGCAACGACAAAGTGTATAATGCCAGGTCCGGCACATCATCTTCCTCCTCATCGGGCAGCGGCAGTTACTGGTGGATAATATGGGTAATAATAGCTGTTATAAGACTGGCCATGCATGGAGGCTGTAATTAGCAGCAATCCATTCTTCTATACCTCTGCATAAACCCTTGCTTCCTTTGGAATTTGACCAACAGCCCAACCGTGCTTTTCCTTCAGGTGCCCGCTAAAACCACTACACATCCAGAGCCAAAAGTGGTATTTTTAAACAGATTTGGCTCTGGATAATAAGAACATTACGAGCCAAATCCCGTAATTTTAAGTAGATTTGGCTCATAATTATTACCCATGGGAGATAAATTAATACTGGGAAGGGAAGAAGAAAAGTCAATACTGGACAGCATTACCGCATCCGGCAGGGCAGAACTGGTGGCAGTATATGGCAGACGCAGGGTAGGCAAAACCTACCTCATAAATACCTACCTCGACAAACAGATCAACTTTCATTATTCGGGCGTGCATGGCGTGGAAACAGCTATGCAATTACAGCGGTTTACAAATGATATGAGTAAGCAGCTGAATGCCGGGGTGCCGATACCGGTTCCTGCAGACTGGTTTGCGGCATTTGATATGCTGCAGGTATTGCTTCAAAAAAGAATGCGGCAAAAAAAAGTAATTGTTTTTTTCGACGAGTTCCCCTGGATGCAAACACCCAAATCAAATTTTTTAGCCGCATTTGAAAATTTCTGGAACACCTGGGCTGCTGCCAAAAATAACATAGTGGTTATTTTGTGCGGATCGGCAGCCGCCTGGATGATTCAAAATATTGTTAGAAACAAAGGCGGCCTTCACAACCGGATCACCCGTAAAATACCCATGCTGCCCTTTAACCTGTACGAAACAGAACTGTTTTTAAAAAGCCGCAGGATACAGCTCAACCGCTATCAAATAACACAATTATACATGGCGATGGGTGGCATACCACAGTATTTGTCCTTACTGCAACCAGGACTAAGTGCCGCACAATTAATAGACCGGGAATGTTTTTCAAAAAATGGTTTTCTATACAATGAGTTTGATGACCTGTACCGGTCGTTATTTGATAATGCCGACCGGTATATGAAAGTGATACGGGCATTGGCCGCAAAGCCCATGGGTATGACGAGGAATAATATTATTAAAACATGCAAACTGCAGTCTGGCGGCAGCACTACTTCACTGCTGGAAGAATTATCCACCTCCGGTTTTATAACGGCTTACACACCTTTTGGTAAAAAAATAAAAGACAGTATTTATATGCTCACAGACGAATACTCACTGTTTTACCTCAAATTTATTGAGCCTGCCAAAGCAAGTGGCAAAGGTGCCTGGTTAAAAATATCCGAAACGCCTTCCTGGAAAACATGGAGTGGGCTTGCTTTTGAAACCCTTTGTTATAAACATACGCCTGCCATCAAAGTGGCATTGGGTATACCCGGCATTTACAGCGAACAATCTTCCTGGAAAAAAGTAAAAGACAGCAAAACAGGCGGCTCACAAATAGATATGGTGATCGACAGAAGGGATCATACGATCAATATCTGCGAGATAAAATTTTACAATGCGCCCTTTCATATTGATAAGAAATATGCAGCCGCATTAAATCAAAAACTACTGGCTTTCCGGGAGCAAACCAAAACAAGAAAACATGTTTTTCTAACGCTTATCAGCACTTTTGGTATTCATAA
>ERZ795056.1443-NODE-1443-length-27999-cov-8.759340_pt1 | contig 27999 bp, 21 predicted proteins | sample MGYA00375140_ERZ795056 | MGnify/ENA primary metagenome ERZ795056 (study PRJEB30185, sample SAMN05720227) | activated sludge metagenome | isolation source: Anaerobic digester | place: USA | collected 2015-03-09 ... | reverse complement strand
GATGGTGGAAACCAGATCAAGGATCCTGTCTGTAAGGCTTTGTCCACCACCATTGTAATCAGTCCCCAAAATGAACTTGTTCTTCCTTGCTACCATTTAGGCATCGAATCCATTCCAGTTGGCAATTCTCTTTTTGAACTGTATCAATCCGACCGGGTAAAGAAAATGAAAGAGTTGGAAGGCCGTTTACCAGGTTGCCAGTCTTGCACAGTAAACTGTTACATGCAGCCGTCATTTACAACAAACCTGAACCGATACTGGTTTCTGGCAGCACCAAGCGCTTTGAAATATAACTGGATTAAGGGTACATGGAAGTCGATGATCCCTGGGTTTCGTTCCTGAAGAATCAAAGCATTGCAGCACCAAAAACTCCGGCGCTGTCTCCAAGTTTTGGTTTGAAAAACATCGTTTCCAGTTTTGGATTGAACAGATATTTTTCCACTTCTGTCACGCCTTTCGTGTACAACATATCAATATTACCGACTCCACCCCCGATGACAATGGCGTCCGGATCCAGAATATTGATCAATGTACCCACTGCCTTTCCAAAAAAATGAATCATCCTTTCCATTGTAAGAATGGCCACAGGGTCTGCCTGGTTGTGTGCTCCCAGAACAATTTCCTGAAGACTTTTTGTAGAACCTGACTGGATAGCATAAAACCTCTCGAGTGAAGGTCCTGATAGTATGGTTTCTACGCACCCACTTCTTCCACAGTAACAGGGTCCTCCCGACTCATCCAGGAAATTATGCCCCCATTCTCCTCCGATCCCATGGGCACCATTCCACACTTTGCCGTCAAACACCAGTCCTCCACCGACTCCTGTTCCCATTATGATGCCGAAAACGACCTTTGCATCGGGCATTTTTTCTTTCACAATTCCAAGAGTTGCTTCCGCCAGTGCAAAACAATTGGCATCATTGGCCATTGAAACCCTCATTCCCAACGCTTTTTCGAGATCTTTGCGAAAGGGTCTGTCATTGAGACAAGTTGTATTACTGTTTTTATGTAGGCCCGATCCGGGGTCAGATGTTCCGGGAGTGCATATTCCGATCTTGCTGGGTTTTACCCCCGATCCGGTTTCCAGAAGATTGGTTAATGTACGGATCTGGTGAATGATATGGTCATATCCTTTCGTGGCTTCTGTTGGCACTCTCAAACGGCAAATGGGTTCAGTAGATCCCCGGAAAGGCAGTACAACTCCTTCCGTTTTTGTTCCACCCAGGTCAATTCCAAAGACAGGTTCCATGTTTTCTGTTGTTGAAATTAGTTCCATGAGTCCTGCATCTCGACAACTTCCCTATACGATTCGGCAATCCGGCTCGGAATGATGCGGTCGCCTTTCCGGTTACTCACGACATGGATTACTTCGGCTCCCAGAAAGAAAATCCAGGACGAATAATTGATCCAGACGATGAGCAAAATAACGGAACCAGCTGCACCATACAAAGACGTGATGTTGGTGTTTCCCAGATAAAAGCTGATCAGATATCGTCCGACCAGAAACAGGATCGAAGTTGTGAGTGAGCCTATCCAGATATTCCGCCAGCGGATTTTGGCATCCGGCAGGTATTTGTACATCAAGGCAAATAACAACGTTGTCATTCCCAAACTGATAACCAACTGGCCAGCTTCAATCACATAATAGGATGAGTCAGGCAGAAACTTCCCCATATAATCGGAAATGGCAATCCAGACGGCATTTAACACAATCGTTGCAACCAGGAGGACACCGATCACCAGAAGCATGACCAAAGCCAGAAGTCGGGAGATGACAAAATACAGGATGCCTTTATCTGCCCGGATCCGGACATTTAATATAGTATTGAGTGAAGACTGAAGGGCCGTCATCACCACGGTTGCAGAAAACAGAAGGACGGCAACGCTCACAAATCCAGATAATGAGGTAGGCTTACTGACGTATGCATTCCGGACGAGTGTCTGAAGTCCGGATGCTGCCTGATCGCCAATAATGGTGTACACTTTGTTGAATATTGCCCCGGAAATGGCTTGTTCTCCTAGAAAATATCCGGCAGTGGCGATCACCACCACAACGAGTGGGGCAATGGAAAACAAGGTATAGTAACTAAGAGCGGCAGAAAGCCGGAAACAATTGTCGTCATTCCAGGCTTCCAGAACCTCTGTTACAAAATCATATGCTGACCTGGTTTTTTTCCACATATGGAAAGGTTATCTGAATTATGAAGCAAATGTAGGAGCTCAAAGTGAAGTCAATGACAATCGGTGGCGTATATTTGGCGATATTTTTGAAAAATGAAAAACCTGCCAAATATCGTACTTGGAATTCTGACCATCGCTGTTGCCTTTTTGCTGTTTAAACAATTCACCGGGACGGTTTCCGAACCAAATGTCACTTCATCCACGAACTCTGAACCTATTAAGAAAATTACCCTTGTTCCGGATTCAGCCAATTCGTTTGGAGCTGTGGCATTTGTGAATACGGATACACTTCTGGAAAAATTTGAAAGTTTTAAAAGCATGAGGGCTGGATTTGAGCGGAAGAACAGTCAGGCAGAAAATGAACTGGGTGGTCGAATGAGAGCTCTGGAAACTGAGTATATGGAGGTTCAGAAAAAAATTCAGGCCGGAACGATGACTGAAACCCTGATCAAAGATGCAGAGCAGACCCTGATGAGAAAACAACAGGAACTTGCCATGTTGCGGGAGCAAAAAACAGGACAGTTGATGGAAGAGGAAAAGAACCTGACAAAAAGGTTGAATGATCAGATCTTTGACTACATGCAGCAATACGCACCCGCACATGGATTAAAATATGTTTTGGGTTACACAAGGGGAGGGGGGATCTTGTATGCTGTTGATAGTCTGGATATTACCGATGCGGTTCTGGAAGGCCTCAACGCGAAATACAAGAAGTAAATGAAGTTCTGGAGCATTGTCCTTCTTGTTTTACCCTTGACAGAATTGAGGTCCCAACACCGGTCATGGAACTGTGCGTTGGCGATTCAGGACAGAGAGATAACCTTCTCGCTCAAGAAGAAATCAGACTCAAAAACATTGCAGCTCATCAACGGGAAAGAAACGATTGATCTTGATCAATCGTTTCTGAAGGATGATTCAATCAATTATCCGTTATCTGTTTTCGATGCTGTATTGCGAATACCATTTCCGATTCCGGATCCCATTGCTGGTCGGTACTGCAAACTGGATTCCAGAGTGCCTGGATACTTCCTTCCATTCCAAACGATCGTTCAAAATAAGAAGGGAGGCCATGAATCTGTAAAGCCTAGCCCAGTATTACCTAAAACATGGAAATGTCTTTTTTCGGAAGACGGTATGGAGCAGGATTCCGGATATATGATTCTGGAGCAAAATGGGAACATCCTTCATTCCACGATTTTGACCAATACAGGAGACTACCGGTTTCTGAACGGGGAGATAATTGGAGAAAAGGCCTTTCTCCAGACGTTTGACGGAGGCCATACCTATTATTTTGAAATGATGTTTGATTCTGACTTCAAAAGTTGGGAGGGTTTCTTTTACTACGGCCGGTCTGGTAAGCAAAACTTTACAGGAAGGGTCGTATCAGAGAATTTTCTGGCAACCGGTTTTTCAGACAAACCACCTTCTGGCAATTTTCATTTTACAGCTTTGGATTCGAACGGAATGAGGAAGACAGAAATGGATCCTGACTTAAAAGGGAAGGCTTTGGTTGTTCAGATCATGGGAACCTGGTGTCCCAATTGTTTGGATGAATCCCGGTTTTTAGTAGAATCATATTCTGGCAAGCCGGATAATGTTGCATTCGTCGGTTTGGCTTTTGAAAGGAAGAACAATCTGGAATACGCATCAAACAGAATAAAAGTTGTTAAAAACAAGCTTAGAATTCCGTATCCAATCCATTGGGCTGGAATCTCAAACAAAGATTCTGCTACCAAAGTATTTCATTCCCAGTTTCCGGTAACCTCTTTTCCAACTACTGTTTTCGTTAAAAAGGATGGTACCGTTCTGAAAATTCACTCCGGGTTTGCGGGCCCTGCGACTGGTTTCTACTATGACAAATGGAAGCAGGATTTTGCTATTTTGCTGAAAGAGTTATCTGCACTTTAAATCAAAGACCCGGACAAGGGATCTTCCTGTAAACAATTCGCTTACGGCACTTTTCGTTGATCAGCTGATAACTAAGCGAAATTTCAAAGGTACTACCCATGCTATTCACCTTGTTGCCAACTGGTACATCGTAACTCACTCCAACTTTGATCAGACCATAATCAGACGGAACTTTTGTGCCAGCAAGAAGGCAAATTGATTCCTGATTCAGCCCGCCTGCAGGTGATTTAAGAATCGGCAAACCACGATACCAAAGTCCCAGAATGATCGGGTCATAATTGAAAAACGAACCAAGTTCAAGTTGTTGGAAATTTCCCTGTGTTTTATAGTGCAACGTAGGGGTAATACTTTTTTCTGGCCCTCTTGAACGACTGAATCCTCTTGATTTTTTAAACGTGAATTTGTATCCACCGTGGATAGCCACTTTCATTGGGATCCTTTCAGTTTGGCCATAAAGACTCTGGTTTGGCTGATTGAGGTGGTGAGCGGCACCTCCAATATACATTTTGTCATTAAACAAAAGGACACCGGTAGCAAAGTCAGCATATGCTACTTCTGCTGCGTTCAACAGTGGCTCATTGGTAGTGGATGTCTGCCCCGATTGTGAGAACTGGTCGGGGAAGGTGAGATTGTTGAAATTGGCATTCCGGAAATTGAATGAACCCTGAAGTCCAAGATGTACCTGCCAGTCATTGATGATGGGAACCTTATAAGACCCGACCAGTGCAATCTGGGTATTACTCAGATTGGCGGCACCGATTCGGTCCTGAATCACCATTGCTCCGATTCCCAGTCGTCCGGATTTTTCACGGTAATCAATGGTTCCATACAATGAACTGTAATCCCCATTATACTGGGCACGGTAGTTCACCATCGTTTTGAAACGTGATGCAGAAAGCTTGCGGCAGTCGTAATCAAGGTTACCTGCAAATGCAGGATTCAAATACAAAGGTGAAGCGTAGATCTGAGTGTATTGCGGGTCTTGCGCATAGCCTCGGTTGCTCATTGTCAACAAAGACAGAATGACAATTGAAAATGATAAAATACGTAGTTTCATCTGGTTGGTAGATTAGCGGAGGATGGTAATAGTTCCAGTTTCTTTTTTACCGACATCTTCGCCGTCAAAAGCACCTTTATATTCAATTAAGTATTTATAAACACCTGAAAGGCAAGGGGTGCCATTGAAGTTTCCATCCCATGGTTTGTCTATGTCTTCTGAATAGAATACCATTTGACCCCATCGGTTGAACACGTAGATTTTTACCTCGGAAATCGAATAGCCAGTCACTCTCCACAAATCATTGATTTTATCTCCCTGAGGAGAGAACGCATTGGGAATGTAAATCACCGGCGGACATTCATCGATCTTGACCGCAACGGTGTCAGAGTTGCTGCAGCCAAACTGGTCGGTGACTTCCAGTGCGAGTTTGAAATCAAGGAGATTGTCAGTTGGCATTGCATAAAGTTTGCCTGTACTTCCTCCAGCTGCGGAGGTATCGGTCGTCCATGTATACGATTCGTATCCATTTGGCCCGAATAATTTTACCGGAAGCCCCACACAGACCGTCGTATCCTTTCTGCCATTGTTAAGAATACCGAAACGAGGCAAAGGATTTACCCTAAGCAGAATTACAGAATCGGTTGCCACTTTACAGAAATTGTACACTTGCAGGTAATACTTGCCTGCTTTGCCTGTGAAGAGTGTATCGTTGGTTGAAATAACAGCCCTGGTAGCACTATCAATCCAGCGATATTGATAAAGACTATCCACCGGGGCTTTGAAAACTGCTTTCTGATTTTCACAAACAACGGTATCGTTCAGAATTCCGGTCATTGGAACAGGGAGACTGTCTATATTGGCAATGATGGATGAATCCCTGCAGCCTTTATCTGTTCGTAATATGACCCTTACCGTTCCTGTCTTACCAATTGTAAAAGTAGTGGCTGTCGAATCCGGGACATTTTTCCGGTTGTATTGCCATTCATATGTAAATCCTGGAAGTACAGGAACAACATTCAATTGTGTTGTACTGTCTTTGCAAAATCTCAGGTGCCCCTTGATTTGAGGTATGAATCGTGGAAACACCGAAAGTGAATCTGTCAGTGAAGTATCAGTGCAACTCGCCCCTTTATTCCGAACCACCAATTGATATTTTCCGGATGTAGGTGCAAGCAAAATCGAATCTTTTTCATCCGGAATGTTCAGACTTAAACCGTTTCGTAACCATTCGTAGGTTAAACCAGGCCGGGTTTTCGCCTTAATTTCGAATGTATCCCCAAAACAAATGGTTTTTACACCAGGGAATATGGCAATGGCATCTGGTTTTGGATATACGTAAATCCGGACGGTATCTCTGTTTTCACAATTGGTGATGGTGTCTTTTACAAATAGTTTAACAAAAAATGAATCAACCACCTGTTTTGGATTTGTCAGCAAAACGGTAGCAAATGAAGCCGTATCCACCCCAATGGAACCTGGAATTGGTTCAAACCATTTGTACAGAAGGTTTGGAATAGTATCAGCACCAATTGTAAGAGGGAAACCGGTACAGGTAGCTGTGTCAAGTCCTCCGATTGCCCTTGGAAGTCGCTGAACTGTAATTTGCTTTTGTTTGAACGCACTACAGCCTGTGGCATTGGTTACAGTATACCGAATGGTAATATTGCCAAGCAGGGAGTCACCTGTATTGAAAACGCCGGCAGGTGTCATCCCAGGCCCTGTCCAGATTCCTCCGGTAGGCTGGAAATTTGTGATTGTTTTGACCTTCTGACTGGCACATATCGTATCGTTTGGTCCAATACTTATCACAGGTGACGGATTGACCAGAACCGTGCGTATGGCTTCCGAAAAACAACCATTCGAATAGTTCACCCTGTATTTGATCAGTTTTGGTCCAACCGTGGCTTTTGTAGGGCAGAAAACAGTTCCCGAAGTATCAACACCTAAACCCGACCATTCTCCGCCAGGAGGATATTGACCAGTTAATACAAAGCAGGAATCATTCGAACAAACTTCCAGACTTGGGCCTGACCTTGCAACTCTAGCTTTAATGATGGTGAGTTTGACCGAATCTACCGTTTTGCATTTGTCTTTCTCGTACGTGTAATACAATGTGTGACTGCCTTCGTTAATCGTGTCGAAATTAAGGGTGCCACCTGGTTGTATAAGAGAAGCCAGCGGTTTGCTTGTCCATTTACCAAATGTTTCAAGAGGAGGTGTAAACCCAACCATTGTGTGAGTTTTTTTGTAACTGCACAATGCAAGTGTATCAAGCCCTGCATTCGCAACAACCGTTGGCGTTATGGTGATGGTTTTTGTATCCGTTTGGGTACAACCATTTGTGGTGACAGAAAGCGTACATACATGAATTCCTTGAGTCAGTGAATTTGGATTGAAAAGACCTGCTGCGTTGGTGATACCAGGTCCGGACCAGGTACCATTAGGTGGAGTAAATGTGCCGGCAAAATTCTGGACCGGGGCCTGATTGCAATATGTTTCAGGATCTCCTGCCTGCACAACAGGAGCCTGTTTCACTGTAATCACCCGGTTTGCTTTGGCTTCACAGGCAGGGCCTCCGTTTTTCCAGTTTTGAGAATACGTATAGACAAGAGTCTGAGCACCTAATAATCCACTGGGATTAAAAAAAGTAGAATTTCCGGCTCCTGTTAAACCGGCCCCTGTCCATACTCCGGTTCCGGACGGTGTGGCGGTAGGTAGAGTAGTGGCTGGAAGTCCAACCAGTAAGGTAGGATCTTCATTGTCGCACATGGAAAAAGGAATTCCGGCATCCACAATTGGGTTAGGATTTGCTGTTAGAATGACCGTATCGCGATTGATACAAATCCCTCTGGTCGCAAACAGAATAAAGGTGAGTTTAGTCGGGGCATTACCTGTATTTGTAATATTGATGGTTGGTGCCAGATTGGCTCCTAAAGCTGGTACATTCCAGGAATATGTAACTCCAGGCTGAGCTGCACCTCCTCCGATGCTGAGGGTTTTGCCGGAACACTCTGCAGCATCGCCTCCGGCAAAAGGTTTATCCGGAACTTCAATAATGTTCAAAGGAAGTTCATTGGACAGGAAGCCATTCGAAGACTCAATTCTGATTTTATAATTGGCACTGGAAGGCAAGCCAACCGGAATGGTTACCTGAAAGGTCGTTTGTGGAAGATTTCCTAAGAATGTCGGGCTGGCAAAACTTCCGTTCAGATCACTAAGTTGGGCAGCAAACGAGGTTCCTGTTGTGAAGCCACTCACCTGATAAATAAGGGTGACGTTTGAACCGGTACAAACAGAGGTTGGACTTACTGAGTTGAAAACCAGGGTCGGATAATTACGAATGCGAACATTGTCAATGATGATGGCATTGTCAATTGCCGGGTTTGGTGAAACAGCAGGTGCTTTGTTAAACCATCTGAAACCAACCCGGAGTTTCGGATTGTTGATATCGAATCCGGGGAAGTTGGTTGTGTTTATTGTAAAAGCAGACGATTGAACACCGGCAGCGCTACTTCCGAAAAATGTTTGATTGATTTCTTTCCAGGTTCCCGGATTGCCACTTTGCAATGAATAGATCAACCGCATACCCGCATCCAATGATGTAGGGTCGGTTTTTCTGAAAATCCAGTCAAATTGTAATTGCAGATTTCCTCCGAGGAAGGCTGAAGCAGGAAAATCCTGCTTCATGTAGGCAGCCCTGTTGGTTGAATTATCAGGCAATGTGGCATCAAATTTTACCAGATCATTTTGTCCGGGAGCATTTCCGCAATTACCGGCTATACAACTCACATGTAGATTTGTTGTATTGTCAATGGTCGGGTTTATTGTATTGGTAATGGCCCAAACATTCGCTCCGGTTCCGTTTTGGGGCAGACTTCCGGAAATGAGCAGGTTGCCATCTCCGGTTAATTCCCAACGGGTGTTGGCAGCACCGGAAAAGTCATCCTGATACAATGTCTGCACCAGACCCTGAGCTTTCAGGTTTCCTGGAATTTGATACAGAAATAGGGCCGCGATGGTTAAGTAGGAGCAAATTGCTCTGAGTTTTTTAATCTCCACAGATAGAAACTTCATTGATATTTCTCGAAAGGACATTCTTACCTTAATTAAAGCAGGACTATCCAAAACGCAATATTAACGTCATTAATGCAAAATTTTATCTTGAATTTTCTGAAAATGCTTCAAAGCGTAATATCTATTCCCACAAGCCACCAAATTTTATCCTGCTATTTTATTTTTTCAGACTGATAAATAGGCACTTAAACCCCTGTTGAAATAAATTTCAAAAAAAAATTTCAACAGATGTTTTTCAAAAACGATCTCTCTCGTATTTTTGCACCCGAATTGTCCGATGGTGTAAAGGTAGCACAACAGTTTTTGGTACTGTTTGTCTAGGTTCGAATCCTGGTCGGATAACAGAAGGCCCCGCTTAAACGGGGCTTTTTTTATGTCGTGCGGATTGTTTCCTGTGTGCCCTCAATTTCAGAACTTGTAGCATTTTTTGATGCCAGCCAACTGGTAGGCAGAACAAAGTTTTGTACAGATCCAGGTCTGATCAGCAAAGTAACGATCGTTGGTGGAACAAGAAACCTGAATCCTGTTGCCATTCGTTCCCTGCATCCAGATATCATTCTCGCCGTGAAGGAAGAAAATCAGAAGGATCAGATCAAAGAGTTGATGGAAGAATTCAGGGTTATTGTTTTCGAAGTAAAGACAGTTTTGGACGCCCTTCAAATGATTTCCGCAATTGGGAAAATCATGAACAGAGAAGAGCTGGCTTCAGGACTTGTTCGGGATATCCAGACAGGTTTCGCAAAACTTGACTTCAAACGTAAGATTCCGGTGCTGTACTTAATTTGGGATAATCCCGCAATGACCATTGGCGGTGATACATTTATACATCATATGCTTTCCATCGCAGGTTTTCAGAATGTATTTGAGGGCCAAAACCGGTATCCTTTGGTCGATCTGGAAAAGGACCTGCCGGAGGAACCCAAAATCATCATCCTTTCTTCCGAGCCGTACCCGTTTCAGGAAAAGCATTTGTCCCGTTTTCGAAAGTATTTTCCGAAATCAAATATCTTGCTGGCAGACGGAGCTATGTTCAGCTGGTATGGGAACCGGATGGCTTTGTTCCCAGACTTTGTTTTGAATTTCCGTCGACTGAATGGCTTTTGATACAAGACTGCGGGGCATTTAAACCTGAATTCTGCATTTGGTCCTGAAAAACTAGTCGCTCGTCCTGAGAAAGCAGAATATTTGTATTTGTTCCGGATAAAATTTGCGACAAAGGTGAAAAGGCTTATATATTTAAACTCTTGAATTTTTAACTGATTAGAAAAACATAATACGCAGATTATCAAGCGTTAACGAATGATGGAAGTAGACCTTAGTGTTGGACTAGATAATAAAACAGCTTTAAAACAGGTTTTTGGCTTTGATAAATTCCGGGGAAATCAGGAAGAAATCATCAATAACCTGATGTCGGGAAAAAATACATTTGTCATCATGCCCACCGGGGCTGGCAAGTCGCTGACCTATCAGCTGCCTGCCATTGTTCAGGAAGGAACGGCGATCGTTATTTCTCCTCTGATCGCTTTGATGAAAAATCAGGTGGACCTTCTGAATGGGGTAGGCGTGAATGCTCAGTTTCTTAACTCAACCCTCACCAAAACAGAAATGGCGAGAGTGAAGAAAGAGGTTCTGGCCGGTGAAGTAAAACTTCTCTACGTAGCACCCGAATCTCTAACCAAAGAGGAAAATATCAATTTCCTCAAAACAGCTAATATTTCGTTTGTCGCTATTGACGAAGCCCATTGTATTTCGGAATGGGGGCACGATTTTCGTCCGGAATACCGGCGGATACGCACCATCATTGACATGCTGGGAAATCTACCTATCATAGCTCTGACGGCAACAGCAACTCCGAAAGTTCAGCAGGATATTCAGAAGAACTTAACTATGGAAGATGCTTCCATCTTTAAATCTTCGTTCCGTCGCCACAATCTCTTTTACGAGATTCGCCCGAAAGTGAATGCCAAAAAGCAGTTGATGCGGTACATTCTCAATAACAAAGGAAAGGCCGGAATCATCTATTGCTTGTCGAGAAAGAAAACCGAAGAGATTGCTGAATTCCTGCGTGTAAACGGAATTAAAGCCTTGCCTTACCATGCTGGTCTGGATCCCAACACCCGTATGCGGAATCAGGAACAGTTCCTTCGGGAAGACTGTGATGTAATGGTGGCCACCATCGCTTTTGGGATGGGAATTGATAAGCCTGATGTACGGTTTGTCATTCACTATGACGCTCCTAAATCGCTGGAAGGATATTATCAGGAGACGGGTCGTGCCGGTCGCGATGGATTGCCTTCAGAATGCCTTATGTTTTTCAGCTATGCCGATATAGACAAGCTGGAGAAATTCAATAAAGACAAAAGTGTAACAGAAAGGGACAATGCCCGCCTTCTGCTTCAGGAGATGACCGATTTCGCCGATTTCGCCGTATGTCGGGTTCGTCAGGTCCTCCATTATTTTGGTGAGTACATGGAAAAAGATTGTGGCAATTGTGACAACTGCACCAAACCTACACCAAAATACAAAGTAGAGCAGGAGGCAATCCTGGTCCTTCAGGCCATTATCCAGACAGATGAGCGTTTTGCCATTCAGCATATTGCTGAATTCTGTGCCGGTGTTGAGAATGATTACGCCGTCAGTTACGGACATACCAAGCTGGAGATTTTCGGAAAAGGAAAAGAACATCCGGTGAAATGGTGGTATTCCGTGATCCGCCAGCTTTCCATCAATGGTCTGATTGTGAAAGACCTGGAGAATTTTGGTGCTCTGAAAGTATCAGAATCGGGTCATAAATTTCTGGCCGGTCCTTATCCGGTTTCAATGTCCACAGACCATGATTTTTCATCGGAGCAAATGGACATCGAAAACGATACCGATGAGAAAGAACCCATTAAAGGCAATGCCTATGATGGTGAACTGTTTGAGTTACTGAAAGGGCTCCGGAAGAAAATCGGGAAAGAAAAGAAACTCCCTCCCTACGTTATTTTCTCCGATGTCGCTTTGGAGGAAATGGCCACTGTATACCCAACCACTGAAAACGACCTGACTCAAATTACAGGTGTTGGCCAGGGAAAGGCAGTTAAATTTGGTAAGCCATTTATTGAACTGATCGCCAAATATGTTAAGGAAAATGACATTGAAGCCGAGTTTGATGTGGTGATCAAAACCACAGGTGATAAGTCCCGGAACAAAATTCAGATCATCCAGCAGATCGACAGGAAACTGGATCTGGCGGAAATCAGCGTCAGCCGGAAAATCACAATGTCAGAGTTACTCCAGGAAATTGAGATGATTTGTTTCTCCGGAACAAGACTGAATCTTGGGTACTACATTGACGATATTCTGGACGATGACCGCCAGGAAGAAATCATGGAATACTTCATGAATGCCGAAAGTGATGATCTCGCTCAGGCCATCAGTGAATTTGACGGGGAATACACTGAAGAAGAACTTCGGCTGATGCGAGTCAAGTTCATGTCAGAAGTCGGCAATTAATTCGCTGATTTTCAATATTTTCCAGAGTTTCGAAATATAAAGCTTGATTTTGGGAAACCGATTGTATTATTTTGCAGTTTAGAACAATTGTAACCGTAGGAGAGATTCATAAAAAATGAGGCAGCTAAAAATCAGTAAGCAAATCACGAACAGGGAAAGTCAGTCACTGGACAAATACCTGCAGGAAATTGGAAAAGTTGATTTGCTCACTCCCGATGAAGAAGTCGATCTCGCGAAACGAATCAGGGAAGGAGACCAGGCTGCTCTTGAAAAACTGACGAAGGCAAACCTCAGGTTTGTGGTTTCGGTTGCAAAGCAATACCAGAACCAGGGTTTGAGTCTGGGCGATCTGATCAATGAAGGCAATCTGGGTCTGATCAAAGCCGCACAGCGATTTGATGAAACCCGTGGTTTTAAATTTATCTCTTATGCTGTATGGTGGATTCGTCAGTCTATTCTGCAGGCATTGGCCGAGCAGTCAAGAATTGTTCGTTTGCCTCTTAATCGTGTAGGTTCACTCAATAAAATTTCCAAAACTTTTTCCGAACTCGAGCAAAAGTTTGAGCGGGAGCCTTCACCTGAAGAGTTGGCAGAAGTATTGGAAGTGAGTACCAATGAAATTGTCGATACCATGAAAATTTCAGGACGGCACGTGTCTATGGATGCTCCATTTGTTCAGGGAGAGGAAAACAGTCTTCTGGATGTTCTGGAGAATGATTCAGAGGAAACACCGGATTCTGATCTGATGGTGGATTCCCTCCGCAAAGAGGTTCAGCGGGCTCTTTCAACACTTACCCAAAGGGAAGCTGATGTGGTGACGTATTATTTCGGTCTCAACGGAGCGCATGTGATGACGCTTGAAGAAATCGGTGAGAAGTTCAACCTAACCAGGGAGCGGGTTCGTCAGATCAAAGAAAAAGCCATTCGCCGGCTTCGCCACACCAGCCGAAGCAAAGCACTTAAGCCATATCTGGGATAAATATTCCGGGAAACCCGCCTCACAGCGGGTTTTTTTTTGAAGTCCCGATCCATGAAACGCAAAGAACTAAACCAGAGCTCCCCATCCATCAACAATTCGCCGGGTTGGCTTTCGTTTGATATTTACCAACTTTTCAAAAAGACCAGGCAGTTCTTGTTTCTTTTCATCTGTGCGGGATGGTCAGTTGCCTGTGAAGAAGTGCCATGTACAACGGATCCGGAAACCCTTATTGGAATAGAATTCTATGATCGTTCTTCAGCCGGTCTTGCTCCGAAGAAATACCTCATCAACCAGGTCCTGATACGAAATTCGCGGGTTTTTCTTGATACAGTTTCGGTATCAACGGCGGCAATCAGAATTCGCTTTCCTTCCAACTCCGATTCTTTCTGGCTCTCGTTCCGGGATACTACTTCAAAAGATTCCATCCGTTTTTCATACTCCAGAACCATGGAATTTGCCAGCGAGTCATGTGGCTATTATTATGGCTTTCAAAACCTGAAGGTAGATTCCATCTCAGGTGCCAATTTTGACCGTGCACAAATTCTAATAAATCAAGGTGATTCTTCCAATAAAGTACACGTCCGGATTTTCTGGTAGTCTGATATTGATCATCCTATTCTCTATTTCTGGCTTTTGTCAGGACCAGGAATCAGCGCCTGTCCCAACGATAGCCTCCGATACGGTTTCCCATCCGGTGTTTATCTCAGCAGGTGTGGATGTTTCCCGCCTCCTGTTTAATGTTTTGTCCACTTCATACAAAGGAGGGGAAGTTTCATTGGATGTCAGAAGGAAAGGATTAATGGGAGATTTCCATTTTGGGTTCGGTCAGCATTCCAGGTCTCTGGAACGATATAAGGCCAAAAGCAGCGGGATTTATTATGGAATCGGTATTTCAAAGTCACTGTTTAAAGAAGAGGCAAATGTCCTTTGTTTTGGATTGAGGCTGGCAGGCTCTTCCTTTCAGTATCAGTCTCAAAATGCTCAGGTGCCGGTTTTTCCAACTGGCTATGACCTGGTAGACCAGAAGGCCGTATCCTGTTTTGCTTTGTGGAGTGAAGTCAACGCCACAGTTCGGACACGTCTGGCTGGTTGGATTATGATGGGATTTGAATTGAGAATGAAATTGAAACTGACCTCAAAAACAAAGGGAATAACGCCCTATTTTATACCTGGTTATGGATTGTATAAAAATGCCTTCAGTCCGGGTATCAATTATTTTATTTTTGTGCAGATTCCCAACGGTACAAAACGTGGCGGCAAAACTCATTAAGATTCATCCGGAAAATCCTGATCTGCGGAAGATTGAGCAGGTTGTACAGGTCTTGCGTGACGGAGGTCTGGTGATTTATCCAACCGATACAGTGTATGGAATCGGCTGTGATATTTTCCATCCAAGGGCGATTGAGAAGATTGCCAAGCTCAAGAATCTGAAGCCAGAGAAAGCAAATTTTGCATTTATCTGCCATGATATGAGCCATCTGGCTGATTTTGCACGTGTATCTACACCCGTATATAAGGTAATGAAAAAAGCATTACCAGGCCCCTTCACCTTTGTGTTACCGGCTACAGCAGAGGTTCCCAGAATTCTGAACAACAAGCGGAAAACAATCGGTATACGGATCCCGGATAATAATATTCCCAGGATGCTGGTGCGTGAACTCGGTCATCCAATTCTTACTTCCTCCATCGTGGATGAGGACGATGTACTGGAATACAGCACTGATCCGGAACTGATTTTCGAGAAGTTTGAAAATCAGGTCGACATCATTATTGATGGGGGCTACGGGCACAACGTGGCATCCACGATTGTGTTATGTGAAAACGATGAATTTGAAGTCGTCAGGCAAGGGCTGGGAGATTTGTCGCAGTTTGTGTAAACCCATTAAAGGCAATGAGAATTGAGATGAAACTTCACTAATTTTCAGAATGGTTGCCGGAAGAAACTCAAGGTTGTTTTGGATTGTTGCCCTGTTGTCTTCAGGATTTGGTTCCTGTGTTTGGTCTCAGCCACTTCAGGTAACCGGGATAGTAACCAGTTACAAGTCAAAAAAAGTAATTCCTGCTACCGTCATTTTTGAAAAGCAACCGGATGCGTCGGTGACCATTATTTCGGAATCTGATTCGGATGGTTATCATGCCCGGATTTATTACAGAGCTCCTTACACAGTTAAAATCTCTTCTCCGGGCTTTGTGAGTGATTTTCAGGATATTGATTTGAATTCCGATTCTCTCAAAGACAAATCTTCATTTTCATTCCGGTTTTCGTTGGTCCCTATTCACATTGGAGAGGTGTTGCCTTTCCGGGATCTCCTTTTTGATGTAAAAAGTTTTAAAATCACAGACTCATCTGTTCCTGAACTAAAACGGTTGGTGGAGATTCTGGTTGAGAATCCATCCATTAAAATCCAGCTGGAAGGCCATACTGATAGTCAGGGTAAAAGCCGAAAAGCAAAAAAGCTTGCCATGAACCGTATACGGTCGATCCGGGAGTTTCTGGTTTCCAATGGAATATCAAGCAAACGAATCAAATTAAAAGCAATTATGGGACAACATCTTGTGACAGCCGGGGATATTCCGGATGCCAGAAGGGTAAACCGCCGTGTCGAGATCCGGATAATTGAACTGTAAAATTTGATGGGACCAGAATTAATCAGATCCTTGCAACTGATTTCAGGAGATTGGCGTCTGGTTTCGGATTTGATATAAAATAAAATGTAGTTTTAACCGCCTTTTTCTAAACATAGAAATTCAATACATGACAATGAGAAATGTTTTTTTGGGTGCACTGCTGGTTGTGTCCGTTTCTGCTTCAGCCCAGAATTCAAAACAGCAAAAAGTGCTGTATGCCGACAAAGTGGTTGCATTTTCATCCGAATACAGTTTTGAATTGTATAGTGCCCAGCAAATTCTTGGTGAGCCGAATGCACTTCCGGTCGGAGGTGACAATCCGTTTGCATGGAGTCCAAAACGACAGACAGGCCTTCAGTTTATCACAGTAGGTTTTGAGGAGGTAATGGAAATTGAACAAGTGGCCATCGGTGAGTGTTACAACCCAGGGTCAATCCTTCGTGTCGTTGCGATAGAGCCGAATGGAAAGGAGCACCTTATCAATCAGTTTACACCAAAACCCATCCGCCAGGATTCCAGGCTGCTTCACATTTTTCTGGAAGAAAAATCGCCATGGCCTGTGAAATCAATCAAAATCGAAATGGATTGCGACCGGGTTCCCGGATTTAACAGTATTGACTTTGTGGCTATTTCCGATGGACAAAAACCCATCGAAGTAAAGGTAAACGACAGTCAGCGTGTGAATCCGAATATTTCGACCGAGCGTTTGACCGAGAAAATCAACAGCCCTTATGATGAGGTAAATCCCATCATCTCGCCGGATGGAAAGAGGTTGTATTTCGGACGGAAAAACGATCCTGGCAATATGGGAGGTAAAAAAGATGACGAAGATATCTGGTATTCAGACTGGGACGATGCTAAAGGAGAATGGGGACTTGCCAAAAACCTGGGTAGTCCGATTAACAATGACAAACCAAACTTTATGTGTTCCATCACCCCGGATGGCAAAAATGTACTGGTTGGAAACATTTATAATTTTGGTCCGAAAAAAGTGACGATGGAAGAAGGGGTTTCGATGGTGACCATCACTCCCGAAGGTTGGAGCAAACCAAAAGCATTGCGGATTAAAGGTTATGTAAACGAATATAAGAGAGCCAATTACTATCTATGTCAAAACCGTAAGGTGATGTTAATGGCCATCCGTGCAGATAATGCATTGGGTGGTGAAGGGATGGATTTGTATGTGAGCTTCCTTGAGCCGGATAGTTCCTGGACCAAACCCTTGCATACAGGTAAAGTACTCAACAGTGTTGGAAATGAGTCGGCACCTTTTCTGGCTGCAGATGACAAAACACTCTTCTTTAGTTCTGATGGATTCTCCGGTTATGGAAGCGATGACATCTATATGAGCCGTCGTCTGGATGATACCTGGACCAAATGGAGCAAGCCTGCCAACCTTGGAAAAAATATCAACACAGGTCAGTCGGATATCTTTTTCACGCTGCCAGCCAATGGAGATTACGCTTATTTTTCATCAGGAGGTAACCAGTCCAATGGTCAGCTAGACCTTTACCGTTTGAGAATACCGGATTTGTTTAAGCCTGCACCAGTCATTGAAATTTCAGGGCGGGTTCTGGATAAGTTTTCAAAAAAGCCGGTTCGTGCTAAAATTTTGTATGAGAACCTGACGGAAAACAAAGAACTGGGTATCAATGAATCCAATCCATCGAATGGGACTTATAAGATAGCAGTACCGGTTGGTTCGAATTATGGATATCTGGCACAGGCGGATGGATACATGTCAGTTACCCAAAGTCTGGATGCCACGAATCTCGAAGATCCTCAGACCATTACTCAGGATTTGTATCTGATGCCAATTAAAAAGGGAACCCAGATTGCCCTGAACAATATCTTCTTTGACTACAATAAAACTGACCTGAACAAGGAATCTTTTGGAGAACTGAATCGACTCGTTGACATGATGAAACAGAATCCAAAGATGAAAATTGCCATTGGTGGCCACACCGACTCCAAAGGTTCTGATGAGTACAATATAAAACTAGCCTCAGATCGGGCAGAAGCGGTACAGGCTTACCTCATCAAAAAAGGAATCGCCGCCAACCGTATGTCAATTAAAACATTGGGCAAATCTGATCCACTCACAGCCAACGAAGAAAGCATGGATGGTGCTGCTCTGAACCGGCGTGTGGATATCACGTTTGACGGCAGCGAGTAGGTCCTGATAAGGATATTTTTTCCTGCAATTCCGGGTTACAAAGCCGGTTTAAGAAATGGAAATGAAGCTCTGAACTGATCCAGTTCGGAGCTTTTTAGTTTACAGGTCACGATGCATTCTTCTTTGAGTGCCGGTATCATTGGGGTGCCTTTAAAATCGATAACAACCGAATGGCCCGGATACATTGCCTCACCTTCGGCCCCATAGCGGTTTGTGGCAGCGAAATAGGATTGGTTTTCGATGGCTCTGGCCGGAATCAATGTATCCCAGGCCTGAATCCTGGGAGAAGGCCAGTGTGCACTGCAAACGATGAGATCAAAGTAAGGAGCCTTGTTTCGTACGGATTCCGGGAAACGCAGGTCAAAGCAAATGATGGCTTTTATCCGCCAGCCCAGGTATTCGAAGATCGCGTCTTTTTGTCCTGCACTGAACATTTTATCTTCACCAGAAAAGGCAAATACATTGACTTTGTCGTAGTACTGAATGGTACCGGAAGGTTCTACAAACAACATCCGGTTGAATACCTGTCCATTTTCATCAATGGCTACCGAGCCGCAGATGGCTCCCTTTTTTCGAGCAGCCATTTGCTTCATCCAACGGGTCGTGTACAATCCCATTTTTTCCGCCTTCATATGGAACGCATTGCGGTAACCGGTGTTGAACAGTTCCGGCAACAGATAGATATCTGATTCAGATGAGTCTCGTTCCAGTAATTCTTCCAGATGCGACAAATTGCCTTCAACACTGTCGAATGCCACATTTGCCTGCACCAGTGAGATGGATAGTTCTTCTTTTTTCATGATTCTTCTGATTCTGTCTGTGGTTCTTTTGGTTGATAACCCTGGGCTAGAAATGCGAAAAGTGCATCGGTCCGGGCTTTTCCCAGTTCTTTTTCAATTTCTTCCCGATGTTCAGTTTCCCGGATTTGTCCGATCGATTGAAACCGTTTGTAGATGAACTCAACAGATTTATTGCCCAGGCCTTTAACTGATTCCAGTGCTGTTTTAAGAGATGCTTTGCTCCGTTTGCTCCGGTGAAATGTAATGCCGAAACGATGGGCTTCGTCCCTTGCCCTTTGCAAAACCTTCAGTGTTTCCGATTTTTTATCCAGATACAGCGGATATGGATCTTCCGGGTAGTACAGTTCTTCCAGTCGTTTGGCGATGCCCACAATTGGAATGGAGCCATACAATCCCAGCGATTTGAGAGCCTCGCAGGCTGACGACAACTGCCCCTTACCGCCGTCAATGAGTATGAGATCGGGCAACGGCTGGTTTTCTTCAAGCTGTCTTTTGTAGCGACGGGACACCACTTCGAACATGGTGGCGAAATCATCAGGACCCACAACAGTCTTAACATTAAAATGACGGTATTCCTTTTTTGCAGGAGCAGCATCAATAAAACAGACCATGGCCGAAACCGGGTTGGTGCCCTGAATATTGGAGTTATCAAAACACTCAATTCGCTTAGGCAACCGATCCAGACGGAGGTCGCTTTTCATTTTGTTGAGGATTCGGTCTGTCCGGTTATCTGACTGTGCCTCAATGGCTCGGGTGATTTTTTCCTTTTTGTAATAGAGCACATTTTTCAGTGCCAGATCGAGAAGTTTCTTCTTTTCACCCCTTTGCGGAACGTGGGTTTGCACGCCAGGAATGTCGAAATCCAGCACTACATTACTGATGAGTTCTTTGGCCCTGGAATCGAATATTTCTTTTGCCAGGACAATGGCATGACCCACCAGTTCAGGATCGGTTTCATCCAGTTTCTTTTTGAACTCAAACGTATGAGTTTGTGAAATGGAACCTTCGGAAATCGCGAGGAAGTTAATGTAAACATTGTCATCCTGGCTGCTCATGGCAAATACATCCAGGTCGTCCATATCCGGATTCACCACCACAGAATGACTTTGCCAGTTTTCAATCAGTTCCAGTTTTACCTTTGCTTTCTGAGCTTTTTCAAATTCCAGTTCGGCGGCATATTCCTGCATTTTCTCCCTGAAATACTGTTTTGCCAGTCCGGTTTTTCCTTTGATGATCTGTCTGGCCTGTTCGATTTCTTCAAGGTACTCTTTTTCGTCCTGAAGACCCACACAAGGCCCTTTGCAATTGCCCAGATGGAATTCAAGGCAGACTTTGAATTTCTTTTTCCGGACGTTGTCTTCGCTCAATACCAGGTTACAGGACCGGAACGTGAATACCTTTTTGAAGAGTTCCAGCAAGGCCTTCATCATACGCACTGAAGCAAAAGGACCATAGTAATTGCCTTTGTCAGCAATCCGGCGCCGGGTGGGATAAATTTTAGGGTAGCGTTCAGATGTAATGATGAGGTAAGGATAACTTTTGTCGTCCTTTAAATTGATGTTGTACCTGGGCTGATGCTGTTTGATCAGGCTGTTTTCCAGCAGAAGGGCATCGTATTCATTGTCTACAAGAGTGAACTCAATGTGGTGAATCTGGGATACGAGCCGGGCAGTTTTCCGGTCGGTGTAAGTTTTAGTGAAATAGCTGGAGACCCGTTTTTTCAGATTCTTTGCCTTTCCGACATAGATCAGAATGCCTTCCTCACTGAAATATTTATAAACGCCGGGATGCTCTGGAAGGTTGGTAAGAGATGAGTAGTTGTCCTTTAGCATTTTACTTCCCGAACTTCCTTAAAATGATTTATTGAGAATCTCTCTGATAATTTGGTCCTTCAAAATTAACCAAAGAATTGGGACAATTTGATATTCTGCAAAGACAGCCATTCTGAAAATTAAGTTTCTTTGTGACCATTTCATTATTAAAATATGTCAGATAAAAACACATTGGTCTGCTGGTTTGAAAGAATCATTTCATATTTCACTGAATCTACATGGGCAGTTCTTCTGAAGGGCTCTTTGCTCATATTCCTTGGGCTTTACTTTTTTTCATCCGGATCGATGAAGCTCGTGGGAATTGCATCGCCTTTTTTTATCGTACCTTTTGTGATAACGATGGGTGCAAACAGATGGGATTTGTTTTTTAACACCTTTAAAACAGGGATTGTTCTTTCGGTCCTGGCGATCCAAGTTTTCTTATTCTCTCTCAATATTTATCTTGAATACTATTCCTTAAACTTCAATTTCTTTGACACTGGGTTTTTCTGGAACCCGATAGCGAATTTTTCCCAGGGTCATGGCTTTTATAATTCACAGCTTCAGTTAAGTGAATTTGCCGATCATTTTTGCCCTGCACTTCTGCTTTTTTTTGCCCCATTATATTCTGCAATTCCCGATGCGGTATTGCTCCCAATTGCCAGGATTGGATTCATTGTTCTTTCTTTTTTTCTGTTTTATCGTCTTCTCATTTTTTATGGACTTGACGCAGGAAGAAGGAGTTTCCTTCTTTTGTTCTGGGTGATCAACATAGGCTTCGTGAATTTTATGGGCTTTGAGTTTCAGTCATCGAATTTGATTGTCCCGTTTGTTTTTTTGTTATTTCAACTATTTGAGTCAAAGAAATACCTCTGGTTTGCACTTGTTTCAATATTGGTAATTAGTCTCAAAGAGAATGGGGCACTTGTGATCATTTCAATTGGAGTATTCTCCATGGTGTATTTGGATCGGTTGAAACCTGGACTTGTTTTGATCGTTGCCGGAACAATTTTATTATGGTCGTTGCCTAGAATTGTAATGCCTTTATTATCAGGAGTTCCTGGAGCAAATGATTCTGCCTTCGACCCATTTTGTTGTATTCCTGACAAGCTAAATTTTCTTTTTCTTGTGCTAATGTGTTCCGGATTTGCTCTTCTTTTTCATCCGAGGGCATTATTGGTTCTGATTCCGGCGATGGCTGGAAGTTTATTGATCGGTAGACCTGGTGCACATACACTTACGTTTCACTATCAGGATATACCTCTTGCGGTAAGTTATTCATTATTAGGATTTCTGTTGTCCAGAGACAGAGAAATCTGGCCATCTACTGTTATTTCAAGTGCAGATTTTAGGGTGCTAGCGGCTATCCTTTTTGGAGTTGCATTTTATCAGAATCAATATTCAGCGAATTATTTTGTTCAGGCTCATACTCCAACTGATCAAACTATTGCCGCCATTGATGCTATTGACAAGTTTCGCAAGGATTACAATGGCACAAGCCGGATCTGGGCACAGACTTGCCTGGCATTTTATTTGAGCTCTGAGAATAAAATCAAATGTATTCTTGATGCCAATCAAACAATAATGGATGCAGAAGCCAATTATGTTGTGTTGTGTGACGCTGCTCCTGGAAGGTGGCCAATAGATGCAGATTACGAGAGGCTGAAAGCATTGATGAGGGAAGATGTGCAAAAAGGAGTTAGGGTTGAACATCTTGGTTACCCACCCCTCATCATATTTGAACGTAGGTAACAATAGCCCGGTAATTTTTTCGATTCCTGATAAAAAAGATTGCAGCAATTGGAGGATTTGTGAGATAATCCAGGTGACTGTTCTTTTGTTTATTGGAATGGATAACGGTCGTTTTTCACACAGAAATGCTGCAAGAATCATTTAATTTGCACCCAGATATAAAACAATGAAAAAGAACATTCTCATAACCGGTGGTGCCGGATTTATCGGATCCCATGTGGTTCGTCTTTTTGTTAATCAATATCCTCAATATCATATCTTTAACCTGGATGCTCTCACTTATGCCGGTAATTTGGCCAACATCCGGGACATAGAATCCAAACCAAACTATACGTTCATCAAAGGCGATATTACGGACGGTGCGCTAATGTTGGATCTCTTCCGTCAGTATTCGTTTGACGGGGTCATTCACCTCGCGGCAGAGAGCCATGTGGACCGGTCGATTTCAGATCCGCTGTCGTTTATCATGACCAACGTGGTCGGAACAGCCAACCTACTTAATGCTGCCAAAGCCAGCTGGAACGGTAATTTCGAAGGAAAACTCTTCTATCATGTTTCGACCGATGAAGTCTACGGTTCATTGCACAACCCCGAAGATTTCTTTCTTGAATCCACACCATACGATCCGCAATCGCCATATTCGGCTTCCAAAGCTGGCAGTGATCATTTAGTTCGGGCTTACCACAACACATACAAAATGCCGGTGGTGATCACCAACTGCAGCAACAACTACGGTCCCAATCAGTTTCCGGAAAAGCTCCTTCCACTGATGATCAACAACATTCTGAAAGGAAAGCCGCTTCCGGTGTACGGAAAAGGTGAAAACGTTCGGGATTGGTTGTTTGTCGTAGATCATGCCCGGGCCATCGATATGGTATTTCACAATGGAATTACCGGCGAAACCTACAACATCGGGGGGTTCAACGAATGGAAGAACATCGACATCGTGCATCTTCTTTGCCGGGTGATGGACCGGAAAATGAACAAGCCCGAAGGCACTGCCGCTTCGTTGATTACCTATGTGAAGGACAGGGCGGGTCACGATCTTCGATACGCAATTGATGCCAATAAAATTATGAAAGAACTGGGCTGGGAACCGAGCCTTCAGTTTGAAGAAGGTTTGGAGAAAACCATCGACTGGTATCTTGCCAATGCTGAATGGATGGACGAAATCACTTCCGGTGCATACCAGCAGTATTACGAAAACCAGTATACGAGCCGGTAGTTCTGATTGCCGGAAAAAAGTAAGTTACCGGTTGCTGATCGGAGTGAAGTAAACTTTCGGTGGAAGTTTAGATGCAAGCTCCAGAAACTTCCGGAACACTTCGACACCCTTCCAGAAATCAGTGATCTTGATTCGTTCGTTGGTTCCGTGAATCGATTCCACATCCGTGCGGCTCATCAGAACCGGTGTTATTCCGTATGTCGGAATTCTGAACTGACGAAAATAGTTGTTGTCACTGGATGCCGGAAACAGAATCGGTGCCGTTTTGGCGCCGGGAAATGTTTCCTGAATAGCCCTTGCGAAACATTGGTATTCAAATAAATCAGGGCTTGATTCCTCTGCTTCGGGGCACTGATTCAGAATGCTGACTTTAAACCGTGGTTCAATCAGTCCGTATTTTATTTCCCGGATAAACTTTTTGATTTTGGTCTGCGGCAACAAGCGGCAATCAAGAAAGGCAGTTGCCCTTGTGGAAATCTGATTGGGCGGCCCAGGCGGGTTGAACATATTGGTCAATACTGCCGTGTTCTGCAGCATTGCTGAGAAAACGGGTTCCCTTTCCATTACTTTTCTGACAACCGGCCTGAATATTTTCCAGTGAATGTGCCGGATCACCCAGCCCGTAAATCCTCCTTCCAGGTTTCCCAGTTCCCGGAACATTCGCTTGGTGGTGGTGTGAAATTCGATTCGACCTTCCACCTGTCCGAGTTTGTGCAGGGCCTTCATCATATCCTTGTTTACATAACTACTGGGCGGTGCAGCCCCATGTCCAAATGAGCTGAATTTCAGATCCAGTCTCAACCATAAATTCACTTTTTCAGCCACGGCTATTCCGAAAACCGGCATTTCCGGGTAGGAGGGAACAATCCCTTTAATGCCGGATCCTCCTTCTCCATATACGGCCCATGGCTGGAGTTTATCCATATAATAATCAACCAGTGCTCTGGCCCCACGAAACCCTCCGGTTTCTTCGCCGCAAACGGCCAGGATGGTCACATTAAACGGCAATTCCTGCCCTTGCACAGATTCCTTAAATCGGACCAGACCACCCAGTTGCATAAAGGTTAAACCTTTGGCATCCAATGCTCCACGGCCTACAAAGTCAGAGTCTGTCCGGGTACCGGCAAACGGATGAAACCGCCATTCCACAGAATCACTTGCGCCCACCACATCCAGATGACTTAAGAGAATGAGGTTGGGTTTTTTGGTGGAAAGAGGGTAAATCGACAGAGCAATATTGATGGACGTATCAGTGCAATTGAGGCATTCGCTCACCAGTCCAAACGAATCTCCCAATTCTTTCAGATACCGTCCGGCTGCATATTCGTCGCCTGATATGGATCGTATCCGGAGGTAGGTTAGAAAGGAATTTTCAAATTTTGATGAATCAGGGGAAGGAGGAATTCTGGCAATTGAAGGCAGAGATATGGAGAGAAATGCAACGACAAACAGAAACCAGACATTCCGGGAGTATCCGGAAATCAGATGGTAAAAAAAAGATGAATGGTTTCGTCCTGCCAATGAAATTCTATGTTGGAGAAAGCGGTTCCGGATGAGGGAGATACGCATTCTGACGGCAATTTTAACAGAAAGCTGAATCATAGGCCGTTTTTTATTCCTTTCTTTGCGGTAAAGAATTGATTGACAAGTTTTTGAAACAGAAAGTAACGTCCTGAAGCATGGAGGGTTTGGTATTTAAATCGACCGGGAGTTGGTACAAAGTTCAGGCAGAGGACGGCATCTTCTACGATTGCCGTCTCAAAGGAAAACTCAAACTATCCAAAACCGGTGCCACCAATCCGGTTGCCGTTGGCGACAGAGTCGTGCTGGAACTGGAAGATGGCCAGGCAGGGCAGGGCGTCATTTCCGAAATCCGGGATCGGGACAACTACATCATCAGGAAGTCGGTGCACAAAACCGGTCAGGCACATATTCTGGCTTCCAACATCGATCAGCTTGTCGTCATTGCCTCTCTCACATTGCCCAGAACATCTCTTGGTTTTATTGACAGACTTCTCGTTTCAGCCGAATCCTATGGCATTCCAGCCAGAGTGGTGTTCAACAAAGTCGACCTTCTTTCAGAAGAAGAAAAAGAATACGTCGGTATTCTGGCCGATATGTACACTTCAATCGGCTATCCGGCTTTGGTGACGTCGGTGGTGGATGATCTGAACATCGGGGAATTCAACCAGTTGCTTTCCGGGAAAACCAGCCTTTTGTCCGGACATTCAGGCGTTGGAAAATCTACATTGGTAAACACCATCGCACCCGATCTTCGCCTTAGTACACAGGAAATTTCACTTTTCGCCAACAAAGGAAAGCACACCACCACCTATGCCGAAATGTTCCGTCTGGATGAAAATACCCTCATCATCGACACTCCAGGCATTAAGGAACTGGGGTTGATGGAAATGGAAGAAGATCAATTGAGCCATTATTTCCCCGAAATGCGTTCGTATTCACAGCACTGCAAATTTTACAACTGCACCCATCGCCATGAACCCGGATGTGCTGTCCTTCAGGCTCTGGATGAAGGAAAACTTCCACTGACCCGGTACGACAGTTACCTGAGTATGGTGGAAAACGACGACAATCGTCGGTAATATTCAGTCCTTCTTCTCCCTCATTTGCATCCATGTCCGGAACTGGCGAAAGGCCTTGTAAACCGGGTACATAAAAGGAAGAGATCCGGCCAATTTATAAAGGACGGTATCGCTCCATTTCTGATTTCCCGTCCTTTCTAGAACCTGGTAAAACAACCGGGCTTCTTCCGGTAACTGCAAACCAAAACACATCCGCAGATGGTATCGGGTGAAACCAGCCATTGATCCGGGATTCGTTCGGAATTCGGGCCATTGTTCAATTCGCTCGAGAATCTGTATGGTGGACTGGAGAATTTTCCGGTTTCGTTTGAGTAGGAGGGAAGCCGACATAGACGCCGAATGTTTGCGGTAGGTAATGACTGGTTCAGGATGAAACAACACAGGATGATGGTGTGAAATCCGGAGCCAGGCGTCCCAGTCTTCGTAGTGTAAATTTTCATCGTAGCCACCCAGATTCAGCAAGGCTTCTTTGTTGAAAAGAACCGCCGGTGGGCAGATAAAGGGTTGGCTCAAAAGCTCCGGTAGAATTTTTCCTTCCGGGAAGGTGTCCCGTGGGATGGTTTCGGAAAACAGCTTTCGTTTCCCCGTTTCCTGATCCAGAACGATACCGTCTGCATAACAGAAGCCAATGTCCGGAGCCGATTCTGCCCGGGCCACCCATTGCTGCAAAGCGTCTTTTTCAAGGAGATCATCTGTAGCAAAATCGATCACCCATTTTCCGGAACATTGATGGAGAAGTTGGTTAAAGGTGCGGCAATTTCCCAGATTTTTTTCCTGAAGAACGAAGTGCCAGTCTGGTCGTTTTTGTTTCCAGCGACGCAGAATCTCAGGTGAAGAATCGGAACTGGCGTCGTCCACAACCCACACATCGGCATGAGGATACGTCAGGTTTTCGATCGACAGCAATGCCTCGTCCAGGAATTTTTCATGGTTGAAACACAGGGCCAGAATACTTACAACCGGGTGATTCACAGCAGTATTTTCCGATAGTTTAACACGATGGCCAGCCAGTACAGACAATACCGGATGGCATGCGCCAGAAACATTCCTTCAAAACCAAAGATCTGAAACAGTCCGTATGTGAGGCCAATCTGAATGGCGACGGAACCTGTTTCAAGCCAGAAATAGAAACGGGTGTGCCCCATGGCCAGCATCACAATGGCGATCACATAGGTGCTGCTTTTGAAAAAATCACCAAACAGCTGCATTTTGGTCCAGTTTGGATCGGCCACAAATTCTTTCGAGAATAGAACAGGGAGAAGAACCGGATAGAGCCAGTAAAGCATCGCCATTCCAACCAACAGTACCACCAGACTTTGCCGGAATATAGGCCTGAGAATTTCCCTTAATTTGGGAATGTGAGAGGC
>ERZ795056.1442-NODE-1442-length-28005-cov-6.604615_pt1 | contig 28005 bp, 15 predicted proteins | sample MGYA00375140_ERZ795056 | MGnify/ENA primary metagenome ERZ795056 (study PRJEB30185, sample SAMN05720227) | activated sludge metagenome | isolation source: Anaerobic digester | place: USA | collected 2015-03-09 ... | reverse complement strand
AATCCTTTCAATCCGTCAACGCTGATAAGGTATGAGTTACCGAATGAAAGCAGTGTAAAGTTGATTATTTACAACTCGCTCGGGCAGGTTGTAAAAGAATTGGTAAGTGAAGTTCAACAGTCAGGTTATTACGAAGTTAATTTCAATGCTAGTAACCTCTCAAGCGGAATTTATTTCTACTCAATTTCTGCAACTTCAACCGAAGGGAGTAAAGAGTTCAGGGATGTTAAGAAGTTAATGCTTTTGAAGTAGTTTTCAGAGGGGCGGGCTATAATGTCCGCCCTTTTCCTAAATTTTCCATACACGTATTTGTAAATCTCCCAAAGAGACAGGCGTTGGTTAATGAGAGAAAGCCTCGGCTATAAATCTCTTTTAAAAAGGTTCCCAATGGGAAAGCTAAAATGGTTCCCGGGGGGACAGGTGAAACCGTTCTGTATACCGGCAACTCTTTGCTTTGCGGGGCTGTCCTGAAAGTAATAAAAACGGTTGAAACCGTTTATAAATGTTAAGTTTTTCGCTTAAAAACCAACAGTTGAAACTGTTGGTTAATGAGAAAAGGGACTTGTAAGACAGCCCCTTAATAAGAATATGCTCGAGTAAAATTCTCATTAACCCACGATTTTAATCACGAGGGAGTAGAAACAAAAGCCCAACTACATTCCAAATACCGGAAACAATATTCTTTGCATTCCCTTTGTTCTTTCGTTCTACTTCCGTTATTTTTAAATTCAACTATAGAAATTTGTGGAGTAGTAATGAAAACAATCGCAGCGGTAGTCTTTATGTCAACATTGATATTCTCTCAATCCGGCTTTAATTATGCGGGAGATGTTGTGTCTCATAAAAAGAATGAAAACGTTATCGAGATACAGCTTACAAACGCACTTATGAACATCTATATTATAGATGATAACATAATAAGATTCAGATACACAAAAGAGAAAAAATTCTCCGAAGCCCCATCCTATGCGGTTATTGAAGGGGTAAAACAACAGACAGAATATGAATTCGCCGAAAACGAAAAGGCTTTTCAGATTGTTACAGCGGAATTAAAAGTTGATATTAATAAAAAGCCCGCAAGAGTTTCAATTTATGATAAAAACGGGAACCTTATCAATGAAGATGAGCCTGCTTTCGGTGTTTCATTTGACGGCGATGAAGTCCGATGCCACAAAAAACTTCTTGATAATGAAAAGTTTTACGGACTCGGAGAAAAAACAGGCGGACTTGAAAAACGCGGCAATCAATACACAATGTGGAATACCGACTTCCCCGCTTACGAGTGGCGTACTGACCCGCTTTATGTTTCAATCCCTTTCTTTATCGGGGTAAAAGAGAAAAAAGCATACGGAATATTTTTCGACAACACATACCGCTCTTATTTTAATATGGGGGCAAGCAGCAACAGGTACTATTGGTTCGGTGCAGTAAAAGGTGAAATGGATTACTATTTCATTTATGGCCCGGAAATAAAAAAGGTAATTACTTCATACACTTCATTAACGGGAAAAATGGAAATGCCTCCGTTATGGTCACTCGGTTATCAACAGAGTAAATGGAGTTACTATCCCGAATCTACCGTAAAAACACTTGCAAAAAATTTTAGAGATAAAAATATTCCATGTGATGTGATCTATTTTGATATTCATTACATGGACGGCTACCGCGTATTTACGTGGGATAAAGAGAGATTCCCTAATCCTTCGAAAATGTTGAGGGAACTGAAAGAGCAGGGTTTCAAAGTTGTCCCGATAATTGACCCGGGTGTAAAAGCCGATAATAATTACTTTGCCGCAAAGGAAGGATTGGCTCAAGACCTCTTTGCTAAATATCCCGATGGTGAAGTCTATCAAGGTGAAGTTTGGCCTTCGTGGGCGTATTTTCCCGATTTCACAAAGAAAGCGACAAGAGATTGGTGGGGCGATAAACTTTCCGTTCCTCTTAAAGAAGGAATCGAAGGATTCTGGAATGATATGAATGAACCTGCAGTATGGGGACAGGCTTTCCCCGATATTGTTCAGTTTGATGATAACGGTTTCAAGTCCGACCATAAAAAAATCCATAACGTGTACGCACTTCAAATGGCAAAAGCTACTTTTGAAGGATTGAAAAAACATTCACCAAACAAAAGACATTTCATTCTCACTCGTGCAGGATTTGCAGGAATTCAGCGTTACTCTTCAGTGTGGACCGGGGATAATTTAGCAAACGAAGATCATCTCCGGCTTGCATGCTTAATGACTCAAAGTCTCGGTTTAAGCGGTGTTCCGTTTGCCGGCAGCGATGTCGGCGGATTTATGGATTATCCTTCACAGCGTCTTTACACAAGATGGATGCAGCTTGGTGCTTTCACGCCTTTCTTCAGAGGGCATTCGGCAATTAATTACCCGGATAAAGAACCTTGGGCTTTCGGTGAAGAAGTTGAAAGATGGGTTAAAGATGCAATTTCAATGCGTTATAAATTGATGCCCTTGCTTTATAACGAATTTTATAATGCAAGCCAAACCGGTCTGCCGGTAATGAAACCGATGTTTCTTGAATTTCAAAATGATGAAAACTGCTATATGTGGGATGCACAATTTCAATTTATGATAGGTGAAAATTTACTTGTCGCCCCCGTTGTTTATGAGAAAGACAATATTAAAAAACTTTACCTACCGGAAGGGAAATGGATGAATTTCTGGACTAAAGAGATTTACAACGGAAACCAATGGATAATAGTTGATGCACCAATCTGGCAGATTCCTCTTTTTATAAAAGAAGGTGGAATAATCCCGATGCAGGAAGTGCTCCAATATACTGGAGAAAAAGAGATTGAACAACTTGAACTGCTTGTATTTCCTTCAAAAGAAAACAGTTTTACTCTTTATGAAGATGATGGAATAAGCTATAATTACAAAAAGGGAAATTATTCAAAGACGGAGTTCTCAATTAAGAAGAAAGAGAATGAATTAGTTTTTACTTGCGGAAAATTGGATAAACAGTACTTGCCGGCTCGCAAATCGTTTCTTGTTCGTTTATTTGACGTTTCCGAAGTAAAAGAAGTAGTTTTTGATGGAAAGAAGTTGAAAGAAATTTCTACAGGCGGGGATTTGAAGAACTCGAAAGAAGGATATTTTTTTAACAAAAAAGAGAAAGAATTGATCGTGATTATACCATCAGGGAGTGAATTCGAATTAGTTGTAAGGTAAACGCAATATGAATACGAGGGACGAATTATTAAATAAAGCCAACAGTTTAATAAAAGAAAAAAAGTTTGTTGAAGCCATAAATATTCTTGAGAAAAACATTGATGCAAATTCCGGGGATAATAATATTCTTTTTTTTCTAGGATACTCCTATCAGAAGATTGAACAATTTGAAAACGCAATTCACTATTTCCGGCGCTGCCTCGAAACCGATCCCGCCAATCCGGATATACTGAATGAAATCGGGGTGTCGCTGATGGGGATGCGGCTTTTTGATAAAGCGATTACTGTGCTTCAGGCTGCAATAGAAATAAGCCCCAATAATATTAAACTGTATAACAACCTAGGGGCAGTATTCAATTTGACGGGACAATTTAATGCCGCGATTGAATGTTTAACTAAAGCAATTAAACTGGATGCTTTTTATACCGATGCCTACCAGAACATCTCCCACTCATATAGTTTTTTAGGTGATTTTGAAAAAGCAGAATTCTACAATAAAAAAGCATTGGCAATTGCACCCGACTCAGTAGATGCCAATTTTGATTATTCAATTATTAAGTTCAACAAAGGCGAGTTTATTGAAGGATGGAAGTTTTATGAATGGAGGATAAAGAAAAATTTAATCGGCTTCCAGGATTTTTCAAAACCGGGGCTTGAAAACCAGGACGTAGCGGGTAAAACAATTCTTTTGTATGACGAACAGGGATTCGGGGATACGATTCAGTTTGCACGATTTATCCCGATGCTTAAACAAAAGGGGTGTAGTGTCGTTCTTGTTACCCATGAAAAACTGGTTGACTTGATGCAGAATAGCAAAATTGCAGACAAAGTAATACCGAAGAAAGTAGGAAGTTTTTCTGTTGATTACGATTTTCACATCCCTCTGTTAAGTCTTCCTAATTATTTAAAAATTAGTGAAGAGAAAATTCCCGTTAAAATTCCATATTTATTCGTTGACGAAGAGTTAAAAGTGAAAAAACGAAAAGCTATAACGGGTGGAAATCAGTTAAAAATCGGGATAGTCTGGCGTGGCAAACTCCCCTTGGGCAGCGAGCATAGAACCACATCTTTGAAATTTTTCCTGGCATTGCAGTCTATTCCCGGAGTGCAGTTATACAGCTTACAGGCGGACACTTTAACGGGAGAGGAGAATGAAATTTTACTTAGAAGTAATATTATCGATTTGTCCGGTGAGGTTTATAATTTCTACAACACCGCCGCAGTAATGATGAATCTTGATTTAATAATAACAATCGATACATATTCAGCCCACCTGGCAGGTGCGCTTGGTAAAGAAGTATGGACTCTTTTATCATACAAAGGAGATTGGAGATGGTTATCCCGTCAGGGTAAAAGCATCTGGTATCCGAATATCAGCTTGATAAAACAGTACAAATTCGGTGAATGGGAGCCTGTGTTTGAACAAGTTTACAATCGGCTGCTGTTTCATGTTAATGATTATAACACATCTTTATAAGAGAGTGGGAACGTAACACAGAGCAGTAATCCAACAATAAAAAAAGAAAGAATAAATTTTGAAAAAGATTATTACAATAGTAGGGGCAAGACCTCAATTAATTAAAGCCGCACCATTATCATTAAAATTAAAAGAGAGTTTTGAGGAAATTATAGTTCACACCGGGCAGCATTACGATTATGAGCTTTCGGATATTTTCTTTAACGAACTAAAAATACCGGAACCGAAACACAACATTTCGGTCGGAAGTAAATCTCACGGGCATCAAACAGGGATTATGTTAATTGAGATTGAAAAGATTTTATTGAAGGAAAAACCTGAACTTGTAATTGTTCACGGTGATACTAATTCTACGGTTGCAGGCGCCCTGGCAGCGGTTAAACTACATATCCCGCTTGCACATAACGAAGCCGGGTTAAGAAGTTTTAACAGATTGATGCCTGAAGAGCATAACCGGGTAGTTACGGATCATGTCGCCGATATACTCTTCGTCCCGGGTGATAATGCCATAAAAAATCTTGCGAAAGAAGGAATCGAAAAAAACGTTTACAATGTCGGCGATGTAATGTTTGATTCAATTCTTTTATTCGAAAAATTAAGCGGGCAAAGCAAAATTCTTGATAAATTGAAAGTTACTCCTAAAGACTTTTATCTTTCCACAATACACAGGGCAGAAAACACCGACAACATTTCGAATTTAGTTGCAATTTTTACTGCATTTTCTAAACTGGAGAAAAGAATCATTCTTCCCTTGCACCCGAGAACAAAGGGCAGAATTAACTCCAACAATATCACAATACCGGGTAATGTAACAGTTGTTCAGCCCGCCGGGTATATTGATATGATAACATTGATGAAAAATGCGGAAGTAATTTTAACCGATTCAGGTGGAGTACAGAAGGAAGCATTTTATCTAAAAACTCCTTCGGTTACATTAAGGAATGAAACCGAATGGATTGAAACTATAAAACTCGGTTGGAACATACTAGCTGGAGCGGACACAGAAAGAATAATAGAAAGTGTGAATTCAGTTTTAGAAGCAGAAAAATTCGACGAACCTGTCTACGGAAACGGCGATACATCCGGTAGAATAGTAGAAGTTTTGGAGAAGATTTTAGTTTAGCTCTCCTAGAGCTAAACAATTTTAATGTTCACAAGGCTAATATTAGCCAATATCGTGATGGCCTCTATTGTAAGATGCCATTTGAAAGAAAATCTAAATCTAAAAAAAAATGATAAAAGCCGTTTTTATGCGAAAAACACTTAAATTCCGACAAGTATTTAGTCCTTAGAACACTTCTTCACAATTTTAAAATAATGTTTATGTGGTATAATTGTTGCAAAGACACTAATCAACAAACAATTTATATCATTATGAACGAACATCCTTTTACTATTGAAGAGTATAAAAATTTATTGCTTCAGAACCCTAACAGTTTTGATCTAAATTTCAACATAGCGGTTTTATATCACCAAAAAAAAGACTTTAAGAATGCAGCGAAATTTGCTTTCACTGCTTATGAAATAATGCCAAATGAACGCAGTATTCTAATTATTCTAACTACAAGTCTAATTCATATCAATCAGAAAAAGAAAGCAATAAAGCTGTTAGAAGAATATCTGCAAATAAATGACTTTGATGCTGAACTTTTAAGCTATTACAAAAACATAACAGGTAAAACCTTTAAAGGGAAGAAAACAAAAACCGCAATCAATGAATCACCTGGAATAAAGAGTAATGAAGTGGTTAGGGAATCAGTAATTAAATCTTTAGCTGAAAGAAGATTAAATATACTTTTTGTCCAGGATGCCCCATGTATAAGGAATTATAAGTATGCCAAAGCCCTTCAAAAAAGAGGACACAATATTACATTGGCATATACGATAAAGAAACTAAGCGAAAGATATAACGGTTTAAGCGATGATGTTTACGTTAATTCAATAAAGATGATGGATGCCTCCGATATCTGGAAACTGGCTGACAAGTTTGATATAATTCATTCCCATAATGAACCCGATCATTTTACAGTTGCAGCTTTAGCTTCCAATAAACCGGTTATACATGATACACACGATCTAATATCATTAAGAGAACCGGAAAATACTCAACTTAAATATTTTGAAGGCATTGCCAATAGAGCGGCGCATGGACGAATATACAGTACCCAGTACCAGCAAAGAGAAGCCGAAAACCTATATAACGTAAATGGCTCCTCACTTATTTATTATAATTATGCTTCAGAAAACCACATTCCTTCGGCATATCTTGAAAAAAAATCAAGCCGGGATGGAAAACTTCATTGTGTATATGAAGGCGGAATCAGCGACAGCAATGGGAAACACAGGGATTTCTCCAACCAATTTGTGGAAATGTCTCTTTATGGAATAAATATTCATATTTATCCCGCAGCATACGATAAAAATCTTGCAGAATATTTTTCCGCTTACTCAAACATTTTCTACTATCACCCGGTATCTCCGGAAAAACTAATCGAAGAGATGACCCAATATGATTTTGGAATAATACCGTGGAATCTTGAAAAAGGGAATAAACGTTTTCTTGACTCAACTATTGCTAATAAATTGTTTGAATACTTGTCTGCCGGTTTACCGGTTGCAACGGCAGATATTCAATCTTATAATGATTTTTTTAAAAAATATGATGTGGGAGTTACTTTTTCTTCAATTGAAGAATTGGTAAGCCAGCTTCATTCAATACTTGATAAAGGTGAAAATGTCCGGCAGTACCTCGGAAAGTTTACTTATGAAAACGAAATTGAAAAGTTAGAGAATTTTTACTATTCGGTAATTGATAATCACAAAATCTATTCTAAGGATGCGGGTGAAAAACCGGTTGCTTTACTCAATAACGACCTCGATAAAAAAGAAACCATTCCCAATTCTCTCGAAAAGCTGTTAAACTGGATTGAAGTAAACGGTTATAAAGGGTACGACCCTTATGATGCGGAAGACTATATTATTTCTAAAGAAAAATCAGGCAATTCTTTATCGGAAGCTGAAAAAAACGAAATCAGGTTTTTAAATGATACCAATCCTAAATTATGCCGGGAAAAGTATGGAATACCTCCTAAAATAAATGCAAAGGCACAGGGTTTATTGCTTGCATCCTATACGGATTTGTATCGGGTACTTAATGAAAACAGATTTCTTGAAAAAGCAAAAGAGATTGCCGATTGGTTGGTACAAAATCGTTCCGGTAATTCTAAGAACTATTGTTGGGGTTACCCTTTTGATTGGCAGTCGAAGGTTTTTATTCCGATGGGAACTCCATCCGCTGTTGTTACTACAATAGTTGGGGATGGGTTTTGGAAATTGTACAAAACAACTCTGGAAGATAAGTACCTTGACGTTTGTAACTCAATTTGTAGGTTTATTCTTGAAGATTTGAAAATTGATGAGATTGATACAGAAAAGATATGTTTCTCTTACACCCCCATTGATGATTTTCATGTTCACAATGCGAACCTTTTTGCTGCGGAATTCCTTGCAAGAATCGGGAAAGAGCTGGACAACCATGATTATATCGAGTATGCACGGAAGTCAATGAATTATACTCTTTCCGAGCAAAATGAGGATGGTTCAATATTCTACTGGGGAAAAATTCAGGATTACCATAATTCTAAACATCTGGACAGCTACCACTCAGGATTTGAGATACGGGCTTTGGCTTCTTTATTTGAAAGTCTTGGAGAATTACGAATTAAAGAAGCATATTTGAAATATCTTTCATTCTTCATTGATAGTTATATTCTTGATGACGGTGCAATCCTCCAGTTTCCAAAGAAGAAAAACAATCCTCAAGTAAATGTACATGGAGTTGCTGAAGGGATACTGCTCTCTTCAATATTATTGCCGGAATTATCCGAGTTAAAAGGTTATTTAGATAAAATGGTAGAATGGGCAACTATTAATTTACAGCATACAGAAGGGTGGTTCGGTTATATAGTTAGAAATGAGCAAAAAATTATGTTCCCGTATTTCAGATGGGGACAGGCATGGATGTTAAGGGGATTAACAGAATATTTCAAAGCAGAAAAAATATTAACAGGTGAATGGGGATATTATAATCGCTATACCGATTCGCCGGGTATTAAGGCGGAATATCATAAATCAAAATCTTATAACGAACTTCTAAACGAATATAAAGCACTGTTATTGCAATTCAAAGAAAATGAACCGGATAGCCTTCCGCTAGAGCTATTAAGCGAAGCGAAAAAATTGATGGAAAGTAGAAATGTTAGGTTCGGTTCAGATGAAGAACTTTTCTCCTTTATTGTCAACTCTGATAACGAATCATCAGAAGGGAAAAAAGAACCACCCAAATCTTTATTTGATGATAATTATAAAAACTTTCATTTAATGATGCCAGAAGCCGGTCATTTGAAATATGGCAGTAAAGAATGGACTGAATATTTATATAAAAATTCAGAAACTGATCCATGGGGACAAGATTGGAGGGCTTCACAGCAAATTAGATATTTAAAAGGAGTCGAACTAATTTCGAAGCACGTCAAAAAAGATAAACCCATTTCGGTATTGGATATTGGTTGTGCTCTTGGTGAGTTTATTAAGTTAATAAAATCACGTTGGGGAAATGCAAATTTTACAGGTGTGGACATTTCCTCTGAAGCCATAAAAAAGGACATACAAAACTATCCGGATGTAAGGTTTTTACAGGATCAATTACCAGATTTGTTTCAAACACACGGAGAGCAGTTTGATTTGATTACGGCTTTAGAAGTAATCTATTATGTAAATCCGGATGAAATGCTTTTGTCTTTATCTACGTTAAAAAACAAATTAAAAAATGATGGCTACCTGTTGATTTCCTCTTACCTTAATCAGCCGCCGTTTTTGACTCCTGCGGATTTCAAAGATTTTGTAGAAAAAGAATTCATTGTGATTGACGAAATACTTCGTTATCACAAACCTTATTATAAACTGGAAAGCCCTCTCCGCATTATAATGTCGGAATTAAATAACAAACAGGCAGAAAAGTATAAAGCATCAAAAGAGACAATTAATGATTTCTTAAATGCTTCGTTTAACTTATTATCCAGCACCAATCTGATAGAAGATTACAACAACGAGGCAAAAGAATCGGGTTTGCCCGAAACAGTTTCTCATTCAATATTACTGGCAAGAAAAAGATAATGAATAAAATAGTTATTACTGTAGATACAGAGAATCCACAAACTCCACTATATCAAAAAAAGTATTCAGACAATAGGTTTTGGGCAAACGGATGGGGACTGGAAAAAATAGTTGAAATTTTTAGTGAATATAATGTTCCAGCGGTTTTTTTTGTAAATGTTTACGAATATGTTGTCTGGGGAAGAAATGAAATGAAAAAAGTGTTAAGATTTCTTTCCGATAATGGTCATGATGTTCAGTTGCATACGCATCCAATATGGATAGATGATAAAAGACGCGAATTCATGTTTCAATTTTCGCTTGACGAACAAAAGAATATTATCCGGTGGGGAAAACATTTTATTGAAGATACTATCGGGAAGCAGGTTACGGCTCACCGCGCAGGCGGGTATGGAGTAAATGAAGACACATTTATGGCATTAAGGGAGGAAAATATTTTTTTCGATTACTCGATTTTTTCGGGTAATAAAAACTGTAGATTGATTGCCGATAATGATACAATTTGTAACAAATATGGGATACACGAGATACCGGTAGAATCGTTTTTCTTTGATAACAAAATAACTAAACTTGATCTTGATTGGATGTCCCCGGAGCAAGTTGAAAAAATCATTAAGGGGAAGCACATAAAAAATGAATACGCAAACTTTATGCTTCACAGTTATTCTTTTCAAAGCCCGATTGATTATTTTAAGAATATGACTCCAGATGGTTCAAAAGTTACGAAACTTAAGGGTGTAATTAGTATACTTTTGGATAACAATTTTTCAATAGTACAACCGCACAATAAAAACTAAACTGCAAAAAGGTTAAGAAGAAATGAATTTATTACTCCTTCAAATATTTAACGGCTCTTATATACAGGTTCTGAAAAAAATTGATGCACAGTATAAAGCATTAAAGAAGTATAACAATCAAACTATGTGTATAGTAATAAACATGGGAAATCACAACATAGACCTCTCTCAATTCAGTTTTACAACTATTGATCTTAGAAAATATAACATACCCGACAATTATTGGGCAAAAAAAGAAGTCGCAATAAATGTCTGCCAACAGTTCATTCTCGATATAAAACCTGAAATTGTATATATGAGATACCCGTTGGGAGATGAGTTTACCGAGGCATTAACTACAGCATTCCCGAATATAGTTTTCGAACACCATACTCTTGAAACAGAAGAACTGAATACTTATCAGGATAAAACATTCTACAATAAAGAACTTCAACATGGAGGGAAAGCCATAGCCAAAACAATGGCAATTACTGCCGTTTGTGAATCAATTGCTCAATACGAAATTAAAAGGGCAAATACAATTAAGAAGTATCACATAATAGCCAACGGAGTAGATGAAGATAGTTTTAAAGACCTTAGATATAAAACGTTAAAGCCGCCATACAAAATTCTATCAATTTCCTCATTCCAATTATGGCATGGACTTGATAGGCTTGTAGAGGGATTCGGTCTTTTTAACAAAAAAGAAAAGTACAAAATTTATTTAGTTGGTTCGGGTGGCGAATCCGGTAACATCAATAAGCTCGTAACATCAAAAGGATTATCAAAATACTTTGAATTTACCGGTGAACTTCAAAGCAAAGAAATTAAACAACTTGTGTCGGACTGCTCAATTGGTATCGGGTCACTTGGACTTCACAGAATTAATCTCGTTGATGCCTCACCCATTAAACATAGAGAATATATCCTTTACGGGTTACCGGTTGTTTTTTCATGCCGGGATGAAGACCTTTCTGATTCTCTCCCGTTTATTCATAAGTATTCTGCGGAGGACGTACCGATTAATTTTAATGAAATTGATAAAATTGTATCCCGGATGGAAAGCCAGGGAATAACCCGTCAGGACATACATAAGTATGGCATTGACAACTTAACCTGGGATGCGAAAGTAAAAAAGCTATTAAGTTTTTTGGGTGCGGTTTTATCAACTAAAAAAGTTGGACAGCCCGGGATAGTTCTGAAAACATCGGAAAAGGAAACTTCTTCTGCCCATGGCTCTATATCACTGACGGAAAGTGAAATGAATAAACTTTCAAAGTGGGATAACGCAATTTTAGAACCCACGAAAGAGATTGCCGAGCAAGTATTAAAACATCTTCCTGAAGGTGGTGTATTCATTGATATAGGTGGTAATACCGGGATGGCGACTGAGTTGGTGACTCAAAAACGCGGATGTACAACACATTTGTTTGAACCGGTTCCATTGTACTTTAAATATTGCGAACATAAATTCAAAGATAAAAGAAATATTCGCCTTCAAAATGCCGCATTAAGTGATGAAGAAGGGGAAACCGAGTTTTGGCTGGATAGTGCGAATCTTGGTTGGAATACAATGGAGTCGGAAAAGTTGACAAGTGGAATGACAAGGACTATTGTAAAGACGATGACATTTGATAAATATGCCAAAGAGAACAATATTGATCGGATTGATGTAATTAAACTTGATGTTGAAGGTGCAGAGTACCGTGTTTTAACCGGGATGAAAAATACCCTTTCAAGATTAGAAAAAAAACCGGTTATTATTTGTGAAATTGGATGGGGAAAAAACTCACATCCGAATTGGAAAAGAGAGGAAGAAGCATTTGAATGGTTGATTGCAAATGGTTATAAAAGATTTAATTACAACGTTGAAAAAACAAGCGATGTCGTTTTCTATCCCGAACAGTATATACCGGTAAAAGAAAAAACTATAAATGAATTGCCTCAATTAACTATTGGAATACCTACACGAAACAGGTTGGATTCTTTAATTAGATTAATAGATTCAATAACAAAACAGACATTTAAAAATTTCGAGCTACTAATTTCTGATGATGGGAACATGTATGACCTGGAGTATGAAATTAGAAATAGATTCCCGGATTTGAGTTTTAAAGTGATAAAGGGAAAAAGAGTCAGTTTGCCGGTAAATCGGCAGACAATACTTGACAATGCAACTTGCGAATACGTTGTAATGTGCGATGATGATCATTCAATGAAGCCGGACTGTATTGAAGAATTATATAATACTGCGATTACTACCAATGCTGCAGTGGTAAGTGCAATCTGGCCTTCTCCGGTTGCGGAGGTAATTGATTATAATTCGGTAAAACATTTGGAAGAATACCGTCTTGATCTTGATAACATTGGTGAAGGCACACACTTTTGGTGGAAGAATGGATGGAAAACCTTTTGTGTTTTTCACAAATCACCCCAATTAATAGAATCGCAGTTTGCTGGTGGTGGATGTGTTCTTTACAAAAAAGAGGTTGTTAAAAAAGTCGGCGGATTCCCAGATTATTATTCTCCTGTATCTTTTCGTGAAGATACGGATATTTCCTACAGAGTATTTCTTGCTGGATTTAAAGTGATAGTTAATCCGAAAGCAATTGCATATCACTTTCCAGAACAAAGCGGCGGTTGTAGGGATACAAAAGATGTTGATTTGCTTCGCGAGAATGATGGTAACTTGTTTATTCAAAAAATGCTTCAATGGAGAAAGAATGCGAAGAATTTAAATACTATTAAAGTAGCATCGGATTATTCATCCGAGCAGGATCTAACAATGGTAGATTCCTCATCACAGTTTTCAACAGCCATTGAAAAGGTTTTTCGCAAGATAAGACCTCAAAGAATAATCGAAACGGGGACTTACCTTGGAGAAGGGACAACAAAAGTAATTGCATCGGTGATAGAAAAAATCGGTTTGGTTGACGCTAAGTTTTACTCAATTGAAATCAACCCCTACAATTTTAAAAAAGCCAAGTGGAATCTTACAAAAAACAGGTTAGTAAAATATGTAAGTCTATTAAATGGAGTATCTGTTCCATCTACGCATCTTCCTTCCAAAGAGGATATAAAAGAAAGAACGGTTGACTCAATAGAATATAATGACATTTTTGTCGACCACCGCGAAAATGAAAGAGTTGAAAAATATTTTGATGAAACAAACTTTCCCGGATTGCCTGAAGATTTACTCGGTCAGTGTCTCGCAGAGTTCAATTATAAACCGGATTTCATTTTGTTAGATAGTGGCGGTCATATGGGGTATATTGAGTTCAATTATGTATTAAGCAAATTACAATCCGATTGTATAATCGCACTAGATGATGTTTACCACATCAAGCACCATAAAAGTTTTCTATTTATGAAGCAGGACCCAAGGTTTGAAATTATTGTTGAATCTAAAGAGAAATTTGGTTTCTGTATTGCTAAATTTACTCCAGTCATAAAAAAAGAGGATGCAAAGCCGGAATACAAAAAAGAAACAATTAATTGTCTTTCCTGCGGTTCTAAGTTGTCCTTCCCGGTTAGAGAGAATGATATAGTTCAATGTCTTTCGTGCGGTTTTGTGTATCTTAAAGAGAGACTTACTACATCAGAAATGGAGAGGTATTATCGTGATGTTTATGCAGTCAATGATCCTTTTGCTGCTTCACTGGTAAAAGTACCTAAATCAATTGAAGAAATTGAAAGCAACAAAGAATACAAGGGCGCTCTTCGCGAAGAATTGTTTAATGAAGCTGTTAAATACTACAACAAAGATATTAAAAACAAAAAATTTATTGATATTGGCTGTGGTTGGGGAGGACTTCTTTATACAGCTAATAAAAACGGGATGAAAGTTACAGGGTTTGAATTCACACAACCAAATGTTGAATTCGCGAGAAATGTGCTTGGATTCGATATACGTCAGCAACAGTTTGATAGGAGTGATATTCCGGCAAACTCAATAGACATTATTACAATGAGTCATGTTTTGGAACACGTTCCGGAACCTGTAAGTTTTGTAAAAAAAATATATAATTCGCTAAAAAATGGAGGTTTGTTTTATTGTGTAGTCCCAAATTTCAATAGTTTGTGCTCTTCAATAGAAAAGGAAGAGTGGTTATGGCTTGAAAGAGAATGGCATTACTCCCACTTTACTCCTAATGTACTAAAAAATATCTTTGAGCAAGCTGGTTTTACGATTGAAAAACTTGAGACAGTAAGCGGCGACTATGGTAGTGAAGCACCAATGGCGGCTTTGAAAAAAACTAATCCTAAATTAATTGATACGAACGATTTAAAACTCGCACTTGCCGAAATCAACCGATATGGTAAAGGGGAAGAAATCAGAATTATTGCCCAAAAGAAACCAGGGAAAAAGCAAACACCCGGGAAAAAGAATCTGCTCTGGATAAGAACGGATTCTATCGGTGATGCAATAATGTCTGTAAATATGCTAGAAAAATTTGCAACCAACCTCCCGGAATATTCTGTTACGGTTGTTTGTCAGGAACATATAAAAGAGATGTATGAATCAGCTCCCTTTGTTAATGGTATCTTTACGTTTAACAGGAAGAAATTAATTGACCACGGCAAATATCAAAAGACAATGGCAGAAAAAATTAGAGGAACAAACGCCGATCTGTTAATTAACTCAATCTTTTCGAGAGATGTAGTCTCCGATTTTTTTGTAAAAGAATCCGGGGCAAAAGTTAAAGTAGGTTTTGATGGCGATTTATCAAACATGACCGAATACGAAATGGAAAAAAGCAAGCAGCTTTATGATCATTTAATAAGTATAACTCCTGAATTAAATGAGATGGAAAAGAATGCGCTTTTTCTTAGAAATCTTTCGATTGATGCAGACGATTATTCAGCAAAAGTTTTTTTGAGCGAGAAGGAACTGTTGTTTGCGGATGATTTTTTTAGTAAAAATGAATTAAACCCTGAGAAAACAATCGCCTTTTTTGCGGGGGCACAATACAATATAAGATATTCATACATTTACGGTAAAGCAATGGAATCATCTCTCAGAAAAGATGATTATACGGTAGTTGCTTTAGGCGGTAAGAATGATGAATATATAAACGGATTAAATCTGAAAGATTTTACAGGCAGGATAATTGACTTAACCGGTAAAACAACATTTAAAGAATCGGCAGCAATTCTTGGTAAATGTAAACTTGCTATTGGATCCGAAACCAGTTTGGCACACGCTGCCTGCGCGTTAAATGTACCCAATGTAATTATGCTTGGAGGGGGACACTTCGGTAGATTTATGCCGTATTCGGAATTGACAACAATAGTATCGTTACCGCTTGACTGTTTCAACTGTAACTGGGCATGTAAGCATCCGGAAGTCTATTGTGTAAAAAAGATTGAGAGCAAAACCCTATCCGAAGCAATTAAAGACCGTCTATTGATGCAAAAAAATACCTCGAAGGCGTTCTTTCAGAAAAGATATATGCTGGATTGGCTTGGAGAGCAGCCTCAATTTGTTGAACCCCAAAGTGTGAACAGCTACAATTCTGAAGTTGTTTTTGTTGATGCAGAGACGAAAGAGTTTACGGAACTCAACCTCGAACGGTTAAGAAAAGAATTCGGGTTGAAACAGAGTAGCGCGTATATGATTCAACAATACTCATTATTGGTAGAATCGAATAGTAAAGACTTTGAGAAGTACAAAAGTATCGAAATTAAGGCGCTAAAAAGTAATGATGTTATTACTTTACTTAAGTATGTAAAAGAACTTGACAACTATCCGCTATTACTTCTTCATGGATTATATGAATACAATAACAATAATCTTGCCGCAGCAAAAGCTATTTTAGAAGATTTGTTAAAATATACTCCTAATAACTATAGAGCAGTATTACTGCTTGCTGAAGTTTCTTTCAAACAAAAAGACCATATTGATTCGCCGAAACTCCTTAGCCACCTAATTCAGCAGGGAATTCCACTCGGTAAAAAGGAATTGAAAATGCTAAATACATCAAAGGTGGTGAATGAAGCGAGAATCATGAACCAGGTTACTTCCGCAAAGTATTATGAACTTCCACCTGAACCAATAAAGAAAGAGATTGAGATTGCTAATGTAACATCCTCTAAAATTAGTATAATAATTCCTTCTAAGTCAAGGTCAACACAGCTTATCGAAACCCTTGAAAGCATTATTAATGCAGCCTTTAACATTGACTATGAAGTTATTTTGTATTTGAATCAGAATGTTCAGTTTAGTATTGAAGAAATGACAAAATACCATATTAAATGTATTTATTACGACAACGAGATTTTCCCGGATGGCAAATTTAGCTGGACAAAACTAATGAACCATGGTTTTAAGAATGCCTCGGGAGAGTGGTTGATGTACGGCTCGGACGATATTGTTTTTCATCCCTTTGCATTTAATTACGCCTTCACAAATCCGATTCCCGAAGATATTGGTGGAATAAATTTCTTACATAGAAATAATGTGGAAGATTACGGAGGTTTTTACAAGAACTATGGTTTTGATACATATGGAGAGAAACCTTTTATAAACTTCGGACTAATAAGAAAGACAGCTTACCTTAAAACAGACGGTTTCTGTGAAGATTTGCTTTTTTATTCCGGTGATGTAGATATTTGCCGTCAAATTGTAAACCGAGGTTATAAAATCATCCCGTCATACAGTTCACTTGTTGAACACAACAATACTACTGATAAAATAAGAAGCGAAAAATCGGATAAAATTTATCTGGACGATACACACACTTTTATAAGCCGATGGGTCGATGAAATATCCGACCTGGTTGATAGAAAGATAATCAAAGAAAGATTTATTGTTAATGATGCTTATCCTTATAAATCAAATATCTATTCAAACTGCTTAAAATATTCAATTCCATCGGAAAAGTTAATTGAAATTGACAAAGACTATTCCGAAATAGAAGTAATCGAGAAAAACAAAAAGGGGGATAAATCAAAGATCCGTGTTTCTGCTATTGTATCTGTTTATAATTCCGGGAAGTTTATAAAAGGTTGTCTTGAAGATTTGACTTCTCAAACACTATTTAATAAAGGTTTGCTGGAAATCGTCGTTGTTAATTGCGGAACCGATAAGACTGATGAGAGGGAGATAACAAAATATAAGTCGAAGTATCCTAATATCATATATATAAAACTTGAAGATAGAGTAGGCATCTACAAAGCATGGAATATAGGCGTTAAAGCAGCTTCTGGGGAATTCGTTACAAATGCGAATACCGATGACAGGCACAGTAATGACGCCCTTGAAAAAATGCTATCTGTAATTGATAATGATAATACTCTTGATGTCATTTATGCAGATTGTTATAAAACAGAAAAGCCAAATGACACTTTCTCCTCTTCGACCACGAAAAGTTTAATTAAATGGGTTGATTACGATAGCGATCTTCTTTTGTTCGGTTGTTTCATCGGACCTCAACCGCTTTGGAGAAAATCGCTTCATGATAAATTCGGTTATTTTGATGAGGAACTGGATGTTGTGGGTGACTATGAGTTTTGGCTCAGAATTAGTAGAGAAGCATCTTTTTATCATCTAAAAGAGCCGCTGGGGTTATACTATTATAGCGTTTCAAGTGCTGAACATAGGAATCAAAATTTAACAGATAAAGAAAACGGAATAGTTCAAAACAAATACATTTCCAGTTATATAAATTCAATAGCCCAAATAAGTATGGTTTATAAAAAAATACTTGGGATAACAGGCAATAGTAAGGATAACGATTATTATAAAGCTGTATCCCATCTGCTTGAAAGAAGACGGCAGGTTGTTGAGTTAGAGGAAGAATTCATTAAAGAAATAAAGAAAGGTTTCAACGACCAAGTATTCAATCGGGATATTCTGAGTAACAATTTTAATCGTTTATCAAGATTAAGAAATCTTTCTCTTTACGATGAACGAATATATGTTCTATTTGAGCTTTATAATGCGCTTGTTTATCATTTAAATAATAACAAATTAAAGGTTCATAGAATACTTAAGAAAGTTTTCTTGATTTACCCACTCCAATTTGTTGCCGAGTATCTTGGATATGATACAAAAGAATTTGTTGAAGAACCGGAAGTCTCATCGGAACAATTTTTTGTTGAAGTAAACCAACTTATAGAAGAAAAGAATTATAAAGCCGGAATAGAAAAAATAATGAACTTCCTGTCCTCGCTAAATAACAATAAGGTTGAGATTTCGGGTCAGGATTTGGAATTACTTTATAATCTTCTTGGCAACCTCTTCTTGTTTGAAGGCGATTACGAAAAAGCTCATCAATCGTTTGAAGAAGAATTAAAACTTAATTCTTCTTCATCAAGGGCTTGTGTTGGATTGGCGGATACTTTTCTTGCTATCGGAATGACGAATGAATCTAAAACCATGCTCGAATGGGGAATAAAAAATAATCCCGGAGATGATGCTCTATTCCAACGATTGGTAAATCTGAATAAGGAACTCGGTCTGGAACAGTTTGACTACACTCTGAGCGAAGAGGTGAACACGCTTGAGTTAATCCGGCAATCCGAAGAATTAATCGGAAGTGAAAACCTTGTTGAAGCAGAAAAAATACTGCTTGAAATAGTATCACTAATCCCATCCAACGTAGATGCTTTGAATAATTTGTCGGTTATCTATATTCTTACCGGAAATTATAAAGCGGCGGTTTCAAAACTCGAAAGAGTTTTTTCAATTGAGCCCGGTAACGAAGTTGCCGCGGATAATCTTAACTACTTAAACTCAATTCTAAATCAAAATAATTAATGTGAAAGCGGAGACTCCCGGAATTAGCTTCGGGAGTCTTCGTAAAGTAACGGTGATAAAGATTATTTATCACTTGATTAATATTAGCCACACCACAAATCTAATCCCCCGGAAAATCAGCTAAAAGCTGAAAAAAAGAGGTTTTTCGCAATATTCAAGCCTGGCACATCAATTGAAACTTCACATCAAAAGCTAAATAATTCATTAAATAATAAATCAAAAAGGTACAAGCCTATGAACCAATTAACCGCCATCATGGATGAAGCGTATGACCTCTTCAACCTGAAGGATTATGATGCTTCACTTAAGAAGCTTACAGTTGCTGAGTTCTTTTTACAGAGTGACAGTAAAACTTTAGGAATACCGCAAGATAAAATGCAAGATACTCTTGCCAGTGTTCACAACTTCAAGGGGTTCAATTACCTGGCTATCAACAACTTAGCTGAAGCCAAGACTTGTTTTGAGCGTTCTCTAAACCTTAATCCGAATTCTTCACAAGCATGTGCAGGACTTGCAGAGATACTATTTCTAAACAATAAAGATATCGAAGCAAAGATTATGTTTGAGTGGGCAATAGACAACAACCCGATAAATAAATTTGCTATTAACGGATTAGCAAAAGTAAATAACGCTCTCGGTTTACCGGAAGAACACAACACTCTTAATATAGATACGTCTTTACCGGAAGAAGCCGAAGACTTTTTTACTTCTTTAAGAGATGCGTTCACATACTTCCATGAAAAGAAATTTGTGAAGTCGCTGGAAAAACTGCACAGGGCGGAAAAACAACTCGAAGAGAGTAATCTCAGCAAAACAAACTCGAATAAAGCCGCAGGAATAGAAAACTTTAAAGGTTTTAATTTACTTGCCCTTAATAGGCTTGAAGAAGCTAAAACTTGCTTTGAAAAAGCTCTCAATATTAACCCGGCATCATCCCAGGCTTGTGCAGGTTTGGGTGAGGTATTTTACCTACAGGGCAAAGACGAAGAAGCTAAAACGATGTACGAATGGGGAGTTGCAAACAATACAGAAAACGAATTTGCAAAAGCCGGATTGAAAAAAGTTAATATTGCTTTGGGTCATACTCCAAATCATAATTCGTTAAATTAATTCTAATTGTACCGGGAAATAAATTGGCAACTTTAACTTTAAGTATGATAGTAAAAAACGAGGAGCAGCATCTTGGTGCATGCCTTGAATCGATCAAGGGTATTGCAGATGAGATTGTTGTGGTTGATACCGGCTCCACCGATAATACTATAAAAATTGCCGAAAGTTTTAATTCCAAAATATTTTCTTTTGAATGGGTGAACGACTTTTCTGCAGCCCGTAATTTTGCACTATCCAAATCAACAGGGAACTGGATTTTATATCTTGATGCCGACGAGAGGCTAAAACCTGAGTCATTGAAAGAACTCCGGCAGATTATTAAAGGGAATAAAAAAACCGGAATATGGTGTAAAGTTGTAAGCTTAGATGATAAAAACAATCGCCCCAACTTGATGAAGTATATTAGGTTGTTCAAAAATTCTCCCGGTATAAAATTTACTGGAAAAGCACATGAACAAATTATACAATCGCTTGTTTCAAACGGGTATTCATTAAGCAATTCTAAAATAGAAATTCTTCATTACGGTTATAATGTTGACAAAGAAGTGCTTGACAAAAAAGCAAGCAGGAACCTCGAATTACTTCTTTCGGAATACCGCGAAAACTCCGACTCTTACATCGCATTCCAGATTGCTCAAAGTTATGCTATACTTAAGAACGAAACAAACGCCCGATACTATTTCGAGCGGGCACTGCTTGATACAAACCTGTCCGGGGAGTATAAGACTATTGCATATCGGTATCTTGCTGGTCTTGAGTACAATGGTAACAACCTGGGGCGGGCAAAGGAACTAATCGACAAAGGGCTAAGTCTTGGTTATAATCAACCACTACTGTTCATGGTTGCTTCACAGATTTATTTTAAGATTAACCAAAAAGAAAAAGCAGAGGATTATTGCAGGAAAGCATACGAGTATAACAACAAACTATTGAATGGTGAGCTTGAATCGGCGTTCGACCTACTTGTAGATTCGGATATCATTGCTTTCTACGGGATTGATTATGCGATTAAAAACAAAAATAAAAGCACATATAATTTTTATTACAACGAATTAAAAAAAATGAACACGCTAAACGGGAAGAGTGAAATTGAATTGGAATTGATTCATAAACTCTTCAATAACATACCTCTTTCCGAAAGTGAAACTGCCGGGTTCGCAGTTGTTGTAGATGAAAAGAATCTTGACCTCTTTTTATCTCTTATTGAAAACTATAACCGGGCGGAGTCGAAATTGTCTTTATTACAGGAATTAAAGGGAAAATATACCGGGAGTATTAGGTTGTTCAATATATTGGGCAACACATTGGTTTCTCTCGGCAAAACCAAAGAAGCAAAATTAATCTGGGAATCAAGAATCTCGGATGATATTTACGATCCTTCAACGGTATTATATCTTGTTTCTATATACATAGCCGATAATGAACGCGATAAAATCAATACACTGTTGAATCGTGGTTTACACAAATTCAGCGCACACCCTGCTGTAGTAAACATATTGAACGGTGTAAGACAAAGGATTGCAAATTGAAAAACAAATTAAAACAAATAATTATTAACTCATACACGGAGGTTTAAATGTCTTCATTTCAAATTAACACTAATTTAGGTGCTTTAAATGCATATAAAGCACTTGCAAGAATCAATAAAGAAACCGGAGATGCCCGGCTTCGACTGGCTACACAGAAGAGAATCAACACTGTTGCAGATGATACATCGGGTTACAATGTCGGTAAATCTTTGGAAGGCAGAGTATCTGTAATGAAAGCTGCACAGGGCAACGTTGCTGCTGGTAAAGATATGCTTTCAACAGCAGAAACTTCTCTTCAAAACATTAACGATTTATTAAACCAAATCAAAGCAAAAATTACGGACGCTAACGATCCGACCAAGAACAAAGAATCATTAGTAAATGACGTTAAAGCTTTAGGGGATGAAATCTCCAACATATTGGCGAAAACAGATTTCAACGGAACAACATTACTTAGCGGTACTCCATCGGGCGGATTCGTATTCCAGACCGGACACGACAGCGCTGATAAGATGACACTTGGTTATACAAGCAAGCTTAGCGGAATTGATATTTCTACTATTACCAGTGCAACATCTGCAACCATTGCTTCGCTTGATATATCAACTATAGTATCAAAAGTATCGGATGCTCTTGGTTCAATCGGTACTGATATTCAAAAACTTGACGTTAAAGATTCATATTTATCGGCAGCAATATCAAATGCCACTTCAAGTATCAGCAGATTGTTTGATGCCGATATGGCAATGGAGCAGTTGAATGCTACAAAAGGAAGTATTGCGGGACAAGCTGCAACAGCAGTACTATCCCAGTTGAATATGGCACCGCAAGCCATCCTCTCTTTGTTTCAATAATAAATAATCGTTACCCCTTAAGCCGGGTTGAAAAACACCCGGCGATTATATTTTAAATTTTTTTTTACTCTACCTCTAAACTTTTCTTCCCACACTCCGATAATGTAAGTGAGAATTAAATTAATTAACACGTTGAGCAAGGAAGCTCGGCAACAAACAAAAACAAACAATAATAACATGGAGGTTATTTATGTCATTCAAGATAGCAACAAATCTCGGCGGCCTTAGTGCTTACAAAGCATTGGCAGATATTAACAAAGATACTTACGAAGCTCGTCTTCGTCTTGCTACACAAAAGAGAATTAACTCTGTAGCTGACGATACATCGGGTTACAATGTAGGTAAATCTTTAGAAGGAAGAGTAGCAGTTATGACAGCCGCTCAAGGCAACGTAGCAGCTGGTAAGGATTTGCTTTCAACAGCAGAAACTTCTCTTCAAAACATTAACGATTTATTGAACCAAATCAAAGCAAAAGTTACGGACGCTAACGATCCGACCAAGAACAAAGAATCATTAGCAAACGACGTTAAGGCTTTGGGCGATGAAATCTCCAACATATTGGCGAAAACAGATTTCAACGGAACAGCATTACTTAGCGGTACTCCATCAGGCGGATTCGTATTCCAGACCGGACACGACAGCGCTGATAAGATGACACTTGGTTATACAAGCAAACTTAGCGGAATAGACATTTCTTCTATTACCGGTGCAACATCTGCAACTATCGCTTCGCTTGATATATCAACTGTCGCAACTAAAGTATCAGATGCTCTTGGTTCAATCGGTAATGATATTCAAAGACTCGATGTTAAAGATGATTATTTAACATCTGCAATCAGCAATGCAACGTCAAGCATAAGCAGATTATTTGACGCCGATATGGCAATGGAGCAGTTGAATGCTACCAAGGGCGCAATTGGTGGTCAAGCTGCTAGCGCAATGTTTAGTCAGCTTAATATGGCCCCACAAAGCGTACTGTCTTTATTCAGCTAAGGTTTAATTCTCTACTGAATAACGGGGGGCTTCTGCCCCCCAGTTTTTATAAATCATTACAAACACGATGAGTTTTAATATGGCTAATCCGTCTTTATCTTACAGAGGAACTAATTACTTGAACCACAGAAACGTAACTAATCAATATCTCGTTAAAGAGATTTTGGAAGCTACCCCGCAAAAACTTTTGTTAAGAGTTTACGATTTTGCAATCGTTCATTGTCAGAAGCGCGACCTTGCTAAAACTAACAAGGCACTTCAGGTTCTTATCTCTGCTCTTCGTTATGATACCGAAGAAGTTAAGAATATATCGATTGGATTATTCAGGCTATACCAATATTGCCAGGATAAAACCCGCGAAGGCAACTTTGACGAAGCATACAAAATATTAGTTGAGTTAAGAAAATCATGGAGTGAAATCTTTTAACCAATTCAATATTGGAAGTAGAAAATGATATGGAATTAACAACATCAAATATAGTATCACTTGTAAACTCTTACGTTAGCTCTCAAGTAAAAAGAAGTGTAACCCCTTTAAGTACGAAAAAATCGCAATACCAATCGCTTGTTTCGACATGGGGAAATGTTAGTTCTAAATTGTCGGCATTAAAAACAGTTCTTGAGGATTTACAGAACACATCTTCGACTAAAGTATTTAATACAAAATCCGTTTCACTTTCTTCTACAAATTTTTTATCGGCGACATCCGGAGCTACGGCTCCCGAAGCGAGTTACAATATCCGGGTCAACCAGCTTGCTAAGGCTGACACATTATACTCCTCTACTTTTAATAGCGGTGATTCAGCAGGTTCTCTTACACCTGGTATTCATAAAATATCATTCCAATCTGGCGGTTATTCAAGTAATGTGAATGTAGAAATCACGGGTACAGAAACTACTTCGGAGTTAATGTCTAAAGTTTCTTCCGCAATTAATGCAGATACAACTGCAAATGTGGACTCGGCAAGAAAGCTAAAAGACTCCGGAACAATTGACATTGATGATTCTAATAATAAGTTTAAAATAGATGTTGACGGAACGGAAACCGAAGTTACAATTGAAAACGGTTCCGGCTTAACTTATGAAGAAGTAATTGATAGAATTGCTTCGGCAGTAAATTCTACCGTCGGCAGAATTAATGCCGAAAAAGTAATAACATCAAAAGACGGAAGCGATTACGTCGGGTTGAGGATTTCAGCCCAAAGCAGCAGCCAATATATATCAATTGACAATTCTTCAAACAGTTTACTGCAGGATCTTGAGATTAGTGCAGATAAAGAAAAAGGTGCGGCGTCATTAGCTTCGGCTACAGTGTTTTCACCTCAAAGCGGGTTATCCAAGTTCTCATTGTCTGCGATTAATACAGGCTATTCAAATATATTGAATGTAACATCTTCCGATTTATTTACTGCAATGGGATTGACGGAAGATATTCTGACAAACCGCTACGCAAACACAAATGATGGCGTAAATACAAGCGACACAAAAGCCGGTTTTTTATATGGAACACGGTACCTTGACGAATCGTTTGAAGTTAAAGGGACAGCAGAAACCGAAACCAGCAATAAGTTAAACGCAAAGATTGTCTTCAACGGAATTAACATCCAGAGGGATTCAAATACAATTACGGATCTTGTACAGGACATGACTTTCGAGTTAAAGTCGGTTATGAAGGAAAGCGATGAAGCCACAACCGTGAAAATCGGGAAAGACACATCGGCACTTAAAACTAAAATAGATGAGTTTATTTCAAAGTTTAATGATGTATATACATACATGAAAAGCCTGAGTACAACCGATTCTTCAGGTAAACGTGGCGTATTCGTTGGAGAAGCAACTGCCTCTGCAATAATGAATGCATTAACGGCTAATGCATACTCGCAGGTTTCCGGAATAGCAAGCGGTGAAATCAGTTTTTTATCCCAAATTGGGATTAAGTTTGACAGCAAAACAGGATTTAGTATAAATGATAACGAGTTGCTTACAAATGCACTTACAAACAAAACCGAACAAGTGAAAAATCTTTTTGCATCCGAAAATGGAATAGCGTCAAAAATGTTTTCTTCGGTTGAAAGCTATATCAAAACAAATGGTATGATATCAAACGTTCAAAAATCTTATAACGATAATATTAAATGGTTGTCAGATAAAATTGGAAGCAATGAAGCAAGAATTGACAAAAGTGCCGAAGTACTAAGAAAAAAATATGAACGTATGCAGGCTCAGTATGCTGCAATGCTTCAAATGCAGTCAGACTATTCAAGCTTCTGGAGTTATTAATGAATAGTACAATAAAGAATATTGAACCTGAAATTACGAATGCTATGTCTAAAATCTATTCATTACTCTGTAAAATGAATGATGAAAATTTTGATAATATTGCGCTGGAAATTAACTCCAACATATGTTTTCTGACAAGTATAAAAAACAAGTACATGGAAGAATATAATAACGGCACAATGCCGAAAAATGCAGAGCAGATACATCTCGCTAAACAAATTCAAAAAAAATTCGATAATATAATTACCGAAAAATCCGGCGAAATTAAAATTATCGGTGAAGAACTTAAATCAATTAGAAACAAGAAACAATTAATCGGCTATAGGGTGTAACGATGAAAATTGACAATATAAATATTTACAAAAACATAGGCAGTACTCCGAGAGTAACGAATGCTGATATAAAAACTAATCAGCAGGATACCTCCGCGTCCAGCCCGGCTAAAACAGACCGGTTAGAGCTTTCAAGTGTGGCAAAAAACAAGATACAGGAAAGCACGTCTAAAAATTTGGCAGAAATAAAAAAACGGGTTGACAGCGGCTTTTATAACTCGGACGAGGTATTAAAAAAAGTTGCGGGGTTATTATTAAAAGAAATCCAGGGAGAATAATCACTTTTTAACCGGGTGAAAACAGGGGAAAGTCGTAATAAGGTTTAATTTTTGATTCATTTTTCTTAATTTAAGTCGGAAAACTTTTTTTTTATTTCTGTTAATTTTAAGGTCAACATGAATAGTCCGGATGCCCCCGAAGGGCTGGTACACAAAAATAAACTTTTAATGATTGGAAAACTTGCCGCCACATTATCCCATGAAATTAGAAGCCCGCTTTCTGTCCTCAAACTGAATTTACATTATTTAGATATGTATTACGGCGGACTGGATTCCGAGGCTAAAGAGTCTCTGTCCGCATGTATTGAATCGGTTGACAGAATTCACTTTATGATTGAGAACATACTGGAGTTTTCTAAAAAACCGACAACAGAAATTGAAGCCACCTCATTAAACCAGTTGGCAGAGAAAGCCGTGTTTTTTCTGAATAAACTGGCACAGTCGAAACAAATCACCATTAAAGAAGAATATGAACATTCCATCCCGGAATTAGCAATCGTTAAAAACAAATTCCTCCAGGTGCTTATTAATATTATTACAAACGCTATAGAAGCAAGTCCGGCAGGCTCGGAGATTATTGTAAAATCTTATACGAAATTTATTGGGGAAAAGAATTGTGTGATAATTGAGATTGAAGACTTCGGCGAAGGTATGAGTGAGCACGAAAAAGAGAAAATTTTCGAGGATTTTTATACGACAAAAAAAGAAGGAACAGGACTTGGCTTAAGTGTTTGTAAATCGATATTAAAAGACTTTGGTGCAAACATTACTTTTCAAAGCGAAAAACAGAAAGGCACAAAGTTTTTTATCACTATTCCCATTTCAATAGACGGACCGAACAATGATTCTGAAAATACTAATAATTGACGACGACTATCTTGTAGCATTTTCTTTGCAAAAGGTATTAAACAAACTTGGTTTTGAAACCGAGATATGTACAGATGCCGGTAAATCATTTGAAATGATTGCCACAGTACAACCCGACGTAATTTTACTGGACATTTACTTAACAACACATGACGGGCTTGATATTCTTAAAGAAATTCAATCATCATATTTCCAAATACCGGTTATAATGATAACCGGTTACTCAGATGTTAATATTGCAGTAAAAGCAATGAAACTGGGGGCTTTCGACTTCCTGCTTAAACCGATTGACCTTGAACAATTGCAAATGACACTTAAAAAATGTGCCGATAATCTTTTCCTTAAATATGAAAATCAAAAACTTCTCGAAGTTCTTTCGTC
>ERZ795056.1440-NODE-1440-length-28017-cov-7.048780_pt1 | contig 28017 bp, 28 predicted proteins | sample MGYA00375140_ERZ795056 | MGnify/ENA primary metagenome ERZ795056 (study PRJEB30185, sample SAMN05720227) | activated sludge metagenome | isolation source: Anaerobic digester | place: USA | collected 2015-03-09 ... | reverse complement strand
CTCATATCCGACATACATTTCGGCGCGACCGTATCGAAAAACGTGCGGCATTTCATTGAAGCGGCGGTGAATCCGGCCATGAACCCGGAGCGCCTTGTCGTTATAGCCGGGGACATGACCCAGCACGCCACCCCGGGGGAATACGAGGAGGCCGGTCAGTTCATCGGCGCGCTCCTCGGCGCGGGCATACGGCTCGTCCTGACCCCGGGCAACCACGACTTTGGCGACTGGATCGGCGAGTATATTCTCACGAACTGGAAGGCGCGGGAGCGGTACGAGCGGCTCATGGAGCCGGTGCTGTCCCAGGAGGGCGTCCTCGCCCGGGAGGAGTGCGACTCCATCGTCCGGTTCGATAACCACCTGTTCGTGTGCCTGAGAAGCACGCACCGCGGCCAGGCCCACAAGCTGGGGCTTGTCGGCATGAACAGGATCAGGAAAAAGCAGGTTGCCTGGGCCGCGGAGCGCCTGTCGTCGATTGACACGCGCGGGTGCCTGCTGCACCTGGTGACGCACCGGAGCCTCTGGCGCGAATCCGGGGACCGGCACGCCGGGATCTATCGCGGCCACTACATCGAGGAGGGCCTCCTCGGGCGGTACCCGTTCCACTCGGTGATCCACGGGCACAACCACCGCTTCCTGTTCGCCTATACCTCGACCCCTCATACCGGCATACCGATCATACGCATGTCCCTGCCCACTATCTCGGACCGGAACCGGAAAAACCGGATCGGGTACGTGCAGTGGGACGCCCCCTACCGGGGCCTGCCTCAGTTTATCACGATTTAAGGAAATGCTTACTGAACGCGGCGGAACAAGATGCAGGAGTTGCACCCGCCGAAGCCGAAGGCGTTTTTCAGGACGAACTCCTGGGCAAGCGGGCGCGCGCCTTCGGGCACGCAGTCGATCGGGATCTCCGGGTCGGGCGAGTAGTTGATGGTGGGGAGGAGCATGCCCCGCCTCATGCCCTCGAGTGCGAACACGGATTCTATGCCGCTGGAGGCGCCCATGGCGTGCCCGATCTGCGACTTGTTGGCGGACACGGGCGGGATGGTGCCGCCGAAAACGGCGGAGAGGGCATCGTACTCGACACTGTCCCCTATCTTTGTCGAGGTGCCGTGCGCGTTAACCGCAGCCACGTCCGCCGGTTTCAAGCCGGCCGCGGCCAGGCTCTCCCCGACGCAGCGGGTGACCGTGGCGGGGTTCGGCGCCACGAAGTGGTACGCGTCCGAGGTCATGCTCCATCCCGCAATCTCGAATAAGTACGAAAGGCCGTGAGCATCCGCGAATTCCCTTGTCGCGATGATGACCGAGGCGGCCCCCTCGGACACGACAAAGCCGCGCCTGTTCGCTGAAAAAGGCCTGCTTGCCGCGGAGGGCTCTTCCGGCTGGTCCTTTTTGTGCTTGTATGCACCGTTCATCGAGGCAAAGCCGGCCACGATCGGCTCCACGAGCGGGAAGTCCACCGCGCCGCAGATCACCACGTCGGCGATCCCCTGGCGCAGGAACATCGAGCCGATGATCATCGATGTCGCTCCGGTAGCGCACGCGGTGATGGTTGCGGTTATGGGCCCGGTCGCGCCGGTCAGGATCGAGACCTTGCCGCCGACCATGTTGATGCAGGAGTTCGGATTGGTGAAGGGATGGGGCGATTTTCCGTCCTTCACCATGAGCCGGTCGGCGGCTATGACCGCATCCAGCCCGCCCACGGCGGTGCTGAAGGTGATGCCCACGCGGGGCGCGAGCCCCGGGGTGATCTCGATCCCGCTTGCCGCCAGGGCCCGGTGCACCACGAGCATCGCGTGCCGGTATATCGGCGAGGTCCAGTGCGCCATCTCGCGCGGAGCGAGGAACGGGTAGGGCGCAGCATCGAACCCGGCGACCTGGCCGGCTATGCGCACCGGGAAGTTCTCATCGTAGGGGAAGCGGGTCAGCGGGCCCACGCCGCTTTCGCCGCGGGCGGCGCGCTCCCACTGGGAGGTAAGGTCCGTTCCAAGCGGAGAGACCATGTCGTAGCCGAGGATTACCGGTTGTTTCGGGTCTGATGCACTCATCATACGTTCTTTCTTGTCATCGCGAGCGCAGCGCAGCGATCTGACTTATCATGCGATGAGCAATTTCCAGAATCATTAAATATTTTTTCTCATGGTGAAGCTTGCTTCGTAGCCCCCATCAATGAAGGCTCCTCGCAATGGCAACATCGGTATATGACACAAATGTAATGCAATCACCACGGGATAAACTTGTACAGCTTCGCGAACATCTCGTACACCTCGATCCAGTTCTGGAGGTCCCTGGTCGAGCGCATGTGGGCGCGCTTGTTCACCATGACCCAGCTCATGTGGGCCGCGCCGTCCTTGCAGGTGGAGCAGTCACGCGTTTCGGAGGTGCAGCAGCGGTGCATCGTTTTCAGGTCTGCGGCCCACCGGATGAACTCGATAAGCCTCTTTGGCTGGGGGTTGCGCCTGTCCAGCGGCTTGGTCACGGAGGGACACTCGTTCCAGCCGAACGGCCTGCCGAGCATCTTCCCGGTGGTAATTATTTCATGGTAGTATTTCGAGGAGATGACCGTGTCCGGGTATTTTTCGAGCATGGCGTCCATCTCGATTCTGATGGCGGCAAGCTCCTCTTCGGTCCAGGAGAAGCCGTCCACCCCTTCGTCGTTGGAGAGAAGCTGCATGTGCACCTTGAGCCCCGCGTCCCTGATTTTTTGTATGATTGTTTCGGTTTTTCCTATCTGTTTCGGGGTGATGGTGTAGAGGTAGTAGGCATACGGGTCGCCCTCATAGTTCTTGCGGGAGATGGAGAAAACGTCGCGGCCGCGGAGCGTCTTCTCGTCCTCCTCGTCGCCCCAGAGGGAGATGCCCACCATCATGTCCGGGAACCGGTCGCGCGGGACCTTGATGATGCCGTTGGTGGCGCAGTAGGTCGGGAGCCGTTTGTAGAATGCCTCTGCCCGGTCCAGGTAGAGGGTCGGCTCCCCGCCTATCAGGATCGCCAGATTGACGCCGCGCGCCTTCTCCTTGTCGACGAACTCTTCCCACTTGCGGATGTCCGGCTCGTCCGGGGATTTCTTGTGCTCGTCGGATGAAAAGAAGAAGCAGCCCTTGCACCGGAGGTTACAGTTGTTGGTCACGTCGTAGATGGAGCTCCGGATGTTGAGCGTGGCTATGCGGCGGTACCGCTCATGCCATTCTGTATCAAGCAATGAACTGACGGTGTTCATGAATTTCTCCTCGAATTTTTCCTTGCGTTTTCAGTGTGCGCCCGCGGCCTACAGCCCGAACCCGGGAGGAGGCGTCGGGCGGTCCAGCAGGTTTTTCCCCTTCTCGTATCCCATGACCCAGACCGCAAGATAGGTGTCCACGTAGTCGAGCCAGGCCCTGAAGGCTTCCGGGTCCGAGCCGTGGCGGTATAGCCGCGCGGTCACCACCGCGCTCCCTGCTGCGTAGTGACGGCAGTCGGGGCAGTCCGTGTCCGGCACGCAGCAGGCCACGCCCCTGTCCCAGGTAAGGTCCGTCCGGTACTGGCGGAAGGACCTGCCGAGCCCGATATCGGTTGACGGGTTCATCCGGGGGTAGGAGCAGGCGTACAGGTCATGGAGGCCGAGCCGGTGGGTGTGGGCCACCGCGTTGTAGGGCGAATACAGGACGTGCTCCGGGTATTTCGCCAGGATGTCCAGCATGACCTCGCGTGTGCGGGCGAGCGAGCCGGCATCGTGCCGGAGCGGGCCCGCGTATCCCACCGGAGCGGAGAACATGTTGAACGTCGCTCTGCAGCCGTTGCCCGCAAGGGCCTCCATTACGGCGTATATCTCGTCGATGTTCTCCCGCGTGAAGGTGTATACCCACACGGCGCGCGGGTCGCTCCGGTAATTGTCGATCTGTTTCGCGAGCAGGTCCTTCGCGTTCCGGATGCGCCGGCTCGTGTCGTCGTTACCCCATACGGAGATGTGTATCTTGTATCCGACTCTCTCCGGGAGTCGCTTGAAACCGTTGGAGGCGATGCTGCCCAGGGGGATGACGTCGTAGCAGGTCTGGCATAGCTCGGGGACCAGGGACGGCTCGGCGCCGGCAAGGACGACGTAGGTGATGCCGCGCTGCTTCTCCGACTCCATCAGGGCGCGCCAGTCGCCGGGCCTGCCGTTTTCCTTCGTGAATTGCTTCTCGCCTTCATAGTAGTAGCACCCGTCGCACCTGATGTTGCAGCGGTTGGTCATGTCATAGGTCGACTCGCGAAGGAAAAACCAGCGGCGCACTTTTTCCCACCGCTCGCGCACGACGGGGTCCGCGATGATCTGCGAGAATTTCATCTTGCTGCCGGCCGCGCTTTGTTCCGATGCAGGTATGGGTGCGTGTTTGACATTCATCGCTGTCACATCCGGCTCCCGGACAGGCGCCGGGTTTTTAGGTCAATATAGCGAATGTTCACTTTTCATTCAACTTTTGCTCGATATATTCGGCGATTAATCGAACGGTCTTCAGTTTGGGGTAGTCGTCTTCATCGATGGAAATGCCGTATTCGTCCTGGAGCACCAGCACCACCGTGGTCAGGTCCATGCTGTCGATCCCCATTTCATCGATCAGATCGATCTCCGGGTCGAAGGTTTGCGGCGTCACGTCTTCGAGCTTCAGCTCTTCGATCAGGATCTCCGCGACGCGAAGGATCATTTTTGTATCAGCCATGAGGGTCCCTCCTCTTTCGTTATTTCATCGTTATTGAGTTCATTCGGCGGCAGCCGCCGTCCTGAACTGCCCGCTGCACGCAAGCTGCCCCTTGGCAACGATCCTGAATTTATATGCTGTCGGATCGCCGCCCTCAGGCGTAATTGTCACGGTTACGGCGTCATCGGGATGGATGAACTGCCGGAACCGCACCCTTGAAAATGAAGATATCGATACACTCGCGCCCTGATTTTCCGCGTGCCATTTGAGCAGGTCGGAAACCATGCCGAGCTGCGCAATACCGGGAAGAATTGGAGAGCCCGGAAAATGACCGTCAAACCAGAGCGAGTCCCGTCCCGGGGTCGCTTCGGCGGAGAGTTCGTGCGGGCCGTCCTCCCTCGGATTTCGCACACTATGCCACTGACTGTTCATTATATGATAATTCCGGATTTTACGCAGTATGCAGGTACCGCATAAAACGGATTTAACTAAAATAAAAGCCTGCACCTGTTGTCAAGAAAAAAAGACCCGTCTACTGGCCCCCTTTTTTCGCTATCACCTCAAGGAGCATGCCGCCGAAGTGGCCACATGTAAGGAGATGCGCAGAAATCCGTTCGGGACGAAAACCGGCCGATGTGAGCGCTTTTTCGATGGATCGCCGCGAATGAGCGCGCAGCCAGAGTCCCTGGCGCAGCGCGTTGCCGACCTGGGTGAACAAGCGGAAAAGGGATCTTCGCGCTGTGGTCACGTAGAGAATGCCGCCGGGCTTCAGCAGCGGAAAAAGCCGGGCGAACAGGGCGCCGGTATCCGCGACATACTCAAGGGCCGAGAAGGAGCAGATCACGTCATACGGCCCGCCCGCATCAAGGAGCTCGATGTCGCCGGTCCGGCAGTCTATGTTTTCAATGTCTTCCCGCGCGGCCGTCTGTTTCAGAAGATCCGCCATGAGGGGAGAGAGCTCCATCGCCGTGATGTGTCCGCACCTGCGCGCGATCGGGATGGTGAAGAGACCGGTTCCGGCGCCGAGCTCGAGAACTGCCTGGCCCCGGTTGAGAAGCGGCAGGAGATTCGAATTGAACAAATCCCGCTCTTTTTTCCACGAAGTGTGCTTCTGCCGCTCTTTGTTGTAGGATCCGGCAATTGATCCGTAGAAAAGGGACGCGGGCGACGAGAGGGCTGCCGACTGCATGACCGGCCTGCCAATCAGCGCCGAGAGGGGAAGGATCTCGAACCCGCGGTCTTTGAGTGAAACGATGAGCGAGTCGATCTCGCCGAGCCACGACCGGACATCGAAACCGGGAGAAGGCGCCACGTCGTGCAGGAGCACGATGTCGCCCGGCCGGGCGCGCCGCGCTATCTTTTTCGCGAGTCCGCCGATCCGGCGGTTGCCGGCGTCACGGGCGCGGCGGCTGAAATTCAGGCAGAACATGCCGCTTTCGAGGAGCGGCCGCCAGAGCCGCGGGCCCGTGATCCCGACCGGCGGACGGAAGGCAAGCGGCGTGATACCGAGCCGGGCCAGTACTTCCTGTGTCCCGGCGATCTCTTTTCGTATCCTGCCCGCGGACCCGAACATGAGGAGCGGCGAGTGGTTATACGAGTGGTTGCCGATCTCGTGTCCCTGTTCCAGGATCATGCGGACCAGGTCCGGCCGGGCTGCTGTGCGGCTGCCGGTCACGAAAAATGCGGCGCTGACGCCGTGCTTCTTCAACAGATTGAGGAGCGCGGACGTGGTGTCAGGGTCCGGCCCGTCGTCGAAGGTGAGGGCGACGGCGCGGCCGCGCGCCGTCGCCCGGTACGTCACCGGAAGATAAAAGCTCGAGCGCGGGAACAGGGGGGCCGCGAAGCAGAGAATAATAAATATGCCAAGCGGCAGGGCGGCCAGGCGAACATCGGCCAGCGCCAGAAGGGCGGCCGCCTGGAACGCGCCGAGCCCCACCAGGTGCGCCGGCGCGAGGGGGACGATTGAAGGTCCCCGGTTCATCTGATCATGTGCTCCCACAGGGGTCCGGTCTGTCCCTGTTTGTGAAGGCGCGCGACCAGCCGCGCGCTTCTTCTCCCGCCCGACCCGACGAACCAGTTCTCACGCCCGGCTCCCTCCTCCGAGACCATGCGGTATATCTCGGCGCTGTCGATATCCCGGGACTGGTAGAACACGGGCTCGAGCAGGTCGTCGGACGCCGAGATCTGGCCTTCCGCCAGGGCTATGTCGTAGAGGGCGGTGTGGGGATAGATCCTGATGCCGCAGAAAAAGAAGATAACGCATTTCTCCAGGCGCTTTGCGTTTTCAATCGTCTCGACCACCGTGTTCCGGTTCTCGCCCGGACCGCCGAGCAGGAGGTAATGCGCGATATAAAGGGACGCGCCGCAGGCCGCCTCGTGCGCAACGTACACGTCGCGGGCATTGAACGGTTTCCTGAGGGCCGCGAGCATCCGGTCGGACAGCGCCTCGGTCCCGAACTCGACGTGCGTCAGCCCGGCGCCGCGCAGCTCCTCGTAATACCCGTCGGGAGGGCGCGTGGGGGCGAAAAAGGCGCCCCAGGGGATCGAGAGGCCCTGTTTCGCGAATGCGCGGGCGACTTCGAGGCTGTGCCCGTAGTTGCCGTTGAAGACCGAGTCGGTTATGAAAAAATATTTTGCGCCTGCCCGTTCGAGCTCGAGCGCCGTGGCGGCGACCTCTTCCGGCGGTATAAGGCGAAAGTCACTTCCCTCGATGCGGGGGTAGGTACAGTACACGCAGTTGTATTCACAGCCGCGCTTGCTCTGCAGATTCAGCATGCCGCCCCGGGCGATGTAAAACCGGTCGTGGCCTCCCGGATTGAATCTTCTTGGGGGAATAGATTCAAGCGGCCTGGGGCTCGGTTCCGGCGCGTGTTTCATGATGACGCCTTCCAATTCGGACGGGTCCCGCCCCTCTTCGATCGCGTCCAGGAGCTGGTCAAGCCGCTCGCCCTCGCCGATTATGCCGTAATCCGCGCCCAGGGCATCCATCAATTGCCGTGGGAATATGGTGAACCCGCTCCCGCCCAGGACGACAGGCGCGGCGGTATGTTCGCGGACGGCGTCGGTCAGCTCGCGGTAGGCGCGGATGAAGCCTTTCGCGTCCATCGCGTCGGTGTTGTCGATGTTGCGGAGGGAGAGGCCGACGATGTCAGGCCCGAACCCGTCGATCAGCTCCCCGATCGCTGCTGTCCCGCTTACGATATTCACGTCCGCGATTTTTACTTCATGCCGCGGCGACAGGGAGCCGGCAACGTAGTCGAGTCCGATGGGGTAGATGCAATAGGGGACACGCACGGTGTTTGCTGATATGAGCAGGACTTTCATACTGTTTCAGGCGGTTATCTCAACCGCGGTGATGAATTCGCCAAGACCGAGCATGAGGATGCCCTTCCCGGCCAGGGGGCAGGAAGCGCCGCCGGTGACGGGAGCCGGGATCTCGCCCCGGGCGGCGAAGCGAACGGCAAGCGCTGCAGCGACAGCGGAGGCTGACGCGAACTCGCCCGTCAGGCCCCGGTAATCTATGACCGGCCCGGTAAAGCCGGTCGCGGTAATCAGCTGGTTTAATCTGCTTTCGCACTCCTGTCTGTTCCCGGCCGGCATACCGGCGAAAATCGCGGCGTACTTTTTCGTTATAACGCCCGCGCCTCCCGCGGATTCGATTAATGCGGAAATGACGTCCCGGTTGTTCCGCGAGCCCCGGTAAAAGAGCGGGGCAATGGTGACCCCGGCCGGCGCGCCGCTTTTCCTGAGGCACAGGGCGCCGCCGCCGTCTGAAGAAGGGCCGCCCGCACGTACGGACGCGTCGAACAGGGGTGATAGAACTTCATGGTGCTCGTCGGCTCCCATTACGAGCAGGGCCTCGCCTTCGCCCGCGGCCAGGGCCGCGGCTAACAGGGCCTGCTCGAAGGAAGAGTCGCCGCCGGTCACGGTCAGGTTTGCGCCGGTGGCCTTGAGCCAGATGGCGGCCTGCCCCGCGGGCGCGTTGTGCACGGACCCGACGAAGTCGGTGGGGCTGGTAAACTGCTCTCCCGACTCGAAGAGCTTGGAAAGGAAATCGTGGGTCTCGGACAGGGGGCCCCACCCGGTCCCGAAAAATATCGATGACGGCTTTGCCGCGCTTCCCGCGATCCCGGAGGCTTCCATGGCCAGGGATATGACGAGGCGCGGGAGCCGCTTGAGCCGCCGCACCTCGCGCGGTGGCAGCTTGGCAGATATGTCGGCCAGCGGCAGCAAGCCGCGGCACTTTTTCCCTTCGATGATAGCGGCGATCGTTTGTTCTGTGTCTCCGGCGCCGGTCATGCAGGCGCTGCTGACAGCCTCAAATCTGAACAGGGGCGTGCGGGACGGCTCTTCGCGCGCGGCGTCCGGGCCGGACATCACCAGGCACGCATTGTTGCCGCCGAACCCGAAGGAGTTGGACAGCACCAGCGCCGGCTTTTTCTCCAGGGGGGCGAGCAGGGGCATGACGCCAAGCGCGGGGTCGGGCTCGGTGCAGCCGGTGTTTGCCGGGATGATGCCGTCCCTGAGTGCCATGGCGCAGACGACCGCCTCGATGGCGCCGGCCGCCGCGAGAGAATGGCCCGTTGCGCCCTTGATCGAGGAGACGGGCGGCACGGTTTCGCCGAACAGGGCGCGGATGGCACGGGCTTCCGCCAGGTCGTTGTCCGTGGTGCCGGTGCCGTGCAGGTTGATGTACCCGATGTCGGCGGCTCGTACGCCCGCGTCCTCGATGGCGCGCGTCATGGCGGCTCGCGCGCCGTCCCCTTCCGGGTGCGGAGCCGCGGGATGATATGCGTCGCAGGAAAGGCCCGCACCCAGCAGCTCGGCGATGGCGCCCGGAGGCGGCGACCCGGCCGCCTCGAGCATGATCATGCCGGCTCCCTCGGCCACGCTCATGCCGCGGCGGGCGCGGTCCAGCGGGCGCGCGCCCGCCGGGTCGATGAGCTGGAGGGAATTGAATCCGTAATAGGTGAGGCGGCAAAGCGCGTCGGCGCCGCCAGCCAGGACACGCCGGGCCATCCCGTTCCGCAGCAATTCAAGGGCGAGCTTGATCGCAGCCGTTCCCGACGAGCAGGCCGTGGTAACGGTCATGACTGGTCCGGTGCAGCCTGTTTCAGCCGCCAGCAGCTCGGCGACGGACGAAGTTGAATGAAGGCGGTAGGCATCCGGTCCGGTCTCTCCCTTCCTGAGGGATTCTTCCGTGGACGGCATGCCGCCGGTGGTCGTGCCCAGTATGATTGCGTCAGGTACCGCGCCGGCGGGGACCGCCTGGCGCGCCGTCGCGAGCGCGAGCGCGTGGGTGCGGGGAATTCCGGCCGGAGCGCGGAACCCGGCGATTTCGCCGGCCGGGAAGAGGTTGCCCCCGGACACGGTGAAGAGGCCGAGCGGCCGAATGCCGGTCCGGTTGCTCTTCAGCGCGTCCAGATGCGCGGCCACGCCCTCCCCGAGGGAGCTGGTTATCCCCATGCCGGTTATGAAAACCCGAGTGCGGTTCACGCGTGTTACCTGTTTCTGTTTTTTTGGATATGCTCTGCCAGGGTCCTGAGGGATACGAAGACTTTCTGCCCCAGCTCCTTGTTGTCGATTTTAATCCCGTAGTCGCGGTCGATCATCATGGCAAGCTCGAGAATGTCGATGGAATCGATGCCGAGCGGTCCGCCGACAAGCGGCTCGTCTTCCTTGAAGTCGGATGGCTTGACATCGATAAGGTCAAGCGTCTCGATTATTTTTTCTTTAAGTTCGGAAATCAATTGTTCCATTGGGTTCCTCGGTCGTGTGGTTCTCTAGAATAGAATTTGATACCGGCCTGGTGTCAAGATATTTTTATTGACATCAATCCGCCGGTGCAACTATGGTATTGTACCATTGACGGCCGGAAATTTGCCATGCACGATATCGAAACACTGATCCCCCACCGCGGAGCCATGAAGCTCATCGGCGAAATCACCGTTATGGATGATGAACGGTGCGTGACCGCGTCCACCGCGTCGGACCGCTGGCCCCTGTGCGAGGACGGCTTTGTCGATCCGATCATACTGATCGAGCTGGCGGCACAGACCGCGGGCGCGCATTTCGGATGGGACGAGATGCGGAAAGGGGACCCGGCAGCGGGGAAGGTGGGCTGGATCGTGGGCATCAAGAAGGCCGAGTTCTTTCTGGACCGGATACCGGTCGGCTCCCGCATCGAGGTTACGATCAATGACCGTAAACGCGGAGGGACCTATGCCGAGATAGCCGGAACCGCCCGGATCGGCGACGAGACGGTCGGCCAGATCAAGCTGCAGGTGTTCCGTCCGGAACAGGAATCCGATCAAGGAGCAATGCCATGAGCGAAGGGCAGGAAAAGAAAGTCGCCATCGTAACCGGAGGGAGCCGGGGCATCGGCCGCGCCATAGTCCTGGAGCTCGCAGCCGACGGATACTACGTGGTCGCGAACTATCGCTCGAATGACGCGGCCGCCGAAGAGACGCTCGCTCTGATCCGCGCGCGGGGCGGCGACGGCGAGATCGCGAAGTTCGATATCGCTGACTCGGCGCAGGCCGGGAAGGCGGTGGAGGAGATGATGCAGCGCTTCGAAACGATAGATGTGCTGGTCAACAACGCGGGCATAACGGCGGACAACCTGTTCCTCATGATGCCGGAAGCGGACTGGGACGCGGTCATCGGCACGACCCTCAAGGGCTTTTACAACATGACCAAGCCGGTTTTGAAGAAGATGCTCAGGCGGAAAAAAGGGTCCGTGGTCTCGATCGCTTCCGTGGCCGGGCTTATCGGCAACAAGGGACAGGCAAACTATTCCGCCGCCAAGGCGGGCCTGATCGGAGCGAGCCGCTCCGTTGCGTCGGAGATCGCCAAGAAGGGCATACGGGTGAATGTGGTCGCGCCCGGGCTTATAGAGACGGACATGATCAAGGACGCGCCGGTCGAGTTCATCAAGAACGTCATCCCCATGGGACGGATCGGAAAACCGGAGGAGGTGGCGAAAGTCGTACGTTTTCTCTGCTCGGACGACGCCTCGTATATTACCGGCCAGGTTATCTCCGTGAACGGCGGGATGATGTAGGAGGGCGTTCTGATAGCGTGCGGTTTGAACCGCACGCTATCAGAACGGTAAGGAAAAAAATAAATGAAACATCAACATACAAATGCCTTGATGCGAATCATGGCCACCATTCTTCTCTCCCTCCTCCTCATCGGGTGGGGCGATTCCTGGGACGCGATCAAGAAGGGTGCCGGGAACATATCCTCCGTTGAGGCCGGCTTCACGCAGATAAAGCAGATGGAGATCCTGGCGAAGCCGCTGGTATCAAAAGGGAAGCTCTATTACCAGGCGCCCGGCTCGCTGCGGTGGGAATATTCCTCGCCCGTGTGGAGCGTTCTCCTGGTGCACGGCAGCTCGATAAGTCGCTACGTGAAACGGGGCGATGCCGTTGTGCAGGATTCTGCCGCCCGCCTCCAGTCGATGCGGGTCGTGATCCAGGAGATAGCCCTCTGGATGAAGGGGAATTTCGATACGAACCCCGCTTTCAGGGCCGAGCTCAAGGCCGGCCGGACGATCCTCCTCACGCCGAAGGAAAAAGGAATGTCGGATATTATAACGAAAATCGAGCTGAAGCTTTCTGACAGGCCCGGCGTGATCCGCTCGGTCACGATATATGAAAGCGAAAAGTCCCGCACCGTGATCTCGTTCAGCGATGTGAAGCTGAACGAAAAGATCCCGGAAGCGGTATTCCGGAAAATGTGATGGGATGCAACCGCGCTCTCGCATGTCTCCTGCTCCCCCTGTTCGTTGCCTGCTCGGGCATACCACAACTCAGGCCCGCGCCGGGCGATGATAGCTCCGCACACCCCGAGCAGTGCAGCGCGCCCTTTCTCGAAAAAGGATGGCGGCTCGTCCATTCCATAAGCGGTTCGTTCCCCGGCGGGGGCGGTACGACCATGATCGGCGTGACCGAGGCGCTGCCTTCATCTGGCCGGCTCCGCTGCGTGCTGATGTCCGTGGAGGGGCTGGTACTCTGCGATGCAACCTATGACGGGAAGCTGGTCATTCTGCGCGGCATCGGCCCCTTCTCGAACCCGGACATGGTGATGGGGATGGTGCGGGACATCAGGTTTATGCTCTTCGCCCCTGCGGGTGTTCCGGCCGAAATCGGCCTGGCGCGCGGCAGGCAAACGTGCCGGTACCGGTCCGGCGGAGACGTGACGGACATCTCTCCCGCGCCGGACGGGACTGTTGACGTCGTTTCGTATTCAGGGGAACGCAAGTCGCGCACCGCGCGGTTTGTTCGAATCCGGGGCGACGGGCTGCCGGGCGGAATCGAGCTCGAGGCGCACGGTGCAATCGGCTATTCGCTGCTTCTTGACCTGATAGAGGCGGAGCCGCTGCGATGACACGTTTTTCGTTTAATTGTTATTGGTATGATTTTCCATACTTAGAGGCACTTCGTTGCATCAACCGTTTCAAGCGCGCGCACAAGAAACATGTTTTCCCGCCCTCGCTCGAAGGTGAATGATCCTCCCAGCTGCTTTGCGAGCATTCCCACCAGGAGCAGGCCGAACCCGGTCGGGTGCTCAATGTCGAATCCGGGCGCAGGCCCCGGACCATCGTCAGTTACCGCAAGTTCAATGTTCCCGTTCGAGTGTCCGAGAATGACACGGATTACACCCCCGCCCTTCGGAAAGGCGTATTTGAGGGCATTGGTAAGCAATTCGTTGGTGATAAGACCCCAGGCGGTGGCACTTTTTGTATCTGTGCAAACCGGGGTGCAATCAGGTTTTATTGTTATGCCGCTGGCAGCAGTAACATAGGTGCTGGCAAGCGACCTGATGATGGCGTAAACATACTGGTCCAGGTTCACCAGTGCCGCCTGCTCTGATTGAAACAGGATGGTATAAAGGTTAGCCAGTGAATCGATCCTCCCCCTTAATATGTCCAGTATCTTCCGGGCGCCGGCGTTTTCCGGCCTCTCGCTCTCTATTGCTACTATGCTTGTTATCATCGCCAGGCTGTTTTTCATCCGGTGCTGCAGCTCTTTCAGGAGGGCCTGCTTTTCCTGCAGGGAATTTTCAAGGGCTGCGGCAGCTTTCTTTTTCTCTGTTATATCGCGAATGATCACAAAAAGGTAGTCGTATTCCTTTTCATGGAGCCTGATGCTGACCTCCACATCTATGACGCCGCCGTCCTTTCTGCGATGCTGGGTCTCGAACCGCGCCGATCCCTCTCTCATCATGATTTCGGTGAGGGAATGCATTTCCTCAAGATTGAACCTGGCATCGAGATCACCAAGGAACATCCCCATTAGCTCGTCCTGGTTATAACCGAGCATTTTCGCATACGATTCATTGGCTTCCACGATGTGGCCGGACCTGTCAAATACCACGAGACCGTCCAGGGCAAATTTGATGAAGGACGAATAGCGTGCAAGCTCCTGCCGGTGCCCGGTTATATCCGTTTGCGTGCCGATCATCCGGAGCGGTTTGCCCTCAGGCGAGCGTCTCATGACCATTCCCCGGTCCTGGAACCACCGGTATTCGCCGTTCTTGCATCTGCAGCGGTGCTCACTGTAATACATGGGCGTGGTGCCGTTCAGGTGATCTTCAAGAGCGCGGTTGGCTCGATTAAAATCATCGGGATGAACGCGGTTTATCCATTCCTCTATCCCGGTTCCCATTTCATCATCGGTATATCCGAGCATGGCCTTGCACTGGGGCGAATAATAGACGGCATTCGATTCCATGTTCCAGTCCCACAATCCGTGGCCGGTCCTCTCTATTGCAAAACGCCAGTGTTCCTCGCTTTCGTGCAATTCCTTCTCGGCCTGCTTGCGTTCTGAAATGTCCCGCACGACGGCGACATGCATCTCATGCTCGCCGAACCAGAGGAACTGGGTTTTTACCTCGACCGGGTACCGGGTGCCGTCCTTGCACCGGTGAACGCTTTCGAAGGTGTCCGACCCGCCCTGCCTGTTTAAATGATACCGGGCCTGGTCCGATTCCCATTTTTCGATGGAGAGGACGGGATCTATGTCCCAAAGTTTCATGCCAAGCAGCTCTGAGCGCGTATACCCCAGGGAGCGGCAGGCCTCGTCGTTGACATATTCGAACCCTCCGTCGCGCGTGAGCCAGAAGATGACTTCAGAGGCCTGGTCAATGGTGTACTGGAACAATTTCAGGTTTTCTTCAACCCGCTTGATGCTGGAGATGTCCGCCAGGAAGCCCCTGAGACCGACAGCCTGGCCGTTCTGCATTATGGGAGTGGAATGGACCAGGGCGGGGAAGCTGGTCCCGTCCTTTCGGATTATCATATATTCATTGAGGCCGAGCTTTTCCCCCTTTAATAATTTGCCGATATTCTGCTGAGCCCGGGCCCGTTGTTCAGGAAGGACAAGCTTCAGTAATGTCAGGCCGGCTGAAATATCCTCGCGAGTATATCCGAATCGCTCCAGGGCAACATCGTTCACATAGATGATCCTTCCCTCGAGGTCCGCTTCGTACACCGACTCGGGCAGGAGCCGCGCCAGGTCCCGAAACCGCTCCTCGCTCTGTTTGAGGGCTTCTTCCATCTTTTTGCGCCCGGTAATATCGATCAGCGAAATCATGCTTTCATTCGTTTCAGGGATCAGTGCAATGCTGATATAGAGTTGTTTGATTTCACCGGATCGGACCCTGGCGCTGAATTCATAGCTCTGGGGCAGGGTGCTGTATTCTTCTTTTCGGTGGTCATAGTATTCTTTCATGTCCGCGAGGTATTCCTCGGTCACGAAGGAGGTCCACTTCATCCTGCCCTGTATCTCCTCGCGCGAATACCCGAGGAGTTTTTCAAAATTTGAATTTACAAGCAGAATAGTCGAGTCTTCGGCGATGATTGCATTGGCTGTAGCAGAGCTCTCGAAGAGTACCTTATACTTATCCTTAGGCGCCCGTGAAGAGACATGGGGAGTGGCCTTTCCCGGTTTCTTTTTAGTTGGCATGGGCTTTCCGTGATTATACATATACTGTGCAATTAAAAAAATATTGCAAGCAGTTAAAATCAATATCGATGAAAAACATCATGAAAACCGGGAACAGGGCCCCCGGATGAAATTGATTGATGGTAAAAATATATTCCTCCGGACAAGTATTCGGAATATTTATTTACATTACGCGTCCGTTTGAACAATATGATCGTATGATCAATTTTTGAAAATGCTTGACACTCCCTGATAAAACCAGGGAGATGTGAATCGAAAAAGGAGTTGTCCATGAAATTCAGGCTCATTTATCCGCGCTGGGAAAAGCTCCCGGAGCAGACCACCTTCAACCTGCCGCCACACGGCCCGGCGGTCATGGCTGCCGCGCTTCCTGATTATGTCCACGTTGAGTTCGTTGACGAGAATCTGGAATCTTTCAGCTTTGACGACCCGGTGGATTTCGTGGGCATATCCATGATGCTTACCACGCAGGTCAAGCGGGGGTGGGCCATTGCGGACGAATACCGGAAACGGGGCGTTAAGGTGATCTTCGGCGGCATCTCGACCATGCTGCATGCCGAGGAGACGCTCCAGCACGCGGACGCGGTTTTCCTCGGGGAGGCCGAGGGACACATGGAGGAGGTGTTCACCGATTTCAGGACCGGCGCCCTCAAGAGCGTGTATAATTACATCGCGGACCTTCCCCCGATCGAGAGCGTAGGCCCGGCACGGCGAAGCATATACAAGCGCGACCTCTATTATTACAAGGGCGTGCAGATGGTTGACCTGGTCCATGCCTCGCGCGGCTGCCGGTTCAACTGCTATCCCTGTGCCGTTGCCTATCTGGGCGGACGAAAATTCAGACCGCGCCCGATAGATAAGGCCATTGAAGAAATTGCCCTGGTGGACAACAACCGGCTCTTCGTGGTGGATAATTCGCTGGCACAGGATACGCAATGGGAGCTCGATCTCTTCCGGGAGATGATTCCCCTGAAGAAGAACTGGTGCAGCCATACCATAGAGGACAAGCCAGAGGTGCTCGACATGGCGCGGCAGGCAGGCGCCTGGTACGTGTACCAGGCCGTGTTCGACACGTCGGACTTCATCAAGGAGCGCATCAAGCGCTACCACGACCACGACATCGCGGTCGAGGGCACGATCCTGCTTGGCATGGACAACCACGACGAGGAGTACGTCAAGCGGCTCATCGACTTTCTCCTGGAGATCGACCTTGACCTGGCGGAATTTACTGTCCTCACACCGTTTCCGCACACCAAGGCCTGGGACGACATGGTCAAGCAGAAGCGGATCACCGACCGCGACTGGAACAACTACAATGCCGGCAGGGTCGTGTACCGGCCGAAGCTCCTGAGCCCGGAGCGGCTCCAGGAACTCTACTACTTCGCGTGGGAGCGTTTCTACCAGGACGAGCCGCAGCAGTACAAGATGTTCCGGCTCATCCAGAAGGTTGTTGAGCGGGAGCGGACTCTGGGTACCTACAAGCCCCGGCGGCGCGACCTTATGCGGCAGGCCTTCGGCTCGGCGATAGACGGAGCGGATCAAGTGAATCAATAACGGCGGAATTGGAGTGATTCATGAAAATTCTTGATACTGATAAGAACGGTAATCTGTTTGATGCAAATAGCAGGCGGGTCAGGTATACGGTGGATGGCAGGGGAAATGTGTTCGAGGAGTATGAGGAGATGACTGAATACGGGGTCATCGTTGCAGAGAACCTGTTTGATATGTACCGGGACCGGGCCGAAGATGCGCGGGAGCGGATCAGGCAGGGGAAGACGTCGCCGCTGGAGTATTTCATGCATCAAGCTAATATAGAGATCGAGCTGGTCATAGCCCTGACCGGCTATTCCCGGCGGCAGGTGAAAAAGCATATGAAACCGGGCGTTTTTAAAACCCTGGGTGACGACGTGTTGCAGCGTTACGCACAGGCGTTTCTGATCGACATTGATACGATAAAGAATTACAAGGTATGATTGACATGAACAAGAAAGATGACCGGACATACGTTCATTATGAGGCGGCCCACTGTGAATCAGGGGCCGTCTGTAACATGCTGAAGAATTCAGGACTCGAAATTTCTGAGCCGCTGATATTCGGGATCGCCAGTGCACTCATTTTTTTTTACTTTCCCCCTGTCAAGGTGTGGGGTCACCCGATGATATCCTACCGTATGCCGCCGAGCATGATTCTGAAAAAAATTCAGAAGCGGCTTGGAATACAATTCGTAACGAAAACGTATAGCGACGAGCAGGAAGCAATGGATGAGCTGGACGCGCTCCTGGCCCAGGGCCAGCCGGTGGGTCTGCAGACCTGCATGAACTATCTCATATATTTAAAACTCGAATTTCGCGTCTTTTTCAACGGTCACACAATTGTAATTTACGGAAAGGAAGGGAATTATTACCTTATCAGCGACTCTATGATTGATCATCCAATGAGACTCAACGCCGAAAATCTGCGCAAGGCACGTTTCGAGAAAGGTATGTTCGCGCCGCGCGGCTTTATATTCTACCCTGAATCGGTCCCCGCTTCGATAGACTACCGGCACGCGATACAGAAGGGTATAAAGCAGACCGTCAGCATGATGCTCCAGCCGATCTTCCCGATCGTCGGGATCAAGGGAATCAAAACCCTCGCGCGGAAAATCGAGAAGCTCCATAGGAGTCCGGACAAGAAGTACGTGCGCGGCTTCCTGGGCAACCTGCTCATGTTCCAGGAGGAAGTGGGCACGGGCGGCGGCGGGTTCCGCTACATGTTCGCGGCGTTCTTGCAGGAGGCTTCCCGACTCCTCGGCATCCCGGAGCTTGAAGAGGCGAAGATGCAGATGGCCGAGACTGCGGGCCTCATGCGGAATATCGCCAATGTATGTGCGCAAATCGTGAAGGCCAGGAAGGACGATTTCGATCTCATGCCCCTGGCCGCACTCGTGCGGGAATGGGCGGAATCCGAGAAAAAAGTCTATCTCATCCTGAAAAAGATAAAGTGGAAGTGACCGCTCGACCGGTAGCAGTCCGCTGACCGGCAGCATGGCACATTGAGTGGCCTATGCTTTCTCTATGACGACGACAGAGCAGTCGTCAAATTCCATGATCTCGCGATACCGGACATTGATCCTGCCGAGCAGCGCCTCGATGTCGGTTTTGGCACGGTATGGAATTTTATCCGGCACGCTGTCGAGGAGGGTTTTTTTCTCAATACCCATTTCCGCTGCCTTTCTGAAAATGTCGTTGATCCAGTCCCGTTCGCCCATGAATTCTTTCGGAAGGGTAATACCCACCCATGTCCAGTAAAAAAAGGCCCGAATGAGGTCCATGCCGGACCATTGATGTATCCGGTACATGCATTTGAACGGGCGCCGTGCGCCTATCTCGTTGACCTCGAAGATCCGTATCATGTGGTAGATGTTATGATTGTCGATTACGCCGATCTGCCGGTATATCTTTTCTATGGGCGGCACTATGCGGTAGAATGCCGCAAATATTATTCCGCCGATCCGGCATACCCGTTTCGCCTCGCTGATGAAACGTGCAATCGCGGCTTCATCCGCACCGTAATCTACCACGCCTGATGAAATGATGACCGTATTGAACGTCTCATCATCGAAGGGCAGGCTGCCGGCATCGCCTTCAACTATGTCAATATTGTATTTTTCCTTCGCGGTCCTGACCATGTCGGGGTTGATGTCGAGGCCGACCGCCCTGATTCCTTTGTCTTTCAGGTAGCGAACAATCAGCCCCTGACCGGCGCCGATTATCAGTACATCGGATGTAATTCTGTCACTAAGTGCTTCTGTTGTCCTGGTTCCGAAGTGGCGGTCCTCTATATGATCCCATACCGGCGCCCAGGTGCTCCACCATCTGTCAGTTTTCATGCCGATCTCGTGAAAATTGGATTGCAGCCTCTCAATAACAGTCTGATTTTCTATCAGTCGCTCTGCTGAAGTCAATATAAATTCAATACAGCCCTGGTGCAGTCACACGATTGTGGATAAACCCGAGATACTGGACCTGGTACGGCAAGCCTTCATTGAGAGCCCGTGACGCTATTTTTCGATGATCACGACCGAGGAATCATCATATTCTTTTATTTCCCGGTACCCGACATGGATTTTTTCCATTAATTCTTTAACCTGCACCGTAGTGCGATAGGGTATCGAGTCCGGGACGCTTTCGAGCATGACTTTTTTTTCCAGGCCTATTTTCCTGGCGTTTTTAAACAGGGCATTGATCCATTTTCTTTCGGTCTTGAATTCCTTTGGCTGCGTCAGGCCGACAATGAGCCACTCGAAATTGACCCGCGCCATGCTTTTACCCGTCCATTTCTGTATGGGGATGGCGCAGAGAGGGGGGAATTTCTCGGCTATTTCGTTGATCTCGAAGATTCTCTTCATGCGGTACATGCTGTCCGAATCGATGACGCCGATCTTCTTGTATATTTTTTCAATGCGCCCGGTAATTTTATAAAAGGCCGCCAGGATCTTTCCGCCCCTTCGGCAGACCCTTTTCGCTTCGTTTATGAAGGTGGTAATGGCTGCTTCATCGGCTCCGTAATCGACCACGCCCGAAGAAATAATAACGGTGGCGTATGAATCATCCTGGAAGGGCAGTTTTCCGGCATCGCCTTCAACTATGGCGAGATCATATTTATCTTTCGCGACTTTGACCATGTCGGGATTAATATCAAGGCCCGTTGCGCTGATGCCTTTATTCTTTAAATACCGTACGATAAGCCCCTGGCCGGCGCCTATTACCAGGACTTCAGGTTTTATCTGGTCCATAAGTAATTCGGTGGTCGTGGTGCCGAAATGCCTGTCTTCGATATGGTCCCAAACCGGGGCCCAGGTGCTCCACCATTTATCTGCTTCCATGATAACCTCGTGATAATTAGATTATTGATGAACATATTCTACAGCAGTTTTTTGAGTGTACTGTTTGCAGTGATATAGTCAACATAAATTCAATTAAGCAATCCCTGTCATCCTGTTTGGACCTATTAGAAATTAGACAAACATATGGCGTATTGTCGTTTCGAAGGAGCACAGCGATTGAGAAATCTTTTATAAATAACCGGGGAATGATTTCTCGCTTCGTTCGAAATGACAGGTTGATATGGTAATGTACTGTGATCAATAAGTTGGTAATCCATCAGGATTACAGGGGATTCTTCGCTGGATTTTATGTTGACAAAAACATATTTTGAAATAAAGGTACTGAATCATGTAACAGGGTGTTAATATGAAAGTTAAAGAAGTTCCTCAAGACGGTAAAAGGATGCTCAAGACAACCCTTGTCCAATACGCGGAGAATGACGAGGGTAAATTTGAAAAAGTTCAATCAGATGGATGGGATCCGGGATACTATGCAGGACTCAATCTCCAGGAGGAGTTCAGGGAACTGGCGGAACAGGCAAAGGAAAGAATTAAAAATGGTCAGTCATCACCGCTTGAATACTTCATGTACTGTGCATATCTGGATCCTGTCGGCCTGGCCCAATTTACCGAGATACCATGGCGAAAAGTGAAAAAGCATTTAACACCTAAGGGATTCGAAAAACTGGACGATGCCACCCTCGCGCGGTACGCCCATATCCTGCACACTGACGTTGAAATTATCATGAAATTCAAGAGTACCCTATCATGAAAAAAGCAATAGCCCAGAAACCATACAGGCATTACCAGGGGGGGCACTGCGAGTCAGGGTCCGTTTCCTCCGTTGTGACCAATTACGGCTTTGACCTATCGGAACCCATGGCCTTCGGCATCTCCAGCAATATCGGTTTCGTGTACCTCCCCTTCGTCAAGATTTGGGGCAGGCCCCTGATCTCGTGGCGGATGCTTCCTCAGAGCATAGTCAAGGGAGTGCAAAAACGCCTCGGCATCAAATTCTGCATCAAGACCTATGATTACAATCAGGAAGAGGAGGCCATGAAAGAGCTGGACCGGCTGCTGGATGAAGGCAAACCGGTTGGAATCCAGGGTTCCGTGGCCTATCTGAAATATTTTCTGGGGGAGTTCCGTATTCCCAACAATAGTCACATGACCATTGTCACCGGCAAGGAGGGGGATGAATACCTGATCAATGATCCCCTGTGGGACCATATGACAAGGGTTCACCGTGATGATCTTAAGATGGCACGTTTTTCCAGGGGACCTCAGGCGCCGAAAGGTTTCATGTTTTATCCCCTTGAGTTTCCTGAAACGATAGATTATAAAAAAGCGATAAGAAAATCGATCAAACGCGTTCTCTTCATGATGCTGCAGCCGATGTTCCCCTATTACGGAATCCTTGGAATTAAAACCTTTGCAAGGATGATACAGCGGCTCCAGAAAAATCCAAACACTAAGTTTGTCAGGGGTCTTTTCTACCACATAGTCCTTTTCCAGGAGGAGGTCGGCACCGGCGGCGGAGGATTCCGGTACATATATGCGGCCTTTCTTCGTGAAGCCTACGATATATTGAAGATCCCGGAGCTCCTGGAAGCCTCAAAAAAATTCGTGGCGATCGGGGACAAGTGGAGGCTTGCCGCTTCAACCTGCGGGAAGTTCATCCAGGGTAAAACCGACGAGGTGGATCTTGAAAAAACTGCCCAATTATATCGCGAATGCGCGGAGGAAGAGAAGGCGGCTTATCTATTGCTGAAAAAAATAAAGTGGAAATGATGGATCCCTATTTGAAAAATGCAGCGCTCCGTTTTCAATACTTTTTGCAGGTAAAAATTACGTAGCTTCCGTGTATGTTTTTGTTGATATGGGCGAAGGTCCCGCCCGTGGCTGACTCAAGGAATTTCCCAGTGGCGAATGATGCTGCGGTATCGTAATAACCATATCCACCAAGATAGTCCAACACCGTTTCAGCCTTGCACCCCATTTTGAAAATATCTTTTTCTACGGGTGGTATCAGAATACCGAAGGCAATGACTGAGGGGGTCCCTGTTTTGTCCTGTATCCATTGAATGGCTGCTTCCCGTGATTGACATGTCCTAATCCCGGTAATCTCACCAATGGAGCCGTTTTTTTCAACGGTAAGATAAAGCCAGCTGCTTCCTTCCACGAACCTGGTATCATGATAGAATGTATCGTATTTCTTCATGAAATGTTCGCGGGATATCACGGCCTCGTCCACGCCCCCGACGAGGGCCTCCCTGACATGGCCGCGCTCGAGGTCCACGGCCGCCAGCTCAAGGCCGCGCTCGAACGACACGTTCTTGCTTGACACGGTGATGCTCCGTCCCAGGGACTTCAGGCTCTGGGCCACATAAAAGGACGCGGTATTGCTCATGGTATTGATGAAGTTGAAGGGCTTGGGGAACGAGTTCTCGTCGTACATCTGGTGGAGCACGTTTTCGGTATCGCCCAGGTTCCCGTTTTCAGTCGTGAGATACACGGCGATGTTCCTGTCGATCATCTTCCCATGGATACACTTGTGCACTCCCAAGAGCGACAGCAGGATGAACTTGTTCACCCGGCGGAAGAAAAAGTCGGTGTAGTTCTTTAAATCCGCCTTGAGGCCCTCGATGTCGTCAATTGGATCGCAGATGAAGGGCGAAAATGAATGAATATACATGGTTCTCAGTCCTTGTTGGTGACGATATAAGAGGTGCAGTTGCCCCCGAATCCGAAGAAGTTCAGCATGACAGTGCCCCCGGTCATGGGCAAGGGTTCTGTCAGGGGGCGCGCGCCGATCTCGTCATCGGCCTCCTCGAACCCGGGCGTGGCCGGAAAAAAGCCCCGCGCGATCGATTCAATGATAATGACAAGCTCGATCACACCGCTTGCCCCCACGGTATGGCCGATATAGGGTTTAATGCCGGAGAAGGGGGGCAGGGAATCGCCGAAGGCCTTCTTCATCCCGTTGAATTCCGTGACGTCATTGGCCGGGCTGCCGGTCGCGTGCGCCTTGATCGCGTCGACGTCCCGCACGGTCAGGCCGCAGCTCTTCAGTGCATCCAGTATCGTGTAGGCGATGTCGTCGCCCTCTATGTTGTGGGTCGTGACGTTGAAGGTGTCGCATGCGTTTGACCCCCCAAGGAAGCGGAACTCTCGTCCGGTCCTGCTTTTCCTGTCCAGCACCACGGCGCCGCATCCCTCTCCCATGATAATGCCGATCCTGTTTTTATCAAAGGGCTTGTACGTGAAGGGCTCGATGAGCTTCATGGATTCAAATCCGTAAAAGCCGACCTCGTTAAACAGGTCGTACCCGACCACGATCGCCCGCTCGATACGCCCGGCCTGGATCATGGATGTCGCGTAAAGCAGGCAGTTCGCGCTGGAGGTGCAGGCCGTGGTGAAGGTGTAGCAGGGCCCCGTGATGCCGAATTTTTCGGCCACGATCCCGGCTATTTTTCCGTACCCGGGCGACTCGTGCGACAGGATTTTCCCGTTTTTATTTTCGCGCATTTTATAGGTCATCTCGAACATCGGCATGTCGATTGACGTGGAGCCGAAAAAGAGCGCGCTCCCCCGGACCTCGTCAGCGGACAGGCCCGCGCTTTCGATCGCCCGGGTGACGGTGCTGAACAGGATCCGGTAAAAATATCCTTCAAGGTCGGATTCCCGCTCGCCGCTTCCGCCCGGGATCTTGTAATAGGGCCTGGTGTAGTTCAATTTCGCGATCGAGATCGGCAGTTCCGTCGTCTTGCATTCCCTGTTCCTGACGCGGGCGATAATGTCGTCGATATTCTCGCCGAGAGAGCAGGTGACCGCGCTTCCGCGGATAAAAGCGATTTCCATGTGCCGTTACTCCGGTTGTATATAGTCCGCGAAGGTATTTATGCTTTTCATCACTCTTCTCAGGACCTTGCTGTCGGTGATGACAACTCCGTACTTGTTCTGGACGGCTATGGAAATCTGTAAGGCGTCCACGGAATCCAGCCCGATCGGCGAATCCGATCCGAACAATGTGTCGTCGTCATTAATGTCCTCAACTGTGATGTCGAGATCGCATTCTTCGATTATAAGCTCTTTCAGCTCCCGTTTCAGTTTTTCATCCGATGATCCTTTCATGGCCGTACCCTTGTCATAATATTTTTTTCTTCAGCACAATGCCCGTCGCCGCGAGCATGACGGCGCTGGTTGCTGACAGGAGGGCGCATTGGGGCATGATGTCCGCGACGCTCCCGCTCCTGAGCATGATATTGAGAAATCCATCCAGCCCCCACGCAAGGGGAGAGATGATCGAGAGGTCCTGCATGACGGCCGGCATCACGAATTTCGGGACCATGATCCCGCCGATGGCGGCGAAAATGATGACGAGTATGACCCCGAGGGACCCTGCCATCTGCGTGTTTTTTGATGACGCGGATACCAGCAGCCCGTAGGAGATTGCGTTGAGGCCCACGCAGGACGCCATGAGGTACAGGGCGAGCGGTGAGCTGCCGATACGTAAGGCGTCGCCGCCCAGCAGCGGCACCAGGAAACGGCCGACGCACATCATGCAGGCCACCTGTATCAAGCTGATGATGTAATACGAAAATATCTTGCCGCCGATCAGGTACCCGTTCCTGATGTTGATGCTCCTCATGCGCGACAGGGTGCCGTTGTTCTTCTCGGTATGAAATATAAGGGATATGGGGATCACGATGAAGTACATCGAGAAGACGAGCCAGGCCGGCACGCTCTGCTGGGTCGCGTTGGGCATGGCCGTGTCCCGTCCGTCCTTGTATACGTACCGCGTGCCCGCCAGGCGCTCGAGGGGCGGCATGAAGCTTTCCTCCCTGAAGCCGGCGTATGAGAGCAGGGCGGCGTTTTTTTCAAAGAAGGTGTGGGCCCTCAGCTTCATCAGCTCCATGACCAGCTGGTTCTTCACCCCCATCTGGATGGACAGCTGTATGGCCGGCTCGATATACACGGTCATCGGTTCACCCGGCACTGACCGGTTGATCTCCCTGATGTGGGCGGAAAAATTCCTGTTGATGACAAGCCCGAAGTTATACGTGCCTTCCCGTATGGCGCCGAGGACATGGTCCTGGGAGGTGACCGCGTCCGAGACGGTTATTGTGAAGTTCTTTAACTTTTTCAGGGTTTCCAGGAATTGTACCGACTCGGCGCTCCTGTCGAGGTCTGCGGCGATGATCTTGATCTTGAAATCGGAGCCGGGCTGGAAGAGCGCCTGCATCGAGAGCGACATCACCAGCACGAAGGTTACCGGCATCGCAATGAGGAGGACGAGAGACTGCGGGTCACGGAGAATCTCGGTCACTTCCTTCCTGATAATGTACAGTATACGGATCATTCGTTGTCCCTGAGCTGCCTGCTGGTCAGATGGAGGTACAACTCTTCCAGCCTGTTGGTGTTGTACCGCATGTTCATTATGCCGATCCTGTTTTCACGCAGGAGCGACAGTGCCTGGATGATGTTGGAATAAAGCTCTTCGTTTCGATCGATATATATTGTCCCTGACTCCACGGTGACCCCGGGTATGCCGCGCAGCGCTTTTCCGATGGAGGCGTCGGCCGGGTCAATTTGAATCGCGCAGGCGTCGCCTGACGATAGAATGGTTTCCTTTGTGTTGTTCAGGATGATGCTTCCCTCGTCAATGATGACGATATCATCGGATATCTGCTCTATCTCGCTTATGTAATGCGAGGTGTAGATGATAGTTGTTCCCCGCTCGAGATTTATCTTTCGTATCATGTCAAGCATGTACTGGCGGGACTGGGCATCAACACCCACGGTTGGCTCGTCGAGGTACAGGATCTTCGGCTCGTTCAAAAGGCCGATGGCAAGGTTGAGGCGCCGCTGCATTCCGCCGGAGCATTTACCGGCGCGCCGGTGGAGGAAGGAGCGGAGCGAGGCGACCTCTATGGCGAACTCCATGCGTTCTTTCAGCCGTTTGCCGCTGAGGCCGTACAGGGCGCCGAAATACTCGAGGTTTTCATGGGGCGACAGGAGCGGGTACAGCGCCAGGGTCTGGGGCACCATGCCGGTGATCGACTTGATCCCGTCCGCCTCCCGGTCGAGATCCATGCCGTTGATGATAACATGGCCTGATGTCTTTTTCAGTATTCCGGTCAGAATTGACACAAGCGTGGTCTTGCCCGCGCCGTTGGGTCCCAGGAGCCCGGTAATAGCGCCTTTCCTGATGATCAGGTCAATGTCACGCAAGGCGATAACGTCATCGTACGCTTTATGCAGGCGTTGTATCTGGATCATCTGGTCGGCAAGCACCTCCCCACCCTCGCTAACCCGCCCGGCATTGCCGGCAGTATCATGGATTTTCATCGTTTTTTAAATTGCTGTCAACTCTATTTCTGACGATGGTACGGGGTCAGCCAGAAACGGCCTGTGAAAAAAATCTTGATAAAATTTGCGCCATGTCGTTTGCTCGCATGATGAGAGCAGGAGTGTCAGGCTGGCTATATGAACGCTGTGGCTAACATCATACTTTTCCTGTGGGAGCTTCCCCAGAACATTCTGGGCGTCGCGAATCTGCTCATCCATGCTGTGCACGGATCGATTATGGAACGCTCCTTGGAGCGCAGCCGGATGTTCATAAAGGTCAGGAGCGGCGCCGTGTCACTGGGCTTTTTCATATTCTGGTCGGACATCGGTAACGAACTGTTCCTTCTTGATGAGCGCAATAAACTCCATGAATTCGGCCATTCCGTCCAGTCCCGGATTCTTGGTCCACTCTACCTGCTTGTCGTGGGAATACCCTCCGTTTCCCGGGTCGCGTATGCCCACCGGTATTATGCCAGGCAGGGAATGCGATGGACCGGTTATTACGAAGGCTTCCCGGAAAACTGGGCGGACAGGCTGGGAAAGGTAAGGTCGGGCACCGTATGAGCTATCAGGACAGGCTGTTTGATTTCAAGGGGCAGTGGGGCGCACCGTCCCGCTGCGGGCTTAAAATCGTTCAAAAGAAAGACGAAACGATTGTCATTGCCTCGGAGTTGTTCGAGGAGAATCCCGGGACGAGCGTTACAAGCTTCATCGCCGGTCTCGCGACCGTCATTGTGAAAGAGTTCGGCCTTGACCCCGGGAAGACGCTTTTTATAGAGCACTGTCCCGACCGCGGATCAAAGCTCGACCATTATCAGGAATCCTTCGACCTGGTGCGCCTGCGCTGGGATGGGGAACGGTTCGCGGATCCCGAATGGGTGCGCATCACGAAAGACACCGCGGATGAAATGATCGGGTGAGAATGTCCCTGTCAGAGTTTTCCGCCGAAGGCTTCAACGCATCGCCGTATCGCCAGGTCGAGCCCCCTGATCAGGTGGTCCCGCAGCGCTGCCGCTGACGGTACTGTCCAGTCAACCAGGCTTGAATCGATCCCGTCGTTTGAGGCGCGCGCTTTTTCCAGATACGTTTCCGCGAACCGAGACCTGAGGTCTTCGGCGCGCTCCATCTCGCCCTTTTCAATGAGCCTCGCGTACTTCCTGCCATAGAG